>Ga0207667_10000541_pt1 | contig 49932 bp, 51 predicted proteins | sample KBSCornC52_FD_184301 | JGI IMG/M metagenome (GOLD analysis project Ga0207667, IMG submission 184301) | Corn rhizosphere microbial communities from Kellogg Biological Station, Michigan, USA - KBS Corn C5-2 (SPAdes) (version 2) | ecosystem: Host-associated > Plants > Roots > Rhizosphere > Soil ... | reverse complement strand
GAATGATGGTCCAGATGGCCTCCAGCAGAGTCGAGCCTTCGATCTGCTCGGCCACCGGGTGGACCGCCTTGCGATAGCGGAACGAAAACCCGCCGATCAGGAGCAGGACCAGCACCAGACCGACAACAGTGACGCCGATCAGGAAAAAGTAGAGCGCGTCCATGTAGGGCGCAATGGTAGATGCCTCACGCGGGAACAGCGCGGAGTTGGTCAGCCATTTAACCAGAAACTGCCACAGAACTTCACTAATGCCCATTCGTTAACCTTCGTCTTCCGTTCGTTTGCTGGTCAGGTCATGCTCGCGGCCAAGCCGCAGGTCGCGCCGGAACATCACGAACATGAAGCTGCCTAGGCTGATCATCGTTACCATTCCGCCCACCTGCACCACGCGAACTACCTTCAGTGAATGCCGGTTGGTCTGCGGATCGTAGTGGTAACAGTAGGTCAGGATGTTGGCTACCGGCGAACCGATCTTGTTGCCCGAGGCCTCGATCAGCCCCAGCAGGACGTCTTTGGGCGAGTACTCCACACCCAGGTAGTACTGCGCCAGCTTGCCCTGGGGGGTCGCAAGCTCAATCGAGCTGGCGTGCGCATATTGGTCCAGCTTGCCGTCCGGCCCGGGCACGCGCACATAGCCGAATCCGACGGCTTTGGCGACGGCGTCGATATTGGCCTGGGTCCCGGTGAGGAAATGCCAGCCGTTGGCGGTCTCCGGCCGTCCGTAGCGCTTGACATAATAATTCTTCTTGCGCGCGGCGAGCTGCGGAGTCTCCGTCGGATCGATGCTGAGAATGATGATGTCGAAGTCTTTGCCCGGGGTCAGCTTCACCATCTCAAGCGCGCTGGCCAACCCATCCATCTCCTCCGAGCAGAGCATCGGGCAGTTGTAGTACACCAGCGAGAGGATCGCCGGGCGCTTGCCGAAGTAGTCGCCCAGCCGCACGCTGTTGCCCCGATCGTCGACAAACTGCGCGTCCAGTGGAAGCTGCTGGTTCAGGTGCTGCTCAATTGCGACATGGTTCAGCACATTAGGAAGCTGGTCACCGGCGTTCTCGCCAGCCTGCTTATCCCCATAGCTGGAAACCTGCGCGCCGGCGATCAGCGCACTGCCAAGCGCAGCGGCTGCTCCCCACTGCATAAACCTTCGAATTGTGGTGCCAATTTTCATTTTCTGCTTCGCTGCTTACTTCTTCTGCGGTTGGTCTTGCATCAGCTCGGTGTGTTCGGCCTCACCGTAGCTCATCCTCTGCTCGCGCGAGGCCATCATTTCGAGCTCGACTGCGGTGCGGGCGAAGCCCTTGGTCAGCGGTTCTTTTACCGCAGGCCTTCCGGAGTACGCCATCTGGTTAGCAGCTGGCGCTTCCGGCTGCACGACCGGCAAACCGCGCTGGGCGATCAGTTCCATGGCCCGCTCAATCGGGATGCGGTACACAGTCTCCGTGGTTGCGCCCTTCGGGCCGGCTGAGGAGCGGCTGTAATGCTCCAGCATCAGGTCCTCGCGGGCGTGGAGGTCCGCGAGTTCGTGCGCGGAATCATCCTCAGCCAGCCGCGGGGCAGGAAATGCCTTCGTGATTTGGCTCAACTGCTCCTGTTGCATCTCGGCGCTGCTGGCCAGGTTCTTGTAGCCGTTCGCGGGGGGAACGCCGTTGCCGGCGAGGTGCCATTTGTTGGCCTTGCCGTCCTGTTTCTCCCACAAGCTGTTCATTGCACGGCCCATGGCCCAGCAGAGCACGAAGAAAACAAAAAGGCTGCCGAACAGCCCGGCGAGAAACACCGCGATGCCGCGTACGTTGACATCGGTGGTCTCGTAGCCCGGACTGTCGGGGTTGAACTGGTCGCCTGGGGTCGAACTGTCGGCGACGTCCCGTCCCATGTCGTGGCCCTCGTGCGGCCTGTCGTGATCAGTGTGCATGTTCCGGCTCCAGAATCTCTTCCAGGTGTGGATCGTTGATGACGACCAGCGGCCGCTTCATCAACTGGGTCAGGTAATACGCCACCCACAGGCTCAGCAGTGTGGCAGGCACCGTAATATAGGCAAGCACGCTGAGCGGCTCGCCCACCAGGTTGCCGGCGGCGCCCTTGAAGTTGGGCTCGACCAGCCAGAACATGTCGACCACGCGGGCGAACAGCATCCAGCAGGTGATCCAGATCATCCGGTTTGGCCTTCGCTTCAGGTCGCGGGAGAGCAGTAAGCAGAACGGGATCAGCCAGTGCGCAATAAAGTCGAGCGAGCAGATCGTCCACCAGCCGCCGTGAATACGCGCCAGATACCAGGGAATCTCGTCCGGCAGATTCCCCGACCAGATGATCAGGAACTCCGCGAAGGTCAGATAGATGTTGAGCATCACGAAGGCAAACAGGAATTTGCCCAGATCATGCAGCTCGGTGATGCGCAGCAGCGTGCGCATGGGTTCATAGCGGGAGAGCAGGACGACGGAGAGGATTGAGAACGCCAGCACCGCATAACCCTGCGCGACCAGGAACTGCAGCCCCCAGATGGACGAGTACCAGGTCACATCCAGCGCCTTGATCCAGACGATTGCGCCCACGGTCATCAGAACCACGTAGATCAGAATGCCCGGGCCGCTCAGGTTCTCAAACTTGGTCCGCCAGTATTCGAAGCTCGACTCGGTGCCGCGCGCCGGGTCGGCATCGCTCTGCAGCGACCACTTGTTCAGCAGGTACATGAACACCAGCAGAATGGCGAAGATGCCCACCGACTCGACAATCATCATCGAGGGATTCAGCATGGGCCGCTTGAAATTTGCGGTCAGAGCCTGCTCTTTGTCGATCAGGCCCTGTTTAAAGGCGGCCTCCGTGCTCTCCTGGGTGGGATAGGCCATCCACTGGTAGAGATGCTTGCCAAACACGATCACCGGCAGGAACATCAGCGCGACCAGTGGCAGCGTACGCGTCATGGCTTCGAGCGGGCGCCGCAGCAAGAGGCCCCACTTGCCGCCTGAGACGTATTGCAGCATCAGCACCACCAGCGCGCCGCCGGCCAGATTGAAGCAGTTCATGTATCCGGACAGGTAGGCGCGCAGAAGATGGTTCCGGCCTTCATGAGTCCAGGAGAAAGCAGCCAGGCTCAGGATGCCGAATACAGCGCTGACGATCAGCGCGCGCATTCTCCACGCGGCCAGCTCGGCAGGAGCTGCCAGCGAGTGGGGCAGCACACGCGGTTCGTGGCTGTGGTGGCCGTGGTCTCCGTGATGTTCCATTGCAGATGACATTCGTTTCGGCTCTCGTTGTGTTCGCTTCTACTGCTTGTTAGGTCCTGCCGGGGTTGTGGGACGCTCCATCGCGCTTGGCGCCGGCGTGCCGATTGCGCTCTTGTCATTCGGGCTGGCCGGCTCCGGAATCCCGTTGTCCTGGTTGTTGGGGGTGCCGTAGACCGCGGTCGGCGGCAGCTGCCACTCCTTGGCCATGTCCGCAGGCAGGCCTTCACGCTCCGCAATATTCTGGAGCGGCTCAAACTGTGCGCCAGCCGGGGCGTCCGACTCCTGCGCATGCTGGCTCAGCTGCAGCGCGCGGATATAAGCCACAATGGCCCAGCGGTCTTCCGGCGAAACCTGCGCGGCGTACTGCGGCATGGCGCCATAGCCGTTGGTCATCACGTAGAAGAAATGGCCGAGCGGAGCTGCGGTCAGGCGCTGCGTATGGAAGTTGCCCGCCGGCCGGTAACCACGCATCACAATCAGGCCCTCACCATTGCCCACCCGAGAGTGGCACGGAGTGCAGTAAACGTTGAACCGCTCCTGGCCGCGCGCCAGCACCTGATCGGTGACCGGGAACGGCATGGCATCGCCTTCCTTGCCGTTCATCATTCCGGTGTAAAAGTAGGCGTCCTGATGGAGCTGGCCGCGCGCGACCGTGTTCTCCACCTGCGGGCGTACAGATCGGCCATCGGCAAAGAAGTTCGTGCCGCGCTGGGGAATGAACTTGGGCTGGTCGTGCATGTCCTGCCGGCATCCGGCAAGGGTCAAGGCCCCAGCCAGTGCGGCAGCCGCGGCCACACTCCGGCCCAGGCCGTTCCTCCGGGCACACTGATGGAGGAGTCGATTCATAGCTCGACCTCCACCACCGATGCCGGCGCAAACTGCTCGAGGAAGGAACGCGTCTCCATGATGGCGAACTTGGGGTCGGCCGCTTCCAGGCACAGGAAAAACTTGTCCGTCGTGGCGCCGGTGCGGAAGTTAGGCGCGTTGAACAGCGGATGATAGAGCTGCGGAAGCCCGTTCAGCGCGATCATTCCAAACGCCGCCGCGAGGCCGGAGAACAGAATCGTCCACTCGTATGCGGGAATAATGAACGCCGGCCAGGAGAACAGCGGACGGCCCGCGATGTTCAGCGGATAGCTCCACACGTTCATCCAGGTCTCCATCAGGAAGGCGGTGGTGACGCCCATCACGCCGCCGACCAGCGTCAGCAGCGGCACCCGGTTCTTATGGAAGTGCAGCGCGTCGGCTGCCTCCTCCACCGGGTAGGGCGTGTAGCACTCCATTCTGCGATAGCCTTCCGCGCGCGCCGCCTCGGTGGCACGCACCAGCTCACCCGGAGTATTGAACTCCGCCAGCAGACCGTAGATTCCTTCGCGCACTGGCATCAGGCCGTCTCCTCCACTGCGGTCTCCGCATCGCCGCCGTGCGGCCGCACTTTGGTCTGCGGCAGCATCATGCGAATTTCATTGATCGGGATCATCGGCAGGAAGCGCACGAACAGCAGGAACAGGAACGTGAACAGCCCCCATGTTCCGACGAAGGTCATGTAGTCCCAGCGGGTCGCACGATAGGTGCCCCAGCTTCCCGGCAGATAATCGCGGTACAGGCTGGTGACGACAATGACGAAGCGCTCAAACCACATTCCTGTATTCACGACGAACGACAGCAGGAAAAGGTAAGTCGCGTTCACCCGCAGCTTGCGGCTCCACAGCGTGGTCAGCGGAATCGCCAGGTTGGTCAAGATGAGCATCCAGTACGCCCATCCCATGGGACCGAACATGCGATTCCACATCATGAAGTACTCCCAGTGGCTGGCCGAGTACCAGGAGATGAAGACCTCCATGCTGTAGCCGTAACCGACAATGCAGCCGGTCGCGAGCATGACCTTCGCCATGTTATCCAGATGGCGCAACGTGATCAGGTCTTCCAGGTGATAGAACTTGCGAATCGGAATCGCCAGCGTCAGCACCATGGCGAAGCCGGAGTAGATAGCGCCGGCGACAAAGTAGGGCGGAAAGATGGTGGTGTGCCATCCCGCCATTGCCGCCACCGCGAAGTCGAAGCTGATGACCGTGTGCACCGAAAGCACCAGCGGCGTTGCGAGGCCCGCCAACAGCAGCGATGAGGTCTCATACCGGATCCAGTGCCGGGTGGAACCGCGCCAACCGAGTGAGAGGATGCCATAGAAATACTTGGCCGCCGGAAGCGTCGCGCGATCGCGCAGCGTGCCGAAGTCCGGGATCATGCCCACATACCAGAACACAATCGAGATGGTCGCGTAGGTCGAGACAGCGAACACGTCCCACGCCAGCGGGCTGCGGAACTGCGGCCACACGTTCATCGTGTTCGGGTACGGGAACAGCCAGTATCCCAGCCATGGGCGGCCGACGTGGATCAGCGGGAACATGCCGGCGCAGACCACCGCGAAGATGGTCATGGCCTCGGCGAACCGATTGATCGAGTTGCGCCAGGTCTGCTTGAACAGCAGCAGGATGGCCGAGATCAGGGTGCCGGCGTGGCCGATACCGATCCACCAGACGAAGTTGATGATGGCAAAGCCCCATGCGCCCGGGATGGTGACACCCCAGATGCCGACGCCTTTCAGCAGCAGCCAGGTCACCGCAATCAGGAACAGGGACGCAATGCCGCCGGCAACGATCAGGCCGCCGATCCACGGCATGGGCGTATCCGCCGTCAGCACGATGCCCGCGATCTTCTGCGTGACGGACCTGAAGTTGTGGCCCGGTGCGATGACCGCGTACTCGCCGGTCCGCGGGTCGATCATCGGATCGACGTTCGGGTCATGCATGGGAGTCTTGGTCGCCATACTATGCAAGCTCCGGATTGGTGTTAAGGACACCCGCCGTGTAGGTGGTGCGCGGCTTGTAGTTCAGGTCCGCCAGCACCTGATAGTCACGCTCGGTGGCCTTGCGCTTCGCCACTTTGCTGTTGGGATCGTTGATGTTGCCAAAGACGATAGCGTCGGTCGGGCAAGCCTGCTGGCAAGCCGTGACGATCTCGCCGTCGCGGACCGCCCGGTTCTCCTTGTCCGCGTCGATCTTCGCGGCCTCGATGCGCTGCACGCAGTAGGTGCACTTCTCCATCACGCCGCGCGAGCGCACGCTGACATCGGGATTGCGCATGAGCTTCTTGCTCTCCTCGCCATCCCAGTTATCGCTGTACAGCAGGAAGTTGAACCGCCGCACCTTGTACACGCAGTTGTTCTGGCAGTAGCGCGTGCCGACGCAGCGGTTGTACACCATCGTGTTCAAGCCCTCGGGCGTGTGCACGGTCGCGCCGACCGGGCAGACCTGCTCGCATCCGGCGTTCTCGCAGTGCTGGCAGGCCATGGGCTGGAAGTGACCGCGCGGAGCATGCAGGTCGCCCTCGAAGTAGGTATCGATCCGCATCCACTGCATGATGCGGCCGATCTTCGCCTGCTCGCGTCCGACCACCGGAATATTGTTCTCCGCATAACAGGCCGTCACGCAGGCGTTGCAGCCGATGCAGGAGTTCATATCGATCGACATTGCCCAGGCGTTCTGCTTCACGTGCGAGGAAGGATCGAGCCGGTCGTAGCGCCACGCATCGGCGCCGAGGCTGAGTTCCCTGGTTGGCTGCTCGCCTTCGGGGTTGTAGCCGACCTTGTTCACCAGCGCGTGCTCGCCGCCTTCATGCGCGAAGTTCGGCTCCTTCTTGGCTTCGTCGAGCGTGGCCCAGCGGATGATCGCCCGCTCCATGGCCTCGTGGCCAGCCATCGAGAAGGTGCCCTGGCTGTCGTACTCCTTCTTATTCAGGTCCTGCTGAGCGAACGCGCCGCGGTGCTCAATGTTGTTCACCTGCGTTACGCAGATGTCATACGTATCGCCGGTCTTGGTGAGCTTGCCCGCCGCAAAGTACGGCGCGTCCGACCCGCGCAGGAAATAGGCGTTGAACCCGACGCCTCCGCCGACGCGCCCGGCTTCGACGCCGCGTCCCAGACCCACGTGCACCGTGACGGAATCGTTGGCGTGCCCGGGAACGATCAGCACCGGCGCAATCACGCTGCGGCCGTTCACTTCGATCTTCACCGCATCGCTCTGATTCACACCCAGCGACTCGGCGGTCGCCAGGCTCATCAGCGCCGCATTGTCCCAGCTCAGCCGCGTCACCTGCTTCGGCAGTTCCTGCAGCCAGCCCAGGTTGGCGTACCGGCCGTCGTACAGCGACGGATCGGGCAGGAAGCGAACCTCCACTCCGCCCTGAGCGGCCGGCTGGCTCGCCATAATCCCGGCAGAATTCGCCGCCGAGGCCGCCGTTCCAGCAGCGGAGCCGCCGCCGCCGGTCTTCGATGTGAACGCCGTGCCTTCAACCCAGCCATCGTGCAGCGCCTTGCGCCAGCCCGTGGCAAAGTCGCCCTTGATGTACTGCTGCGTGTTCTGCTGCACTGCCTCGTATGCGGAAAGCACCGAATTGTCGAGCAGCGTCTGCAGAACCTCGTGGGCCGAGTGGCCGCCGTAGAGCGGGTCGATCATGGGCTGCACGATACTCAGCGTGCCGTCATACGCCCGCGCATCGGACCAGCTCTCCAGATAGTGCGCCTTGTGAATATGCCATTCGCTGACGACGCCGGTCTCATCCAGATACATGCCCAGGTGCACCTTGTTCGGCACCTTGTTATAGGCGAGGTGAAATCCGAGATCCGGCGGAGCCGAGTAGACGGGATTCCCGCCCAGCACCACCAGCCACTGCACCTTGCCCGCGTTCATGTCGGCAACCAGAGACTTCAGGTCCGCCGTCTGCTCGCTGGGCATCGGGTTCACCGTGTCGCTGTAGACCACAGTCTTGCCCACAGCTCCGAGCGTCTCATTCAGCCGGAAGGCCGCCAGATGCACGGCAGCCGGGGCCTGCTCGCCCGGAATCACGACGCAGCGGCCATTCGCCTTTTTGAGATCGGCCGCGAGTGCCCTCGCGAAACGGAATGGATTGTCCGGGCTATTGTCGCCGGTAACTGCAGTCGGGCGATCGAGATCTTTCGCAACGTAATCGGCGAGCATATTTGCGAAAGCCACCACCTCGCTGGGCTTCAGCGCCAGCCGGTGCTCGGCCTTGAAGCCGGTCACGGTGGGCATGGTCTCCACCGCGTACATGCGGTTCATCACCGCACTCGCGTCCTCCGGGTTATAGCGATGCCGCGCCGCGTAGGCTGCTGCCATGGGCAGGAAGCCCGGGAACTGAATGCCGCCCAGAAAGTCCGCATCGAGCGACAGAATGATGTCCGCGTTCTCAAGCTTGTATTGCGCGTCGGTGTAAGAACCGAAGTGCGCCTTCGAAGCCGCCATGGCCGAGTCACGATTGACCGGATCCCACTGCACCAGCTTGGCCTGCGGATACTTCTGCTGCACCTGCTTCCACTGCGCCGCCAGCGTTGGCGAGGTAATCGTCTCAGACAGAAAGTAAATGCCCTGGCCGCCTTGCGTCTGGTTGACTGCCGCGGTGAAGGCGCGCTGGAACTCACCAAATTCGCTGTTCTCGCCGCGAAATTTCACTTCCTTGGAGCGGTCCGGATCGTAGAGCTCCAGCAGCGTAGCCTGCACAATGGCATCCGACTTGCCCCGGGCCATCGGGTGGTCCGGATTGCCGTCCACCTTAATGGGGCGGAAGGCATCGGACTTCACCAGCACCGGAATGGCCCCGGTGGGGAACGGGAATGCCGACGCAAAGTACATCGGCTTGCCCAGCACCAGGTCCTCGGGCTGCTTTACGTAGGGCATGATCGGCTCGTCCGGCTGCTTGGTGCAGCCCGCCATGCCGGCCAGCGCCAGCGACGCGCCCATCACCTTCAGGAACCCGCGGCGGCTTACCGCATCCACCCACTCGTTGGGCGCTGCCCCAGCCTGCCGGGGAAACTCCTCTTCCAGCATCTCGACAAAGCCCGGCGTCTCCGCCAGCTCATCCAGGCTCTGCCAGTAGCGTTTGCCGCTCTTGCCGTCCAGCTTCGCCCGCACCGCGGCTAGCGAGAGCCGCGGCTTGGCAGCGGCGATCTCGGTCACGATCTGAGCGCCTTGCGGAATGCTGTTCACTGCTTCCTGTTCCCTGTCCTCTGTCTCTCTCATCGGTGGCATGTCTCGCAGCTCGCCAGTTCGTTGGCGGTCCGTATGTGGTACTGCGCCATCAGGAACCGGCCCAGCTCCGCCTGATTGGTGAACTTCTTGTAATTGGCAGCGGGGGTCTCGCCCAGCGGAGCGCCATTCGTCGTCGTCGTGCCGCTGTCCATCTTGGAAGTCGGCTCCATGTGATCCCCGGACTGCGGCCGCGCCAGCGGAGCCATCGGCGCCGGCGTCTGCAGCATGGCGACATTCGCGCTGCCGTCGCTGTTCACCTTGGGGTCGGTGGTGGTGCAGACGACGTTCTCAGCGGTCGGAATCTTGCCGTCCGCTGCCTTGCCCGTGGGAGCGCACCAGACCGGATGGCCGCTCGAAGCGCCTTCCCAGGCCATGTTGTAAATCTCGCTGGTCGGCCGGATGTTGCCTGTTGGATTGCGATGACAGTTGAGGCACCACTCCATCTGCAGCGAGTTCTGCTGATACATCAGCGGCATCTCGTCCACACGGCCGTGACAACTGGAGCAGCCGATGCCCTTGTTCACGTGGATGGAGTGATTGAAATAAACATAGTCGGGCAGGTCATGGATGCGGATCCAGGGGATCGACGCGCCCGTTGCCCAACTCTGCCGCACCGGCTCCAGCAGCGGAGCGTTGGTCCAGATCTGCGAGTGGCAGTTGATGCAGGTCTTGGTGGGAGGAATGCCCGCGTAGCTCGATACCTCGACCGAGGTGTGGCAGTACTGGCACTGAATGCCGAGCCCCTCTACGTGGTGCTGATGGCTGAACGGAATCGGCTGGTCGGCCCGCTGTCCCTGCCGGGTCACCCACGGAGAACGTTGCAACTGGTCCAGCGTAACCCCGAGCGCGATAACGATCAGGCCCGTCAATACAAGGCTTGCCCGGGCCAGCGCGTTCGAACTGCGGTCAAAAACTTGCGCCATGAGTGCGTTCCTGTTTCCTCTTGAGCGAGATCAGATGTGCCTTACTCGAGCCGGTTTGCCTTTACACTCGCTTCGGCCCAGAAGGCTTCCGCAGCAGCGCAAGCTCGACGAAATTCCTGGTACGACCCGCGACCGTAATTGGCTCGGGCAGGAGAAACGCCGGTCCGTTCCAACGGACTGGTTGCAAATCACGCTTACTTAGGTCTTGCAGGTGTCGAGTATAGCAGTCGAAAAACACTCGACGAAAGTGCATGAGGCCCGACGCAACCGATTTTCTTTGAGCTATATCCGATTATCGACCGACGACGGTTTTTAACCGGACATAATTCCCCGCCGCTTGCCTGCAGTTGAACTGCGCCTGCAGCGGCCCTCGCTGCGCGTCGCTTCGCTTTCCTTCTCAGCTGACACTTGTCTTCGATGCGCGCCTTGAATACGCATGCATCAATCGAAGCAAAACAAGTTTGCTCTTGCCTAATCTCCGTCGAGAGGAGTCATATCGAACGCACCCCGGGCGCGCCCGCACCTGCAGTCAAAGCGGCGCGAACAAGAGGAGGACCTTTCGCATGAGCCATCAACACAACACTGCAACGCGCAGCGGAATTCTTCTTGCAGCGGCGGTCAGCGCGCTGCTCGTGCCCACCGCAGTGCACGCTCAGGTCGCCGCACCCAGTGCCAACGAGCGCGCCGTCACCGATCGCTATCTGACCACCGTGCATGCGGAACTTACCGGCAAAATCGACAGCCGCACCGCGAAGCCGGGCCAGGAGATTGCCGTTCGCCTGCTCGAAGACGCACGACTCGCCGACGGCACCAGTCTGCCCAAGGGCGCACGCCTGCTCGGCACCGTCACCATGTCTCAGGCGCAGGGCGCTCAACAGGGCGGCGCACTGCTCGTGCTCACTCTCGATCGCGCCGATCTGCAAGGCCGCATCCTGCTGGTCCGCAGCGTCATCCAGATGCTGACTCCTCCACCCGGTGCACGTTCCACCGCCGATCAACCCACTCCCATGGCCATGCCGCTTCCTTCCGGCGATGACGTCGGCATAGCTCCCGCGTCCAGTGGCAGCATCGCCGGACCCGGAACCACTGGTGTCGGCACCCGCACCAGCATCGATCCCACCGGCGCAGGCCCCATGGGCTCAGGCTCTATCCCTACGGGGACGAATCAGGGCGGTGTCCTCCGGCCCGGCCAGGAGGGCGGCGTCTATGGCGGCGACGATTCCGGCATGAACAGCCCTCTCGGCGGCGTTCCCATTACCAGCCGCCCGATGGATAATCTTGGCGTGGTCGCCGCTCCTGCGAGGCAGGTGCGGCCGGTCGTCAGCGCCGGCGAGAACGTCTCCGGCCGCGCGCGCACGACCGGGATACCCGGAGTCATGCTGCGGCGCGACGGAGCCCCCGACGCCTCCGGCGTGCTCACCGCGATGGGCCACAACATCGTGCTCGAGAGCGGCACCCGCATCACGCTGGGCGTCATCTCCCGCTGACCGGTAGCTGCCTGCTTGCTCGGCTGTCGCGCTGCTCGCGTGAGCCTGTAGAATCGCGCTCGATGATTCCCATTCAAGTGAAGAAGCTCACCGCCACGGCACAGCTGCCGCGCTATGCCCATACCGGTCCGTTCGGCGATCTCGCCGCCGATCTCTACGCCTCGGAGTCCGTCACGCTCGCGCCTGCAGGTGAGTCCGGCTGCACGGCAGCGGTGCCCACCGGGATTGCGCTTGGGTTCCCTGCCACACACGGTGCGCTGATCGAAGACCGCTCCGGCCTGGCCCTGCGCGGCATCACTACGCTGGCCGGCGTCATTGACCCTGGCTATCGCGGCGAGCTCCGCATCGTGCTGACGAACCTCACGCCGTCGTCGGTGGACGTGCGGCCCGGCGACCGCATCGCCCAGCTCCGCATTGTGGAGCGCATCGAGGCCGCGTTCGAGGAGGTCTCCGGGCTCAGCGAGTCGGCGCGCGGTGCCGGTGGATTCGGTTCCACCGGGCAATAGAACTCCTGCGGCATACATGAGCCCGCGTCCGCATCTAAAATGCTGGCACGCGGGCATTGCCCATGGTGGCGGCAGGCCGTAGGCGCGGGCCAGTTTGCGGAGGGATCGACCTTGTTCTGCGTGCTTGCACTCTTGCTGGTCGAAGTTCACACCAGTCTGGTTGTGCTCGGCGGCATCGCGCTGGGGTTAATTACCGCGGCCATTCTCGCCGGGATGTTCGGCCCGATGCCGGCGTACGAGATCGGGCGGCGGGAAGAACTGCCTGCCAATGACAGTGAAGACTTCCTCTGTCTTTTGGAGGCGCTTGCCGATGCCAAGATCAACCGGCACGGCATCTTCGAGGTGCTCCCCAATGGACCGAACTTCTATCCCGCCGAGCTTGAGGCCATCCGACAAGCCACCCGCAGCGTAAATCTGGAGGCTTACATCTTCCAGAAGAGCAAAATCGGCCACATGTATCTCGACGCGATGACGGAACGCGCGCGCGCCGGAGTGAAGGTGAATCTGGTGCTGGACGCCTTCGGCAGCATCGGTGCAACCCGCAGCTTCTTTCGCCCGCTGCTGGAGGCCGGAGGGCGCGTGACCTGGTACAACTCTCCGGCGTGGTACCGGCTGATGAAGCTGGACAACCGCACCCACCGCGAGCTGCTGATCGTAGATGGAAGAATCGGCTTCATCGGTGGCGCGGGCATCGGCGACCACTGGTACACCGGAGTGCGCGGCCACGCGGTGTGGCGCGACACCATGGTCCGCGTGGAAGGCGACAGCGTCTCCAACCTGCAGGCCACCTTCTCAGAGAACTGGTTGGCCACCTCGGGCGAGTTGCTGATAGGGGAGGCCTACTTCCCCAAATTCCAGCCCGCGCATCCCGCCGAAACCGACCGCTCTACCGCCGCGCTGGTCATCAACAGCACACCGACCATGGGCGGATCGACGCACGCACGCGTGCTGTTCCAGATTCTGCTGGCCTCGGCGCAGCGCAGCATCTCCATCACCACGCCTTACTTCCTTCCCGACAAGAGCCTCTCGCGTGAGCTCTGCCGGGCGGTGGAGCGCGGAGTGCGCGTCCGCGTTCTGGTGCCGGGAAAGAAGAGCGACCACTGGCTGACGCGGAGCACCAGCCGCTCCGGCTACGGCAAGCTGCTGCAGGCCGGTGCGGAGATTTTTGAGTACCAGCCGGCGATGATCCACGCCAAGGTGCTGGTGGTCGACGAAAGCTGGGCGGTGGTGGGATCCACCAACTTCGACAACCGTTCCTTCGGGCTGAATGACGAAGTCAACCTGGCCGCCTTCGACGCGGACCTGGCCGCGCGGCTGGCGCTCGACATGGACGCGGACCTGAAGCAGAGCTGCCGGATCTCGCTGCCGCAGTGGGAGAAGCGTCCCGTCCTGCAGCGCGCGCAGGAGATGGTGGGCTGGCTGTTTGAGCGCCAGCAATGAGCGCGGAACGGAAGACGCTGCGCGTCGCGACCTACAACATCCACAAGTGCAAGGGCCTCGACCGGCGCACGCGGCCGGAGCGGATCGCCGCGGTGATCGAAGAGCTGGATGCGGACATCGTGGCGCTGCAGGAGGTGGTGCATGCTCCAGGGGGCGCATCGCACTTCGATCAGGCCCAGGAGCTCGCCCGGCTGCTCCGCGAGTATGGATGGAGCTTCGGCGAGAATCGCCCGCTCGAAGGCGGAGCCTACGGCAACATGACGCTGACGCGGCTGCCGCTGCTCTCGGCGAAGAACCACGACCTGAGCCATGCGAAGCGCGAGCGTCGAGGCGTGCTGCAGACCGACCTGGAGGCGGGCGAACGAACGCTGCACGTCTTCAACGCCCATCTGGGAACCAGCATCCGCGAGCGGAGGCATCAGGCCCGAAAACTCGTCGGCGAGGAGGTCCTGGCGCAGCCCGAACTGAGCGGTCCGAGGCTGGTGCTGGGCGACTTCAACGACTGGCACCAGGGGCTGACAACCCAACTGCTGCGGGACAGCTTCGAGAGCTTCCATCCGCGGCACGCCTTCCGGATGCGGGCGACGTTTCCCGGCGTGATGCCCTTCGTGACGCTCGATCACTGCTACTACGAGGCGCCGCTGACGCTGCTGGAAACAAAACTTTGGCGCAGCCCGAAGGCGCTGGTCGCGAGCGATCATCTGCCGCTGGTGGCCGACTTCCACTGGGAGTGAGGGGGAGGGGGTACCCCTATACTTTTTGACCTAAAGTATCCCTTCTGCAAGACTTACGGGCAAAGTATTCCATCCAAAGGGCTTGCGCGGAATCGATCAGAATTCAAAGAACTTAGCTCGGAGGCTTGGGAGGACTGAGGGCCACGCGGAGTACGCCGCGCACCTAATTTCTCTCCAGTCTTAATTGTAGAGGGTGCGTCAAGAGGGGCTGCGGTTTGGAGTGGAAAATGCGGCTCTAATAGGAGCAGACAAACACCAGGCGCAGGAGATTCCGCTGTAAGCTTCCACTGAAGGTCCGACTGTTCATCAAGGCAGACCTATTTTGAACGGAGTGCACGATGGTTCTGCAAGATGTCAACGCGAAGTCGGTGAATGATGCTGGCCGTAGAGTCTAGCGCCGGGCGGTCCCAGGCTCTCAGATTGTCGCTTGTGACGGGGTTCGGAGGCGTTCTATTCTTCATTGGCTTTGTCGTTCTAGGGCTTGTTGCCAGGGACTACAGCTCCGCACGAGATACCATCAGTGCCCTTGAGTTCACAGCCGTAAGCAGTATGCAACGAATCAATTTTCTTGTGTTCGGCTTGTTGCTCTGCGCATTTGCGGTTGTCCTTCGCCTGGAACTCGCTTCTGGAAGAGGCGCAAAGCTGATTCCCCTCTTTCAACTTATCGCGGGCTTGGGCGTCATCGGCGACGCCATTTTTATTCATGATCCACTTCACCTGATCTGCGATTTGGTTGGGTTTAACTCCGCTCTGCTCGTCCTGCTGTTGTTTGCATGGCGCTTTCGATATGACGTTCGCTGGAAAGGCTGGGGCGCGTATTCCATTGTCACGGCGATGCTTATGGTGGCGTTCCTCACGATGTTCGGACTCGCAAATCACTTTGGGGGACCGGCTGGAGCTATGGAAAAGTTGGCAACGGCAACGCGCAGTGCGTGGTCGGCGCTTTTGACTATCAGACTTCTTCGCGGTGTTCGGCTCAATCCGGTGCATACCCCGGCTTAGGGTGGTTGGTCCGTTTCAGTCGACTTCAGTGATCTTGCAGGCCAGCCGCACGAGGCGCCTGCTGTTTCTTTGCGCACATCTCGCAGCTGCAGCTATTCGCGGCTGGAATTGGAGCAAGACGCTGGTATGGAAATTCGTTGGTGCTGGCGATGCAAAGCGGATGTGCCGATGCTCGATGAGGAGGAGTACGCCCAGGTCGCCACGCTTTATAGCGAGTCGGTACGAGACACCAAGAGGATGCGGGAGGAGTTGGCGGTTCCTCTAGCCGAGACAGCGCTGTCGGAGCTGTTTGCTTCTGTACGAATCCGCTACGAAGAGCTGACCGGGATGAAAGACTGCCATGAGGAGGCGGTGATGCACCACCGGCTTGCGCTGTACGGTCCTCCGTGCGCGCAATGCGGCAAGCCGCTGCGCACTCCAGAGGCGAAGATGTGCGGCAGCTGCATGTTCCCCGTGAGCCGCTGAATGCAAGTCGGTCCGTTCCATGCCGGGTGCAGATAAGATTCACGATGTGAAAGATGGAAGCAGATTCGTCGATTGATCTGTGGAGGCGTTCCTGATGACGCTGGCCGGGTCGGCGACATTCGTCAGCGCGCAGCATCCTGCGAATTCGGCGCATGCGGTTGAGCCTGAATTCGAGGCTGTCTCCATTCACTTGGTCGATCCGCATGCTGCGGGAGACCCTGCGCGGGAGTCGGAGTGTCATCGTGACAGTGCAGCCTCAGTTCTCGGTAGGAACCCTGTCGACGTGATCGGTCACCAGAAACTCCACCGGCACCTTTGCCTGGCCACCGACGCGGCGAGTAGGCTGGCTGACATGGTTGGCGGACGCGGGATCGGGGCGGTGGTAGCCGGTGTGCTGTGCGTGAGTACGGCGGTGCTGCCCGCGCAGCAGGCGACGCAAAGGAAGGCCTTCGATGTGGTGTCGATCCGGCGGATGGTGCCTCCGGCACGGGTTCCGCAGGTCGATGCTCCGACGCCGGATGGCTATCGTTTGAGCGGGCTCGGCGTGATCATACTGATTTTGGCAGCCTATGGCTCGCAGTCGAGCGGCGGCACGATACTGGCGCCGAATAACATTGTCGGTTTGCCGGCGTGGGCGTCGGCCAATGACTACGAGATCGATGCGCGCGTCTCCGAGGCCGACCGCGCCGACTGGCAGGACCCGAAGAAACAGCCGGCCATGCTGCACGCGATGCTGCAGTCGCTGCTGGCGAACCGCTTCCACCTGGTGGCGCATCGCGAGCTGCGGCCGGGGAACATCTACTCGCTTCAGCTTGCCAACAAGGGCGGCCCGAAATTCCGGGTCGCTGCGCCGGATGAGCCGCATCCCGGGGCGACGGCAATCGGCGACGGCGCCTTCCTGCGAATCGACTATGTGAATGGAGTGGGAACGAGACACTACTACAACATCACGATGGCGAACTTCGCGGCGCTGATGTCCAACATCGCGCAACGCACCGTCCGGGACGAGACGGGCCTGAGCGGGCGCTATGACCTGAGCTTCCAGAATCCAACGCGGCTGACCGCGCCCAGCGCTTCGACGGATGCGGACGATTCGGCGCAGACGATTTTTTCTGCCATGCAGGAACTGGGGCTGAAGCTCAAGCCGATGCAGGGCGACTCCGAGGTGCTGGTGATCGACCACATCGAACCGCCGACGGAGAACTAGCGAACGGACATCATGCCGATCCAGCTCTTGCTGATCTGGAGTTCGGCTGCCCTCGTTTATCTGGTTTCGCCTCTCCTGTGGAGGCGGTAGCTAATTCCGTAGCGGGTTCCCAGCTCGTCCATGCCGGGATTGCTGGCCGCGAGGTAGCCGTTCGAAACGTGAAAGAACTCGAAGGGCTCTACGCGCAGATCGATGTGATCTGACAGCCGGAACTGCATTCCGAAGGCTGCCTGGATGTTGAAGTTGGCATAGCTGGCGGCCTCCGACATTGCTTTCTTGTTGAAGGCGATGGCTCCGAGTTTGGTGCTGAGATACGGCTTCCATCGTGCGTTCTCCCGCCAGAGGAAGCGGAATCCGAAGGGCGAGACGGAGACACCATACAGATGCTGCTGGTAGGGGCTCTTTGCATTTCCCCAGAAGTCGGCCTTCGCCGGTTCGCTCAGCAGAACGAAGGGCATCACCTCCACCAGGTAGTCCACGCGCGATTTCAGCAGGTGACCCCAGCTGTTGCGGTCGTATTCGATTCCCACGGTCCAGGCAGTGCAGCGGGTAGTGGTGCTGATGAATTGATAATCGCCTCCGGGAATCAGGCCCATGATGGCGATCTCCTGCGCCACGGGCTTGCGGGCAGCAGGCAGCCTCGTCTCCGTCACTGCGATTGATCCCGAGGCGCGGGCTGATACGGCGGCCTCTGCGGGCACTCCGATCTGCATCTGCTGGGCGCGAGCGTTGGGCAGAGCAAACAGGAAGACCAGAGTCAGAAGGGCAGCGAGGAGAAGATACCCTGTGCGATCGCCTTCCCTGCGCAGCAGAGAAGCCGCGGCACAGACTCGAGACTCCACCCGAGGTCTGCTGGAACTTCCGCACTTGAACTGTGAAACTCTGGCCTGTAAGTCGGGCACCGCCCAAAGTGGATCGATCATCTTCCCAGTCGTGCGTCCTATCCCCCCGACCTTGCACAAACAGACCGTGCAGCTCGGAGATTTTCGTGTCCCTGAGAATGTCCGATGCATTTTTAAGGGGGGACGTACGGACGCGGGGCTCAAGAGGTCTACGGTTGCAAGCTTCGGGTGGTCGATCGACGCTTCAGCCGCTACGATGCCCAGTCGCGGCGGGTCTATCCGGCTCGCATACACTGGGTTGCGATGGCTAAACGGAGAACGCGGCGGTACCGGTTTGGCGTGTTTGAGGCGGACACCCGACGGGTGAGCTGCGGCGGCAGGGGATCAGGATCATCGGTCGGAAGTGCGGGTGTCAGGAGGACCTAACTAGGTGATGAAAGGCGCGGTCTACATTCTGACAATTGTCTTGCTGGTATATGTCTGCTACTGCGAAAAGAAGCTTGAGAATCGGTTGGTTGATGAGAATGATCCTGGCACAAAATTTATAGAAACGAGCATATTAGCGGAACAGTTCAGACGTGCCCGCGTTCTGAGGGATGTCCCTCGCGAGCACAAGGCGAAGCTCACGAAATTCCGCACCGTAAGAGGCGTCCTGTCTCTTCTTTTTATCCTTGAATTCATTCTCTTCCAACGATAGGCACGGCGCTGCGATGGCTCATTCGACCCATTCCGCAAGCCCTGAGGCCGTCGCATACACTGGGTTTGCGATGGCCGAACAACGAGCGCGGCGGTATCGGTTTGGCGTGTTTGAGGCGGACGCGGCGACGGGCGAGTTGCGCCGGCAGGGTATCCGCATCAAGATCAACGCGCAGCCGTTCCAGGTGTTGTGCCTGCTGCTGGAGCGGCCGGGCGAGTTGCTGACGCGGGACGAGATTGCGCGGGAGCTGTGGCCGGACGGCACCTTTGTGGATTACGAGCACGGGGTGAACTCGGCGATCAACCGGATTCGGGAGGCGCTGGGGGACTCAGCCGCGAAACCCGCGGTTTGTGAGACGCTGGCGCGGCGCGGATACCGCTTTGTGGCTCCGGTGGAGCGCGTGGGCGTGGCGAGCACGACTGAAGGCGCTGTGGAGGCTCGGCTGGAGGCAGAGGCGGATGCCGCCGCTGCGGAGCCGACGGCGGTGAGCAATGTGGCGCTGCCGCTCGAGGTTCCGGTGACGTCGACGATTCTGGCGACGCCGGAGGAGCTGCCCCGGACCTCGCCGGTGCTGGCGCAGACTCTCTTTGTCTCGCTGCAGCTGATGTACCTGGCCATCTACGTGGCCGCGCTCGCGAATCTGGCGGAGGTGGACGAGCTGCTTGAAATGGTGCCGGGCTCGCGGGTGAGCTTCCCGCTGCTAATTGTGACGGCGGCGCTGCTGATTCCGGCGCGGGCGTTTGTGGTATCGGCATTTCTGTTCGGAGCGCCGCGAGCACGGCAGCAGTATCTGCGGATGTGGCCGTTTCTGGCGCCGGCGGATATGCTGTGGGCGCTCTCGCCGTTTCTACTGCTTCACCACATCAGCTTTGGGCTGGCGCTGGCGTGCGTGGCGCTGCTGGTGTACTCGCCCTTTGCGCAGCGGTCGCTGGTGCTGATGGGGGCGGGCGGCGTTTCAGTAGAGCCGAGGATGCGCTGACGCAGAAGCCGACTTCTCATTACGGCGCGGGGGTAAGCCCATGCCGCCGCATTACCTCGCCGATCGCCCTCGGATCCGGAGGCCCACCCGCACCAGCCTTAACTACCTCGCGAATCTCCTTGAAGTACTCCGGTCCGAGTATCCCCGGCGTGACAATCGCCAGCACCTTTGCACCCGCCGGATGCACATTATCGAACCGATGCACCGCGCCGCGCGGGATACAAAACGAATCTCCCGGCCCAATCTCAACCCTCTGCCCCGCCACCGTAAAGGTCAGCACGCCTTCGAGGCCATACACCGTCTCCTCGTAGCCATCATGACTATGCGCAATCGGCACCATAGAACCGGGCGGCACCTCGAACTCGAACATGGCCACCGACCCGCCCGAATCCTTTCCCTCCACCAGAAACCGAATCACCAATCCACCCAGCCGGATGTCTTCCCCCTTCGCCATCGCCGCTTCCTCCGTACCAGCAAAATAGAAACTCACCCACTCTCTTCCGCGGTACACCTTATGTCAATCAACGGAAACATCCATGTCACACCGTCTGGTTCCATCACTCGTTTCCGATGGGGATTCCTCACGGGAATGCGAATCATTGAGGCCTTTCAGGGATCTGTCTTCTAGAGAGCAGGATGACTGCGGAGCTTGCGAAAACCGTACACTGGCGACGCGCGAAAGTGCGCGGAGGCGGTGCGGTGATGAATCGGAGAGAGCTTGTCGGTTTGTTGGGGATGTTCGCGTGGAACTCTGCTGCTGCGCAGCAGGGTGTGCATGGCAGCCTGGTTGGCATGTGGACGCTCGAAAGCTGTGTGCGGACGTTTGCCGATGGGCGCAAGCAACATCCCTTTGGCGAGAAGCCGATAGGACGCATTGAGTACGGCAAGGAAGGCCGGATGTTTGCGCTGCTGATGCGCCCGGGCCGGCGCTCGACCCTGGCTCCGGGGCTGGAGTTGGATGGCGCGAGCGAACAAGAAATCCGCGAAGCGGTGACTGGGTTTGTGGCGTATTTCGGCAGCTACGAGCTGGATGACGCGTCACACACTGTAACTCACCATGTGCAGGCGAGCCTGGAGCCGAGCTGGGTAGGGACATCGATGAAGAGGCACTTCCACTGGGACGGAGCGAAGCTGTTGCTGACGCGTGCCGTGCCAGGGATAACGGATGAGTTGGTCTGGGAGCGGGTGTAAGACGCCGTTAGTTGCACGGGAATGCGTTCGAGGCAGCATGGCTGTAAACAGCTCGGAACTGCGGACTGATGTTCGTGCCCGAACCGTTTAGCATGGCGCTGTGGAGACGCTCGACTGGCTGCTTGATTCTGATCCTGCCATTCGGTGGCAGACGATGCGCGACCTGACCGCCTGCGCGAAGCCGAGCCTTGCGGCGGAGCGGGCCCGGGTTTCTCGCGAAGGACTGAGCGCAGCGATTCTTGCGGCCCAACGCGCGGATGGCTGCTGGCGTCGCGAGGGGAAACCGGCGTGGGTTTCAACGCTGTTCACCCTGCTGCTGCTTCGCTCCACCGGAGTGGACCCGAGCGAGCCCGCGGTGCAGTCGGCAATCGCGCGTCTGGAGGCGAACTGCCGCTGGAGTCACCACGACGGCCGTTGGGACTTGCGTGCGCCCGAGTTTGGCGGGAACTCCTTCTTCGAGGGCGAGGTGGAACCATGTATCAACGGCGGCGTGCTGGCGCTGGGCGGCTACTTCGGACGCGCTGCGGAGAGATTGGCGCACAGGCTGGCCACAGAACAGCTCGAGGACGGAGGCTGGAACTGCGATGCGCCAAAGAGCAGCCGCTCGTCCTTTCACACCACGATTTGTGTGCTGGAGGGTCTGCTGGAATATGAGCGTGCAGCAGGGTACGCACCAGAGATTGCAGCAGCCAGACGGCGCGGCGAGCAGTACCTCCTGGAGCGAAGACTGTTCCGGCGGCGCTCCACGGGAGAGGTCGCGAGCACGCAGTTTCTGGAGCTCGCGTTCCCGCCGCGCTACCACTATGACGTGTTGCGAGCGCTGGAGTATTTCCGGGCCGCCGGCGCATCGCCGGATGAACGCATGAACGAGGCCGTGCAGTGGATCGCGACCCGGCGACAGCCCGACGGGCGATGGCTGCTCGACCGGTGTTACGACGAGACGCACGCCGTCGGAACGGGGGAAACTATGGGCGAGCCCAGCCGCTGGATTACTCTGCATGCGCTTCGCGTGCTGCAGTGGCATGGGGCAATATCGGAGGTTGCCCAGAGATAGAATGCCGTATGGGCTCGAATGTTCCCACGCTCTACGAATGGGTCGGCGGTTCTGAGGTGATCGCTGCGCTGATTGCGCGCTTCTATGACAAGGTGCCCGCGGACCCGGTGCTGGAACCCTTGTTTCGCGAAATGGATCCGGCTCACTTCGAGCATGTGGCAAAGTTCATCGCGGAAGTTCTCGGCGGGCCGAAGGAGTACTCGTCGCAGCTTGGCGGACACGCTGCGATGATCCGGCACCATCTGGGCAAAGGCATCACCGAGCAGCAGCGGCAGCACTGGGTGCGGCTTCTGCTGGAGACGGCGGATGAGATGAACCTGCCCTCCGACCCCGAGTTCCGCTCGGCTCTGGTTGCGTATCTCGAGTGGGGGTCGCGGCTTGCGGTGATCAACTCTGCGCTGCCTGCCGATGCGCCGGTGGAGGCGGCGCCGATGCCGGCGTGGGGCTGGGGCGTGCCGGGTGGCCCGTATGTGCCTTAATAACCGATGGTGAATCTCGTCTGGCGGAAGTTCGGGTGCTCGAGCTCATCCACCGCGGCGATTGCATAGTCGGCATACGAGATGGCGCTCTTGCCATCTGCCCCGGTTATCAGGTCATCCTTGCCCAGACGAAACTTGCCGGTTCGCGGTCCCGGCTGAAAGAAAGCTGCCGGCGAGAAATAGGTCCACTGGATATCCTCCGTAGCGCGCAGCTTTTCCAGCAGCCGCCCGTGCGTGGTGGCAACCGCAATCCACTCCGCGGGCAGATGGCCGCTCTCCAGCAGCGTCACGCGTTTTCCGTCCGGAGTGCTGATGAACAGGCTCGCTGCGCCGCCAACTACCAACAGTCGAGGGCCGCTCTTCCCGCCGCCGGCCCGCCGGATCGCCTCGATGAGGCGGTCGTTGATCGCGATTGCCTGGTCGGTATTGCCGGGAGGCGGAAGGATCGCATTCACCACAGCATCGGCCCCTTGTACGATCTCGGCAATTCTCCCGGCGTCTCCAGCATCGTCAGTTGCTGCCTCCGCGCCCTCCGGTGTTCCGCCGGGCGAACGAGTCACCGCTACGACCTGATGCCCGCGCCGCAACAACTCCTTCACAATCTCTGACCCGGCTTTTCCCCTGCCGCCGTAGACCACTACCTTCATTGCTACCTCCGGACCGTCCCAGATCAGATGACCGCCGAGGAGGACGAGGTGCGGAACTTCTCCAATGTACAACTCGGTACAACATGTTGGGTGGGCGGGATTTATCCGGTGAGGAAGGTTTGAGGTTGTTGGAGGCGTAGTGCATTGAACATCCAACCGGCAGGAGGCAGAGTGAGAACCATGGAGACACGAGGGATGCCGGCAACACGGCTGGGCTGGACGCTGGGTTGGACGATGGCCGGAGCGCTGATGCTGGGAGCGGTGCCCGCAATGGGAGAGGCTCCGGCGCAGGCGACGGCGGCCTTTGACGCGTACGTCAGCGTAGTGGAGGCGGGGCTGGACCGGCAGCACGCGGCGGGCGAGGGCGAGTTCCTGTCGCCGGTAAAGGATGAGGCCCGGCTGCGGAGGGGCGAGATGGTGATCGAAAAGCTGGACGGCAAAGAGGTCTCCGGCGCGCTGCTGCACCACTGGCGAGGGACGGCCTTTGTGGCCGGGGCGACGGGCGCGGAGTTCGAGCGGCTGATGCGGAACTTCGCGGACTATCCGCGGCGGTTTGCGCCGGAGGTGGTATCCGCCAAAGTGCTGTCGCAGCACGGCGACCAATACCAGGTGTTCATGCGGGTGAAGCAGAAGCACGTCATCACGGTGGTGATGGACACCACGTACGACGTGACGTTCGGGCGAGTGGATGCACGGCGCGGCTACAGCCGGTCGCGGAGCACGCGGGTGACGGAGATTACCGATGCCGGAACTCCGGAGGAGCGGGCGCTGGGGCCGGGCGAGGAGCACGGCTTTCTGTGGCGGCAGAACACGTACTGGAGCTACGAGGAGCGTGACGGCGGGCTGTATCTGCAGATTGAGTCGGTGTCGCTGTCGCGGGGGATTCCGCACGGGCTGGGATGGGTGATCGGGCCGTATGTGCAGAGTGTCCCGCGCGAGTCGCTGGAGTTCACGCTGGGGAGAGTGCGCGAGGCGCTGGCGCATTAAGGACAGGTGTCGGTTGTTAGTTGTCAGTTGTCAGTTGTGAGTCAGTGGAAAGGCGGAGGATGCGATGAGTGCAGGGGCGGTGATTGCGGAGAGGCGTGCGACGTTTGTGAACGCGGTGCGGCGTAACGGCTCGCTGACCGCTGCGGCGGAGAAGCGGCTGCTGGTGTGGATGGCGGAGCGCGCGCCGGCCTGGGTGAGTTCCGATGGGCTGACGCTGCTGGGTCTGGGCGCGCAGATTGCTGCGGGCCTCTGCTATGCGATGGCGCGGTTCGACCGGCGATGGCTGGCGCTGGGGATCTGGTGCATCGTGCTGAACTGGCTCGGCGACAGCCTGGATGGCACGCTGGCTCGGGTGAGGCAGCAGCCGCGGCCTCGGTACGGCTTCTACGTGGACCACATGGTGGACGCGTTCGGGTCGATTGCGTTGATGGGCGGACTTGCACTCTCCGGGCTGGTGCACTGGCCGGTGGCCGCGGCGATGCTGATGGGCTTTCTGCTGCTGGCATCGGAGAGCTATCTGGCGACGTACACGCTGGGCCGGTTTGAGATGTCGCAGGGGATGTTTGGGCCGACGGAGATTCGGCTGCTGCTGATTGCGGGCAACGTGGCGCTGATGCGTTCGCCGTTTACGGCGATCTTCGGGCATCGCTGGCTGCTGTTCGATGTGGGCGGAGTGATTGCAGCGACCGGCATGTTCGGCATGGCGGCGTGGGTGACGGCGCGGCACACGGCGGAGCTTTACCGCCAGGAGCCGCTGCGGTAGAGGCGCTTAAAAGAAGACTGCGGCTTACTTCTTTTTGGGGTGAGAGCGGCGGCGATGGTGGGTTGCCGTTCGCTTCCGGGTGGTGGAGGTCTTCGCTTTCGGAGCGGCTGTTTCGGGGGCTTCTGGGGCGGCCTCGGCTGCGGTGGAAGGCGTCGGCGCTGCAGGCGCGGCTTCGGATTCCGCGGCTGCAGGTGCGGGAGTTTTGGTCGCGCCGCGCGCAGTCCTGCGGGAGCCACGCCGCGGAGCGACTGCGACTGGCGCAGGTTCGGGTGCCGGGACAGCAATCGCGGGCGGAGCGGGCGGTGGGCCGGCCTGCCACTCCACCACGCTGGAGCTGGCGTGGTCGAACTCGATGGACGGGCCATCGGCGTTGGCGGCGAGCGTGACCGGCGTCCCATTCACACTGGCGCCCGAGACGTTGCCGAAGCGCCAGCGCACGGTGACCCGCGCAGGCTTACCCTCGATGCGGAGCGAGTGGGCGCGGCGGGAGACGGTGCGGCCCTCGAAATCGGTGATGGTGGTGTCGGGCATCTCCGCCGCGCCGCCGATCACTTCATACACGCGGCGATTGTCGAGCGCGTGCAGTGTCGTGTTGCCGGACTCCGCCGGAGGCACCAGTGTCATGACGTCCTCGGGGATCTTCGGCACTACAGCGCCCGCGCGCGTCCACAGCGGTATGCGGTCCACGGGAGCGTCGGCGATCACGGTGCGTCCGCCACCCTGCGACGTGCCGGTCCAGTAGTCGATCCACTCGCCGGGCGGCAGGTACACGGTGCGCTGCGTGCCTGCGTCGACGATGGGGGCGACCAGGAAATCCGGTCCGAAGAGATACTCATACCGGGCGGCTCGCGCGTTGGGGTCATCCTGATAATTGAGCACCAGCGCGCGCAGGATGGGCATGCCGGTGCGGGCGGCCTGCTGCGCCGCCGCATACCGGTACGGGAACAGGCTCATGTGCAGCACCGCGAATTTGCGGTAGATGTCCAGCGCCTCGTGGCTGCCGGGGGCTCCGTTGCGATCGAAGTTCCAGGGCGAGATGTTCTTGGTGGAATGAACCTCCATGACGGGGGAGAATGCCGCGTACTCGGTCCAACGCTCCAGCAGGCGGGCGTTGGGAGTGTCCGGCTGCCCGATGTAGCCGCCCAGGTCCGCGGCCCAGAGCGGCATGCCGCTCAACCCTGCGCCCAGGCCGGCGGTCACAACGCTGGGCAGCCCGTTCAGCGGAGAGAAGCTGGCTTCGTTGTCGCCACCCCACAGGAAGCCGATGCCGTTGGCTCCCGCGGTTGCGCTGCGGGAGAACAGAACGCCGTTGCCCTTGAGGTCTTTCTGGATCAGCTCCTCGACGGCGTTGTTGTAGAGCACGGAGTAACGATTGCGCATGACGCGCGGATCGCTGCCGTCGGCAAAGCGCACATCGCCGAGGAAGTTGCCCTCGCCATCGTCATCCTTGAAGCCGTCCGCGCCTGCCTGGATCGCCTGGCGCACCTGGTCCTGCCACCACTGCTTGCCCTTTGCATTGGTGAAGTCGATCAGCGAGCCCTCGCCCTTCCACCAGTGCGCCACGTAGGGTGTACCGTCAGGATTCTTTACGAACAGCCCCTGATCGGCGGGAAAGTCGTAGTTGGAGGAACGCGGCGCGATTTTTCCGGCAAAGCCCTGCTCGCCGGGCGGGCTGGTGTTGTTGTTGATAAAGGGCGTGTGCCACAAAACCAGCTTGTAGCCCTGCTCGTGGAGATGCTTCACCATGGCGGGCGCATCGTGGAACTGCAGCGGGTTGAACTTGTAGTCGTTGTAGCCGGCGCTCCACGGCGAATCGATTACGATGACGCTGGCGGGCAGCCCGAGCTCGCGGTTCTTATCGACGTCTTCGCGCACCTCTGCGTCATCGCGGTGGTAATCGCGGGATTTCCACGGTGCGAAGGCCCAGTACGGCGGCAGGATGGCGCGCTGCGTCTGGGCGGTGAAGCGATCGAGGATGAGCGGAAACTCGGGCCCGCTGAACAGCACAATGCGCAGTTTGGCGGCGGTGGCATCGATGGTCAGCTCATTGTGGTCGCTGGCGTTCATGTCGAACGTGGCCTCACCCGTGGTGTCCAGCCACAGGCCATAGCCGCTGGTGCTCATGTAGAACGGCATGGGCTTGTAGGTCGAGCTGCCTTTCACTCCAGGGTTATCCAGGGAGAGGTTCTTCACGATGGTGTGAGCATGGTCGAGCACGTCGAAGTGCTCGCCGAGCCCGTAGTAGCTCGCGGCATCGCGCACATGAAAGCGCCAGTAGCCGACCTCCCAGGCCACTGAGGTCACCTCGACCACCCCTGGCGCGACCTGGCGCAGGTGCATCTTGTCTGTGGTGACGGGATCGCCGTTGAAGCTGAAATCGTGCAGCAGCAGCTCGGTGGCGGGGCGGGTGCTGTCGGGCAACGCTGCGGGACGGCTGAGGGTAAAGCCGACCGTGTTGGCATCGCGACGGTCGAGCCCGGGCACCGCGACCTCAGCCGCGCGCTGAACGCGACTTGCGCCAGCCAGGTTCTCGTTGGTGACATCCTGCGCTGCCGCGAGCCCCGAGCCAAGCACCAACACCAGCGCCCACACGATTCCTCTGCCTGCCATCCGCTCCCCTCCAGCCCCAAATCCGATCAGAGTCATACCCACGATAGCCGAATCGGACACGCCTTCGACAGGCAACAAAGCAAAAGGCTCCGTCGCCGGAGCCTTGCCGAGCACTGCCTCGGAAGTTTTGCTTGAAATGTATTGCCTGCTGTGATGGGTGAGAAAAACCTACGCGTTCCACACGTGGCAGCGCCGAGGTTCTGCGAGCCGCCGCTTACATGTTGGTCAGACCGGCGCGCATCTCCTCGTTGAAAGAGGGCTTGGTAAACTCGAGGCCCTCCTTGAGCATCTGGCGGAACTCGGCCTCGCGCGCCATCAGCGCTGGAGTGGCCGCGCCGAAGTCCGCTCCTGCAAGCTGCACCAAGCCCTCAACGACCAGCGCCTGAATATCGCGCTTCAGCTCTTCGGCGGTGCAGTCCAGGTATTGAATGTCGCGCGGATCCTCCAGCCAGACCGGCGCAGCGCCGCCCAGCACGCCCGAGAGCCAGAACGCCTTGCCCAGCAGGAACTGCTGCCGCTCCTCCGCCGTGGTGTCGTTGAAGATGAACTTCTTCTGCTTCATGCTGTAGTAGCGCGTGGTCAGGGGCACCGGCTGGCGGTTGCCGCTCTTCACCAGTTCCAGCTGGCCCTGATCCATGGTCTTGCGCACGGCGTTGTAGATGAAGTCCTCAGCGAAGGGCTGCTCCGGTGCGCGCACGACCTCACGGAACGTGAGCGTCATGGACACGGCGACCTTGGCGTGCAGAATCGACTCGCCCCCGCCCTCTTCCAACCGCACTTCGCCATGCACCAGCGAGGTGTCCGCGCCCGAGCGCGAGTGATGGAACGGCCACTCAAACCGGCCGAAACTGAGCGGCAGCCCAAGCATGGTGTAGTAGCAGTCCGGCCGCGGATTGCGGAGCCGCTTTGCCGCATCGGCAAAGTAGGCGCGCAGCCCCTCGGCCAGCTCCGGACGCGCGCCGTCGAAGCGCTCGCTCAGCTCCAGCTGCAGGGTTCGCGACGTGTCGTCTACGTTTGCGACGCGGAATTTGACCGTCTTCGTGCCATCCACACTTTCGCCCGGCTCGGTTGCAACGACGGTGAGACCGGCGGACTTCGAGGCCTCCTCCACACTGGAGGCGAGAACTTCATTCGTCATAGGTTTCTTCTATCCTTCACTTCCCCTTCAGGATAAATCCTCGCTCGCCGGCGATCGAATCGACATCGCGCGATCCGTGCAGCACGCGGATGACGGTGATCTCCGCGATCGCCGTGAATCCAACTTCGCCGCGCCCTCATCCTATAGGGCGGCAGCGTTCCCCCGGCTCGCAAATTACCTTCAGGAGACTCCCTATGGCGTTTACCGGAAATACCATCCTCATCACTGGCGGCACCTCCGGGATCGGCCGCGCGCTGGCCGAGGTGCTGCAGGCGAAGAGCAATCACGTCATCATCGCGGGCCGGCGCAAACAGCTGCTCGACGAGGTGACTCGCGCCAATCCGGGCATGTCCGCCATCGAGTTGAATATGGATGATGCCGCCGACATCGCCCGCGTCAGTGCGCAGCTGACGCAGAGCTTCCCTGCGCTGAACGCTGTCATCCACAACGCCGGCATCATGCGTCCGGAGGACCTGAAGAAGGGTGAAGTGGAGACGGCGGAGGCCATCATCACCACCAACCTGCTGGGGCCGATCCGTCTGACCGCGGCGCTGATGCCGCACCTGCTGCGGCAGCCCTCGGGCACCATCTTCACCGTGTCTTCAGGGCTCGCGTTCGTGCCGCTGGCCTTCACGCCGACGTACAACGCCACCAAGGCGGCCATCCACTCCTACACCATGTCCTTGCGATATCAGCTTCGCGACACCGGGCTGCGCGTCCGCGAGATTATTCCGCCGTGGGTCGCAACCGAGCTGATGGGGCCGGTGCCGGATGATCCGCGCGCGATGCCGCTGGCCGACTTTATCCGTGAGACGGTGCAACTGATCGACACCGATGCTGACGAGATCACCGTAGAGCGCGTGCTGCCACTGCGCAACGCGCCCAAGGGCGATGAGTACGCCTTCTTCAAGAACCTGAACGACGCGTTCTCGCACTGAACTATTGCAACTGGCTTGCGAGAAGTGACCATTTGCAGCATCGCGCTGCAAAGAGGTGAATCCCGTCGCCGCAAGCGTGCGTATGGGATGACATGAACGAAGACTCGCGAAGCGCTAGAGGTTGCAGTCCATGGATACGGCTTAGCCCCGCTTTGCTTGGCTTCTTGCTTTTGGGATTGGGATGTCTGCCGTTAGCGGCGCAGGACGCCGCGGCCAGCCAGCAGACGGTTCTGCCGATGCCAAAGGACGCGGACCCGGGTTGGGAAGCTGTGACCATTAAGCCGACCGACCCGGACGACACGGTGTCACACATCAACATTCAGGGCCGCCACGTGATGGTGGAAGGCGAGCCGCTGGAGTCGCTGCTGCGGTTTGCGTACAGCGCGCAGCGCGGCCAGATTGTGGGCGCGCCGGAGTGGATGAAGAGGGAACGATGGGACGTGAGCGGAGTACCCAACGTTCCGGGTTTACCCAACCTGCCGCAGTTCCAGAGCATGATGCGAAAACTGCTGGCAGAGCGGTTCGGGCTGACGCTTCACCACGAGCAGCGCGAGATGCCGGTGTTTGCCCTGACGGTGGCGAAGGGCGGCACGAAACTCGTGAAGAGCACGCGCAATCCCTCGTTTGGACCCGGTAGCGGTGGCAGCGCGGCGAAGGGGATTGAAGATCATCGTTACACGAATACTTCAATGTCGGACCTCGCGCTCATGCTGATGATCTATGTGGATCGACCCATTGTGGACCAGACCGGCTTGCAGGAGCGCTTTGACTTCGAGTTGCGATGGACCAAGGACGATGCCGCCGCGACGGGAACCGACTCGCCGCCGGGACTGTTCACCGCCATACAGGAGCAACTGGGGTTGAAGCTGCAGCCGGCGAAGGCGCCCGCGGATGTGCTGGTGATCGACAAGGTGGAGCGGCCGAGTGCGAACTAATCCCAGCGGAACACGTTGGAGCACGCACCCTGGAGGCATCTCGCCAGTAGCTGCTATGGGGGAAGCAGCGTCGTCAGCCGATCGAGCTGCTCACCGTTTTGAATTCGCCTGGCCTGCCTGAGAAGGTGCGCTGCCGGATCTTTCGGAGCGCCTTCGTCCTCCTCGTCCGTCGGCTCCTTCAAAATCTTCACCATTGCATGCTCGGCGCGTGGCTGCACAAATGCCTGCAGGTTCTGCAGCGCGTTGCCCAGCGCTGCCCCGCCGCGATACCGCCCGCGAGTTTGCTTCTGCGTCCTTGTCTTCCATCCCCAGCGCAGGCGCCGCGCATACAGCATCGCAATGACTGCGAAAAACAGCAGCCCCAAATATCCCATCGCACATCTCCAGAGTTCGGTTGATCCAATACCCGGCAGACAGAGCGGCACTCGCACGAAGCGCAATGGCTCTGCACACGAAACGGAGGATTAGTCGAGCGATGGAGGGGGACGCTGAAACAGCGCGTTCAGGACGGGAGCTTGCGGGAGAAGCCCTTCCTCCGCATAGATCGCGACGCGCACGAACCAGGGCAGCCCGAGCAACCCGAACAGAAACACCGGGCAGAAGAGGACCCATGCGAGAAGAGATCCCTGGCTCGCTGCATGCGGAACCAGCAGCACCAGCAGCGAGAGCAGCATCGCAATCGCAATGACGATCCGCACTCGCCGGGCCTTAAGAAGCTCTCGCATGTCCAGCTATTTTACAAGACGCTTCCAGCAGTCAGGCACCCGTGTTAACCAAACCTGCGGTCGAGACGTTGTGTAGGCAGAACGGAAATCTGAACTCTCCGATTTGTTTCCAATCTCGGATTTCCAGGGGATTGCCTATGTTCGCCTTTCGCCTCTGCACCACTACCGCTCTCGTGCTTGGACTGACTGCCGCTGCGCCGCCGCTTGCCATGGCCCAGCCTAAATCCGCGCCGGCGCCCATCACGATTGCCACGCCGGACCAGCTCTCCGACGTGCAGGAGCAGCTGCTTACCATGCTGCGCATGAGCCCCACTCTGCAGCAGGTGGTCGAAACCGATCCGTCGCTGCTGGCCGACCCGAGCTATATCGCGCGCTCCAACCCGCAGCTCGCCCAGTTTCTGGAAGAGCATCCCGAGGTCACCCGCAACCCGGATTTCTATCTCTTCTCGAATGTCGGCGGTGAACGGGGCCGCCACATCGAGACGCTGCATCGCGCCGGCTGGCCGCGGCCTTTCAGCGAGACAGATCTCCGTCGCGAATACATGCAGGACATCTCCGTCTTCCTTGGGTTCACGGTCGCCGCTGGAGCCCTGCTGTGGCTGATCCGTGTTCTGCTGGAAAACCGGCGCTGGTCGCGCGCCTTCCGCCGCCAGACCGAGATTCACAGCAAGCTGATCGACCGCTGCGCCACCGCACAGGAGCTGCTGGAGTACATGAACACGGAACCGGGCCGGCGCTTTCTGGAGGCTGCTCCGATCCCGGTCGGCCTGAACCGCAATGTTCCGCTGCCCGGCAGCATGTCGCGGGTGATGGGCACGCTCCAGCTCGGGGTTGTCCTCACCATGCTTGGTTTCGGCATGCTGATCCTGAAGCACAGCCTGCCGGACTACCGCGCGCCCTTTCTGCTGGCGGGCATGGTGACGCTGATGCCGGGCCTGGGATTTATCATCTCGTCCATCGTCACCTGGCGCCTGGGCGCACACCTTGAGCTCACGCCGCCGGCCTCCGAGAACGGGCTGTAAGCCCCTGTGGCTCGCAAGGATCGCAACATGAATTGGGAACAGGTCATCCCGAGTGTTACGGCTTCACGCGAGAGTCCCCCGGCGGAGACGGCCATGGACAACGATGAGTTCGCGGCCTTTTACGATCGGTCGTCGAAGCCGCTGTGGGCCTATCTCGCGCGTACCTCGGGCGATCCTGCGCTGGCCGACGATCTTGTGCAGGAGAGCTTTATCCGCTTCCTCACCTGCAGCCCGGCGCTGGATGGCGAGGTCGCCTGCCGCCGCTATCTGTTCCGCATCGCCAGCAATCTGCTGCGAGATCATTGGCGACGCCACCGCACCGTCTCGATCGAGGATCTGCCGGCGGAGCTGTCCGCCGCGCCGGACCTCTGCGCTCAGTCGGACTCGCGCCTGACGCTGTCGCCTGCACTCGCACAAATGCGTCCACGCGACCGGCAGCTGCTCTGGCTTGCCCATGCGGAAAACTACTCGCACCGCGAGATCGCTGAGATTACCGGGCTCGCCACCGCCAGCATCCGCCTGCTGCTGTTCCGGGCGCGGCGCCAGATGTCGCGACTGATTACGAGAGGAGGCGAACGATGAGATTCGCATGCACTCATCTTGCGGAACTTCGGCAGGAGCTGCACAGTGGCCACTGGCCGGCCGCGTCGTCGCCGGAACTGCGCGCACACGTCGGGTCCTGTCCTCGCTGCACCCAGGAAGTTGCGCTTACGATTCACCTGCGGCAGGCCCGGCTGGAAGCTCTGGCGGAAAGCCGTGCGGAGCCGGCAAGCCTCATCTGGTGGCGCGCACAGGCTCGCCGCCGCGAGGCGGTGCTCGCCCGGGCCACGCGTCCGATTCTGGCCGCTCAGGCCTTCGCGGTGCTGGTGATATTGGCCGCCATCGCTCTAATGGCCGCACGCAACTGGCGGGCGGTTGTGGGCCACGCCCTTGCCGCACCCACTTCGATTGCCTCGCTTGTGGACCTCTGGGGACTCGCGCCGCTGATCGCCGCAGCGGCTCTGCTGACGACGCTGGGCGCAGTCGCGGTGTATCTCACCACAGACCGGCCCTAAGGCTTCCATCGCCTGAAGCCGCTTCCGCGCACCGCCGGTAACTTCGTTCGGTTCCCAGCGGGGAACGAATCGATGGCGAAACTTCCCTGATTGTGTGATCCCGCATTCCCCGGTAAGGCCAGAGAATGCCTTCATAGTCGCAGAGCCGGTCTCCCGTTGAGTTCCCCGGCTCAGTCACAGATGCGCAGCACGTGACCAACCAGCGACCGGCCATAGTGCCGACCCATGCAGCACGCACGAGGAGAATGCACGCCATGAACCGTACGCCTTTGCTGTTTTTGCTCCCCTTTCTTGGAGCCCTTCCAGCCGTGTCCCAGTCCATGCCGGGATATGCCATTGCCAACACCAAGCACTATCGCGAGAGCGGCGTCGGAAATGCCACTGGCCGCAGCGGCTCCGCTCACCTGACCGCCCGTGCGCTGCAGGGGAAGGATGGCAATACCGACATTGAGCTCACCACGGGCGCACTGGATTCCAGCGCCACCCCGCCCGGCAGCTTCGCCAAAGTTCAGTTCAAGCCTCTGGATCAGAATGGCAACGCGCTGTTCGCCCAGAACTTTGGCCCGCTCTCCACGCCGGCAGGCTATTACGCCTTCACCTCCTCCTCGCTGGGCCGCCATCAGCAGGCGCAGTTTCAGGTCAACATCAACGGCATCGACCACCGCACCGACGTGCTCACCCTGATCGAGACGGTCAAGCTGCGTCCCGATGTGGCGGTCCAGCCGCTGCATCTTCCCGATTCGGCCACAGTGAACATGCCGGTGACGCTGCATGCCAACCTGGTAGAGCTGAACGGAGATGCGGCCGCCACCACCACCTGCCAGCTCCTCGTGGACGGCGTGCTCGTAGATCAGGCCAAGAACGTTTACATCGATGCAGGCGGCAGCGTAAGTTGCGAGTTCACGTACACCTTCAACGCCACCGGAGGCCATAACATCCAGGTGACGGCCGCCGGCGTCTCGCCGGCCGATTGGGACACCGCCAATAACGCCGCCTCCGCAACACTGAACGTGGCAGGCCTGAATGACAACACGGCGGAGCACGGCAGCGCCTCCTTCTCCGACCAGAAGGGTGGATTTCCGCTGAGCAGTCTGTATACCTACCAGACCTACTTCGGCGGCAACCTGGTGGGAGACTACAGCGATAGCGAGGCCTCCAATGGGGAGCAGCAGAACTCGCACATCCTGCTTAGTAGCACCGGCTGCACCGGCGTAAGCAACGCTCTGCCCTACCAGTTCCCCGTCGACATCACCTATACGGAGACAATGGACGGCGCGCCCGTCTACACCTCCAAGGCTACCGGCATCACCGGAAGCGTCACCGTTTACCCATCCAGCATTCCGATGTGCCAGGTACCCACCGCGAGCTACAGGGTAGTGACCGGCACGGGCATCGCGGACGATCACACGTTCAACCTTGTGTCCTCCACCTACTACGACAGTTCGAACCAGCCGATCTGGACCAGCCAGAAGGTGGAAAGCACACGGGATGCAGGCGACGTGACCTACCTGTCCAGCGGTTACAACTGCCAGTTCTTCTCGGTCTGCTCGGACCCCAACAACTACTACACCTGGAATACCAGCACCGAGACGCCGACTGGTACCAGGGTGCCCGTCGGAAACACGTGGGTTGCCAGCCTGACCGCCACGGATGCCTCCGGCACCGGTTTCGGCGGCAGTATGACGGTTTCGCTTACCTCCACCCAGCAAACCGCGGGACAGCCGTACAGCTGCTCCACCCGGACTGACAACTACGGTTACACCTACCAGACCTGCACCGCAACCACCACCAACTACACGGATACGGAAGGTACAGCGACGTACTGAAGCTGCGCTAGTGACACGAACTGCGGGCGCCTTCCTCTTGTCAATCAGAAGAGAAGGCGCCCGTCGCCCGTTTTGAGATCACCAAAATTCACACCAATGTCGTGAAATCCCCCGCGTAGCAGGCAGGCATCGTACTCGTGTGGCCTCTTGAGGAAGAACGCCCCTCGGCCACTCATAGGAGGGATCCATGCTAAAGGAATGGAGTGTGGCAGTCTGCCTGGCAACGACAGTGACGCTCAGCGCCCATGCCGCCGATAAGGCCAAGCTGGATGAGCGCGTCAACAACGCCAGCCAGGTTCTTCATGAACTGATGAGCACGCCGGACAAAGGCATCCCTAGCGACGTCGCCTCCAAGGCGAGCTGTGTCATCGTTGTGCCGGGATTCAAGAAAGGAGCCTTCATCGTTGGCGCAGAGCACGGGGAAGGTGTCGCCACCTGCAGGACGGGCAGCGGGTGGAGCGGCCCGGCGTTTGTGCAACTGAGCGGCGCCAGCTTCGGCGCTCAGATCGGCGGCGAATCCACAGATCTGGTGCTGCTTGCGATGTCGCGTAATGCGGCGGAGCACCTGTTGCAAGACAAGGTGAAGCTGGGCGGGGACATCGGCATCGCCGCCGGTCCGGTAGGGCGGCAGGCGCAGGCCTCGACGACAGACACCGCCAATGCGGGCTTCCTTTCGTACTCACGCAGCAAAGGCGTCTTCGCCGGAGTCGATCTATCGGGTGACGTCGTCACTCAGGACAAGGACGACAGCAATACGTACTACGGCAAGAGCACAACGTTTGAGAGCATCCTGCACGGCAATGTGAACGCACCTGCAGCCGCGTCGAACTTTGAGCATACGGTCGCGCAGATCTTCGGCGGCTCCCGCGCTGACAACGCGCGCCGCTAGCACTGCACTGCACTGCTGCAAGCACAAGACGATGCCCCACTCGTTTTCCGGGTGGGGCATCTTTGTGCGTGGAAGTTGCCGGCCGCTGATCGCTTTATTCACGCCACTTGATGTTGCAGCCGACGCTCTGCCTCTGGTTGGGGTCCGGTCGCTTGCCGGCGATCACCGCATCCATCGCCGCACTCAGGTCCTTGCCCGTCACCGGAATCTCCTTGCCGTCGGAGTACTTGCCTGGCCGCGAGTCGTCCAACTGTCCGCGATACACCAGTTCCATGGCGGCGTTATAGAGGAAGAAGTCCGGCGTGCAAGCCGCGCCATAAGAGCGCGCCGTCTCCTGCGTCTCGTCGAAGAGGTAGGGGAATTTAAAGCCCAGCCGCTGCGCCTGTTCCTTCATGTGCTCCGGTGCATCCTCCGGAAACTCTCCAATATCGTTGGAGCTGATCGCCGCAATCCCGATCCTGCCGGCGTAGTCGCGTCCAATACGTGCCAGCTCCTGCTCCACGTGCTTGACGAAGGGGCAATGCACGCAGATGAACATGACCAGCAATCCGTGCCGGCCGGTCTTTGACGTTCCGCCGCCGGGCATCATGTTCTCCTGGTCGGTGCGGTCGTCATCCCAAACCTGCGCGAACACATCGTCGCGGCTCCACGACCGGTTGGTCACCACGTCGAGCATCTCGAACATCGGCGCCACGGTTCCCAGCTCTACCATTTTCGATTCGGTTTTCGCCATAATCCCTATCCTAAGCACACTGAGCGATGCGCGGGCAAACCGGCAGTCCTTGAATCTTCGCCGAGCTCACATCGTACGTAATCCCGGCTGGTGCTTGCAGTATTACTTGACCGCAGCCCCGGCTTGGCCCATCGTGGTGCCATGCAAGCCAAGCGCGCTCTCCGAACCGGCCGGTGGTGGAGCGCGGCTGTGCTTTCGCTTGCACTGCTGGCGCACGGCTCGGATACTCGCCCGCGACGAAGTATCTCTCCCCGGCTGGCGCATCTGCCGCGCATCACCGTCTGGGCCTGGGAGCGCCGGGAAGACCTTCGCGCCGTCGACCCCGCGACCACCGCAGTCGGCTACCTGGACCGCACCGTCCTGGTCGATGCCGAAGGGCTCAGCGTCGTGCCGCGCCGCCAGCCGATGCTGCTGCCCGCCTCCGCAGGGCTCGTGCGCATTGCGGTCGTCCGAATAGAGACCGCTCCCGGCGCGCCACTCAGCGCAGCCTCTGCCGAAGCCGCCGCGGATGCCATCGCTGACGCAGCCCGGCAGCCCGGCCTCGCCGCACTTCAGGTCGACTTCGATGCCCGCGAATCCCAGCGCGCATGGTATGCCAGTGTGCTGCGCGGCGTTCGCACACGGATGCCGGCCAACCTGCCGCTCTCCATCACCGCGCTTGCCTCCTGGTGCAGCTACGATGGCGCCTGGATCCACGACCTTCCGGTGGACGAAGCGGTGCCGATGCTGTTCCGCATGGAGCCCGACCGCCGCCGGATCGCCGCACGGGGTGGGCTCCGCGCCGTGGCCGCTGTCCGCGACTTCACCTTGCGCGAGCCGCTCTGCGCCAATGCTGCCGGCATCTCGACCACCGAACCCTGGCCGCGCGATCTTGCCGGCAAGCGGATCTATATCTTCGCCGATCGCGGGTGGGCCCGCGACGGCCTCGTCGAAACCCTGCGGAGCCTGCCATGAAGGCCCTCGCTCAGCTCGCCTCTACGGCATTTATCGCCGCGGCTGTGCCTTCCGCACTGCTCTTCCTGCATGCACACGCCTGCGGACCGGACTGGGAGCCGGAGGTCTTCGTGCCCGAGCATCATCCGGCCTCGATGTCTCCGTATGCGGGCGGCCAGCTCGGCCTGGTGCAGCGCAGCTTCTATCACCTGGAGCTCGTCGTCGCCTACCGCTACCTGACCGGCGAACCATTGAGCTCGGCCGAGAAAGCGGTGGCTGCGCCCGCGCCCGAGCCAAAATTTGTGCGACGCGCGGACGAGCCACCCGATTGGGAGGCTGAGAACAAAGCCCGCGAGGCAGCAAGGCCCCTAGGACGATGGCTCGCAGCACGCGCGAAATACATGGCAGGCGCTCCGCCGGTGATTTCGCAGGAGCGCACAGAGCAGCGTAAGTCAGGCACGTGGGTCTATCAGGCAGACCAACTCAACTGCACCGACGGCGCCTTACTGAACGCAGCAGACACAATTGAAGCGCGCGCAAGCACCTGGGGAGCCCAAAGCGCGGAGCTGCAGCAGTGGATCACCGGGCAGGATGCCGTGTTCGCAAACTGCGCGAAGCCGAGCGGCCTGCCTCTGCCGCCCCAGCCGAACTGGCCGAAGCTGCTGCAGCAGGATCGCTCCTACCAGATGGCCGCGGCCCAGTTCTACGCGGGCAACTTCGACGATGCGGTCCGCGAGTTCGAGGCCATCGCCCGCGATACGGCATCCCCCTGGAGCCGCTGGGGCGAGTATCTCGCTGCCCGCGCGGTCGTTCGCAAAGCCGCCAGCGTGCCAGCCGCAAACGGCAGCGACGTAGCCGTCTTCGATTCCGACCTGCTGCGCGATGCCCGGGCGCGGCTGGTCCGCATCGCCGCCTCCACGTCTGACCCGCAGATCCTGCATGCGGTGAATGACGAGCTCGGCTACGTGCTGGTGCGTCTCGATCCCGTGGCTCGGCTCACGCAGGTCAGCACCGCACTCTCGAAGCCGGACCCCGATTTCCGCAACGACGTTACCGACCTCGACGTTCTTCTGAGCCAGGAGAAGCCGGCGACGGCGGCAACCGATCTGGTGCAGTGGATCCAGGCCATGCAGGCACCCCTGGGTCCGCAATCGGCCGGAGCAAGCGGCCAGCAGTGGCTCGTCGCCAGAATCAGCGCAGCGCAGACCGCTGATCCGGAACTCCTCGCCGCAGCGGCCGCGGTGCCTGCCTCCTCGCCCGCGTATGTCACCGTCAACTACCATCGGGCGCGGCTGCTCCAGACCGCCGGAAAATCGGACGACAGCCGCGCAATCGACACGCTGCTGCTGAACAGCATCGCCAAGGACGATCCGGCTACGCGCAACGCGGTGCTTGGGGAGCGGATGCCAACGGCTCACACCCTCCATGAATTTCTGGCCGATGCGCCCCGCACCGCGCTCTCGACTGAATCCCAGTATTCGGAGTATCTCCGCTTCCGGCCTGGCCAGGACATTGATGTGGACTACCGAACGAAGATCTCGCCGATGCAGTTCGACGACGATGCGGCCGGGTATCTGAACACGCAGTTTCCGCTCTCTCTGCTCGCAGAATCGGCGCAGAGCGACGTGCTGCCGATGCATCTGCGCCAGGCGGTGGCGTCTATTGCCTGGGTTCGCGCGGTGGCGCTCCAGAAGCCCGAGATTGCTGCGCGCATGTCCCGGTTCTTACCGGCCCCGATACGGGACGCCGCCCGCACATACATCGGATCGCCTGCAATGCTGGCGCTGCTGCGCGCCCCGGGGCTGCGCCCCTATATCGACCATGGGGTGCAACGTTCGGCGAGCTACGGTTACCTCGACCACTGGCGCGACAACTGGTGGTGCGCCCGCTGGTCCGACGGAGTTCGCCCGGGCAGGGACGAACCGGCGGCCACCGCTCTTCCCCCGCTCGCGTTCCTCACCGCGCAACATCGGCAACAGGCCGCCCAAGAAGCTGTTCGGCTGAACGCGCTGCCACAAGGGCTCGCGTGGTTCGGCCCTCAGGTCCTCGAATACGTAAAGGCGCATCCGGAGGACAGCGCCGCACCCGAGATCCTGGCGCAACTCGTGCAGGCCACCCGGTGGAGCTGCGATGCGCAGACCGGCCTCAGCCGGCAGGCTTTCGAGATGCTGCACCGGCGATATCCGACCAGCGATTGGGCACGCAAAACCAAGTACTACTACTGAGCGGCCACCTGCTGGGCACGCATCAACCCGGTTCGGCCGGCACGAAGCTGCCTGCCTCGCGATCCTTGCGGGTGCGGTCTGCGGGAAACACCTGGCCGTGGAAGACGATGTACACCCCCGGAGCGAGCAGCCGGGCCGCCAGCAGGCTTTCGGTCAGGTTCTGCAGCCCGTCCGAGCCCTCAAAGCCCAGCGGCCGCATCGCTCCGGTGAGGATGATGGGCACGCCGGGCTGCGGGAATGCGCGCTGGAGATAGCGCCCGGTCTCCGTCATGGTGTCGGTGCCGTGCGTGATCACGATGGGACAGCCGTCGCACCGGGCCACGATTTCGGCGATCTTCCGCGCCAGTTCCGCGCGGTCATCCGCCGTCATCTCCAGCGAGTCCTTGTTGCTGACCGGGATCACCTCGACGTCACGATCGGCAGCCGAAGCTGCTTCAGATAGCGCCCGATCTTCTGCGCAGCGTTCACCACCGCGCCCTCCTGCTCGGAGTAGACCTTCTCGATGGTGCCGCCGGTAGTCAGAACAATGGTGCGCATGGAAGGCTTCGGCTGCCGATTGCTCTCAGACCCGCTGCCCCGAAGCGGAAACACTTCGTACTGCCGTGTCGCCCATCCGGTCGCGTAACTGCGTCAGATAGAGGCTCCGCGGACTGACGTGTTTGTCCAGCGACTCGATGTAGCCAGGGTCCTTGGTCAGGTCCTGGTAGAACGTGTTGTACGAGACGGAGTCGATGCCGATCTGTCCGAAGGCAAAATTCTGCGCCGTTGGCGGCTTCTGAATCAGGAATGGACCTTCGCAGTTCCAGAACACGGTGTTGCCGCCACCCCATCCGATGATGAAGTCTTTCCAGAACCGCGAGGTCAAAGGCGCATGGACGTTGTCATACAGACCTCCGGTCGCCCACTGCTCATGCGGCTCGCTGGAGGAATACGGATTGGTGGCCGTGCAGTCCAGGTACACATTGGAGCTGGCCGTCGGCTGGCCCATCATGAACGAGTGCCGTCCTTTGTCCGAGTGGCAGCGCTGCACCAGCGCAAGCTCGCCGCGCAGCGCAAACGTGAACCGGCGTCCGCCCATGCGCCGCGAGACCGGCTCGCGCGAGACGCAGTCCTGGATGGTGATCCATTTCGCGCCGCGCTGCGTGCCCGCGAGGCTGTTCACGAAGTGAAGCGCGGTGACGTTTCGCACCCAGCCGTTGCGGATGTTATCGAAGAGGATGAAGTTGTTGTAGTGGTCCTCGTCGGCGTAGTACTCCTCCCCCAGGTAGTTGGGGCGGTCCATATTGCCGTATTCGCGGGTGCGCTTGGTGGGGTCGAACTCCGACATGCCGCGTAGATTCTCCACGCCCACCTTTTCAATGCGTCCCGGATCCTCGTACTTCACCACCTCACCGCCGCCCCAGCGCTTCTCAATCGCGCAGGTGATCGGTGCGTCGATCGTGATGGTGTTCCCCTGCACATCCACGACCACGCGGTCCCACTCCACGTTGAACGGACGCCAGCGCGCCTGCGGAGAGGCCGCCGAGTTCATCCCCATCTCGTTGATCCAGTCCTGATTGCCGATGCGGCGCACGATCACGGTATCGCCCGCCCTGTAGCCGCGCGCCGAAGCCACGCGGATGTTGCGCGAGCCCACCGGCACATAATCATCGGTCACCGTCTGCTTGGTCTCGTCGCGGGTCACCCAGCCAGCCGACCCGCCAATCTCCACCAGCGTCGGCGGGGTTCGAGGGCCGCGGCGCGGCGCGCCCGCCGCTCCACCGGGTCCTCCTGGACCGCCCGGGCCACCCGGAGCTCCGGCAGCTCCAGGCCCACCCGGTCTAGCCGGGCCACCCGGACCAGCAGCCCCTTCAGGTCCGCCACCGCGAGCAGCAGGAGGAGGCCCTCCCGGCCCACCCGCCCCAGCTCGCGGATTTCCCGTGCCGATCAGAACCGTTCCCGTATCTTCCATACCCTCGCCGCGCAGCACCACTCCGCTGGCGCGAATGGTCACCGGCGTCGCCATCTTGTAATAGCCCATCTTGATCAGCACCGCGCCGCGGAATCCGTCCGCATCCGGCGGTAGTGCGGAGACGCGGTCGATCGCCGCCTGCAGGTTGGCGGTGTTATCGCCCTCCACCGGCCACACCGTCTCCTTCACCGTCGCAGTCGGAATCGGCGCGCCGCCGCCTCCGTATCCCGCATGTGAGAAGTCGGGAATGGTATTGCCTTGCTCGTCGGCGGTGTAGACCAGCTTGCCCCGCTCATCGGGATGCACCCGCGAGACCGTAGGCCGCAAGTCTTCCACTCCGGCATCCTGTGTTGTTTCCTGAGCTCTCACCAATGCCGCCGGCGCCAGCGCTGCCGCCATCTGCAGCATCTTCCTTCGCGATACAGAAATATCCATGCGTTCTCTCCGGCAACCACTATAGACGGCTCGGCGGCCGGGAGCACAGTCGCGCTCTGGATGCCATGCTCGATGTGAACGCGTTGTGGATCGGAACGCGCTACCGGACCGCGGCCATCGCGGCGCGGAACAGCGCCTCGAAGTCATCGGCGGTCTTCGGATCCTTCGCCAGCGCCGCCTCAATGGCCTTCTGCGCCACCGGCCGCGGATAACCCAGATTCATCAGCGCAGAGAGCGCGTCGTCTCCCGCCTGCCCGTAGTGCGCAACCGGAGCAGCGCCGGGAGCTGCCGCCGCGGCCATATCGTCCAGCTTGTCCTTCAACTCCAGCACCACGCGCTCGGCGGTCTTCTTGCCGATGCCGGGAATCTTGGTCAGCGTGGCGTGGTCTCCGCTGCGGATGGCCGTCACCAGACGCCCCGCGTCGATCCCGCTGAGCACCGTGATCGCCAGCTTCGGGCCAATGCCGGAGATGGTCAGCAGCTTCTCGAACAGCCGCTTCTCCTCCGGCCCGGCAAAGCCGAACAGCGCCAGCTGGTCCTCGCGCACATGGGTGTGGATGTGCAGCCGCGCCTCGGCTCCCTCCGGCGGCAGCGCCGTGAACGTGGCCACCGAGATGGTGGCGTCGTAGCCCACGCCGCCGCACTCCACAATCGCCTGGTTGGGAGACTTGGAGATCAGGCGGCCGCGCAGGAAAGCAATCATGCGCCTGATTATATGAGCGCCACGAAACTCGATCTTGGACAGTTCCCCAGAGAGAGAGACGCGGAAGATCGAACCCTGTCCGCCCGCGCCTGCATCAGATGAATATCCTCGCCTCGCTGGCTCGTGGACGGCCGATCCCCCAAAAGTGGTATAGGCATCCAGCTTGATTCCGGCGGATCCTTTTTTGTCGCACCGTAACAGAGCTCGGCCACAATCAGAACTCGAACGGAGTGCCTATGCTGCACAGCGTCGCCTCGGCCGTCGTCTTCACCATCATGGTGCTCGCACCCTGCGCCATCGCGTATTTCTCCGCAGACCGCGTTTAGCTTCCCAACGCGATCCCGGGAAAGACCGCGGTCGCGCGTGCACGCCCAGCAAGAACTATCGCCACCCGCTTTACCAAAGCAGCCCTCCCCCCAGTTCCAATTCCGCAGTGAATGCTTGTTCTGCCCGTCAGTCCTGCAGCGGATTCGCCGCTGAAGATCGCGCTAAACTCGTTTCATGGCACATCCATCATGGAATGAGAGTTATGCCGCAGGTCAGTTGCCCTGGGACACGGGACAGCCGGAGCCTCTGCTGGTCGAGTTCGTCACTGCGAAAGCCATTCAACCCGGCCGCGCGCTGGAGATCGGCTCGGGTACCGGAACCAACGCAATCTGGCTGGCGGAGCGCGGCTTCGATGTCCTCGGCGTCGATCTCTCGCCCCTCGCCGTCGAAAAAGCACGCGCCAAGCTGGCAGGCCGCGCATTGCCGTGCCGCTTCGAAGCTCTCGATATTCTCGCCGCCACTCCGCCCGGCGGCCCTTTCCAGTTCGCCTTCGACCGCGGCTGCTTCCACGTCTTCGATGAGCCGGAGCAACGGCAGCGCTTCGCCGCGCAGGTCGCCGCCGCACTGGCGCCCGGCGGTTTGTGGCTGAGCCTGATCGGAAGCACGGAAGGCGCGCCCCGCGACGTCGGTCCTCCGCGCCGCTCGGCAACCGACGTCATGCTCGCCATCGAGCCTGCGCTGGAGATCGTCGACTTTCGGTCCGCCACGTTCAACGATCACGGCGCAAACGCGTGGCTGTGCCTCTCGCGCCGCCGCACGGTCGAGCCGCAACCCTCCACCCGCGATACTTTGGGCCGACTCAAAGACGCGAACCGCGCCTGACCCAAGGTACCCCGGCCCGGCCCTCCGGGAACCAGGGGCTTCGTTGTGCCGTAAAAGCGGAAGCAGCTGTTGGTAACTTTCCAGAGCAAGTGGAGCGTCTTTGCAATGAGGAGAAGCGGAATGCTCAGGGCCGGACTGTGGGTCCTGGCCGTCGGTGTCCTGTTGATTGCGATGGCCGGAGGTCTCCTGTTCGGCCTGTTTCACACATTCAATCCAGCTCCGCCGCCCAGCAATTTTCCCAAACCAGCCACCGCTCTCCAGTCGCAGCAACAGGACATCGAACAATTCTCGCGCCTGATTGCCATGGACCGATCGTTTTCGCCTGCGGCCCGTGCCGAAGCCGATCGGCAGATCGCCGCACTCCGGTCCGAACACGAACCGCTTGACAGCGACAGATTCCACGTTGCGCTGTTGCGCATCACCGCGCTTCCCGACAACGGTCATACTTACCTCCACCAGGGCAATGCCGGCCCTCAAAGCCTCATCCCGCTACGCGTGGAGCTGTTTGCGGACGGGCTCTACGTTCTCCGTGCGAAATCGGGCTATACAGATCTTCTCGGCGCGCGCGTCGAGAGCATCGAAGGCAAGCCCGCAAGCGATGTTATCGCAGCTCTAGAACAGCTGCGTGGTGGAACCGAGGGCTGGCGACGCGAATCTGCCGCGATGTACGTCGAGTCTCCCGGCATTCTTTACGGCGATGCGATCGGCTCCAGTCCGGATCAGACCCATTGGACATTCCGTCTCTCTGACGGCAGCGAGGTCGCGCGCACGCTGCCCGCGCAAGTTGCTGGTGACAACGAGCCATCCGGACCGATGGACCGCTGGCTGTCGCCGCAAAAGATGAAAGGCGAGCCCGCCAACTGGAGTGCGCTGATCTCCAATGAAGCAGACCTGCCGCTGTCCCTGCGCGACTTCGACAACAGCCTTCGCCGCACGTGGCTCAACGATGGTTGCACCTTATTCCTACAGCTGAAGGCCATCGCCGATTCCGATAAGGAGACCATCGCGGACTTCCTCAAAGCCAGCACGAACGACATGCGCGCGCATCCACCCTGCAACATCATTCTGGATATGCGCTTCAACGGCGGAGGCGACTACACCAAGGCGGCTCACTTCGCGTCGCACTTGCCCGATTTCCTGGCGCCAGGCGGCCAAATCTATATTCTGACCGGCCCGCAAACCTTTTCAGCAGCGATTTCAACCGTAGCCTTCGTCAAGCAGGCCGCAGGATCTCGCGCCATCATCCTGGGCGAACCCATCGGCGACCGGCTCAGCTTCTACGGTGAGGGCAATCAAGGCTGTCTCCCCCACGCGAACCTTTGTCTGCACTACGCAACCGGGATGCATGACTATGCGCATCCTTGCAGGAACTGGCATCGTTGCTTCTGGCTGGACTGGCTCTTTCCCGTGCAGGTCAAATCGCTGGCCCCCAACGAAAACATTCCTATGACCTTCGCCGACTACAAGACCCTGCACGATCCAGTGTTCGAGCGGGCCGTCACACTCGCAGGCAATTCGTCCCGGAAGACTGGTCCTTCGTAGTCGGCAGCAATCGCCAACATCCTCGCTCCTCGCGCTACGTTGAAAGGGGAAGCGCGAACCGCGTCTGATTTCCGTCGCACCGCACTCCTCCGCGCAAGAGAATACTTTCATGATTGGAGGAACCCGGATGAAGCGAACGGCACTGGTCACAGGGGCATCGCGCGGACTTGGGCGCGCGATTGCGCTCGAGCTTGGCGCGGCAGGCATGAATGTGGTGGTCAACTACTTCGACGGCAAGCACGGAGCCGAAGAACTCTGCGATCAGATTCGCGGGCTGGGCGCGCAGGCGCTTGCGGTAAAGGCTGACGTTCGCGACTCGGCCGAGATCGATGCGCTGGTCGCGCAGGCGGAGCAGGCGTTTGGAGGCGTGGACGTGCTGGTCGTCAATGCCACGGGCCCGCAGCCGATGCTTTCGATCGAAGAGCAGACCTGGGAGTCTTATCTCGATCAGCTCGAGTTTTTTGTGAAGTCGCCGCTACTTCTCGTCAAGCGCGTTCTGCCGCGGATGCGAGAGAAGAACTTCGGGCGCATCATTCAGATCGGAAGCGAGGTCTTCGAGCAGGGGAATCCCCGGTTTGCCAACTACGTCGCGGCCAAGGGTGCTCAACTGGGGCAGACCCGTTCGTGGGCACGCGAACTGGCGGCCACGGGCATCACCGTCAATCTGGTCGCTCCCGGTTGGATACTGACGGAGCGCCATGTGGGCACGCCGCAGGCAGAGATCGATCAGTATCTCCAGACGCTGCCAACGAAGAAGATGGGAGTTGCTGCCGATGTGGCGAAGGCTGTGGCATTTCTCGCCAGTGATGGCGCCGGATTTGTCACCGGCCAGAAGATTTCCGTGAATGGCGCGAATACACTCGCGTAAGCGATGGACGTCGTCTGCGGTCGAATGCTGCTGGGATAACGACCTCACAATCCCTGCCGGGAACGGCGTTTCCGTTCCTCCGCTAACGACCGCGATCCATTCCCTCTGCCGACCCTTCATCCTCCGCCGGTTCGCGGAACGGTTCCACAGCAATCCGCTCATAGCGCACCTCCAACACCGTCAGCGTCTGGCTGCCGCCCGGCGCATGCAGCACCACCTCGTCATCCTCTGCCGATTTCATCAAGGCGCGCCCCAACGGCGAAGCCCAACTGATGTGATTGCGCTCAAGATCGACCTCGTCAGTGCCGACGATGCTCACCACGCGCTCTTCCCCGGCCGCATCGGTATAACGAACGGTGGCTCCAAAAAACGCCCGTGTCGCACGCTGTCCGGTTCGCGGAGCCTCCGGATCGATCACCTCTGCGGCTTCGATTCGCTTCGTCAAAAAGCGGATGCGCCCGTCGATCTGGCGCAGCCGTCGCTTGCCGTACTGATAGTCCGCGTTCTCACTTCGATCGCCATTGCCCGCAGCCCAAGCCACCACCTCCACCACGGCTGGGCGATCCTTAGTGAGCAAAAAGTTCCGCTCCTCCTTCAGCCGTTGCAGCCCGCCGGGAGTGATGTAGTTTGTGCCGTGGTTCGCCGCAGGCTCCTCCGCCTTCGGTCTTCTCGTAAACCCTTTTCGCATCCTGCGGTCCTCTCACGCGCATCTTATTAAGTCAGGTGCGTTACCGAGACTTGCAGCCACCTCATCGAGCACGCACCTCACGCACGCACTATTTCAGGGAAAGCAGAAAAGCCACGAGGTTTTCCACCTCTTCATCGCTGAGCTTGTTTCGATAAGAAGGCATAGGCGGGGGGAGAACGAATTTTTTCTCCAGCACATCCGATCGCTTGAATGAAAGAAGGCGGCCCTTCGTATCGAGCATCTGCAGACTCAGAAGGTCCTGGTTAAGCAGTTTGCCCGTATAACTCGCCCCATCTTTTGTAACGATCTGATACAGCCGGTACTGGGCCGAGCTTTGTGGATTCGGCTCCAGGAGCGAGTTCCGGATTCCTGCCCGCGTGCTCCTTGCTCCGATCTCACTGAGGTTCGGTCCAAGCCGTGATCCGTGACCTCTCACTTCATGGCAGGAGAGGCACGCCCCCTTTCCCGTAAATACCGCAAGCCCGCGTTCCACTGGATCTGAAACCTTCACAGAGCTCGCCTGGGGAATCGCCGCGCTCGGCCGCCCGTTCGCCTGAGCAAACAGCACACACGGTACCAGCCCTAACAGCAGAGAGAAGACAGAACTTCTATTCATTGCCCGCAGCCTCAGTAGCAGACGCCTTTGGGGCTTCCGAACGATGTCGAATTGCATCCGCATCCCGCAAGCCGAAAACGAACAGTGAAGTTCCGGCATTCACAGCGACGTACTGTCTTCCAGCTACGGAATACGTCATCGGATTCATGAGTAAGGCTCCCCCAAGGTTTCTGCTCCAAAGGAGGCGACCATTACGAGCATCGATTCCAACAAAGTTACCTTCGTGCCCTCCGGTGAATAAGAGGTCAGAGGCGGTGGTCAGAATCCCTGCCGCACCATGCTCGGCTTTATAGTCATGATACGTGGCGAGCCCAACGCCTGAATCGAGTCTGAACTCCCATTTGACTTGCCCGGTACTCGGCTCCAGGGCTCTGACTGCGGTGAACTTGTCTTCGTCCATTCCGACCGTAGGCCTGGATCCCTTCGTCCTCGGGGCACGCCCCTCGCTCTTGTATTCGGCGCCTTCCTCGTACTCTTGATTCGCCTTGATGAAAACATACGACTGATTGTCGCGGGCGTTCACATAAAACAGATGAGTCCGTTGGCTGTACGACGGGCTGAACCAATTCGTACCGCCCTGAAGATCGGGAAACAGAGTCGCGCCCTCTTTTGTCCGCTGTGCCTGCTCCGTCAGCAACGGCCGGCCTTCCTTCGTGAAACCTGCGTTCCAGTTCTGTTTCACGAACGCCTTGGCCATAAGGAATTGGCCGGTGACTCGATCCAGCACGTAGAAGAACCCATTTCGATCGGCCCAGAGCAGCACTTTTCGTGGCTTGCCTTCCCATTTCATGTCGACCAGGACCGGAACCTGGATCGCATCCCAGTCAGTTTCGTTGTGAGGGTTGGCCTGGTAATACCACTTCAGCTTCCCGGTATCGGGATCCAATGCCAGCATGGAGCATGTGTACAGGTTGTCCCCGGGTCGGACGTCGCCATTAAAGTCGGGTCCCGGATTACCAACTCCCCAATACAGCAGGTTCAGATCCGGATCGTACGACCCGGTCAGCCACGCAGGCCCTCCGCCCCGTTTCCACGAATCTCCGCCCCAGGTGTTGCTCCCTGGATCCCCCGGACCCGCGATCGTGTTGAAGTGCCATTCTTCATTTCCTGTCGCGGCGTCATACGCTGCAATAAAACCGCGGACGCCATATTCCCCACCACTGATTCCGAGGATCACCTTGTTCTTAACAACAAGTGGCGCGACAGTCAGCGAATAACCGGAGCTAACCTTGGCAACTTCAACGCTCCACACCAGCGAACCCGTCTTAGCATCCAGAGCGATCAGCCGGGCATCTGGAGAAGCCAGAAAGATCGTATCGCCCAGAATTGCGAGGCCGCGGTTGACCCGGCCGCAACAAAATCTTACGTCGGCAGCCGCACTGTTCCTGTAAATCCAGAACAGCCGTCCCGTCGCAGCGTCGAGTGCAACTACGTTATCTCCTTCCATGGTGTAGAGCACGCCATTCACCACCAGCGGCGTGCTCTCATAAGCGTCCAGTGAACGCGATTGGAAGACCCATTTCAACTCAAGGTCCTTGATGTTTTCCGGCTTTATCTGGTCCAGAGAACTGTAGTGATTGCTTCTGTAGCTGCCATTGAAGGTCAACCAGTTCTCGGGCTCTTGCTCGGCGTGCAACAGACGCCGATCGGTCACTGCCGTAGGGCTCGGAACGTCGTACGGAGTCGTCAATTCCTTCTGGAACTGCCGAACGGAGCGGCCTTCCTGAAGGACATTGGAACGTACAGGCGGCGCGGCCGTCTCCACGCTCGTCGTCCCGGCGCCGCTCTTGCCATAGTTCTGTGCCAGGTAATCGACCAGCACTTTCACATCGTCATCGGAACCTTGAGCACCGTACGCGATCATCTGGTCCACTTTAGCCGCCCAGCGCTCGCGCGAAAGGCGCTGCCCCGTGATCACATCGGCCTGGTGACACCTGATGCACATACGTTCCATCACGGCCCGGCCTGGTCCCTGCGGCAACGCGGACTGCCCGAACGCCCTGGCCGCAAGGGTTAGACACACAATCGCAGTCAGCGCCCGGATTCGGCTCCTTCTGCTCGAGACTTCCCGACGCGCGTTCGCATCTGCGAGACTGATTCGCCAAACGCTGGGGAGCTTCGAAGCTCTAGAGAGGCGTATCGCCTTGTTTTCACCATTCATTCTCGAGTCCGATCTCAAAATCGCCTGCTGACACCTCTCTGCCACCTCTTTCGTGCTCGCCG
>Ga0207667_10000538_pt1 | contig 50064 bp, 41 predicted proteins | sample KBSCornC52_FD_184301 | JGI IMG/M metagenome (GOLD analysis project Ga0207667, IMG submission 184301) | Corn rhizosphere microbial communities from Kellogg Biological Station, Michigan, USA - KBS Corn C5-2 (SPAdes) (version 2) | ecosystem: Host-associated > Plants > Roots > Rhizosphere > Soil ... | reverse complement strand
AGACTGCCTTTGACGGCACGGTCTGGTTTCTGGCGCGGCAGGAATCCGCCAAGGTGTCGGAACTGGAAAACGACACGAACATTACGCTCGTATACTCCGATCCGAAAAACGAGAGTTACGTCACCGCCAAGGGGCGCGCAGCGATCAGCCGTGACCGGGCAAAAATCCACGAGCTCTGGAATCCCATGTACAAGGCATGGTTCCACCAGGGTGAGGACGATCCGCAGATCACGGTTCTCCGCGTAGACATCACCGAGGCACAGTACTGGGAAGCCTCCTCCAGCAAAATCGTGCTCGGGATCAAATATCTCGCTGCGGCCGTCAGCGGAGGCAAGGTCGATGTGGGCGAGCACGGCCGTGTCATAACCGATGACGCGCCTGTTACGTCATCTAAAAGTTGATCTCCACGTTCACCATCACCGGTGCGGCTGTGCCGTTGCATTTGGCAGGTATGAAGCGGTACTGCTTCACTGCGTTAATGGATCTCTGATCCACTTCTTTCAAGAGCGCTATGTCATCCTCGTCGAGATCCCGAGCCGAGGATGTCAAGATGTGCACGTTTTCCGGTTTCCCTTTGGTGTTCACGGTCAACTGTACTGTTACGACAGCACCGGTTGTCTTTCGGCGAATCTCTCTGGAGATCGCCGGATCCTCTTTATAGATCAACTCCGGACCTTTCATCCCAAAATCAGATACCTTGTACAGCCCATCCGTGTCGGCGGCGCAAGGCTGCGGTGGCCGCCTCGGCGGCGGATTGGGCCCCGGATTGCGGCTCTGCGATTGACAGCACTCAGAAGCAAGGAACACAAGTAGAGTCAACAAACGGAAGGAACTCATCGCAGCGATGTTAGCACCCGCGATGTTTGCGACGATCAGCAGGAATACGCCGCCATCGCTCCCGAATCATTCACGGACCAGTGCAATCGCGAATCCGTCGTGCCCCTTGCTGCCCACCGTCTGCACCGCCGTAGCCACCAATCGTGGCTCCCTTGCGATGCGGTCTATCATTTCGCGAGTTCCTACCACTGCGGGATCTTCGCTCGTTGCATCCGCAAGTGCGCCTTCACGAACCACGTTGTCCACGAGAATCAGCGTCCCGGGTTTCGCCAGTTTTAACGCCCAGTCCAGATACACAGCATTGTTCGGCTTGTCCGCATCGATGAAGATCAAATCGAATGGCTTCACGCCCTCGGAATGCATTTGGGCCAGGGACTCCGCCGCCGCGCCAACCCGGACCTCCGCCTTTTTCGCCACTCCGGCCCGCTTCAGGTTGGTTCGTGCCACTTCGGCGTGCTTCGGCTCTCGCTCCAGCGTTACCAGCCGTCCGCCGCGCGGCAGTGCGCGAGCGAGCCAGATAGTGCTGTAACCGCCCAACGTGCCGATCTCCAGAACATGCTTTGCTCGCGTCGCCAGCGCAAGCAGGTGCAGCAATTTGCCCTGGTTTGGGGTGATGTCGATACTGGGCAGCCCAGCGGCCGCATTCGCCTCCATCGCGTTGTCTAATGCCACATCGTTCTTAGCAAGGGTCTGCTGGATATAACTGTCGACCGCCGTCCAAAGCTCGTTTTTCTCTGCCATACTCACATTCTCCTTCATCTGCGTTCTCCAGGCATCCTGCCCAGCTCCGGGTTCGCATCCCACAATCCATATCGAGGTCATTCCGCCATGAATCCCACGCAACAACCGCTGTCTGAGCCCAAAATCGCCGATCTCCTTCGCCGGATGCCCGAGTGGGCCCTTGAGGACGGAAAGCTGGTCCGCTACTGGACCTTTGCAGATTTCTCTAAGGCCATGGATTTCGTTGACCATGTCGCCCGTCTGGCCGAGCAGGAGGGCCACCATCCAGATATCGACATCCGGTACAATCGAGTGAAGTTAGCTCTCGTTTCGCACGATGCCGGAGGCATTACCCAGCGAGATGCAGACATGGCCCGGCAACTCGATAATGACGGGCTCACAACCTAATCCTGCCGCGAAGGTGGGATTTTGCTCCAGTCGAAATCGCCGCAACATTTCCTTTCCCTACGGGTTTCTGTAGATCGAGAGCGAGAGAAATTCCGAACGGTGGAAATTTCACACTTGCATCTGCGGAAAAGGTGGTACTATAAAAATCGGGAGCTTCCTACTGCTCCACATATTTCCGGATGGTTGTGGCAGTAAGCCCCATCCGACACGAGTTGCGTCACTGGCCTCCCGGCACGGACCTAAAAAATCCGTGCCGCCTTTTTCTTAAGGCGCGTGATGATGACCAACTACCCCTTTCTCGTTTTGCCCCGATTTGCCTCTGGCAACTTCGGCTCGGGGCTTTGACCTTCTCCTCAACTTTTTTCGACCTCTGTCGCCAGAAGGGCTGCATCCCATCTACAATCAGCATGTAGCACTGCCGGACACTGGGGAACCAAGGAGACACTGCGATGACCAAGGCTGATCTTGTCGACCGAGTGACTGCTCTCGGAGACCTAACCCGACGCGACGGAGAAATCATCGTCGACACTCTCTTTGAGTCTGTCATTGGCGCACTCAAGGCCGGTGACAAGATCGAGATCCGCGGCTTTGGTAGCTTCCGCACCCGCCAGCGGAACTCCCGCATCGGGCGCAATCCCAAGACTGGCGAGCGCGTTGACGTCCCAGCGAAGCGAGTGCCGTTCTTCAAGCCTTCCAAGGAGTTGCGTGACTCAGTCAACCCCGGTGGCGTGAAGAGCACGGCCCGCAAATCCGGCAATGACTCCGGTTCTGGAAGCGGCACCGTTGATACCCACCATCCTCCAGCCATGTAGGCAGGTCCGCCTCCTTAGTTCGGTACGCGACCGGTTCCGCCGCAGGCTTGACATCCAGGAACAAGATTCAACTCATTTCGCATCGACTGCCTGCTAACCTACATCTACACAGCAGGGAGCCTCCACATGCCTCTTGAGTTCTTCGTCGGCCATGCCTACGCGGTGCTCTTCCTGTGGGTGCTCGTCGAGCAACTCGGCATGCCGGTACCCAGCATCCCGCTTCTGCTCACTGCCGGCACCCTTAGCGCCACCCATCGGGTCTCAGGGATTTCTGCTCTGGGAGCGGTGCTTGCCGCGTGCCTCTTTTCTGACTCTGCCTGGTACCTGCTCGGGCGGCGCTTCGGAGCCCGTGTCGTCCGCCTGCTCTGCAAAGTCTCGCTGGAAGCCGCGACCTGCGTCGCCCGCACAGAGGATTATTTCGGCCGCCGCGGCCCGGTTACGTTGCTCTTTGCCAAGTTCATCCCGGGCCTCTCCACAGTAGCCGCGCCGATCGCCGGACAGACCGGAATGCCCTACTCGCGTTTCGTTCTCTACGACCTCTCCGGCTCTGTTCTGTGGTCCATGACGTTTCTGCTTGCGGGCCGCTTCTTCGGCGATATCGCCAAGCGCAGCCAGGCCTTCTTCGGCCTGCTCAGTCATTTTGCTGCAGCTCTCTTCGTTGTTATGGTTGCCGGCTTCTTCATCTGGCGCGTTGTCAAACGTCACCGCTTTCTGGCACAAGTGCTCGAACTCCGCATTGAACCCTCCGATGTCAAGGCGATGATTGAGGGTGCGCCGAGCCAGAACGCGATGCCGTATATCGTCGACCTCCGCCATCCGCTCGACTACCTACCTGATCCCCGAGTTCTTCCCGGAGCTGTGCGCATCGGCCCTTCCGAGATCGCGAGTCATGCTGACCGTATCCCGCGCGACCGCGACGTAATTCTCTATTGCACCTGCCCTTCCGAGGAGACCTCAGCCAAGGTGGCCATGCAGCTTCATCGGCTCGGCATTACTCGCGTGCGTCCGTTGCGCGGAGGCTTCGACGGCTGGAAGCAGGCTGGATACCCGCTGCACGAGTACAACGAAGACGCATCGTTCTCGCAAGCGAACCTCACTGCCGAATCGTTCAACACCGCCTGAGCCAGCAAGCTAGTTCAGCCGGAACGCCACGCGGATCACCGTCTGCACCTCAACCGGTTCTCCATTGAGCCTGTACGGCGCGTAGCGAGCACGCGCCACGGCTTCGAGCGCAGCGGCCCGCAACATCTCCGGCCCACTCTCCACATTCAGACTCTCAATGTGCCCGGCCTTCGAAATGACTGCTTCGATGATGACTGTTCCCTGCACCTGCGCTACCTGCGCGATCTTCGGATAACTCGGGATAATGGGAGTCAGCAACATGCCATTCGAAACTCCTTGCGAGATTCGCACCGGGCTAGTGGCTCGCGCCCGTACTATCGGTGTCGCGTTCGCTGTACTCCCAATCGCCATCACCGACGCCAGAGTTCCAACTGCCGGTCCCATGGTCCCGAGACCGGGGCCCAGAGGAGCCGGTTCACTCTCGCCCACCGCATCGGGGTGCGGAAACACAAATCCGCGCGTGTGCTCTACGGTAGGCCGTGTGCCCGACAGAGCCATCGCCGTCGCGGAGCCTACCGCCGCCTCCGCGACTGCATGCACCATTTCGACCGGCTTCAGGTTTGGCGCTGTAATCTCGGGTGCGGTGAGCTTCACCGGCATCGCCACCGGCCGCAGCATCGGCACTGCAACCAGCAGTGCCGCCCCCGCGCATTGAAACATGAAGGATCCCGCTGCCGACCACCGCTGCGCCTTCGATGCCACCCTCCCGCCCGACTCCAACAGACTGCCTTCGAACATGATCCACCTCCGATGACGTCCATCACCGGGGCGCACCTGCGAGGGGATGCGTCTCGTGCAGCAGCTTGAAACTGCCTGCACTGTTATAGACACCAAACCCTATGCTTGTGGTTCCTTGCGTACTGGGGTGCCCTTGCAGTGGGCCCTTGTGCGGCAGAGTGTGGCGAACCCAAACACGCACAATTGGCCTCGATGCCACCGGCCGGCCTCAGACAGGAAAGGGGAAACCGGTTCCTGACAGGGAGACATCTTCTCCCACCTACTCGCACTCATTCGAATACTCTCCGGTTCATCCGAAATAATTCACCTCAATCGCGATTCACCGCGGATACAATGCTCCGCATGCCGTCCGCCTCCAGCCGCGTGCTATCCGTGGACGTCCTGCGTGGGATCACGATCGCGTTCATGATTCTGGTCAACGATCCGGGGGACTGGCAGCACATCTACGCGCAGCTCGACCACGCGCCCTGGAACGGCTTTACCCTCACTGATCTTGTCTTTCCAAACTTTCTTTTTATCGTCGGCGCATCCCTCATTTTTTCGATCGAATCGCGCCTCGCCCGGGGAGAATCCAGAAGGGCACTTGCCCTTCATATGTTGCGGCGGGCCGCGATTCTCTTCGCCATGAAAATGTTTCTCACCGCCTATCCGCATTTCCGGATGAATTATCTACGGATCTTCGGTGTGCTCACCAGGATCGCTCTTTGCTATCTGGTCGCTGGGCTGATCTGTCTCGTCACTCGCCGCAAGCGCGCGCTCGGTGTGGTTGCAGCGGGGCTGCTTGTTGGCTATTGGGTGCTGATGCGCTTCGTGCCTGTACCGGGCCTCGCAGTTGCATCTGTTTCCGAGGCCATTCCCACGCACGCGATCCCCATCCTTGACCCGGAGCACAATCTTGCTGCTTGGGTGGACCGCGCCTTCAACGCGTTGACCGTGCGCGTCCTCCATACCGGAGTTCTCTACAACCGCACGCACGATCCGGAGGGTTTGCTGAGTACTCTGCCTGCCCTGGCCACGACCCTCATCGGGTCGATTGCCGCGCTCTATCTGCGTCGGCCCGAGGCGGTGCAGCAGTCGAAATTGCAAACGCAGCAGGACAAAGAACCGGAGTCTGTCTCGGTGTTAACACTGCCGACGCGCACGACCATGGTTCTTGTCCTAGCCGGGCTGCTGCTATTCCTGGGCGGAAGTCTTTGGGATCCCTATTTCCCGATCAACAAGAACCTGTGGACCAGCTCTTACGTGCTCTACTCGGCGGGCTGGTCGCTTGCTCTGCTTGCGGCATGTTACTGGTTCATCGACGTGCGCCGCATTCAAGATCGTCCTGCAGTGAAGTGGCTGGTTTGGCCCTGGCTTGTGTTCGGCTCGAATGCAATTGCCGCGTTCGTGCTCTCGAACTTCCTTGTGGAGACTTCGATCTGGATTCGGGTTCCGGCGGGAGCGCTGATCTATCCGATGATGCCGTCGATGAAGGCAAGTGCGTGGCTCTGGGCATACAGGCATCTGTTTGCGCGGTATCACTCGACTCAACTCACGTCGCTTGCATTTGCTTTGGCGTTCACCGCAGTCTGCTTCCTTCCGAACTGGGTGCTGTGGCGCCGAAGAATCTTCTTGAAGGTGTAGCCCTACCCCGGGGATGAAAATTCGGTTTTAGGTGTATACACCTGCGGGCAAGGGATAATGGAGCCCAGAAGAGCCCGCCTGACCAGAAAAGGCGTGTGCTCTTCATGCATCATGGATGTGGCAGCGGACTTCGATCCGCAGCCCCGCAGGACAGGAGCGCACTTGCCTTATACCGATCTTCGCGACTGGATTCGTACCCTGGACAAGGCGGGCGAGCTGCGCCGGATCCAGGAGCCCGTGAGCCCCTACCTCGAGATGGCGGCGATTGCCGACCGTACCGCCAAGCTGGGCAAGGGAACGGGGTCTGCGGGCGGTCCGGCGCTGCTGTTTGAGAACGTGACCGGGTATCGAGGGGCGCGGGTGCTGATGAACCAGTTCGGCTCGATGCGGCGCATGCAAGTTGCGCTCGAAACCGAGTCGCTGGACTCCATTGCCGACCGCATCCGCGTTCTGCTTCAGCCGCAGATGCCAGAAGGGCTCTTGGCCAAGCTGAAGATGTTGCCGAAGTTGGCAGAGATCGGCACCTTCTTTCCTAAGCTGATCGAACGCGGTGACGCGCCCTGTAAGCAGGTCATTCATCGCGGCAAGGATGTCGACCTTACGAAGCTTCCGGTCCTTACCACGTGGCCTGGCGATGGAGGCCCCTTCATCACGCTGCCTTGCGTCCTCACCCGGGATCCGAAGTCCGGCAAGCGCAATATGGGTATGTACCGCATGCAGGTATACGACGGCCAGACCACGGGCATGCACTGGCAACGGCAGAAGAATGCCGCCGAGCACCTGCGCGACCGCCTCCGCGCCACTTCCACAGATGCCGTGGACATTATGGCGCAGACCTCCGGGGGCATTGCGCCGGCTGCCGACGCCGGGCTCGATTCCCAGACGGTACTGACCAAGGTGCGCGAAGGACGCATGGAGGTGGCGGTCGCCATCGGAACCGATCCAGCGACCACCTTTGCCGCCATCGTGCCCGCGCCGCCTGAAGTGGAGGAGTACCTGATCGCGGGCTTCCTGCGCGGTAAGCCGGTGGAGCTGGTGAAGGCCGAAACGGTGGATCTGGATGTGCCCGCACATGCCGAGTATGTGCTGGAGGGGTACGTGAATCTGACCGAGCTGCGGACGGAAGGCCCGTTCGGCGACCATACCGGCTTCTACACGATGGAGGACCAATATCCGGTCTTCCATGTCACCTGCGTCACACACCGCAAAGATCCGATCTACGCGGCGACTGTCGTGGGAAAGCCGCCGATGGAAGACGCCTGGATGGGCAAGGCGGTGGAGCGCATCTTCCTGCCGCTGATGCAGCTGACGCTGCCGGAGATTGTGGACGTCTGCCTGCCGCCTGAGGCCGTCTTCCACAACCTGATGATCGTTTCCATTCGCAAATCGTATGCGGGGCATGCGCGTAAGGTGATGAACGGGATCTGGGCCATGGGGCAGGCGATGTTTACCAAATGCGTGGTGGTGGTGGATGAGGACTGCGATGTCCAGGATCTGGCGGAGGTGACGTTGCGCGTGGCCAACAACATCGATCCCGAGCGCGACATCCAGTTCACGCTGGGGCCCGTGGATTCGCTGGATCATGCGTCGCGGCTGGCGAACTTCGGCTCCAAGATGGGTATCGACGCCACCCGCAAATGGGCAGCGGAAGGGTTTACGCGGCCGTGGCCGCCGATGCTGAAGATGGACTCGGCGGTGACTGCCAAGGTGGACGCACTCTGGAAGAAGCTGGGGATTGAGTGAAGGGTGGAAGTCATGAAGCAACACCGATACGAATCCCGGATTCAGTGGACCGGCAACATGGGTGAGGGAACTGCCACCTACCGCAGCTACAGCCGCAAGTTCACGCTTGCAGGATCAGGAAAACCGGAGATCGCCGGCTCGAGTGACCCGGTGTTCCGGGGAGACAGCGACCGCTATAACCCGGAGGAGATGCTGGTGGCGGCGCTCTCCTCCTGCCATATGCTCTCGTATCTGCATGTCTGTGCCGTGAACAAAATTGTGGTGCTTGCCTACGAGGACAGGGCTGAAGGGACGATGCAGGAGCGGCCGGATGGCTCCGGCATCTTCACCGGCGTGCAGTTGAATCCGAAGGTGACGATTTCACCGGAAAGCGACGCGGAGCGTGCCCGGGAGCTGCACCACAAAGCACACGAACTCTGCTTCATTGCGAACTCGGTGAACTTTCCGGTGGAAGCTGCGCCGGTGATTGTGCAGTCATGATGCGAGCGGCAGGTTAACTCACGTGGGCGGAAGCTTGGACGGGCAAGGAGCACGGGAGCCCTAAAGCGATACGATCCCGCACTTGGCACCCTTTTCCTTCGGGATCGCTCGGACACGCGAAGGTCGGCAGGCCGAGCTACTGCGGCGTAATTAGCCCGTTTGGGCCGATCTCGAGGTAATCCACGGGCGCGAGTTCGCGAGGATCCGCGCGCGGAATAGCGGGGCGTCCCGGTGCGTTGTTCCCAGCGGGCGGCCGACCAGCGGGAGCCTCGCTGGCGGATAGATCCGGGACACCGCGCAAAGTGAGCGTAGCTCCAGGATGGAGCGCTACATCGTGCAAGGTAGTCCTCGTGCTGGTGGACCCATCCATACGTGGCCGGAAAGGGGCCGGCGGAAGAATATCGTCAGCCGCCCACGATCCTGCGTCGTGCCCATCCACCTGCAGGGTAAAGTGCGAAACCCCGGTGCGCAGATCGAAGTACTGCACGGCAACATCGTACTTGCCTGCAGGCACCTGCACCTGCTTGCTCAGCGTGCATCCTTTGGCGTCGGCGCAAACCACAGCCTTACCGCCGGACGCTGTCTCCCAGGGAGTGATGTCAATCGGAGCATAGCCGTCTGCCTGCATCGCTTCCGCTTCGATTCGGTTCGGATCGTGGCCAACTCTGCCTTTCGTATCGGAGATGCCCGATATGCGCTGAAACCACTCGTTGATCGCGTCGCGCCACACAATTGCATGTCCCGCCTGGTAATTGAACAGCTGCAGAACTTTGTCATAACGTTCTTCGTCGACTTTTCCCTTCAGAGCAGCCCACTGCGGAACATATTCCGCAGCCGCAAGCGCGCCGGCGTAGTGGGTGTCATAGATGCTCTGAATCAGAGTTTTTCCGGAGTGCAGCTTGTAGTCATAAGGAACGTGGTGAAGGAAGAGCAGCAGGTCATCCGGTGTAGTTGCCAGCGATTCGTATTTGGCGGCGAGCTCAGGTGGATACTGCCCGGAGAATCCGGTCCCTGTAGCCACCGTGCGGTCCATGCCAATCCCGTTTTTGTCGCCGCGAAACCATTGTCCCCAGCCATTTCGTTCCGCGCTTTCGATGCCCGGACCATAATGCTCACCCGTGATATCCGTCAGCGTGCCCATCCCGTTCGGGCCCGTGTAACTCTCATAGACGTGCCACGAATTTTTCTGCAGTGAAGCGATGGTCCGCACGACAGCAGGATCATTGCCCCAGGTTAGGCGTGTCCAGTGATCGATCACCTCATCCAGATTGGCCGCCGGATTCCAGGCCAGCTTTCCAAATCCGTAAAGATTGGCCATGGCCATCGGATGATGAACCCAGTTGGGTTCCATCCCCACATTGGTGACGCTGACAAAGCCTCCTGCTCGGGGCTTTCCATCGGGCAGAGGAAATGCCTTTCCGGTCACGATGGAGGCCACGGTTGTCGCGCGTCCTCCCACTCGCATGTCTGTGTCGAGCACCCACTTCCACATCTCCGGCAACCAGATCATATGCCGTTCTTCGCCCAGGTACTCGGCGCCGGCTTGAACCTCAATGGCGACGCTCGTGTGCGGCAGCGCTGCGAACAGAGGACTCACTGCTTCGCGAGTCTGGAAGTCGATGGGGCCTTCCTTCACCTGCACGATCACATTCGGCTCAAAAGTGCCGTCATAGCGGACGAAGTTGTCCACTCCGGCGCGAGCCCGATCCGCCTTCAGGTCATTCCAGTCCAGGTGATTGTTGTAGACAAAACCGCGATAGAGCACGAAACCGCCATGGGGCCGAAGGGCGCGAGCGAGAACATTCGCCGCGTCGGCAGGTGACCGGCCGTATTGCGAGGGCCCTTTCTGTCCCTCCGAATCAGCCTTGACGGTGAACCCCGCGAAATCCGGAATCAGGGTGTAAATCTCATCCACCTTGTTCTTCCACCAGGCAGCAACTGCGGGATCCAGAGGGTCGAATGTCTTAAGGCCGCCGACCTCCTGCGGACTGGCAAGATTGATGGACAGCGCCAGCCGTACGCCCCAGGGGCGGAACACATCTGCAACACGTGCGACCTCCTTCAGGTTTGCCGAGGTCAGCGTCTGGTGGTCAGCATTGACGTTGTTAATGTTGCAGCCGTTGATCCCAATCGACGCGAGCAGCCGCGCGTACTCTCCCGCGCGCGTCAGGTCCTGACGAATGTGGCCACCTTCGAAAAAGATCGAAGGTCCGGCGTAGCCGCGCTCAATTGTTCCGTTGGGATTGTCCCACTCGTCGGTCCAGCGAACGGGCGCGGAAGGGGCTTGCCGGTCATCGGCTGGTATGGGGATCTGAGTTCCTACCTCTTCGAGCAGATGGAATGCGGCATACAACTCTGCGGTGGGACTTCCTCCGGTCAGTAGAAGCTGATGCTTCGCTTTCTGGTATTGAATACGGTATTGCTCTGCGGCGGTGCCGCTCTGGCTCGCATCCTTCGTGGAAGCGAGGACGATGGCATTCGCCGGCACCGCCGGGCCGGTGGCAACCTCAATCGTGAACGAACGCCCCAGCATAGAAGAAAGCCCTTTTTGGAGTTCCCTGGCCGCGGAACTCTCAATAGGCGACTGGCCGCGAACGATGATCTTCGAAGGGATATCCCGGTACTGCTGTGCATTTGGAATCAGCGCGTAGCGAAGCCAGCCTGCCTCCCCACTTTCCGCCATCGCGGAGCCGGTTAGAGCAATAAGGGATAGTACGAGAGGAAGTCGCAGGGAGAGACGCATACTTAGAAGCTCCGGATGCTCTTGCTACAGCAGGGAATCACATGAGAAGAGAGGGTGATGCACAGAATTGTGTCACTCGACAGTATAGTCACCTGGGTTTGTGAGTGTCGTCTTAACCCCCTAGAATAGCTCGGGGCGCTAAGTTCGCAACTGAATTACGTAGCCACCATCCGAACAGTGGCGCTCGGCGACTGCGCGGGATTTATAAGCCACTAACTAAAAACGAGGCAATCCACCCCATCATGAAGATCTTCCGTTACGCATTGTGGCTCACGATTGCAATCGCGTTGGCTTGTCCCGCCTTGTCAGCCGCCGCTCAAGCCGCTCCTCACACCAGCACCGCAGTCCACAGGCCGGAAGGCCCGTGCGACATCTATGCCGCCGCGCATACTCCCTGCGTCGCGGCCCACAGCACGACGCGGGCACTGTTTGCCTCATATAACGGCCCGCTGTACCAGGTAAAGCGGGTATCGGACGCCCGCACTCTCGACATCGGCATTGTCCAGCCGTCGCGCACCGATGCCGGTGGGTATGCCAATGCGGCAGCGCAGGATGCCTTCTGCGCACAGACAATCTGCGTGATCAATCGCATCTACGACCAATCCGGCAGAGGCAATGATCTTCTTCAGGGTGCTCCCGGGACTTTCAAAGGTCCAGCCAAAGGTGCCTTTGACACCCAGCCGATTGCCGATATGGCGCCCATCACAATCAGCGGGCACAAGGCGTATGGCGTCTTCATCATGCCTGGGATGGGATTTCGCGACAACAACGCCACCGGCATCGCAATCAACGACGAGCCCGAAGGTATCTACTATGTCGTCGATGGAACCCACTACGACAGCGGCTGCTGCTTCGATTATGGCAACTCCTCCACTAATGGCCGTGCAGTCGGCACCGGCACGATGGAGACCACGTACTTCGGCGACTCCACGGTGTGGGGCAGTGGCGAAGGTTCCGGTCCCTGGATCATGTCCGACATGGAGGCCGGACTCTTCTCCGGGCACAACGCGAAACGAAATACCGAAGACCCAACTATCAATTCCTGGCGCTTTGTCACCGCGGTGGTGGATGGTGGCGGAGGAGACCGGTGGGACCTGCGCGGCGGCAATGCGCAGAATGGCTCTCTGACCACCTTCTATAACGGACCTCGGCCGGCAGCGCAGAGAGTCGGCGGCTACTACTTCCCCATGCGCAAGCAGGGCGGCATCCTGTTAGGCACGGGTGGCGACAATGGCAACGGATCCTCCGGAACTTTCTACGAAGGCGTCATGACCTCGGGCTCTCCAGCCATCTCCACCACCGATGCAGTCCAGGCGAATGTTGTGGCTGCGCGGTATGATGTTCCGCGACTCACGCTTTCGCGCATCACCACGTTCTCTCCGCAGAGCTCGCAACAAGTAACCGAGACCTTCACCAATACCACGAGCGCGCCAGTGACAGGCGTCGAATTAACGCTCTCCGGCCCCAGTCCGCAGTGGAAAGCACTGGTGGCGGATTCCAAGCAGACCTCGCAGACTTTCTCCGACACCATTGCTCCCGGAGCCAGCGTCCGTGCGACTTTCACCCTCACTTCTCCTGCAGTCATCGGCGCAGGTTACCTGACTGGAAAAGTCGAGTGGAAGGCGTCGGCCGGGAGGACACAGCGCGAGAGGACGACTGCCCGCGTGCGGAATGTTCCTCCGGTAAAAATCAATGAGGTCCGCTTCGGCACTACCGAGAATCCAGTGGATCAGTTCATTGAGCTTTTCAACGCTTCCGGCCACAGCGTCGATCTCTCCCGCTGGGCACTGATGAGCACTCCGAGCCAGTGGGCTTCGATCCGGCTCGCAACCATACCCGCCGGAACCAAGCTCGCCCCGCACAGCTTTTACGTTCTGGGTCTCTCCAACTCCGGCCTGGCATCCCCGGCAGCAGCCGGAGCAAAGACGATCTACGTGCGTGACACCCATAATCTCTCGCCAGGGCAGAAGATCGATGTCGATGGCGAAGCCCGCACCATTGAAGCGGTAGGAACTCCAGCGGCGGCGAAGACCACGGTGTTTATCCCAGTATCCACCGGCCCATGGCTCACATTTCCTGCCGGGGCCAGCAATCTCCCGGTTGCCAGCGCCGCCGGATTTACCGAAGGCCAGAAGATCGGCATCGATCTCGGCGGCAAGTATGAGGAGGCCACTGTCACTGCGGTCGGCAAAGCCGCAACGCAGACCACGCTCGCCGTAGCTGCCTTCGCAGGCGCGACGAACATCAAGCTTGCAGCTGACACGGACATCTCCCCCGCCGATACGCTGACCATCAGCACTGGAGCGCGCAAGGAGATCGTCAAGGTGGCGAAAGTCGGCAGTGCTGGAGCGAACGGTACAGGCGTAGAGCTGGTCGCTCCACTACGGCTCAACCATGCGACCGGCGTCGACGTTTCGGATCCAGGCACGGGCATCAGCTTCAAACCTGCCACGCACAACGTGCACCTCAGCGCTGACGCACTCCAGCCGCTCGGCTCCGGAATTACTCTAGACCGTCCTCTCACACGCAGTCACTCCTACGGCGCGCCGGTTACAGGGGCATCAGCTTCCGAGACCGGCTATCAGGGGCCATCGCCCAACCAGTGGTTCGGCGACACCTTGTCTGCAGCTGCCGGATCCCTTGCGTTGCTCGACGCCAGTGGCTCGGCCGTCGTCGATGCGATGGTCTACGGCTCACAGCAAAGCAACTCCAGCGCAAACGGGACAATCGCCAGCCCCGAACTCGCCACACTGGAAGGCGATCAAGGCAAAGGCGGCTGTATTGCGGTGGTTTCGCGCCTTGTGGGCGGCACCGGCTTCAGCCTCGGCCGCTACCCAGACGGCATGGACACGGATTCCAATTGCAGCGACTTCCATGTTCAGGCCACAGCAGCCCTCGCCTCACCTTCCGCGATCGGCGCGACCAACATCAAGGTGGCCGCGGTAGACGGCTTCAACCCAGGCCAGACTATCTTCATCGACTCGGGTACGAATGAGGAGCAGGGAACGATCGCCACGGTCGGCACTCCCGGAGCAAGCACCACCACTGCAGCGCTCGCAGTTGGAGCTACCTCGATTTCGATGGCTAATGCTTTCGGCTTCCGCCCCGGCCAGACGATCTCCATCGGCGAAGGTGCAGAACAGGAGACCGCAATCGTCGCCGCGGGCGCCCGCCGAGGCGCATCCGCTATTACCATCGAGTCGCCGCTGAAATCCGCCCACCCAGCCGGAACGCCGGTGGGTGGTAGCGGCATCACACTCAGCTCGCCGCTAAGTCACCCGCACGCCAGCGGAGCACAAGTCGCCGATCACATGCCAACGCCTGGCGCCCCGAACCAGTACAGCGCCACGCACCGATAAGAGCAGGACGGCGCCGGCAACTGAGGATTGCCGGCGTTTCCTCCATCATGAAGCTTCCGAACAGAAGTGGTTGCAGAGCACTCAAGGTGCGCCGTAGTGCGGGTCCAGATGTTTGGTTGACCATGTGGCGAAAAACTGGAACACGATAATTGGCCAACTTCAGGCGCTTGGGCCTACACTAAATCCTTCTATATGTCTAAGTTGAGCGGAGCAGAGAAGAAAGCGTACTACCTCGCAGCACTTGAAGACCATCGGCAACTCTTGAAAGATGCCATTGCGAAGATGGCCGAGGGAAATCTCGTCCATGCGCTCAATATCGCGACCTCGATTCGGGCACTTGTGCACGAAACCGGCAGCAGCAAACCCCTGCTGAAGAGTCTGCGGGCGGACTACCTCTCCATGCCTATCCTGACGGGTAAGCCGCCGAAACTTCCACGCCCGCTTCGGCCAAACGAACATGCGGCATGGGTCCTACATGTCGCGGCGAACTTCAGCATCCGAGACAATCAGCTTTCCCTCAACCCTACACTCATTGCTGAGCACTGCGAGGAAACGACTCTTGGGCGGTGGTGGACAGATTTAGGACTCAGAGTTCCGGGGGCCGCCCCGCTCTCACGCAGAGACATTATCCTCGGCATTTCAAACAAGGAGAGTGCTCATGTAGATGACGATATGCCACGCAACTATCGAGTCATGCTGCAAAGCAAATCAATCCGTATAAAAATCAATGACGCCGAAGAAGAGGTACTAAACATTACCAGATATGTGTGTGGCACCGCCGGTGTTCAGATGCTCGACTGCTTGGAGCGTCATTTCTAAGAAGCAGGCAGCATCTTCGCGTAGCGAATCAACTCATCATGCTCGATAAGCCTCTTCCTACCGATACGACGGCTGCTGATAGTTCCGCTGGACAACAGGTAGTCTATCTGGCGCAGCGACACGCTCAAGACATCGGCAGCGCCTTGGCGATCATATAAAAGTGGCGTAATGGCGTTGGTCATTTTGGTAACCTTTCTGGTTTGAGAAAGTGCGTTGCGGGACGGCTAGGGCTTGTTTTCCCGTCGCTGCCGTCCCGCGAACATTTGTGTGGGGGTGCTAGGCGATGATGCCGCGCTTGATGGCTTCGGCTCGGAGTACTTTGTAGAGGCCGAGATTGGCTTTCGATAGCTCCACAGCTTTGGCGCTCGTGCCGGGGCCGAAGTAGTCCTCCACTCGGAGAACTCTAACGTCGCTGGGCCTCACGTCCCGCAATTGCGCTCTCTGCTCTGGGCTCATCTTTCCGTATGCAACGCGTCCAACAAACTTTTCTGCCGCTTCCGGCGTGGGATACAGCGCCGCGTTCGCGTCATTCAGGGGTCGGTATTCCAGCGTCCCATCTGGCCGAAGAGTCGTCGTGTAAGACTTCGCTTCCTGGGCTGCCCAATATCGCTCACTCTTTAGCTGGGCAAGTCGTTGCTCTTCTCTAAAGTCTTCGATCTCATTCCAGAGTTGCTGCACAGTCTTCGGGCCGGATTCGGTCTCTACTGTTGCTTGCTTGCCGCGTGTGATGTTCGCGTCTAGCTGTGCTTGCATCTGGGCAAGCTGCTGTTTTAGCTCCTCAACCGTCGGCTCTGCCGTTTGAGAAGTGAGGGGGTCTGTCTCTTGTTTCAAATCTTCGGGAGTGTCACTCATAACTGGAATTAGCTTTCGTTTGCGATTGATTTTGGTGCGTGATGTTTCGGCGGATCATTCCGGGAGACAAAGCCTTGAGGAGGGCAAGACCGATCTACAACCGGAATGATTTCCCGCCGTCACCACAGGCAGACTGGAGTGGAGGCCATAATGGCTAGTGTCCCCCTTGGGTTTGCTGCTCTGTGGATGTCGATTCTGATTTTGGGTACACCTCTGCCATTCGGGATATATAGCTATCCACGTCCGACCCTCCCTCCTGATAGTCAGGTGAGAGGTATAGAGACTTGAGGCAGCTAAGTCAGGTCACAGGCCAGGCTTTGTTCTTATCGAGCCTGATCGCCAAGCTCGTTTCATCCACACGCACGAATGACACACATCTCGTGCGTCACGTATCCCTTATGCCGGACAGGCAGTACTGTACCCCGGTCTATTGTGTGCGTTTCATGTGTTAGCAGATCGCCGTCTCGAATCCCTAGTACATCCTGTGTACTAAGAACCTACCCGCAACTGCGTGGAACCCCAGAAACTCATCTGGGTAGGTGTCTCTGGGACAAAGCAGACACGTTTAGGCACCGCGTTATACCAGTGTGCGGTTGCGTCTTTACACTCCGAGTAGTTAGCTCGGCTGCTGGTCTATTGAGTTGTTTTGGAGAATCTGGGCGGCATTCAATGGACAGGCCAGATTGCACGTCCAAGCAGGCGTATGGAAGCGCTTGCATTCAATTTATCTTCTATATCCATTATACTATGCGTCCGTACAGTTATGATACTTAATCAGTTACATTTGTTAGAACAAAACACATGAATACAGCCACTTATGTTTTTGAAAATAGTCGCATGCTAAAGTCCTATATGCCGAATAAACCGTCGCTCACATCGCCCAAAATAAAGAAGCTCGCCGGAAAGGGCCTGAAGGCTCCCTCCACTCTGACAACAAAAGAAACTCAGGAGCTCGCAGCTTCGGTGATGGAGCATATCCAGAGACACGGACGACCAAAGCCAAAGCAATAGCCCATGTCAACCATTTCGGTTTCAGCCGGTACAAAAAACTTGCTGACTACCGCCGCGGTATCCCACATACTGATCTACCCCGAGCATGACTCATGCATGGGCGACGTGTGGGAAGCCTATGGCGCATCGAACGTGAGCGGTGAGGCGTGCACAACCTCACGAACTCAGCGACGCGTCTAGACGGTTGCTGCGAGCAGTTCTGGGTGCTGCGCTTCGAAGGCTAGTTCTTCGAATAGATCGAACGCTTCGGCTGCTTTCTCATCAGCAGATTCCGGTGTGAGGCCTCTGCGGGTGTATGCGGCTGCTAGAGCGGTTTGGGTGACAGTGAGGGAGCGAATCTGAGTTGAATGATTTGAAACGTGCATGAGAGTGTGCCTTTCCTTGCGACGCTCATACAATCTGGCGTCGCAAGGAAATTAACAGAACCAGCGCGAAAAACAAGTCTGCAACAGAGTTGCGTTGTCTACGGTTTCTATATTCTCGCTTGACTTATCGGGATTGGGTGTTAGATTTGCCTCAACGGTCGTTGCGGTAGACCTAACAGGAGCCTCACACATGGCAAGCGGACGCTTTCTCTCTTATCTGCGGGTATCTACAGCGAAGCAAGGTGTGAGCGGTCTGGGTATCGAGGCGCAGCGTGCAGCGGTCGATGCTTACCTGAATGGTGGCAAGTGGAAGCTCATCTCTGAAGTTATCGAGGTAGAGAGCGGAAAGCGGAACGACAGGCCAGCGCTAAAAGACGCCTTGGCACTCTGCCGCCTGCACAATGCTGTGTTGATTGTGGCGAAGCTAGACAGGCTTTCGCGCAACGTGGCATTCCTGGCGACGCTAATGGAGAGCGGAGTCGAGTTTGTAGCTTGCGACTTTCCGACCGCGAACAAACTAACCCTGCACATCATGGCGGCAGTGGCAGAGAACGAAGCCAGCATGATTAGTAAGCGCACAATCGACGCGCTTACAGCGGCCAAGGCGCGTGGCGTGAGGCTTGGGGGTGACAGAGCAGGGATGATTGCTTCTCAGGCCAGCAAGGGGGCATTGGCGAGCGCTCAGGTTCGCCGTGCTGCCGCACTGAAGCGTTCGGCAGACTTATTACCTGTCATTACCGCCATTCAAGCAGAGGGGAAGTCTCTACGGCAGATTGCATCGGTGCTGAACGAGCGGGGTATTCGCACCGCTCGCGGGGGCGACTGGTCGGGCGCTCAAGTCCTGCAAGCACTCCAATTCACCGAGTTCAAGAACCTGAACAGGTAACAGAGCTGCGAATGGTATGCTCCCGCGTATGGCTCGGCTGAACTTTCATGAGAAAGCTTCTTTGGAAAGAGTGCTCGGCATGGGGTCGGGCTATGTATTGGACTTCAGCAACAATACTTTCGCCGAATTCGTCCAGGATGCGGTTGGATTGAACCCGTACTGTGGGAAGTATGATCGCAACGGGACATCGAAGGCTAATCTGCTCCGTACGATTTGGAAAGACGAGCCCGATCACACCGTTGGAAAACTTCTCGAACATCTAATGACGCACGAACATCGGTTAGTAGTCAGCGGCCGAACCGACTATGTACGCGAACGCGTGAGTGACACGGATCGCGCTGAATGCTGGGCAGTCATCACCCGATTGAGAAAGGCGGCTGAAATCGATAGCCTGCCTTCCATGACGTTGGGAAATTCGCTTGAATCATTCAGGCTTGTGAAGCAAGAAGTAGAGACTGCGATCTCCGAGAACAAGCCCGAGATTGGTATTGATCGTCTACACACATTCATCACCCAGTATTTGCGCCTGCTGATTCAGAAGCGGTCTGGCGCGGATGTTCCTAACAGCGATAAGCCTCTGCACTCTTTATTGGGGGAATACATAAAACTCGCACAGAGTGCAGGGCTGATAAAGACGGAGATCACCATTCGGATACTGAAGGCGTCGATTTCAATCCTTGAAGCCTTGAATCCGATCCGTAATGATCTCAGTTTGGCTCATCCCAACCCTTCGATCATTCCGAAGGATGAGGCCCAGCTTGCGTTTACAAGCATCATTGGTCTGGTTCGATTCCTAAACAGTATTGAGGAGCGGTCAGATGCGGACTGGGAAGCTCTGTGGGCTTAGACTCTCGTGGGTACGAATCGAACCCGCTCGGTACGCGATGCAGGTACGGTTTGGGGTGTGTATGCAGCCTATATGCGCTGTTCTGGCCTGATATTCCCCGTTCGTACTTAGGTAGTACGCAAGCAAAGCCGAATGTTTGCATGTACTTTGCTCGAAAATGAGTGGCAAATCAGGGTTTTTGGCTTATTGTGGCTGAATAACGGGAGGAAATGCGAATGAACACGTACGGAAGGATCGCGCTCGCTGCCATCGTCGGCTTTTTCATTGGCCTGCTGTACTCACATCCACATCCTGTCAAAGCTAGCGGGACAATCTATGTAAAAAAAGCCGTCATGGGCCTGAACTACGATGCCCTACTGGGAAATGTCGTAGGCATGTCCTGCGTGCAAGAGAGCAATGGGGCGACCAGTTGCTATTTGGCGACACAATAGCCATCAGCCTATCTGCCATTTGAACGTACTAGGGTGTTGGTCTGGTCTGAGAATCGCCATCCAAGGAGGGAATCCTGCTCTCGGTCGAACGGTTCTTCCAGTGCTGGGGGTGGCGCGTCTGGCACGACCTTACACACCTGCTCAATCTTTAGCCAAGCTCTCGCGCCCGGATCGCTCGCCAGATGCGCAACTACGTACTTCAAGCCGACTTGTTCAGCGATGTAGTAGACACCCCCGAAGTCCAGCAGGTCGCCAGCAACGGGCTTCAGCTTTTCTCGTTCTTCTTTATCCATGAATCGAACAAAACGCATTGGCTTTCTCCTGTTGGTTTGCTCCGGTGTGCAAGACACCGGAGCAGCGAAACTAGCCTCCGTATGTCGGCATTGGTACTGACGGAATGTAGCCCGTCGAAGGTGTGCTGATTGTCGCTAGTGGACGGCTTCCTTCTCCCATTCTGGTTCTCCTTTCGTCTTGGTTGCTGCATCCCACGCTTGCTGATAACGCTCGAATAGTGTGCGCGAGAATTCCATCGCTCTGGTGGATGAGCCGAACAGAGTCCATCCCCACTCACGCGGGTTTAGCGTCCATTCATTCAGCAGAGAGAGTGTATTGCCGTGGTCTGAGCGATCCACGAATACAAACTTGCCTCCGACTGTAACCGCGAGATTACCCAGCCAAACCTCCGTCTCTGGATCGTTTCGCTCATCACGATAAGGTCTCAGGTGTGCAGGCCGAGTCATCGGCGTGATTCTGCCATCGAAGATTTGAAGGAATCCGTCAGCATCGATCCCGATATCGTTTGTATGGACGCCCTTGCCATCGTGCGGGAAAAAGCGGTTTAGAGGCCGCGCCGTCTCTGCAATGATGACGCTCGGATGCTGCTGGACTATCCCGAAGCTGCCAAGAAAGCCGTACTGCCTGGGCATGAGCAGCGGGCGAGCTGTCGCAAACAGGATTTCGGAAAGGTTTGCAGTTCTACGCCGTCCATCTAGGATGTGGAGATAGCTCTTGCCCCCGCGTGCCTCAAGCTCCGCATCTGTGAGCGGATCTTGCATGGAGTGCTCGCGCTGCACCTTGATACATACCCCGAGCGGTGTGGTGTAAACCCGGCGTGTGCTGCCGGTGTCGATATGGCAGAGGAAGTTGTTCGGCAGTGCTCGGGAGAGTCTGTCGATTAGTTCCTGATTGTTTCGGCACTCAATAGCAGTTCCGATCACGGCGTCGGCGAACAGAGTGCGTGATTGCTCAATCCTCTCTGGCGAGAGATCGGGTGTGTAGCGTTCGATTGTTGTCATAGTGTGAATGCTTGGGTGCTATGCTTCCCACGAAAGGAGAAGAAAGTTGCCTGAAAAGCTGACAGTCGCTGAGTGTCGCGCGTTTTTGGGAGAATCCGCAGCGGGCAAATCCGATGCCGAGCTTGAGGAGCTACGTGACGATCTGGAGCGCGTTGCCGATTCGATTTATACCGACCTAACGCGGCAGCAAGCGGAGCGCGTTCGCTGGGCTGCCTACGCTCAGGAAAATCCTGAGGACGCTGTATGAGCGGCAACGCTGTAATTTATGTCCGCGTAAGCGATTCCCGTCAAGTAGACAACACCTCTCTAGCCTCTCAGGAAGACATTTGTCGCAAGTGGTGCGGGGCGAATGGTCTCGCTGTGAAGCGGGTGTACGTTGAGCAGGGCGAGTCTGCAAAATCAGCCGACAGGCCACAGTTTCAGGCCATGTTCGCGCAGCTTGAGGCAGAGAAGCGGGAGAGCATATCGCACGTAATCGTCTACAAGTTCGACCGCTTTGCCAGAAACGTAGACGACGGTGCCGTTTATCGAATGAAGTTGAGGAAGCTGGGCATCGCTCTGCGTTCTGCGACGGAGAAGACCGATGATTCCGCTTCCGGGAAGCTGTTTACAAACATTCTGTCAGCCTTCGGGCAATTCGATAACGATCAGAGAGCAGAACGCACGCTAAGTGGGATGAAGGCACGACTTCAATCGGGCCGCTGGCAATGGGCGGCGCCAACTGGTTACACGAATGGAAGTCGCAAAAAAGAGTCCTCTGGGAGTCATAAAGACCCCTCGTTGGTTCCTCATCCGGATAGAGGGCCGCTGATAGCCAAACTGTTTGAGCTTGTGGCGACGGGCGACTATACCAAGTCTGCTGCACTTGCCAAGGTGACGGCGCTTGGCCTCCGCTCGGCTAAAGGCAAGCCGCTTACGGGCGAGACGATTCGCAAAATACTTGTGAACCCGATCTACACAGGAGAGATACTGATTCCGAAGTGGGGGCACTCAGTCAAAGGCGATTTCACACCGTTGGTGAGTCGCAGCACATTCGACCGGGTGCAAGACATACTCTCAGGCAGAGCAGCGAGGCCAGCGCGACGAGCAAAGCGCGAGGATGCATTCCCGCTACGCGGCAGTTTGCTCTGCCGGAAGTGCGAGAAGCCAGTTACGGCAAGCATCAGCACGGGCAAACTCGGCGGCAGGTTTGGGTATTATCACTGTCACCGCGGGCCTCAGCACTTCAGCATGAGAGCCGAAACAATGGAGAGCGCATTCGTTGATTTGCTGGAACGGCTCACCCCACTGCCTGAACGCATGAAGCTAATCGAGGAGATATTCCGCAAGGTCTGGGCAAGTCGATTGGAGAATGCTCAGACTGAATCGGAATCGCTGGCCAAAGAACTCGCCAAATTGGAAGCGAAAAAGTCTCGGCTTCTGGAGCAATTGGCGGAGGGCAACATCAGCGGCGCGGAGTACAAGTCGATGGCTGACGCTACTGCTGCGCAGATTGCTCAGGTTCGCGACGATCTGGCGATGGCGAAGGGAAGCGAGATTGATCTGGACACTGCTCTGGGCTATCTCAATCACGTGCTTTGGAACACCGGCACTATCTGGCAAACCAGCGATTTACGCGGGAAACAGCGCATCCAGCGTGCTCTATTCCCTGATGGGTTGATCTATGACCAAAACAGCTTTGGAACACCGGTAACTAGCGGAATTTACAGGCTATTGAACGCAAGTTCAGCTGACGAATCTGATTTGGTTGCCCCCCAGGGATTCGAACCCCGATTGATCGGTTCAGAGCCGACTGTCCTACCATTGAACGAGGGGGCAGCAGCTCCGAACGCGCGTACCCATACTGTAAGCCGCGAGCGCATCTTGAAGACACGCGCGCCGCATTACCAGTTTGAGTGTACTGGCGCATCCAGCCCTCGGTCAAACTCCGCGCTGAATCGGATCGCTCTCTCTTACTCACCCTTGGCAAAATTCTTCTTTGACAGCAGAGGCCGTCCGAAATAGCTTGGGAGCACAAAATATCTCCTTTGCTAAAAGGCTGCCATGCTCGATAAACCGTTGTGCCATCTCGCTCTCGCGTTTACCGCTCTCACCCTTCCCGGGCAGGCCCAAACACATTGGGTGGCAACCTGGGCAGCCTCGCAACAGAAGCCGACCGCCAGTTTCGCCCGCCCCGCGACTGCCCGACCCCCTGCAACCGGTGTAACCGCCGCGACTGCTCAGGCTGCACCCGCGGGGCCTCCACCAGCGGCTCGTCCTGCCCCCTTGCCGCCGCGCAGCTTCAACAACGAGACAGTTCGTATGTTCATGCGCGCCAGCATCGGCGGCAGTTCCGTACGCGTGCATCTCTCAAACGCTTTCGGCGCAGGCCCTGTTTATATTAGCGCCGCTCACATTGCTCTGCGGGACAAGGACTCGGCGATTGTCGCCAGCACGGATCGCGCCCTCACCTTCAACGGCAGATCCTCGGTCACGATTCCCCTGGGCGCAGAGATGATCAGCGACCCAGTTGCGCTCACTGTCCCGCCTCTGGCCGAGCTCGCTGTCAGCGTGTTCGTCCCCAACGATACCGGCGCTGCCAGCGTTCACTCTCTCGGCCTCCACACCACCTGGGTCAAAGCCGGAGACGTGACATCCGCCCCTGACCTCGCCGACGGCGAGAAGCTTCGTTCCTGGTATTGGGTATCCGATATCGACGTCCAGAGCTCCGCACCCGAATCCGCTGCCATCGTCGCATTCGGGGACTCCATCACCGACGGAGCCACCTCCACTCCCGACACCGACGGCAGCTGGCCCAGCGATCTCTCTCGCCGGCTCGTTGCGAATCCCACTACCGCCAACGTCGCCATTGTGAATGAAGGCATTTCCGGCAACCAGGTTCTCAATGACGGAGCCGGTGTGAGCGCCCTCGCACGATTTGACCGCGATGTCCTCGACCAGCCCGGCGTCAAGTGGCTGATGATCCTCGAAAGCATCAACGACATCAACATCTCCACGCGGCCGCCCAACCCGGACCGTCCGGCTCCCGTCGCTCTCACCGTAGTTCCGCCACTTACCTCGGACGATCTCATCGGGGCAATGAAGCAGATGGTCCTCCGAGCTCACGAACATGGCATTAAGGTCATCGGCTGCACGCTCACGCCCTTTGGCAATGCAACAGAGAAGGCTGAAACCATGCGGCAGGCCGTGAACAGCTTCATCCGCACCCCGGGCAGCTTCGACGCCGTAGTGGACTTCGATCAGGTCATCCGCGATCCCGCCGACCCGCGCCAGTTCCGTGCCGGATACAACAATACCGACAAGCTCCACCCCAACGACGCCGGCTACAAGGCAATGGCCGACGCCATCGACCTCTCCCTCTTCGCCTCATCCGACAGGCACGCGAAAAAGAAGAAGTAGAGTCCAAGGAGAGACCCCGCCGCACACACCGCGAGGTGCACAGAACCGGCCGCTCCCACGGGGGCGGCCGGTCATCTTTCTGATCCGCCTGTCGACCAAAAAGGGCCGTCCGCACCGCCCTGCACCGGCTCACTGCCACCAGCCAAACTCACGACATTTACGCTGATAAACTCACAGCAGCCATGTTTGAGAATCTCAGCGACAAGCTCCAGCGCTCCTTCAAAACCCTGCGCGGTCAGGGCACCATCACGGACGAGAACATCGGCGAAGCCCTGCGCGAGATTCGCCTCGCGCTCATCGAGGCAGACGTCAGCCTCCCGGTCGTCACCCAGGTGGTCGATCACATCCGCGACCGCGCCATGGGCTCGCAGGTGGCTACGTCGCTCTCGCCCGCCGAGCAGATCGTCAAGATCGTTCACGACGAGTTGGTCAACATCCTCGGCCGCGATACCGCCCGGTTCAAGACCTCTTCGCAGCCGCCTTCCGTCATCCTCATGGCCGGTCTGCAGGGCGGCGGAAAAACCACCACCTCCGGCAAGCTCGCCAACTGGCTCAAGAAAGCCGGGCATCGGCCCATGCTGGTCTCAGTCGACGTGTATCGGCCAGCCGCCCGCGAGCAGCTGCGCCTGGTCGCGCAGACCACAGGCTCTTACATTTACGAGGGCAAGCTCGATCCCGCTGTTGCGCATGGAACGCCTGACGTTCTCCGCCTCGCCAAGGAGGCAAAGCGCGACGCCGCCAACTTCGGCTGCGACATTCTCATCGTGGACACCGCGGGTCGCAATCAGATCGCCTCCGATCTGATGGACGAGATGGGGATGCTGAAAAAGGAGCTCAATCCCTCCGAGATCCTCTTCGTGGCTGATGCCATGACTGGGCAGGACGCTGTTAAGTCCGCCAAGGCGTTCCACGACCTGCTGTCCATCACCGGCGTCGTGCTCACTAAGATGGACGGCGATGCACGCGGCGGCGCGGCCCTCTCCATTCGCCATATCACCGGCGCGCCCATCAAGTTTCTGGGCACGGGCGAAAAGCCGGATGCATTCGAACCCTTCCACCCGGACCGTATCGTCGGCCGGATCATGGGTTTCGGTGATATTGCCACGCTGCTGGAGCGAGCGGAGGAAAAGCTCGACCGAAAGAAGGCCGAACAGTTCGCCAGCAAAGCGCTCTCCGGCGATGGTTTCACGCTGGAGGATTTCCGGGATCAGCTTCGCCAGATCAAGAAGATGGGCTCGATGAAGTCGATCCTCAAGATGCTGCCCTCGGTCGGTCCATTTCAAGGGATCCAGCAGGCGGCTGACAACGTGGATGAAGGACAGCTCACCCGCGTGGAGTCCATCATCAATTCCATGACGGCCCGCGAGCGTGCGGACCACGAGATCATCAACGGCAGCCGCCGCAAGCGCATCGCGCACGGCTCGGGCACCAGCGTGCAGGATGTCAACAATCTGCTCCGCCAGTACACGCAGATGCGCAAGATGTTCAAGTCCATGGGCGGCGGGGGCGGCATGAAAGCTCAGCAGCGCCTGCTCAGCCAGATGCAAGGCAAACAGAAATTCGGCAGGTGATTAGCTAAGGTCGGCCGCTCACGCCATCACGGACTCGCTGATAAATCGTAAGCGTCTGGTATCGCTTCAGCGGTACTAGTGATGCGCTGTGATCCAGCACCTCCAGGCGCGGATCGCCGCTCTCGTTCTGGCGATAGGCGATGAGGAGCCCTCCCTCGGGTATATCGTGAATCGCGCGATAGACTTCGGGACCTCCGATCGGCAACTCGCGAATGCGGAGGTCGGAGAAGTACGCGAACGCAGGGTAATTGAAGTTCATATAGACGGGCGTTCCGGCTGGAAATCTGGAGTCCAGAAAGGCCGATGCGTCCATCTCTTCCGGATGGGCCCGCACAACGAAAGGACCCTCGAAGCGACTACGCGAGGGGAGCAGCACAACCAGCATTCCCACGCCTACCGCGACTGACCCTAGAGCCCGCAGGCGCGTTGTTCCGCCGCGGCAGAGCAGCGCGAGTCCCCACCCTGCGAGCAACAGTACGGGTGGCGCGGCTGGAAGAATATAGCGCGGCTCCTTGTGCTGCATCGTGCTGAAGAAGAGCAGCGCAAGCAAGAGCCACAGCCCCAGGAATCCGCGCAGTGCCGCGGGCGTATCCAGCGACGCAGGGACTCGTCGCAGCGCTGGCTCGCGCCGGGAGCGCACAAGCCGTGCCAGGCCTGCTCCCGCGGCCAGCAGCACGCCGGCGACTCCCATCCAGGTGAAGATGTGCGGTGCGTTCGAGAGATAGAACGTGAACGGCGGCGCGGGTCCTTCGACATGCGTCCAACCCTCGCGAATGGTCGCGAGGAAGCCTCCGTAGGTCATGCGCGACCACAGCAGATAGGGGCCAAGCCCCGCGAAGACTCCTGCGATTGTCGAACCCAGCGATTTCCACCGATGCTTTGCGGCCAGTGGCATCAGGCACAGCAACGCAACGCCCGGGATGGATCCAAACCGCATGAGGATCGCCAGCGAGAGCGCGAAGCCTGCTAGCGCAAAGCGCCAGCCGCGCTGACGCTGCAGCGCCTTCAGCATTAGCCAGAGGCCGAGCAGAAGCAGCGTGAGCGCGGGTGAATCGGTCAGCAGGCTGTTGCCGGTGTCGTCACTGTCGAACCCGGCGGGGAAGACTCCGACGAAGAACGGCCCGAACGCCAGCAGGATGGAACCCAACGCGGCCGCGAGCCTTCCTACGATGCGCTGCCCGGAGAGAAACAAGAGCACCGGCGCGAGCGCGTTCAACGCTGCTGCCGCGACGCATGCGGAGAACATATGGTCGCGGATTAGAAAAGCGGCGGCGAAGATCAGTGAGAGGAGCGGAGGACGGAACGAGAGTTCGGAGTAGTTCGTCTTGCCGCAGCAGATGACCTTTGCATTCTGCAGGTACACCATCTCGTCCCAGTAATGGAAGTACGAGAGGCCCCAAACCCGGATCAGGAACGCGGCTGCGAACAGCAGAAGAAGCAGCACCGGCACGAGAAGGCTGTTGTCACTCAGTTCCGCGAGGAATGATGCGGCGCGGTTTGGGCTAGGGCGGGACTCAGTGGTCAACGGCTTTACTCGCGAAGGCCGACGATTGCGGAGGTGGGGGGGTACCCCCCTCGGGGGGTATCTTGGGCCCAACTTCTTTTGCTTCATAGACTTGCGTGCGGGTAGTGGCCGCAAAGTATTGGAAGCAGGATACTTATGGCTAAAATCGTCTATTCACAGGGGTTATCGTGGGGCGCGTACGTGGTGCGGGGAGGCGGCTCCGAATTTCCACTCTTAAGTTAATGATAGCAGGTTGGCGGGGGTTGAGTAACATCTACATCTGGTTTGGATTCATAGGTTTAAGTCGTTTGGGGGCTTGACAAGATTTTGGATTCGACTAGAGTCGTTTGTCGGAAAGATATACTTGCGTTCCAGACGATATGGTCCGAGCAATATTTGTCTTTATGGTTGGAATCTTGGGTGCGGCAATATTGCTTTCAGCTTTGTCCGTCTATGAGTTTCACGACGTAGATCAAAATCAAATCGGCCACTGGAACGAAGCGTTCGCGGGGCTATGCATCGAGGCCGTCGCGTTCGCCCTGATCATCGGTACAGGGGTGACGATCCTTACCTTGATCGGAAGGCACCTTTTTCACCTGAGTGGCTACTCTCCTCATTGGAAACTGGCTTTTTTCCTAGGAGTTGGTGTTCCTTTGCTCCAGTATCTTTGGGATTTTGCTTCAAGGGTTGCAGCTCCAAAACTTGCGGGTGCGTCGCTTTCTGCTTTTCTGGTGGCTGCAATTGTTCTCTGCTCTATTCTTTTCCTCCGCGATGCTTTTAGGCAGAGGCAATTGTGCCAAGCTGGGAATTTGATGAATGACCCGAAGCTCCTGGGGTAGATTGCTTTCGATGCGGTCGGACGGGAGGAATCAACGCAGACCTCCGCTGCGTCGCGGTTCAGTGGCTGCGATGGAGGCGGCGCGGCGGAGGTTGAAGCCGAGGGCTCCGGCGACGAAGCCGGCGTCCAGGAGCGGTTGGGCAAGCGGGCTTTCGGCGACGGGGGTGCCGTTGACGGTTGCGATCAGCAGGCCGGCGCGGTGGGCAGGATCGTCCTCGCGGTCGGTGCGCACCCGCTCGGCTAGGAATTGCGCAAGTGCGCGGGCGACGTTGGTCCTGGCGGGATCATCCTCGGGCAAGAATACTTGCAGGTTGGGGTTGCCGCGGCGAAGGTAGGCGACCAGGGTTCCGTCGCAGAGGACCACGCTAGCGCCGACGGAACGGGTGAGCGAGGAGGCGGCATCGCCGCCTGCGGGCCAGCGCAGAAGATTTCCGTACGGATTCGCGGGGTCCGTGGCGGCGAGCAGAAGCATTTCGCAGCGCTCGCCTTGGCGCTCGGCGCGCAGGGAGCGCAGCAGGTCGACCGCGGCGGGCATGGCGAACTGCGTGGCTCCTAGGTCAGCCGCGAAGTAGCCGCGGCGGACGCGGCCCGATTCTTCGAGCGCTTTCAGCACGTCGTAGATCGCCGAGAAGCCGCCGGGCAGACCTTCCGCATGCGCGGTTTCGCGAAAGACCACGCCATAGCGCGTGAGCAACTGCTGGGCCATGGCGTGGCTCCAGGCGGTGGGCGAACGGGTGTCGTCGATGGCGGCGGGATTCAAAGACCAGCGACCCTGCGCGGTTGGCGGAGTGGTGCGCCGGGAGCGGAAGCCCGCGCCCTGCTGGTGGACACGCTTGCCGTGTTTTGCGGTGGCGGCGGGGCGCGACGTGTACGCGTGTAACGCGTGCAGCGCATCGTTGGTCAGCAGTCCGCGCCAGACCAGACTCCAGATCGCGTCGAGCGTCTCTCCGGGATAGCCGCCGCCCACCGCATCGTGAATCTGCTGAAAGAACGAGGCGCCATGGGAGCGGAGATAGGCGATGATTGCTGCTTCTCGTTCCGAGAACTGGGTTTCAGCGAGGGGCGCCTGCGCGACCGGCCATAAGGTGGAGAGCTTGTCGGAGAGGTAGAGCGCGATGCGACCGTCGCGCTCTCCGATGGGATCGACGCCGGCCCAGGTGACCTCGCCGGCGGCGATGAGGGTGTCGAGATCCTCGGGGCGATAGCTGCGGATACGCGCCGGGAGGATCTCGGATTCCAGGACGGATGCGGGCAACGGCGCGCCCTGCAGATTTTCGATCACATCAAGCAGGGCATCGAGGCCGCGGCGCGGCTGCACGACACCCTGCCAGCGGGTGAAGAGGCGCGCGAGGACTCGCTGATCGACCGGCTCAACTTCTTTGCGGAGGCGTGCCAGCGATTTGCGGCGGATGGTGCGCAGCACTTCGGCATCGCACCACTCGCGATGGACGCCGCCGGGACGGAAGCCTCCTTCGACGATGCGGCCGGTGGGCAGCAGGCGCTCCAGCGTTGCCTCCACAGCGGCGACGGGGAGCCCGAAGCGCCGGGCTGCCTCTGCGGTGGTGAAGGGGCCGTGAGTGCGGGCGTAGCGGCGGACGAGGTCGGTCGCGGCGTCGTGAGCGGGCTCCAGAAAGGCGGCAGGCAAGCCGGGCGGCAGCGGCACGCCGAGAGCGTCCCGGTAGCGCGCGGAGTCTTCGACGGCGATGAATCGCTTCTGTCCGGCGATGGTGATTTCGAGCGCGCGGCGGGCGCGCAGCAGTTTGGTGACGGAGCTCGCGACGTCCTCGGAATCCGAGCGGGCGAGAAGTTCTTCTCGGCTCAGGTCGCCAAGCCGGAGAAGCAGGTCGTGGACGCCATCGAGGTTGCGGGCCCTGTAGCCTTCGGTGAGCGCCTGAAGCTGCTCCTCGGTTTCTTCGATGGCGCTGAGGTCGAGCAGTTCGCGCAGGTCGGCGTCGCCGAGCAGTTCGCGGAGCTGATCCTGGTCGATGGAGAGGGCCTGGGTGCGACGTTCGGCGAGCGGCGCGTCGCCATCGTAGATGTAGTTGGCGACGTAGCTGAAGAGCAGCGCGGCGGCGAAGGGCGACGGCGTGCGCGAGTCCACGGTGTGGACACGCAACGCGCGCTGCTGAATGCTGCGCAGGATCTCCATCAGCGCAGGCATGTCGAAGACATCGCGCAGGCACTCGCGATAGGCCTCCAGCAGGATGGGAAAGGCCGGGTACCGGCTGGCGACGGAGAGCAGGTCGTAGGCCCGCTTGCGCTGCTGCCAGAGAGGGGTGCGGCCCTCTGCGCGGCGGCGGGGCAGCAGCAGGGCTCGCGCGGCAGACTCGCGGAACTTGGCGGCGAAGAGTGAAGACGCGCCGAGTTGCTGCAAAACGAGCTCCGCCGCCTCGGCAGGCTCGAGCAGCAGCGGTTCGATATCGGGCGCGGAGTCGGTTTCGGGGAAGCGGAGGACGAAGCCGTCCTCGGACCACATGGTCTCCACTTCCGGGCCGCCGTTGGCGCGCAGCTTCGCGGTCGCGGCCATGGCCCAGGGGATGTGGATGCGGCTGCCGAACGGAGTGAGCACGCACACGCGCCAGTCGCCGAGCTCGTCGCGTACACGCTCGATGACGATGGTGCGGTCGTCGGGAACCACGGTGGTGGCGATCTCCTGATCGGCGAGATAGCGCATGAGGTTTTCGGCGGCGAGGGTATCGAGATCGTGATCTTTGACCAGCGAGGTGACGGCGAGCGCACGAGGCATCTCGCGAAGCTGCCGGACCAGGGAGCCGATGCGGCGACCGAACTCCATGGGCCGGCCGGCGCGGTCGCCGTGCCAGAAAGGCATCTTGCCTGGGTCGCCGGGAGCCGGCGAGACGAGGACGCGGTCGTGCGTGATCTCCTCGATGCGCCAGGTGGAGGCACCGAGGATGAAGGTGTCGCCGTTGCGGGACTCGAAGACCATCTCCTCATCGAGCTCGCCGACGCGGATGGGTTTGGCATGGGCTCCGGCGAGGAAGACGCCGTAGAGACCGCGGTCGGGGATGGTGCCGCCGTTGAGGATGGCGATACGCTTGACGCCCTGGCGGGGAGTGAGCCAGTCGCGGTTGCGGTCCCAAGTGAGGCGCGGGCGCAGCTCGGCGAATTCGTCAGAGGGGTAGCGGCCGGCGAGCATGTCGAGCACGCCATCGAAGGTGGCGTCGGTAAGCGTGGCGAAGGAGGCAGAGGAGCGGATGAGGCCGAACAGCGCGGTGCGTGAGATGCCGCGGCCGGGTTCTTCTTCGGTTACGGCGCGGTATGTGGATTCGAATTCGGTCGGGGTAAGCGGCGGCTGGGCGACGATGGCGACGATCTGCTGCGCGAGCACGTCGAGGGGGTTGCGCAGGAAGCGGGTGGATTCGACGTGACCCTCGTGCATGGATTGGGTGACAGCGGCGCAGGCGACCAGGTCCGCGCGGTATTTGGGGAAGATGATTCCGGCGGAGGGTGCGCCGACCTGATGTCCGGCGCGGCCGATGCGCTGCATGCCGCTGGCGACGGAGGGAGGAGCCTCGATCTGAATGACGAGATCGATGGCGCCCATGTCGATGCCGAGCTCAAGCGAGGAGGTTGCGACGAGGGCTTTAATCTTGCCGGCTTTGAGCAGCTCTTCGATTTCGACGCGCTGGGCTGCGGCCAGGGAGCCGTGGTGAGCGCGGGCCAGGGGTTCGCCGGCGAGGTCGTTGAGCGCTCCGGCGAGTCGCTCGGCGACGCGGCGTGCGTTGACAAAGATGAGGGTGGAGGTGCGCTCGCGAATGATCTCCAGCAGGCGCGGATGAATGGATTGCCAGATGGAGGTGCGCTTGGGACCTTGGGAGGCGGGCCCGCTGGGGAGATCTTCGATCTCGCCGAGCCGGGCCATGTCTTCGACGGGGACCTCGACGCGAAGCTCGAGGGCTTTGCGCGCGCCGGCATTGATGATGCTGACGGGGCGGAAGGGAGGGGAGTTGGGGGAGTGCGGTTCGAGGCCGTCGGAGGCGGGGTCGAGGGAATCGAGCGTGGTAGGCGCGGGTTCCGATGGTGTGGATGGCTCGGAGGTATTGGAGGCGAGCGCCGGAAAGTTGGATGCGGCGGCTCCCCCGAGGAAGCGGGCGACCTCTTCGAGGGGACGCTGCGTTGCGGAGAGTCCGATGCGTTGCAGTGGCGGGTTGCCGGAGGCGCGAACGAGAGCTTCGAGACGCTCGATGGAGAGGGCGAGGTGGGCGCCGCGTTTGGTGGGGACGAGCGCGTGGATCTCGTCGATGATGACGGTTTCGACGTGGCGGAGAGCTTCGGAGGCGTCGGAGGTGAGGAGGAGGTAGAGGGACTCGGGTGTGGTGATGAGGATCTCACCGGCGTGGCGGCGAAAACGGGCGCGCTCTTTGGGGCTGGTGTCTCCGGTGCGGACACTGATCTCGGGGATGTGGACGGGGACGCCGGACTGCTGCGCCATGTTGGCGATGCCGGCGAGTGGCGAACGGAGGTTGCGCTCGACGTCGACGGCGAGAGCCCTGAGTGGGGAGATGTAGACGACGCGGGTGCCGGGATTCGCGGGGCGGCTGCCGAGCATGAGCTTGTCCAGGCACCAGAGGAATGCGGTGAGGGTTTTTCCGGTGCCGGTGGGCGCGAGGATGAGGGTGGATTCGCCGCGAGCTATGGCGGGCCAGCCGTCGCGCTGAGGCGGCGTGGGCTGATCGAAGACGGCGCGGAACCAGGCGGCGGTGATCGGGTGGAAGAGGGAGAGCGGGTCGGAAGGAGCAGGAGCGGGGGAAGTGGCTGGGGGATTTGCCGGCCGCAGCTTGCCGGCGGATTTCGGGCTGGAGGGCTTGCGGGGCATGCTTGCGATTAGATGGCGTTCGGCATACGCAGGATAAACAAGATGCTGGGGATGTGTTGGCGTGGGGGTTGCGGAATCGAAGTTGCGATGGCGGGGGAAAGCGGCTAGTCTACTCAGCCTATGGCGGGAATCAAGCTGAGTGCGGAAGAGGCGGAGGCGCTTTGTGGGAGAGCGGCTGCGGCGGCGCAGAATTCGTATTCGCCGTACAGCCGGTTTCGCGTGGGGGCGGCGGTGCTGCTGCAGAGCGGGGAGACGGTGGCAGGGACTAACGTGGAGAACGCGTCGTACCGGCTGACCTCGTGCGCGGAGCAGGCGGCGATTGCATCGGCGGTGGCGCAGTTCGGGCCGGGGATTCGGATTCGGGCGGTGGCGGTTGCGAACCTGAACGGCGCCGCATCGGTGCCCTGCGGCGCGTGCCGGCAGACGATCTGGGAGTTTGCCGATGCGGAGGCGCAGGTGTTTTATCCGGCAGCAGGTGGGGCAATGGTGGAGACGACGATCGGTGAGTTGCTCCCGGCGGGGTTCCGGCTGGGTCCTGAGTGAGGCGCTGGTGTGATTGCGCTGCGCATAGAATCGTGGGGTGACGATCCATCCGATCGACGTGATTCAGCACAAGCGGGACGGGCTGGTGCTCTCGGACGCGGAGATCGAAGGGTTTATCCAGGCATTGGTGAAGCGGGATGCGGAGCACCCGACCCCGACCGATGCGCAGGCCGCGGCGTTCTTGATGGCCGTGTTTGTGCGTGGTCTGAATGCCCAGGAGCTGGCGGCGCTGACCGAGGCAATGCGGTTTTCGGGGGAGGTTTTCGACTCGTCGCCGCTCGAGGGGTTCGTGGTCGACAAGCACTCGACCGGCGGCGTGGGGGATAAGACCTCGCTGCTGATTGCGCCCATTGTTGCGGCGGCCGGCTTGAAGGACCCGATGATCAGCGGTCGCAGCCTGGGACATACGGGCGGGACGCTGGACAAGCTGGAGACTATCCCTGGCTTTCGGACGCAGTTGCCGCTGGAGGAGATGCTGGCAATCGTCCGGAAGGTAGGATTTGCTATGGCCGGGCAGACGCCGGAGTTGGTGCCGGCGGACCGGATTCTGTATGCGCTGCGCGATCATACCGGCACGGTGGAGTCGCCGTACCTGATTACCGCGAGCATCATGAGCAAGAAGCTGGCGGAGGGCTTGAACGGTCTGGTGCTGGATGTGAAGACCGGGAGCGGCGCCTTTATGCAGAGCTATGAGGACGCGCGGCTGCTGGCTGGTTTGATGGTAGAGACGGGCGAACTGGCGGGGACCAGGACAGTCGCGCTGCTGACAGCAATGGAGGAGCCGCTGGGCCGGTTCGCGGGAAATTGGGTGGAGGTGCAGGAGTGCGTGGAATTGATGCAGCACTTTTCGCCTGAGATTGAGTTCACGCTTAGCGAGGAGAAGCTGCGGCTTTCGGCGGACCTGCTGGAGCTGACGCATGCGCTGGCTGGCCACATGCTGCACCTGGGTGGCAAGGCGGCGACGCCGGAAGATGGCGCAGACCTGTCAGAGTGGATGCTGCTGGATGGCTCGGCTTACCGGAAGTTTCTGGAGATGATCCAGATGCAGTCAAATTCGTGGGAGGCAGCACGTGCAGCGTTGGAGCATCCGGCGGAGTTCCACAGGCCAGCGGCGATGAGAGTGCTGGAGGCGGAGAGCGCAGGGTATCTGGCTGGAATGGATTGCCGGCAGGTGGGCCGGGCGGTGCAGCGGCTCAGCGCAGGGCGGGCGAAGCCGGGTGATCCGGTGAGCGCGCATGCAGGGATCGAGATGCACGTGAAGATTGGCGATCGGGTCGAAGCACGTCAGCCGCTGGTGACGCTATTCAGCGAAGACGCAGGGTTGCTCGCGGAACCGGAGGAGATGCTGCGGGAGACGATTCGGGTGGAGCAAGAGATGCCGGATCGCGCGAAGCTGGTGCGGGAAGTCCTGCGCAGGTGAGTCAACGGCAAAATTCCGAAGATTTAAACAGCGAAGGCGCCTCCGAATCGAAGGCGCCTTCGCACTCCGTGTGCGACTTAGGGCTTGGTGACCTTCAGGTCGGTGACGATGGCGTCGGTATTGTGAGCGAAGCGGATGCCGTAGATGCCGTCGGTGGACTTCAGCTTGCCAGTGCCTACGACGTCAGACTTGTTGTACGTTCCCACCACCGTGCCGTTGATGGCGCAGGATACCTTGTCGCCTTTGACCGAGAGGGCGATGGTCTGTGTTACAGGTTGACCCGGGCCGGCGGCCTTGTGGACGGCGTCATTGGTCTCGCCGCGGCGACCGTTGACCTGGAAGGCCTCGGGCCCGAAGCCACGGACGATGAAGCTCCCGTTGCCGTAGGCCGCGCAGTAGAGCAGGGTAGCGTTGGGCGTGCCGAGGTCGTTGCCACCGATAAACACTCCATAGGGATGCGGGTGAGTGTTCAGGTTCATGAACTTCGGCTCGTTGAAGGTCGCTGAGACGGTGTAGTCGCCGCTGGCCTTGTTGGAGGGATTCCAATAGCTGACTGCGGGACCGGTGGTGACGCGCATGCCGCCGGCTTCCGGGGCGAGCTTCGCATCGTTCACGGACTGACGCTGTTTCTCCGCGCTGGCATCGACCTGGCCCTTCCAGCCGGGAACGGTGACGCCACCGTTGCTGATGGTGCGGTTGGTTTCCTGGGCGCCTCCGCCGGCAGGGGGCTGGGCCAGCATGGGGAGCGAACCACAGAGCAGAGCGAAGCAGGCGAGACGGGTAGCGAGTGGCATGGATTCCTCTTGCGCGATGAAATGGTGATGCTCGGCCTATCGTGGGGGATTATATGCGGTTTGAGGCACGGCTGGCCGGGATGCTGCCGTGATGCGCGATGGATGGGCCGCCGGAATGATCTGTAGACCCGCTGAATTCGGTACCGGGTTTTCCGCACTGGGTGGCGGAGTTCCGCATTGGGGCAGGTGCCTCCGGGGACTTAAGATGGAGGTATGCCCGCCGAGTTTACCCACCTCCATCTGCATACCGATTACTCCCTGCTGGACGGCGCATGCGACGTCGACAAACTGGTCCAGCACGTGAAATCGCTGGGGCAGACTTCGGTGGCAATGACCGACCATGGCAACATCTATGGCGCGGTGCACTTCTTCAACTCGGCAAAGGAGGCTGGGATCAAGCCGATCCTGGGCTGCGAGCTCTACATCTGCAAGGAAGAGGATCATCGCGGCAAGCCCGACCCGGAGCTGAAGTACAACCACATGCTGGTGCTGGCGGAGAACGAGGAAGGCTATCGCAACCTGGTCCGGCTTACGAGCGAGGCCGCGCTGCATGGCTTTTACAGAAAGCCCCGCGTCAGCAAGGCGTTCCTGGCGAAGCACGCGCAGGGCCTGATCGGCTTTTCCGGCTGCCTGGCGGGCGAAGTATCGCAGCACATCATGGAAGGCCGCTACGAACAAGCCAAGGCGACAGCCGGGCAGTACCAGGAGATCTTCGGGCGGGGCAACTACTTCCTCGAGATTCAGGACCATGGGCTTGAGGCGGACAAGCCGGTGTGCGATGCGATGTTGCGGATGGAGAAAGAGCTGGACATCCCGCTGATCGCCACCAACGACTCGCATTACATCGCCGACTCCGACAGCAGGGCACACGAGATTCTGCTGTGCGTGCAGACGGCTGGGTCCATGAACGACCCCAAGCGGTTCAAGTTCGACACTAATGAGTTCTACGTGAAGTCCGCCGACGAGATGCTGCGGCTGTTCCAGCATGCGCCGCACGTCGTCAGCGGGACGATGCAGTTTCCGGAGCGCTGCAATCTGAAGCTCGCGAAGGTGGACAACCCCTTCCCGCGTTTTCCGGTGCCGGAGGGCGAGACGCTGGACAGCTACTTCGAGCGCGTGTGCCGGGAAGGACTGCAGAAGCGCATTGCAACCGATATCGAGCACCTGCGCGCCAGCGGTTTGCTGAAGAAGACGCTTCCCGAGTATCAGGAGCGGCTGGAGCGCGAGATTCAATGCATCCGGCAGATGAAGTTCCCCGGTTACTTCATGATCGTGTGGGACTTCATCCGATTCGCGAAGGAGCAGGACATTCCGGTCGGCCCGGGCCGCGGCTCGGCGGCGGGCTCGCTGGTGGCGTACTGCATGGAGATCACGAATGTGGACCCGCTTCAGAACGAGCTGCTGTTCGAGCGCTTCCTGAATCCTGAGCGCGTGTCCATGCCGGATATCGACATCGACTTCTGTATGAACCGGCGCGGCGAAGTGATCGACTATGTGAAGAGCAAGTATGGCGAGGACCAGGTCGCGCAGATCATCACCTTCAACACCATGGCCGCGAAGGCTGCGGTGAAGGACGTGGGACGCGCGCTCGATATGCCCTACGGCGAAGTGGACCGGATCGCCAAGCTAATCCCCGCCACCATCGGCATCACCATCGAACGCGCGCTCAAGGATTCACCTCCGCTGGCGGCGGCCTATGAGGACCCCAAGATTCGCGAGCTGATCGACACGGCGATGAAGCTGGAAGGGCTGGTGCGCGGCGCAGGCGTGCATGCCGCCGGAGTCGTTATCGCTCCCAAGCCGCTGACTGAGCTGGTTCCGGTGACGCGTACCAAAGACGAGGCCATCGTCACCTCGTACGACATGAAGTCAGTGGAGAAGATGGGCCTGCTGAAGATGGACTTCCTTGGGCTCACCACGCTGACGGTGATTGACGATGCGTTGAAGCTGATCCGGCAGACCAAGGGCGTTGCACTCGACATGGCGAAGATTCCGCTGGACGACATGCAGACCTATGAGCAGGTCTTCCATCGCGCGCTGACTTCCGGCGTATTTCAGTTTGAATCCGGCGGCATGCGCGATGTGCTGCGCCGTTACAAGCCTGCCACTGTAGAAGATCTGACGGCGCTGAATGCGCTCTACCGGCCCGGACCGATCCAGGGTGGCATGATCGACGACTTCATCGAGCGCAAGTGGGGACGGCGGCCGGTGGAGTACATGTTCCAGGAGCTGGAGCCGATTCTGCGCGAGACGCTGGGCGTGATCGTCTACCAGGAGCAGGTGATGCAGATCAGCTCGGCGATCGGCGGCTATTCGCTGGGTGGAGCCGACCTGCTGCGCCGCGCGATGGGTAAGAAGAATCCCGAGGAGATGGCCAAGCAGCGCGACACCTTCATGGCCGGAGCCGCGCAACAGAAGTTCGATAAGCAAAAGGCCGGAGCGCTGTTCGACCTGATGGAGCAGTTCGCAGGATATGGCTTCAACAAGTCGCACTCGGCCGCGTATGCGCTGCTGGCGTATCACACCGCGTGGCTGAAGACACATTATCCGGTCGAGTTCATGGCGGCGCTGCTGACCAGCGAAACCTCGAAGCCGGAGAACGTCGTCAAGTACATCCAGGAATGCCGCGAGATGAACATTCCGGTGGTGCCGCCGGATGTGCAGAAGTCGGACGCGAACTTTACTCCAGTGAAGACGGAGAGCGGAGAGGCAATCGGCTTTGGGTTGGCGGCCATCAAGAACGTCGGTCACAACGCGATCGTCTCCATTCTGGCGGCGCGCGAGGCTTTGAAGGCGGAAGGGAAGCCCGGCTTCGGCAGCTTGTGGGAGTTCTGCGAGAAGGTGGACCTGCGCCTGCTGAACAAGCGCGTGCTGGAATCGCTGATCAAGGCGGGCGCGATGGATTCGTTCGGGCCGCGTGGGCAGGTGTTTGCGGCGCTCGATAAGGCGATGGAGCGGGCGCAGAAATCCCAGAAGGATGCAGCCGCCGGCCAGCACGGACTATTCGCGAGCATCTTCGACGGCGACATTGCGGCTTCCACGGCGAAGGAAGAGCCGCTGCCCGCAGCGCCGGAATGGGACGAGCACACGCGGCTTCAGAACGAGAAGGAGGTTCTCGGCTTCTTCGTCTCCGGGCATCCGCTGGATAAGTACCGCGAGAAGCTGCGCAACCTGAAGGTTGTCGACACGGCGAGGGCCTGCGAGATGAAGCCTGAGCCGCAGGTGTTTCAGCGGGGCCGTCCGATGGAGGCGCAGAACGAGATCCAGATCGCGGGCGTGATTACCGGGCTCAAGGTGGGGAAATCCAAACGCTCCGGCGAACTGTATGCGCAGGCGACGCTTGAGGATCAGATGGGAAAAATCGAGCTCATCGCATTCTCGAGCGCCTACCAGAAGCTGGCGGAGAAGTTGAAGATCGAGGTGCCGGTGCTGGTCCGCGGTGCGCTGCGCGGCGAGGAGGACTCCGCGCCCAAGCTCTCGGTTTCCAACATTCAGGCGCTCGAAGATGTGCAGTTGAAGCTGCCAAGCTCGCTCCGCATCAAGGTTCCGCTGCATCATCCGGATGCGGCGCTGCTGGAGAAGCTGCTGGGCGTCTTCCAGACAATGCCGGGCAATGGCCGGCTGCTGCTCGATATGGAGGAGCCCGGTGAGTTTCTCGCGGTGCTTGAGCCACACAACATGAGCGTCAACGCCGACCGGATGTTCATCGACCGCGTGGAAGAGCTGGTGGGGCGCGGTGCGGTGCGGGTCATCGACTAAGCGGTTCGATTCAGAACGTGCTCGCAGCCGTCTAGCGCAGGTGCACTACGATGCCGATCGAGAACGTCTGCAGCGTGTGGTTCACGTTCGAACCCAGCAATTGGCCGGCTCCGTACTCTACACGACCGGCAATCTGATTGGTGGCAAACGGCAGGTCCGCCCCGAACTGCGCCTGATAGGCGAATGAGCCGGTTCGAGTGGTGCGGGTGCCGTTGTTGGTGCCCACGCCTCCAATCTCGAACTGGAAGTAGGGCGCGATCGGAAGCCGACCGCTATCGGTGTCGACGCGCAGGCCAACCAGGCCGCCCAGGATCTTGTTGCCGAATTGCGTGGAGTTGGCGCTGTTCTCCAGGATCAGGCGCGCATCGACGCCGACATTGATTGGGCCGGGTGAGGGATACACCACGTAGCCGCCGAAGGTGCCGCCGAGCGCGGTGATGCCTCCGCTCTGCGTAGGCGGAGTTCCATTGCCCACTCCCAGGCCGGAGTAGTGGCCCGCACTGAACATCGCGTACAGCGATAGGTAAGAGTTGGTGCCCGCATAGCGCGGATAACCCGGCCCGCCGCGGGGTTGTCGGGGATAGTCCGGTGGCTGTTGCGGAGGCGGCGGTGGTGGATAGGAAGGTGGCGGATATGGCGGCGGGGGAGGAGGGTAATACTGCGCCTTCGCGCTGTGCGTCATGGCAAGCGATAACAGCAGCAGACAGGAGAGAAACAGGAATCGGGCAACAACGGGCTGGCGCATCGGTCCGAACCTCGAAGCAGGCTGTGAACTGCTGCAAAGTAGGATGCCTGCTCATGGCCAGGTGTCTGAAGGCAGCGGGCTAGTGGGTCATCGCATAGACCACGTAGTTCACGCCCAGTTTGGTGCCGAAGACCGTGTACTTCACCGGATAACGCGGGTCGTCGAGAAATTCCCAGGAGTCGCCGATATCGGAGTTCAGCACGAAGGCGACCATGATGCGCCCGTGGTCGTCGTAGATGCCCTTCCAGTGCGGGACGATGCCGTCCTTTTTGTGGCCGGTCGCCAGGTGCTCGGCCCCGGGAACCTGAATGCGCTCGTCGAGGTCGAAGATGGTGTGGAAGATGGGATCGTTGTCCGGGATGTCGACCAGCGGGCGGTCGGGGAAGACCATTTTCATGGTCTGCACAAAATAGGCCTCCTCGGCAGAGCCATGACAGTCGTCGGCCATAAAGAAGCCGCCGCGCAGCAGGTAGTCGCGCAGCTTCTTCGCCTCTGCCTCCGTCAGACCCCACTCGCCCACCTGCACGGCATAGAGGAATGGCCAGTTGTACACCTCATCTCCGTCATCGAGGCTGACCGGCTGCTCCACGGAGCGGGCATCCACCCGCGTCAGGCGGTGGACCGCGTTGGCCAGCGCGCGGTCGGCACGGGGGTAGTCCTGCGTCCAAAGCGAGAGGCCTTCCTGCCAGGGGCCGTCGTAACGGCCGCGATAGCCGTCCAACGGTCCCGGCGGAAACATCAGGCGCGCAAAGGTCCACTCCGCAGGGCGCTTCCAGTCGCCGGGGAGTGGGACACTGACTCCGTACTCCACGGACGGATACTCCCGAAAAGCACGCTGAGCCAGCATCGCGGTGATCAGAGATGCGCTCAGCAGCATCGAACCCGCAATCACACAGCGATGCTTCATCCGGGCCCTCTCCGGCGCATGACAGCCGGTCTTCAGGCCGCCTGGTTCACCCGCAGCGGCGTACCGGCGAAGAGCTCAACGATGCGCTTGTCGAAGGCGGCAAGATCCTGCGGTCCACGGCTCGTTACCAGCCCCCGGTCTTCCACCACGTCTTCGTTGATCCAGTTCGCACCTGCGTTACGAAGATCTTTCTTGAGCGAGGGCCACGAGGTCAAGGTCCTGCCCCGAACGGCGTCCGCCTGAATCAGCATCCAAGGTCCGTGGCAGATGGAGCTGACCGGCTTGCCTGCCTCGAAGAACCGCCGAACGAAATCAACTGCATCTTCGTCCATACGCAGCATGTCAGGATTCATAACCCCGCCGGGGAGATGCAGCGCGTCATAATCCGCTACCCTCGCGTTCGAAAGGGGCACGTCGATGCGGAATGAATCGCCCCAGTCATGCATCTTCCAGGCCTTAATCTTGCCGCCCTTCAGCATCTTGTGTGGGGAGACCAGGTCGACTTTGGCTCCTGCCTTTCCAGCGCCTTCCTCGGGCTGGTGAGCTCAACCTGCTCCACTCCGTTTGTTGCCAGGATGGCAATGCGCTTTCCGACCAGCTTAGGCTTCGACCCGATTCCGAATAGACCCATGACTCCCTCCGATGCCATTAAAAAAGTTTGGATAAAGGCGCAGCACTGCGCCTACGCACGGTCGCTGGCAGGAGAAGATGGCACGAGGGCCTGCGGAGTTGGCCCGGCTCAGGCCAGCAACGTAGGAGCGCGCTCCAGGATGCGAGCGGTCACTACGACGCCGGGCCGCCCATCGTGCAGCGTGATAGGGAACGCCAGTACCGACCAACTGGGTGTAGGGCCGTCGCTGTTGACAAAGAAGATGTTGCGCCGAGTTCGGTCGATATACGTATTGCGTGTCTCCGCCACTGATCGCAGGACATCGCCCCAGTCCGCCGTGACGCCGGGGATCTCCTCAAACAGGTTGCGTCCGGAGTACCAGTCGCGGGGCTGACCGAGGTAAGCCGCGGCCGTCTCGTTGACGTAGAGCCAGTTGCCTTCGGCGTCGAAGATCTGGACCAGCACATCGGCCCCGATCGCCATGGCGATGCGCGAATAGAAGAAGTCGCGCGCATCGACGACTACCGGCGAACCTCGCCGCCGCGCCTCAAACGAGCGCAGCGCCGCCAGCAGGTCCTCCACCGAACTGTGGCCCTTCAGCAGATGCATGTCCTCGACGCCGCCGAAGCGACGTTCCAGAGTTGCCGACATGATAATGATGGGGACCTGGGGCCTCTGCTGCCGCAGCTTGGACGCGACCTCCGTGCCGAACTTCCCAGCGCCGAGATGATAGTCCAGCACGGCGATGTCGATCTGATCCAGCAACTCGGTCGCTTCTTCAATCGTGGATGCAGCGACGGAGGCGTACCCGTGCTGGCGGAGTATGGCGCCGCGCAGATGCAGGTTCACGGGGTCGTCGTCGAGCAGGAGTACGTTCACAGTGGGAGGTGAAGCCGCTTCGGTTTCTGGGGGATCGGGTGGAAGTGGTTGCACCTGAACTTAGATGCAGGAGTCTATGGGCGCGTCATACTACTCTTCGCGCGATCTTACTTCTTTCTCCGGCTGCTTCGATACTGCTGTTTTTTCGGTGTCTTCTCGCGCAGCCGTACTGCTGCGGCCCTTCAGTTCGCGAATCATATCCGGCAGCCGCTGCACCATCGCTACCGAGCGCAGCCATCGGCGATTGTCCATTGCCGGATATCCGCTCACCGTCGCGCCAGCCGGAACATCGCCAGGAATCCCTGACTGTGCCGTGGCTACGGCGCCATCGCCAATGGTGCAATGGCCCGCCACCCCAACTTGTCCGGCGAGAATCACGTTTTTTCCAACATGCGTGGAGCCCGCGAGCCCCACCTGTGAGCACAACAGGGTGTCCGCATCGACAGACGAGCCATGCCCCACCTGCACCAGGTTGTCGATCTTCACGCCCGGCCCGATCCGCGTCTGCCCGATTGAGGCGCGGTCTACCGTCGAGTTGGCCTGCACCTCGACGTTGTCCTCCAGAATCGCCGGGCCGGTCTGCGGAATCTTGTGCCATGCTGAACCCGCAGGTGCTGCAGTGATGCGAGCGAAACCGAATCCATCCGCGCCGATAATCGCGCCGTTCTGCAGCGTTACATGGTCGCCCAGGCGGCAGTTCTCCCGGACCACTGCATGCGCATGCGCGAAGAAGTGGCTGCCAATTTCCACGCCGGGGTAGAGAACCACATGCGGAAGCAGTACCGAGTTCTCGCCCACGACGGCGTTCTCCCCAATCACCACATACGCGCCGATGTGCGCGCCGGTGCCAATCCTCGCAGTCGGAGCAATGACCGCCGTCGGATGGACGCCGGGCGGATAGCTGGTGCGGGGGTACAACAGCTCCAGCGCGCGCGCGAACGCAAGGTAGGGGTTGGCGATCCGCAGCGTCGCCGCCGAAATTGCCTCGAATCCGGGATCCACCAGCACCGCCGAGGCTCGAGTGGTGCGTGCCAGCGGCACGTACTTTGGGTTCGCCACGAACGTAAGCTGTCCCGGACCTGCATCTTCCAGGCCCGCTGCCGAGACGATCTCGGTTTCCGGATCGCCCTCAAGCTTCGCCCCGAGCCGTTCGGCAACTTCGGAAAGCTTCATCCGGGAATTGTACGAGGTGCGAAGCGCTAGTTGGGTCGGGAGTCGGGGTCCAGCGGCAGGTGAAACAGCTCATCCTGCAGCGATTCCTTCTCCGGCCGTTCTACGGGCTGCTTCTTGGACGGGGTGGTGATTACCGCAACCAGCTGCAACTCCGTAATCGCCGCCCGCGGGATGAACAGCCGCTGGGTATTCGAGCGAGTGTCGGGCGGGACGACGAACAGGCCGGCATCGTCGATCATTCCATCCAGCAACGAGAGATCCGTCGGGGCGAGCCCCTCGAACTGGTCACCTGTGCGGAAGGTCAGCCGGACCCACAGGCCTTCGCTGCGCGGCCGGGCGAGAAATGTCCGCCGGGTCAGACGCTCGGGGTTGGTCGTGTCCGTCAGGTTGAAGTCGCGTACGAAGCTGATGTGCTTGATGTCGGCCAACGGCAGCGCCAGGATGCGTCCGCCGAGGTCCAGAAGCTCCACAGCTCCCGCGTGCACGAACCCCGCGTTCGGCAGATAGCCGGGCAGGGCATCGCCGGAGAACCGGCGCACCAGAACCTTCTTGCGGGAGGAGGAGGACATGGCTGGCCTGTGGCCTTGAGGAGCCACGCCGTGATTGTCGCATGCTCAGGGCAGGACGTCACGAAAATCACTGAAGACAAGAGTGGTCACAGCCTTGGGAACATGCTAAAATAGGCTCTTGTGCCGCGTTGTTGCGGACTGCTAAGCTTCTGATTTTGCAGTATTTGTATCCCAGTTGAGAGGTCCGGCGCCAGCGCCGGCGGAGAGCACCTTAAACCTATGGCCGATTATATCTACCTGCTTGAAAGCCGTCTTTCGCAGGCACAGCAGAAGGCGCTTCAGGCAGTGCGGGAGATCGCAAAAGCCAAAGGACTGACGGTGTTTCTGGTCGGTGGCGCGGTTCGCGATCTAACCAGCGGCTCGCCCGTGCGCGATCTGGATGTAGCAGTTCAGGGAAACGCTCTCAAGCTAAAGAAAGAATTGGAGAAAGCTGGGGCCTTGTTCTCCGGCGAGCTCGAACCCCTGCAGGCGCTGTTTGTGGAGTTTCCTGGCGGCGTGCGCATGGAGATTTCCAGTACCGTCACCATCACCTTCCCCAAGCCAGGCAAGCCCGTGGTCAAGCCCGGCACGATCCACGATGACCTGCGCAGCCGCGACTTTACCGCGAATGCCATGGCGCTCTCTCTGAACGACGGCTCCTACGGCCTGCTGATGGATCCGCTGAATGGTGTCGCGGACATTGAGAACCGCGAGCTCCGGCTGGTCAATGGATATGGGTTCATCGAGGATCCGGTGCGGATGATTCGCGCGGCCCGATTCTCCGCCCGACTGGGCTGGCAACTGGAGGAGCGCACCCGCTCGCGCTACGACACTGGCAAGGAAGAGGGCTATATCTCCGCCATGTCCTCCTTCCAACGCGGGTATGAGCTGGAAGAGATCGCGCATGAGGATGACCCGCTCCGCGTGCTTCAACGCCTGGAGCAGGAGGGCTGGATGAAGGTGCTCTGTCCGGCCTGGACCTCCGCCAAGGTCAATGTCGCAGAGCTGGAGAAGCTGCGCGATGCGCAGGGGCAACTGTTCACCCGGGGCATCCACGCCGATCCTTCGGCCGCGCAGTTTCCGCTGCTGACGGCCAAGATGCAGAGCAAGGATGTTACCTCGCTCAAAAAGAGCTTCCCGCGCCGCACTTTCGTCTCCCACATTGACGCGCTCGAGGCCGAAGGCAAGAAGTTCGCCGCCGAGCTCACCGGCAAGCAGGCCGCAACACCATCCGCCGCCTGGAAGCTGCTGATGGCCGGCCGTCCGGAGGCCGTGCTTCAGGCCGCGTACGCCGTCCGCAATGCACCGGTGCAGGCTAAGTTCAAGAGCTTCTATACCGATTGGCCGCAGGCACGGCAGCGCATTCCCTATACGCTGATGCAGGAGATGCGCATCACTCCGGAGCTGCCGGGCTACGACGATCTGGTAGAAAAGCTGTTCTTCGAGCTGATGGACGGGAAGCTGGGCACGCCGGAGGAGATGAAAGCGTTCCTCGAGCCCTATTCGCCTCCGGCTCCGCCGCCCCCGGTGCATCTGCGGCGCCCGCGTGCGGCGCGCAAGGAGGCCAAAGCCCTGCGGCCGCGCAAGAAGGCAGAGGCGCTGCCCAAAGACATGGACGAAGCAGCCGCTGCCGCCGTCAAAGTTGCCGGGAGTGCCGGTGGCGATGCTGTCGCCGAGTTCGCGGCCCAGGCTCCAGGCTCCGCCGAGCGTAAGCAGGCGCGCGTCAAGCCTCCCGCCCGGCTGGCTGCGAAGGAACTCGTCGCCAAGCCGAAGGCCGTCGCGAACCCGGTGCCTGCGAAGGCCGCCGCAAAGAAGGCAGCGGTCAAATCGAAGCCGGATCCGGCCAAGAAGGCACCAGCAAAGAAGCAGCCCGCCAAAAAGGCTGCTGCCGCCAAAAAGGCTGCAAAGCCGGCCTCCAGGCCTGTCAAAAAGGCAGTTGCGAAACAGACTCCCCGCAAGGTTGCGAAACCCGCGCCGAAGAAAGCTCCGCCGAAGAAGGCCGCATCCGCAAAGAAATCCGCTCCGGCCAGAAAGCCTGCGAAGAAGCCGGCCAAAGCCATAGCCAAGAAGCGCCGCTAGGCACAACGCAGCATCCGGTCGAGCCTTGTACCCTCAGCCGAAAGGTGGGACGTATGGTCGTTCCCGTACTTCTGGGTTCCGTACGCAGCGACCGTATGGGCGAGCGCGTCGCCCGCTGGGCGGTGCGCCAGCTTGACGCCCGTGGCCACGAGGCCGTGCTGATCGATCCTGTCGCGCTGCAGCTTCCCCTGCTTGACCGCATGTGGAAGGAGATCAAGAGCGGGCCGCCGCCCGAGCATCGCCAGCTCTACGACACGCTCAAGCCACTGGCCGAACTCTACGCGCGGGCCGACGGCTTCTGCATCGTGAGCGGCGAGTACAACCACAGCATTCCTCCCGCGCTCTCGAACCTGCTCGACTACTTTCTGGAAGAGTACTTCTGGCGGCCCTCCGCCATCGTCTGCTACTCGGCCACGTCGTTCGGCGGAGTGCGCGCCGCAATGCAACTACGCGCCATGCTGGCCGAATTGGGCATGCCCTCGATCCCCTCGATTCAGCCGATTCCTGCGGTCGGGGGCACCCTAACCTGGGACGGCCTGCCCCTCACGCAGCAGCTTGCAGAAAAGACCGGCAGATTCTTCGAGGAGTTCGATTGGTACATGCGCGCGTTCCAGTCTGAGCGCAAGCAGGGCAAGCCCTACTAGGCGCTCAGGGCTTCTTCGTCTCCGCGGCCGGCGAAGCCGTATTCACGACGCAGCCGGTCAGATCGAAATCCAATTGCGTGACGTTCTGCACCTCAAAATGTAAAACCGACGGAATCTCATAGCCGGCCACCGTCTGGTACTTGGCGGCCAGGGTGATATAGACCGGAGGAGCTGTCTGGGGCTGCCTCACTTCACTTCTTACCTCTGAGATCGTCCGTCCCCTCGCGGTGTCCGTAAAGGTGGGCATCGCGACGGTGTCATTGCCGTCTGTAACCACATGTACCCGGGTGAGCAGCATATTTTTGTCGAAGTCTTCATCCACGCTCGTCTTCGGTGCAATGGCGGTCAGATGAGTTCCCTCCGGGGTGAACGAAATTTTGGTGGATTTGTCCGGGAGCGGGACCATGGCGCCGTTCAGGTATGCATTCCAGGACTGGAGGTAGCCCTCCAGCATCTGCGCAATGCCTTCCCTCATCTTTGTTGTACCGTCCTGGAGGTTCGCCGGGGCAGGTGCGGTTTCGCCCCAGTGCACTTCAGCCTTGGATCGCAGAGTATTGTGCACCGTGATGTTGACCGAATTCAGATACTTCACGGCTGGGTGGTCCTCGCCGATGTCCTTACCGGATGCCCGGCTCAGAAAATCCTTCCAATCGGCGGATACCTTGCAGTCGAAGGTCCGGAGCCCATCTGCGGTGGGCGTGTAGTAGGTGGCGCGAGCAAGCAGATAGCGCTGCATTGCGGCATCTGCCTGGGCTTCCGCGCTGCTCGCAGTGAGGAAGAGCATGACCACAGCAGGCATGACAACCAGGGCTTTCAAGTTCCTGTATCGCATGCGGCGATCATACGGGCGGCCTTTCCCGGACACAACATAGTTCTGACCATCGGAAACGTTATAGCGGCCAGGGGTTCCATTACTGGCAGCAGGTCAGCAGCACAAACAGGACCACCCAGAGCACTCCCATCGAGTGCCAGTACCAGCCGACGCAGTCCACCAGGATCTGCCGGCTTTCTATCTGCCGGAAGCCGAAGAGTCCTATGATCGCGAGCAGCAGCGCGGCCACTCCGGCCATCAGGTGGACCGCATGGGCGTAGGTCATGATGTAGAACGCGTGCCCGCTCAGGCTGTTCGAGCGGAAGGCGATGCCTTCCAGCGCCAACTGCCGCCAGGCGACCATTTGACCGATCAGAAACGTGACGCCCAGCACCAGCGTGGCGGTCAGCCACGGCAGCGTTCGCAGCGAGGTTGGCCGGCCCAGCCCGAACCACTCCTCCATTGCGTCGATGGGGTTGAACATCCGCCGGCGCGCCACCTCCATCGTCACCGAACTGAGTAGCAGCGCCGCTGTATTCAGCCATAGGATTGGAGGCACCGCGGTCGGCAGCCATTGGCTGATCGCAGGGTCGTAGGCGTACAGGTGTCGATTGCTCTGCGAGAGGAAGAACACCACCACGATGCAGAGGAAGAACATGAACACCGCGGCCAACACCAGAAATAGGCCATGGCGGTAGGTCGCCAGCCGGTCACCGGGCCGGCGCCTCTGTCCCGCGGAATCGTTCCAGCCCTCGTTGTCGCCTCCGCCGCCGGTGCGTTTGAGGTCGCCTCCGTTTGGCGGACGCCGACCGTTGCCGCCGTCGTTTTCTTCCGTTCGGCGGGAGCGGCGGTCGATCTCCGGAGGTGTCAGAATGACCGGCATGTAGAACGCCTCGGCGGCTGGATGCTGTCGAGCTTACTCGTATTTTGGACGGCTGACCACCCGAGTGGAGTGGGCGGAGATTCCGGTTTTCTAAACTGCTGCGGCTGCAATGCGGCTGCTTTCGATAGGATGCGCCGCTGCTTCACTCGGGTGTACCCGTGGGCAGCCGCTTCCATGAATTCTGCGCTTTGCCGACCTGCCGCCGCTGTGCATCAGCATCGGATAGAGTCTTAGCAGTAAGAAAGGGGAACGCCATGGTGCGGATGGTTCTGCACTGGATCCTGAATGCGGTTGCGCTGCTGATAGTCTCCCGGCTGGTGCATGGGTTTGAGGTGACCGGCCTCGGCTACGCGATGATCGCCGTGATTGTGATCGGGCTTCTGAATGCCACACTGGGTCTGCTGTTGAAGATCATCACGCTGCCGCTGGGTATTCTGACGTTCGGCGTGTTCTTCCTGATCGTGAATGCGTTCATCCTGCGCTTCACCTCGACGTTCGTACCCGGTTTCCGGGTGCTCACCTTTTCGGCCGCATTCTGGGGAGCGCTGACACTGGCCCTGCTGCACCTGCTGTTCGGATTTCTTTTCAACTCCGGTCGAGAAGCGGCGCGCGACCGCAATTATCGCATCGAGGGCTAGAGGCTTTGGCGAAGACGATTGCGGCCATCCGCTCCGGTACGGAGCCCCTGGGCAAGCTGCCGGAGGCCGCCTTTCACAAGTGGCTGGAAGAGCCGCTCCGCTGCGCGAAATGCGACGTGACCTACAACCTGGTCGCCGACTGGGACTGGGCAAGCAGCCGCTGGTTCGAGGAGGAGTCCAGAGGCCCGATTCGGATGCTGAAGAAGGCGATCCAGAGCGGGCATGCGGTTGGCCACCGGGTGACGCATCTGGAGACGTCGGGGGTCGTGGTGCGAAGCGTTATCGCTACGCCGAATCCCTAGTGGCCTGCGCCTGCTTGTGGCGGCGAACCGTCTCCAAAAAGAACTGGTGAACGCGGGTATCGCCTGAGAGCTCCGGGTGGAAGGTGGCG
>Ga0207667_10000536_pt1 | contig 50083 bp, 38 predicted proteins | sample KBSCornC52_FD_184301 | JGI IMG/M metagenome (GOLD analysis project Ga0207667, IMG submission 184301) | Corn rhizosphere microbial communities from Kellogg Biological Station, Michigan, USA - KBS Corn C5-2 (SPAdes) (version 2) | ecosystem: Host-associated > Plants > Roots > Rhizosphere > Soil ... | reverse complement strand
CGCCCCGCCCCCGTCCGATGAACCATCGGCGGCGCCGAGTGGGCTGGGTTCGGCTCGGCGGGTGGTCGTGCTGGTCGTGGCGTTCTTGGTGCCATTGGCAGCAATCGCGTTGAGCGTGTATTTCATCGTGCGCGGGGGATCGCCGCGCGCGGTGCCGCCGGCCGCGAGCAGCGCGGCGTTAGCGGGTGATGCTGCGGCGCCGGTCGCGAGCGGTGCGGTGGCGAGCGCGGACGAGAGCGCGCCGTCTTTGTCGAAGTCAGCGCCCGCGCCCGGGTTCGAGGACGAAGGCAGCGACGAAGAAGAGCCGAAGCCGAGCAAGAAAGAGAAGCCCAAGCATTTTGCGTCGGTGCAAGAAGCGGCTGCGGGCAGTTGTTCGACCGAAAGTGTGGACGGGCTGAGCCGGCAGATCATCGAGCAAGCGCGTTGCATCAAGCCGAATGATTTCGTGGCGCTGCCGAAGCGGCCCAATCTGGTGATGGCGCCGCACGTGTATCCGTTTTTGGAAGTGGGCACGCGCGACCACTTGCTGAAGGCGCTGGACGCGCATTCGAGTGCCACGATGACGATCAACAGTGCGCTGCGCACCGTGGCGCAGCAATATTTGGTGTCGCATTGGGCGGCGAGCAAGATTTGCGGCGTGCAGCTCGCGACCCCGCCGGGCGAGAGCAATCACGAAATTGGCACCGCGCTCGACATTGCGGAGGCCTCCAAATGGCGTCCAGCGCTCGAGGCGCAAGAGTTTCGCTGGCTCGGCACGTCGGACCGCGTGCACTTCGATTACAAGGGCAACGCGGCGCCGCCGCACACCGCGACCGACGTGCTCGCGTTTCAGAAGCTCTGGAATCGCAATCACAAGGACGACGCGATCGCCGAAAATGGGCAATACACGCCTGCAACCGAGCAGCGACTGAAGAAAGCGCCGCCCGGCGGGTTTCCGCTCGGGGCGAGCTGCGCGAAGAGTAGCGCGCGGAAGCGCTGAGCGCGTGGCTCGCGCGAACGCTCGTTACTGCTCGAAGCAGTACAGATGCGCGAGCGTGTCGCACTTTGCGTTGAGGCCGGTGTACTGAGTCCAGCTCGGATCTTCCACGCCGCGGTTGGCGAAGCCGTAGCTGCCGGTTGCTCCGCCGAGGCCGATCGTCCAATCATTGCAGAAGGTGATCGGGGCTGCGGGGTTCGTGTTCGTGCCGTTGCCGGCCGTGCCGGTCCACACGATCACGCCGCTCTCGTTGATGCTGATGAACGAGCCATCTTCAGTGGTGGCGATGCCCACGATTTGCCCTGGCTGCGAGACGACGATCGCGGCCTTGTTGGCGTAGCGCGGCGAAGTGTACGCGTTCAGCAAGTACCACGGGCCGACGTCGGTGAGTCGGTCAATGGCGTTGACGGTCGAGCTCGAGAGCCACGCGCGATAAGTGCCGGACAGCCCGGCCGCCTGCGCGGTGGAGTTGCAAATCGCGTCGGCCGCGGCGAGGCCCGACGCGGCGCCGGGCACGACGGCTAGCAGATTGCCGGTGTACACGTGCTTGGTCACGAAGATGCGCTTCACGTGCGCGCAGCTCGTGCCGCTGCCCGCCCAACCCGGCTGGCAGTTGCATTTTCCGGCAACATCAGCGCTGGACGCCGTGCAAAGCGCGTTCGCGTCGCACGCCTGTCCCGCGAGCCAGCTGCCGTCGGCGGAGCAGGTCTGCTGCCCGCCTGCGCTGCAGCGCGTGGCGCCGGGCGTGCACGCCGCACACGCGCCGTTCGGGCAATCGCTCGCGCCCGCTTGACCCTCGTTTGCGCCGGACGCGCCCGCTGCGCCGGGATCCACGTCAGTCGCGCCGCCGCCGGCCAGCGCCACTGAGCCTTCACCTGCAGCGGACACTGAACCTCCCGAACTGATCGGGCTTCCGCCCGTTGAGTGAGCGCCGCCTGCGCCAGCACTCGCGCCCGTGCCGCCGTGCGACGGACTGCCCGCCGTGGGCGCGCCGCCACCGCCTGCGTCATTGCCGTCCGAGCTACACCCTTGGAACAGACCCGCGACCCCAACCAACACCAGCGCAGTGAACGATCGAATCATGATCAGATCGCACGAGCTTAGCGCAGCCAGTAGTGGCGCGGAGGCGCGCAATTGTTTACGTCAACGCGCGTGCGGGAGGAGCCGACTCGGTGTGCGTCATTCGGTGTGCGACACTCGGTGTGCGACACTCGGTGCGCGCGAGAAGAGCCGCCTTCGGCTTGCTGTGAGCGGCGGTGGCGCAGAGCCGGCCACGCCACGCCGAGAGGAGCGCCCATTGTGTGGGCGGCTCAGGTCGAAAATGGGGCAGGAGAAGCGCTCGTGTGCGCAAGCAAGCCGATGGCTGACGTTCTCTGTCCGGGCAGCGGGCACACCCGGATCGACAAAAGTGCGCAACTCCAGGCCATAGCGACCGATTGAGCCGGCTCGGGCTGCGGACGAGCGCATTTCAGGAGCGCGCGCGTGTGCGGCTGAGTTAGAGCTTCCGTTGTCCATGACCATCGCCGTTGTTGCCGAGAAGCCTGCCGTCGCGCGCGATCTCGCGCAGGCGCTCGGAGCCACGCGGCGCGGTGAGGGCACCTTGTCCGGCAACGGCTACGTGGTCACTTGGGCGATTGGGCATTTGGTCGGCCTCGCCGAGCCGGAAGGGATTCGCCCGGAGTGGAAGCGTTGGCGGCGCGAAGATTTGCCGATGTTGCCGGTGGAGTGGCCGCTCACGGTGTTCGAATCGACGCGCGCGCAGTTCGAGATCGTGCGCCGCGTGCTCAACGCCAAAGATGTCGCTTCGGTCATTTGCGCGACCGATGCCGGGCGCGAGGGCGAGCTGATCTTTCGCTTCATCTATCAAGCAGCGGGTTGCCGCCGGCCAGTATCTCGGCTCTGGATTTCGTCCCTGACCGAGCATGCCATTCGCGATGGGCTCGCGCGCTTGCGGCCCGCGCGTGAGTTCGACGCATTGGCGGACGCGGCACTCGGGCGCAGCCGCGCCGATTGGCTCGTGGGCATGAACTTGTCGCGCGCGTACGGCCTTTCGCTCGACGCGCCGCTGTCGGTCGGCCGCGTGCAAACACCGACGCTTGCCATGATCGTCGAGCGCGAGCTGGCGATTCGCGATTTCGTGCCCGAAGATTACCTGCAGGTCGTAGCCACGTTCTCGCCCGAGCCGGAGCAGCGCTATCGCGGTACCTGGTTTCGCCCGGGCGTGAAGGAGCACCCGGACCGGCTGCCGCCCGATGGCGAGCAGGCGAAGGCAGTGGTGGCGCGAGCGCTGGCCGGCGAAGCGCGCATCGCCCGCGTGAGCTCGGAGACCAAGCGGCTGCCTCCGCCGCTTTTGTACGACCTGACGGAACTGCAACGGCACATGAATCGCCTGTACGGCGTGTCCGCGCAGCGCACGCTGGAGGTCGCGCAAGCGCTGTACGAAAAGCACAAGTTGCTCAGCTACCCACGCACCGATAGTCGGCACCTCTCGACCGAAGTGGCAGCGACGCTGCCCGCGGTGGTGAGCGCCATTTCGGCACCGTACGCGGCGCTGCTCGCTCCGGGCACGGGCGAGCGCAGCTTGTCTCGCCGCTTCGTCGACGACGCGAAGGTGAGCGACCATCACGCGATCATTCCGACGCCCACACGCCACGACGGCCGCGGGCTCACCAGTGACGAGCAAAAGCTGTACGCGCTCGTGTGCCGGCGTTTACTCCAAGCTTGGCACGGCGATTTCGTGTGGGCGGCGACCGAGGTGATCACCGAGATTCGTCCGCGCACGCCCGAGACCGAACCAGTCGACTCCTATCGCAGTCAGGGCACCGCAATCGAAGAGCAGGGCTGGAAAGTGCTCGACGTGGGCGAGCCCAAAGCGCCGCAGGAAAAGCGCGCGGCTGGGGCCGAAAAGGGCGCTGACCACGCTGAGAGCATGCTGCCGCCAGGACTCACGCGCGGGCAAACACCGCGCGTGCTCGACGCCAAAGCGCTGCCCAAGACCACGCGCCCGCCGCCGCGCCTGAACGACGCGAGCCTGCTCACCGCCATGGAAACGGCGGGCAAAACCGTGGACGAGAAAGAGCTCTCCGCGGCCATGAAAGACAGCGGCCTCGGCACTCCGGCCACGCGCGCCAGCATCATCGAGACCTTGCTCACGCGCGGCTACATCACGCGCGACGGCAAAGCGCTCTGTGCGACCGAGCGCGGCATCGGGCTCATCGCGGTGGTCGATCCGGAAGTGAAGAGCGCGGCCATGACCGGCGCATGGGAGGCGCGGCTGCAAGCGATCGCGCGCGGACAGGGCGCTCTGCCCGAGTTTTTGCAGAAAATCGAAGCCTACGTGTCGGCCGTCGTTGCGCGCGTGCCACCGGTGTTGCCGCCGCTCGCGGGTTCGAACGAGGGCAAACCCACGCCGAAACGACCCGAGGCGCCGCGCGGTGGCGCTCTGGGCGGTGCGGCGACGGCGCGGGCGGCTCAGCCGTCGCCTGGGCCGCGGGTTCCAGCGGCTGCGGCTCGGACGACTCCGTCGCCTGGTGGGTCGCGTGTTGCTGCGGCTCGGACGGCCCAGTCGTCACCAGCATCGTCGCGCGTTTCGGCGTCTCGAGTCGCCGAGCCGTCGCCTAAAACGCCGTCGCCCGCTTCGCCGCCTCGCACGGCCCAGCCGTCACGAGAAATATCGTCGCCCGCTTCTTCAGCTCGCACGGCTCAGCCATCACCAACGCCGTCGCCCGCTTCATCATCGCGAGCCACCCAGCATTGGCAAACGCCGCCGCACTTCGCCGCATCTCCAGCTCAATCCTCACCTCGCGTCGCGCGCAGCCCCGCTGCCGCGTCGGTGCGCGAGCTCGAAACCCTGCTCCACGAGCGCTTTGGTTTTCGCGCGTTTCGTCCGCATCAACAGGCCGTGTGCGAGGCGGCCGCGGCGGGTGAAGACGTGCTCTTGGTGATGCCGACCGGTGCCGGCAAATCGTTGTGTTACCAGCTGCCAGGCCTCGCGCGCGGCGGCACCACGCTGGTCGTGAGCCCACTCATCGCGTTGATGGAAGATCAAGTGGCGCGCCTGCAGTCACTCGGCTTGCGCGCCGAGCGCATTCACTCCGGACGCGGGCGCCCCGAATCGCGCCAAGTGTGCGCGGATTATTTGGCGGGCGAGCTCGATTACTTGTTCATCGCGCCGGAGCGCTTGGGCGTGGCCGGCTTCCCGGAGCTGCTCGCGCGCCGCCCGCTCGGCTTGATCGCGATCGACGAAGCGCACTGCATCTCGCAGTGGGGCCACGATTTTCGACCGGATTATCGCCTGCTCGGCCAGCGCTTGCCGCAGCTACGTCCGGCGCCGGTGGTCGCGCTTACGGCGACGGCGACGCCGATCGTGCAACGCGACATCGTCGCGCAGCTCGGCTTGGGCGGGCGCGTGCGCCAGTTCATTCACGGCTTTCGGCGCGACAACCTCGCGCTCGAAGCGCTCGAAGTGCCGCCCAAAGATCGCGCCGGTCGCGCGCTCGAATGGCTGTCGGGCGCGGGTCGCTTGCCGGCGATCGTCTACGCGCTCACGCGCAAATTGGCCGAAACCGTGGCCGAAGCGCTGTCCTCCGCCCACCGCGTGCGCGCCTATCACGCCGGGCTCAGTGCCGAAGTGCGCGAGCGCGTGCAGTCCGAGTTCCTCGCCGGTCGGCTCGACGTGGTGGTGGCCACGGTCGCGTTCGGCATGGGCGTCGACAAGGCTGACATTCGCACGGTGCTGCACCTGGCACTGCCGGGGAGCGTGGAATCCTTCTACCAAGAGATCGGACGCGCAGGCCGCGACGGCCAACCCTCGCGCACGGTGCTGATGCACCACGCCGCCGATCGCAAGACGCACGATTTCTTCTTGCAGCGCGACTATCCGGACCTTTCCCTGCTCGAAAGACTGTTCAAAGCGCTGAGCGCGACGCCCGTGAGCCCGGACACACTGCGCAAAAAAACGCGCATCAAGAAACAAGACTTCGAGAAAGCGCTCGAAAAATTGTGGATCCACGGCGGCGTGCAAGGCGTGCTCGAAGAGCGGCTGGTGCGCGGCGACGCGCGCTTTCGCGAGCCGTACGCCGCGCAGCGCGCGCTCCGCGTTGAGCAACTCGAGCTCGTCGCGCGCTTCGCCCAAGGCCGCATTTGCCGCATGCTCGCGCTCGTCCAACACTTCGGCGACAGCGAAGACTCCGGCGCAGCCTGCGGGCGCTGCGACGTGTGCGCGCCCGAACAATGCATCGGCGCAAAATCACTCCGCGCACCCGCGCCCAAAGTCACCGCAAAAGCGAAAACCCGCGCGCGCAAAGGCAGCAAACGCCGCGCACGCCGCAGCTCGAGCACCCCCGCCGTCGAACTGCCCACCACCGGCGCCAGCGCCGGCCTAGTCGCCACGCTCCGCGCCTGGCGCCTAAAAGAAGCCAAGAAGAAGCACGTCCCCGCCTTCCGCATCCTCACCAACCGCGCCCTCGTAGCGATCGCGGAAGCCCGTCCAAACAGCACCGAAGCCCTCCGCAGCGTCCCCGGCGTGGGCCCAAAACTATTCCAAACCTACAGCCGCGAACTCATCACGCTATGCGGCGTGCCCCGCCGCAACTGAGCGCAAACTCGGCACCGCTCAGTCTTTTTGGATTGTTTGGTTTGATGGTCACGCGTTACGTCGGATCGCGCCGCAGCCTTCGGCGTCGCGCCGCGGCGAGTGGGGAGAGACGTCTGTAGCAATTGCGGCTTCGGCGAGACCGGGTTTTCTCGTGGCCTCGTGATGAAACTTCGGAAGCGGTCGGCCGCGGTACCGCCGATTGGCGATCCCACGAAGCGGCCTCAGCCGAATGCTCCCTCCTGCCAATGCCGCGCCGATTGTTCTCCGCATGCAGATCGAGCCCGACACGAGGGTGCGCGTTCGCGGCCTTCCGCGTTTGCTCGCCTTTACTGAGGGTGTATACTTAGGCGTATGCCTAGGATGCAGGTGTACCTGCCGGATGATCTGTATGCCCTCGTCAAGAAACGCCGACTGCCTGCGTCGGAGTTGTTGCAAGATGCGGTCCGTGCCGAGGTGCGCCGAAGACAACTTCTAGAAGAGGGCGACAGGTATGTTGCAGAGCTGATGGCCGAGGTCGGAAAACCGAGCACTCGGCAACGCGCTGCCGCAGCTGCCGTCGTGAAGAAACTCGGCGCGCGGTCCAGGCGCAAGGCCGTGTAGCACCATGCTAGTCCTGGATTCAGCTGGGGTGAGCCATCTCGCCGAGCGTTCGCCCAGAGCTTTGGCGCTCATTCTAGCGCTTCGCGAAGAGGGCCTTTGGCCGCCCCGCGTCCCCTCCGTTGTCTTGGTGGAGTGCTTGGAGGGCCATGCTGGGCGCGATGCACCGGAGAACCGCTTCCTAAAGGCCTGCGACGTCGCCGACGCCCTCCCCGAGACACTCGCGCGACGCGCCGCGCTGCTCAGAAGACGTGCCAGAAGAGGCTCCGCGGTCGATGCCCTCGTTGTGGCGCATGCCGAGCCAGCTGGAACCGTCTTGACGTCTGATCGCCGCGATCTCGAGGCGTTGGCGGCACACGCCGAATCCGTGGCAATCATCTGCGTGTGATCTCGTCGCAACGCGTCTCACGTGACTCGAGCCGGTCGTTCCGTTATGCGTGGCAGGCGAGGACAGCTTCGCTAGCAAGCCGCCACATGCCTGGGTGTACCGCATAGATCTCAGGAAACGTGGGCTTTCCGCATCTACTTCTGTACCGGATACTCGAAGACGAGCGCGTCGAAATTCGGGGTCTTCTCCACGCAATGCATCTTCGCCGCCGCTGGCGGCAACGCGATCCCCGATAAGAACATGCGCTGCGCGCTCCCGATTTTCCTGCAAGCTCGCCCGCAGACGGGCTCCGCGTGCACAGGGGAAATGCAGAGCACGGTATGGTTGCGTGGCCCGCGCTTTGCGATCAATTGTCAGGCGCGGATTCTGACGGGTGGTGATCGCGTTCTCGGGTCTAGCTTGCGGCTCCCCATCTCCTGCTGCAGGCACGGCCGAGGGAAGCTTGGGCCCATATTAAATCTTTCCTGCAAAAAACCTCGCCGCGCGACGCTGGCCAAGCTTGATTTCGCACGCTCGGCCCGTGTCGCCCGCTCTGGCGCCGACAGCTGAACGCAGGACTTCCCACGACGCGCTGCGACGAACCAGGTCAGCGCCGGCGTCGTCCTTGGCTGTGCAGCGCCCGCCGCACGCCATGCCCTCTTTTGAGCCGAGTTACGCCGCCTGCGCGTCCCCACCTGAGACGAAGCGGAAACGTGTGCTCCGCATAGTCGTGCGATTCCCAGGCAAATTCCCGCGCTTCTGCTTGGCATGCGCTTTGTAAGTAGAGCCGAAGCAGGAGCACACCGCCACCATGATCCCGCGTGAACAGCTGAGACAGATTGCCGCCATTGTGCGCGGCGTTGCCGTTTGGGGCTGCTTGCCTCGAAGCTCGTCGGCGCGCGCTGGCGTGCGTTACGGCGATATCGTGCTGGGCGTGAATGGGATGCGCACCGAAACCATTCACGACTATCTGCGGGCGCGTGCGCTGCGCACCGACGGCGTCGAGTTGCGGCTGCTGCGCGGTGGGGCGGAGCTGACGCTGTTCGTCGAGTTCTGCCCGCCGTCGGGTGCGCCCGAAGAGCTTGCGGCGCAGCTCGCCGAGGCACGACTCATCCCCGCCGAGCCCACGAGTTCGCCGCCGAAATCGATCCCGAGCTGAGCGGTCGTCTCGCTCGAGAGGTGATGCGCGCTCGCAGAGCCTGCGCGTGTCGAGTGCCGCGCGCGCTTCACGCTTCCATTTGCTGCACAGCGCCGGAACTCCCCGTGGAGCTCAGGAAATCCGCGGAGCCGGGAAGTTCGTTTGAAATCGGAATTGCTGGGCGGGGCGCCGCCGAGCGCGACTGCAACTCCGACTTACAACTACGTCGTCGGCACGGTTTATCTCGCCGCCGTAAACCCGTGCCGTCTAGATCTGGCTGGCGCTTGTCGATAGAAGATTGAAGATGGGAAATCTTCGACTGCTGGCGACTCGTGGGGTCGCAGCGTGGGGGGTGTTCGGCATGTGCGCAGGCCAAGCGTTGGCGGCGCCGCCGATTCCTTCTGCGCCGCATCCCCGGCTGTTCATGCGCGCGGAGCAAATCGTCGGCTATGCCAAGAACGCGGCGGCGCAGGGCACGGCGGCCGCGAATCTCGTCGCCAATTGTCAGGCTACCATCGACAAGCCCGGCGATTACACGATGCGCGGCGGCTCCGATGGCAACACTTGGCCGGCGGCCGCTATGAGCTGCGCGTTTGCCTATCGCGTGACCGGAGACGCAAAGTACCTCGCGCCAGCCATCACCTATCTGCGCGCCGCGCTGGGCGACGATCAGAAGCTCGGTGACAAGGCGGGCTGCGTCGCGGGCGTGAGCACGAATTGGCAGAGCTGGGACGGAAATCCGCCGGCGCCGTCCGTCATTCTGACGATCAGCCACGACACCGATTACCCGATGCGCTGGTATGGCCCAGACGTCGCGCTGGCCTATGATTGGCTGTCTTCGGCCCCTGGAGTCGATACGGGGCTGCTCGCGCAAGCGCGGACGTGTCTCACGGCGTGGTCCGATTTTTATAGCGCAAAGGGCTATCATCACGACCAAGCGGGCGCGAACTACAACGCGGGGTTCATCATTGCCAAGGCGCTCACCGCGATTGCGATCGGCAACGATGGCGGCGCGGACGGCCATCTCTGGAACGAGATCGTCGATACGCAATTTCAGAAGCTCTTGATCGGCGAGGGGCTCGCGGCAGCGAGCGGCCCGGTGGGGACCGCCGCGGGCGCTCTGGTCGGCGGAGATTGGGCCGAGGGTTGGCAATACGGGCCGCTCAGCGTGCTCGAATACGCGGTCGCCGCGCGTGCGCTCGAAGAAAACGGCGCGAAGTTTCCGGAGCTCGACGCTTGGACGAACAGTTTGGTCGTGCGTTACATCCACGGCACGGTGCCGGGACTCGACGGGCAATGGGTCGGCGGCGATTTCGACGACGAACAGGTTTATCAATCGCCGGCCGTGAACGAGCTCGACGCGGTGCTCGCGGGGCCCTCGAGTGACGAAGCCGCCGCTTACGCGTTGAGCATGAAGCAAAAGCAGCGCTTGAGCGGCGGAGATTACTTTTACAACGCGCTCGCCGAGTTGCGCGGAGTGACCCCGGTCGACTTCACGGCGCAAACGCCCGCGCCTTCGCTGTGGTATGTCGCGCGGGGCACGCGTGCGCTGTATGCCCGCACGGCTTGGGACAAATCTGCCTATTTTGCGGTGTTCAGCAGCGCGCCGGAGGTGGTCGACGACCATCAGCATTTTTCAGCTTCGAACTTCGTGTTCAGTCGCGGCAGCGATCACTTGGTCGTCGATCCGTCGAACTATGGTGACTTCGATACCTTCGAGAACAACGCGGTCAGCGCGGATTCGGACGTGCTCAAAGGCGACTACGCGGGGACGCAGACGCCCTGGAGCCAAGCCGAGCTCTCGTGGGCGCGCGGCACGGCTGACGCCGTGTATGCGGCGCGCAGCGATTTTGCCAAAGCCTTCATCTTCTCGGACACGCCGAGCGACATCCGCTACGCGCACCGCGAATGGGTGATGCTGCCGGAAGGCGAGATCGTGACCATCGATCGCGTGCACACGGCGGATGCGCAGCACGCGATGTACGTCGGCTTCCACGTGAATTCGGGCGGGAGCGGCAAGCTGAAGCTGAGCGGCGAAAGCGCCAGCGCCATGATCGGCGGCTCGCAGATCACGATTCACGCGCTGCTCCACTCCGGCGGGAGCCCCGCCATTTCACAGCCCGAGGTCGGTAGCTGCACGGTTCAGTGCAGCTATCCGTGCGGAAAATGCGATGCGGCGCGCTTTGCCGTCGATAAATACGCGCTGAAAGTTCCGGGACCGTGGGCAGTCGCGATCCACGTCATCGACGGGCTCGCGACGGGTGAAGCGCCGGCCATCGTAGGCTCATTGAATGACGACGCGGTCGACCCTGCGCCCAAACAAAACGCATCGGTGATCGGCGCGGCCGTGTTTCGCGGCTCGAAGCAGAGCTTCGTCGTGGCTTCGAGCGCACCGGACGGCGCTTCACCGGCCATGCTGAGCTACGCCGTGCCCGGCGAATCGGCCTCGCGCCAAATCGTGTTCGATGCGCCGGAGGATGCGGACGGCAAATCGACCGTGCAAGCGTCGGCTCAGGGGGGGCGCTGTGTGATCGCGATCAGCGCTGGCGCGGGCTTCAGCGGGCGACCACTGATGTTCAGCCTCGCTTCCGCGGCCGACGGCTGCACGCCCAAAGAAGACACCAACGTGGCGCCGGGTGAGCCGCCCAAAGGCGGCGGTGCGACGGGCGGCACCAGCGGCACGGCCGGCGGCACGAATGGCACGAGTGGTGGCGCGAGCGGAGGTGGTGAGTCCGCTTCGGGCGGCACTTCCGCGTCGAGTGGCGGTAGTACTGGCTGTGGCTGCCGGATGGGCGGCGCGCCCGCGGCGAACTTCATGATGGTCGCGTTCGCGGGGCTCGCTGCGGTCGCCTTGCGCCGCCGCGCTCGCTAGCTTTTCCGACTGCGGTCGAAATTGGGGAACGCTTCGGCGGCTCGCGGCTCTCTTGGCTGTCGTAACCAAGGAGCCTTCATGTTGACTGCGCTGATTTTGTTCGGGCTTGCCGCTCTGGGCGGACTTTTGCTGGTGTACTTGCGGGTGACGAACAAGCCGCTGCCGCTGCCGCTCGCGCTGATTCACGGCGCAGTGGCGGCTATCGCGCTCGTGCTGCTGGCGGTGTTCGTGTTCGGCTCGGCCGGCCCGGCGCAGGCGCAGCTGGCTTTGGGCTTGTTCGTGGCCGCCGCGCTCGGTGGCTTTTTGCTGTTTTCCTTTCACTTGCGCAAGAAGCAGCTGCCAATGGGCATCATCATGGTGCACGCGCTGGTCGCGGTCGCCGCGTTTTTGATCTTGCTCGGCGCGGTGCTCAAAGCCACGTGAAGCCGCAACGCGCCGCCGAAGGCTGAGACGCGGCGCGTGCGCACGGTGACCATCAAATATCAAAAAAGATCGCGCGAGTTCGGTCAAACGCCGTGACTCGCGCGATGTGCGTTGCGCGCCGCGTGTCACTCGCGGGCTGCGTGATTCGCGCTGCGCGTCAGCGTTGAATGCCGAGTTTGCGCAGCACGGCGGCGACCACGCGATCGCAGCGCGAGAGGTGAAATTCGTACAGCGCGGGCACTGCGGGCTCGATGCTTTCGAGCACCATTTCGCGCAGACGGCCGCGCGCGCGGTGCAGGCGCGTCTTCACCGTATCTTCGGGGATGCCGAGGCACTCGGCGGTTTCGGCGCCGCTCATGCCCTCGACCGCGCGCAGCACGAACACGGCGCGGAATTCATCGGGCAGCTTTTCGACGGCGGATTCCAGCACCGTGCGCATCTCGAGGTCACTGGTTTGCTGTTCTGGGCTCGAAGCGGGGGTGGCGGGCATCGATTCCTCGGGCTGCGCGTCGAACGAGGCTAAACGGTTGCGGCGCCGAACACGCGCCAGGGCTTCATGCACGGCGATTCGAGTGAGCCAGGTGGAGAAGCGGGCGCGGGCCTCGAACTCGTGCAAGTGCTCGTAGGCTCGAACGTAGGCGTCTTGCATGACGTCTTCGGCCTCGTTGTCGTCTTTGACGATCGAACGGGCCGCGCGATAGACGCGCTGGTTGTTGCGCCGCATCAGCACCTCGAACAGCGCGCTCTCGCCGGCGCAGACGCGGGCCACGATTTTTTCGTCGCTCTCGGCGGCTGGCCCGCTCGAGCCGGCCGCTCCGCCAAGTTCCTCGGCCATGCTCATGCTCACGCCAATTGAGTCGTTCAGCGCCAATCGGTTCCCGAGTTCGGAGCGAAACTCTAGCGTGCGCTGCGCCGAGCCGCATACGCCAATGAATTCAGCTGCTTGGCTTGCGTGGCCGGAGCGAGCGCCGCGCGTATTCCGGCCGTACTTGCTCGGCTCAGCTCAGCGCGCCGGCCAAAAACTCGTTCACGGTCGAGGCGAACAGTTCGGGCGCGGAAAGCTGGGCCACGTGCTCTTGCCCCGGTAATTCCTTGAGCTCCGCCTTGGGCAAGTGCGCTGCGACGGTCTGCGCGCCCGCCTTCATCCGCTCGGGGCTCGCGCTGCCGAGCAAGATCAAGGTGCGAATGCGAATGCGACCGAGCTCGTCCGGATCCGCGCTGAAGGAGCGTTGCACGCGCGAGTCGTACGGCACGGTGTGACCTTGCGTCGCCAAAAGCTGCGGCCAAAAACTGCTTGCGGCCATGCCCGCAATTTCGCGCTCGGGTACGCGCGGCCCTTCGCGCAGGAAGGTTTGCACAGCCGCGCTGCGATCGCCCGCGGCGAGCAGCGCGTCGAGCCGCTCCGGGAGATCGGGCAGGATGCGATCCTCAGCGCGGAAGAAGACGGGCGGTTCATAGGCGATCAGCCGCTCGAGATTGGGCGGCACGCGCGCTGCGGTTTGCAGCGCCAAGATCGCACCCGAAGAATGCCCGAACAGATCGACGGGTCCTGCGAGGCTCGCCAGGATCGCCAAAATGTCTTCGACCTCACGCTCGGGCGCATACGGCGGAGTATCGCCGCTCTTGCCGCGTCCACGGCGATCGACGATCAAGAGCCGGCGCCCGACCGCTAGTCGGGGTACGAGCGGGAGCCAACGCTCGCTGCCGAAGAGCGCGCCGGACACGACCACGAGCGGTCGGCCCTCGCCGTGACTCTCGGAGCTGATGGGCGTGCCGTCAGCGGAGTGAACGAGCAGCTGCTGCGCCATGCCGAGGAATATAGCCGCGGTCCGTGCGCGCGCCGGTGAAGTAGTGTGAACCGTGGGCGCGTGGGCGATCGCGCGGTGGGCGCGGCGAAGCTCGCGGAATTGCCGCGGATCTTTGGCAGGCGCGCCGGAGATTGCCGCGCTCCGCCGCCGCGGCCATGCTGTGCGTCCGCCGCGCTTCCGAAAACCATGCCGCTTTCGAGCTTCCATCCGACCGTGCACCGCTGGTTCAGTGAGAACCTGGGTGCGCCAACCCCGCCGCAGCTCGAGGGCTGGCCCGCGATCCGCGCCGGCAAAAATACGCTCATCGCCGCGCCCACCGGCTCAGGCAAGACGCTGGCCGCATTTCTGTCCGCGCTCGACGATTTGCTGCAGCAAGGGTCCGCGCTCGAACCGCGCACGCAGGTGCTCTACATCTCGCCGCTGAAGGCGCTGGCGAGCGACATTCAGAAGAACCTGTCTGCGCCGCTCGCCGAGATCCGCGCGCTCGATCCGAGCTTACCCGAGGTGCGGGTGCTCGTGCGCACCGGCGACACGCCGGCGAGCGCTCGCGCGGCGATGACCAAGCGCCCGCCGCACATCTTGGTCACGACGCCGGAGTCGGCGTATATCCTGCTCACCAGTGAGGGTGGACGCGCGCTCTTGCGCGGCGTGCGCACGGTGATCGTCGACGAAATTCACGCGCTCGCGCGCGACAAACGCGGCTCGCATTTGGCGCTGTCGCTCGAGCGGCTAGAAGCGCTCGTGGGGCGGCCCGTGCAGCGCATTGGGCTGTCGGCGACGCAAAAGCCGCTCGAAGCCGTGGCGCAGTTTTTGGTGGGCGTCGGCCGCGAGTGCACGCTCGTGGATGCTGGCCATTTGCGCAACATCGATCTCGGCATCGAGGTGCCGCCTTCGCCGCTCACGGCCGTGTGCTCGCACGAAGTCTGGGAAGAGATCTACGACCGTGTAGCGACGCTCGTGCGCGAGCACCGAACGACGCTGGTGTTCGTGAACACGCGCAAGATGGCCGAGCGCGTCGCGGCGCGGCTCGGCAATCTGCTCGGTAACGAGGTCGTCGCGTGTCACCACGGGAGCCTCGCGGCCGCGCGCCGGCACGACGCCGAGCAGCGGCTGAAGGCCGGACAGCTGAAGGTGCTCGTGGCCACCGCTTCGCTCGAACTCGGGATCGACATCGGCGACGTGGATCTGGTGATCCAGCTCGGCGCTTCGCGGTCCATCGCCACGTTATTGCAACGTGTCGGGCGCGCGGGCCACGGTGTCCGGCGCACGCCGAAGGGCCGCATTTTCCCGCTCACTCTGGACGAGCTCGTGGAGGGCGCCGCGCTCGTGCGCAGCATTCGAGCCGGAGTGCTCGACCGCACGCCGCAGCCCGGGCGCCCGCTCGATATCCTGGCGCAGCAGATCGTCGCCGCGTGCGTGGCCGAGACTTGGCAAGAGGATGCGCTGTTCGAGCTCATGCGGCGCGCTTGGCCGTACCGCGAGCTCGAACGCGCGGAATTCGACGACGCGGTCAAGGTGCACCTCGAGGGTCGCTGGGCGCTCTTGCACCGCGACGGCGTGGGCCGCCGGCTGCTCGCCACGCGCCGCGCGCGCCTCACCGCGATCACCTCCGGCGGAGCGATCGGCGACAACGCCGATTATCAGGTGATCCTCGATCCCGAGGGCACGCTGGTCGGCACTCTGAACGAGGATTTCGCGATCGAGTCGAACGGCGGCGATATCTTTCAGCTCGGCACGGCCTCGTGGCGCATTTTGCGCGTGAGCGGCGGCGTGGTGCGCGTCGCGGATGCCCAGGGCGCGCCGCCCACGATCCCATTCTGGCTCGGCGAAGCGCCCGCGCGCACGAGCGAGCTTTCCGCCGAGATCTCGCTGCTGCGCGAAGAAGCCGCGTGCGACGCGCAACGCATTCGAGACGAAATTGGCTCGGCCGCGGCCGAGCAGATCGCAGACTACGCGCTGGCCGGTAGGCAAGCGCTGGGCGCGGTGCCGACTCAGCAGCGTGTGATCTTGGAGCGCTTCTTCGACGAGAGCGGAGGCATGCAGCTCGTCTTGCATGCGCCGTTCGGCGGGCGCATCAACCGCGCCTGGGGGCTTGCGCTGCGCAAGCGCTTTTGTCGCGGCTTCGGCTTCGAGTTGCAAGCGGCGGCCAATGAAGAAGCCATCGTGCTCTCGCTCGGGCCGCAACACAGCTTTCCGCTCGAAGAAGTGTTCGACTACCTGCACCCGGAAACCGCGCGCGAGCTCCTGGTGCAGGCGCTCTTGCCGGCGCCGATGTTCAAGACGCGCTGGCGTTGGAACGTCACGCGCGCGCTCTTGGTCGAGCGCACGCGCGGCGGCAAACGCACGCCCGCGCCGCTCGTGCGCATGCGCGCCGATGATTTGCTGGCAGCGAGCTTTCCGGCAGCCGTCGCCTGCGGCGAGACCTTGCCGCCCGGCGACATCGAAGTGCCGATGGAGCATCCGCTCGTGCGCCAAACGGTGAACGATTGTTTGACCGAAGCCATGGACGTCGACGGCTTTTTGGCCGTGCTGCGCGGCCTGCGCGACGGCAGCGTCGCGCGCGTGGCGATCGACACGCCCGAGCCCTCGCGATTTGCGTACGGCATTCTCGCCGCGCAGCCCTATTCGTTCTTGGACGATGCGCCGCTCGAAGAGCGCCGCACCCAGGCCGTGATCAGCCGGCGCACGCTCGGCGTGCAATCGGCTGATGAGCTCGGCGCGCTCGATCCGCAGGCGATTCAGCGCGTGCGGGAGGAAGCGTGGCCTCAGCCGACCTCGGCCGAGGAAGTGCACGAGGCCCTCTTGTGGATGGGCTACGTGTCCACGCGCGAAGCCGAGCCCTGGCTCGCTTGGTTGAGCGAGCTGCAGAGCCAAGGGCGCGTGGTGCTCGAGGGCGAACGCTACTTTGCGGTCGAAGCTTCGCGCGATAAAAAAGAAATTTTGCGTGGTCGCCTGGAGGCGCTCGGCCCCATCATCAGTGACGATCCGTTACTCCTATCCCTCGAAGCGGAGGGCTTCGTGCTGCGCGGGCGCTTCGAGGGCCAGCAAGGTTGGTGCAGCCGGCGGCTGCTCGCGCGCATTCACCGCTACACGCTCGAGGGCTTGCGCAAGGAAATCGAGCCGGTCACGCCGCTCGACTTCTTGCGCTTTCTCGCCACCTGGCAGCACCTGGAAAGCGAGTGTCAGCTCGACGGCCCGCGTGGCGTCTTCGAGGTGGTGCGGCAGCTCGCGGCGTTCGAAGTGCCGGCTGCTGCGTGGGAGGCCAGCGTGCTGCCCGCGCGCGTGCGCGGCTACAAACGCGAATGGCTCGACCAGCTCACGCTGTCGGGGGAGCTCTGCTGGGGCCGGCTTTGGGGCAGCGGCAGCGCGCCGATTCGTTCGACTCCGGTGTGTCTCGTGCCGCAGGATGAGCTCGACGCCTGGCTCGGTCTAGCGAAACCCGCCCCTACGGCGGAGCTCGGGTTTGCAGCGAACGCGCTTTATGCCTTGCTCGCCACGCAGGGCGCAATGTTTGCGCAAGGCTTGCAGCGAGCCTCGGGCATGGATCTCGACGAGGTGGAGGAGGGGCTCGCCGAGCTCGTCGCGCGTGGAGTCGTGAGCTGCGACTCCTTCGGTGGGCTGCGCGCGTTGCTGCTCAGCGCGTCGCGGCGACGAGCCTCGCCGAAAATGGCCGGCCGCTGGAGCTTGCTCCGGCACGAAGGGCTGACCGCGCCGCCCGCGGAGTTCGTGGCGCGGCAATTGCTCCGGCGCACCGGCGTGGTGTTCCGCAAGACGGTCGCGCGCGAGCGCCAACCGCTGCCTTTTCGCGAACTCCTGCGCGCGCTGCGCACGCTGGAGGCGAGGGGCGAGGTGCGCGGCGGCCGCTTCGTCGCGGGCTTCGATGGCGAGCAGTACGCGTTGCCGGAAGCGGTCAGCATGCTGCGCTCGATTCGGCGCCGCCCGGCGGGCGAGCCGGTGCATGCGGCGGCCGCCGATCCGCTCAATTTCCGAGGCATTCTCACGCCCGACGAGCGTGTCTCGCCGCTCTCGCGGAAACGCGTGCTGGTCGCTCACGCTCCAACCCAGCTCGGGTGATTCCGCGCGCGGGTCCGTGTACCATCCCGAGCATGAATCGGTGGGTCCAGGTGTTGCTCGGTTTGGGGCTCGTGGGGTGTACCAAGGCGGCGCCGCCGCCTGCCAGTGCAGCGGCGAGTCCGCGCGTGGCCGCGGCCGACAACGGCACGGCCTTGAGCGAACGCGTTGAGTTCGGCAATGCCGCGCTGCCGCCCGACGCCGTCTTTTGGTGCCACCTGCCCGCGCCCGCGCGAGATTTGCCGGTGCTCGGCGAATTGACGAACCTCGGTGCACTGGTCGAGCCGAGCGCGCTGCTCAAGCGCCGGTTCGGTCCTGCGATCGCCGGCGCGGTCGATCTGAAGCGCCCGATCGACGGCGTGATGTTCACCAAGGACGGCGTGGACATGGACGGCGTGGTTGCGTTCGGAGTGGCAGACGCTGCCTCGTTTGCGGCCCAAGTTCAGAAACAATTCGCGCTCGCGCGCGTGGCAGCCGGGCGCTTTCGGCTCGCCCCCAAGGGCTCAGTGGACATCGCGGCGAGCTGTGAGCTTTGGCAAGGGCCCGCTACCGTCGGTGCGCGCATGATCTGCGGCAAAGACGAGAGCACGATCGGCAAGGCGGGACCGTTTCTGTTGAGCCCCGCGCCCGCAGGCGCAGGCAGCGCGAGTGTGCACGTGGAAATGCCAGGCCCCGGCCTCCGGCTCGTCTTGCAAAAGGCCGATCGCGAACGGAAGAAACCAAGCGAAGCGCAGAGCCCAGAAGAGCTCAGAGGCGAGGAACTCGGACGCGAGTTCGTGACGCAGACCACCGACGCGATGGATGCGCTGGCCTGGGATTTGACGCTGCACGAAAAGTACGTCGAGCTGGCGCAGGAGATCCGCTTCGAACAATCGAACGCACTGTTCTCGCTGCTCTTATCGGGTCGCGCCGGTTCGCATCCGGTCGTGCCCGACGCATTTTGGCGTTTACCCCCCGACAGCGCATTGGCCATGTACTCCGAGGGCGCGGAGCCCGCGCCCCTCCGTAAGGCGTGGGCCGAAACCGTGCCTCGATTTTTGAGTGCCATGAACGCGGATGTCGAAGTAACGGCAGCGCAGAACCTCGAAATCGAGCAGGTGCTCTCGAGTACGTTGTTTCGCGGCGGCGGCTGGGAGTTCGCGTACGGACAAGATCTGAGGCACGCAGCGGTAGCGCTGGACGCTCCGCCCAAGCAGCGCCTCACGCAGTCCGGCAAAGGCAGCAAAGAACAGGCAAGGCTTCAGCAGTTCAAAGAAGAGCTCAATCCGTGGTTCGTGCTCGGGCTGGAAGACGATCCGAGCCAGCTGCTCGAGGCGCTGCGCCGTGGCGTCAAAGTCAGCACGCAGACGCTGCCGCCGAAAAAAAGCGGCAAAGCCAAAGCCACGCCGCCCTCGCCTGCGGTCGAGCATTTCAGCGAAGCGCCGCTCACGAGCCCAAGCGCGTTGCCCGCCGGCGCGGTGCACTATGTGCTCCACACCGAGCCGAACAAGAAGTACACCCCGCCCGCTGACGGCTCCAAGCCGGCGGCTCAGCCGTCGTCCTCGCACCTGATCGCCGTGCCCGAGGGCGGCCAGCTCTGGATCGGCATGGCTCACGATGAAGCCACCGCGGTCAATCACTTGCGGGCAGTCTTGGCGGCGCCACCGAACCAAGGCCTGGGCGCTGATCCGACTTTGCGCGGGCTTTCGGCCACTCCGCCCGCAGGACTCGGCGTGGCAACCATTGCCGGGTTCATTGGGCTCACGCTCTCGACCAAGCAGGATATTGCGGGCGCGCGGCGCGCGCTCTCGAACTTGTTCGCGAGCCCCGCCAAGGGCGAAACGCGCATGCCGGTCTGGGTCACTGCGACGGGCGGCGGTAAAACTCCGCGGCGCGTCTCGTACCACGCCCGCTTGCCGCCGGGCGCGATCGCCGATTTGCTGCACTTCGCGATGGCGGGAATCAGCGACTCGCCATGACGCGCGGAGCCCGCGCTGCGCTCTGACCGCGCTGCGGGCAACACGGAGCCGCGGACCGGCGCTCCGTAGCTTGCTCGCGTGCGAGGGGTGAACGGCGGCGCGGAGCACGCTGCAGCGCTTGCGCGGCGCGTGATTCAGTCGTATGGGAGCCAATACATGGGTCCCCAAGTATCGCCCGGCCGCCTCAAAGGCGCCATCGCACCGGGCGTTCAGCCCAAACCGGCCGTTCGTGAAGTGCTCAATTCGCTGCGCCGCATCGTGCGCTCGTTGCGCGTCGCGTCGCGCACTGCCGAGCAGCGGGTCGGCCTGTCTGGCGCGCAGCTGTTCGTGCTGCAATGCCTAGCGCGCCGCAGCCCCTGCTCGGTGAATGAGCTGGCGACGCGCACCGCGACCGACCAGAGCTCGGTCTCGGTAGTGGTGAGTCGCCTGGTTTCGGCGGGGTACGTGCGGCGCGCCGTGTCCAAGGCAGACCGCCGTCGCGTCGAGCTCACGCTCACCGCGGCCGGACGGCAGCTGCTCGCGGCCGCGCCCGAGGTCGCGCAAGATCGCCTATTGTCCGCGCTCGAGTCGCTGTCCAAGCCGGATTTGCAGGCGTTGTCGCGGATCTTGGCGCAGGTCGTGGAGACGGCAGAGGTCGCTGGCGTGACGCCCGCGCTGTTTTTCGAGGATGCGCCGACGTTGGTCGCGCGCACGCGAGGGTCACGCCGTGACGACTGAGTCCGAGCCCGCACCCCCGCCCATTTCTTCGACGGGTCGTATGCCCGTGGCGCCGTCGCTCGCGCCCACGCTCGACGCGGCCAGCGTGCCGCGCCAAACGTCGGTCGTGGGCCCGCGCGTCTTGTTCATCAGCGCGCTCGCCATTCTGGTCGCCTTCGCCGCCGGCGTGATTGCGCGCGTGCTGGTGGCGATGATCGCGCTCGTCACCAATGCGGCGTTCCTGCAACGCTTCTCTTGGCAGACGGTGGCTCCGGCCGAGCACCACTTGGGGTTATGGGTCGTGCTCGTTCCGGCGCTCGGCGGGCTGCTCGTCGGCATCATGGCGCGCTTCGGCTCCAAAGCCATTCGCGGCCACGGCATTCCGGAGGCGATGGAGCAGGTGCTCACGAATCAAAGCCGCATCCCCGCGCGGCTCACGTTCTTGAAGCCGCTCTCGGCCGCGATTGCCATCGGCACGGGCGGCCCATTCGGCGCCGAGGGCCCGATCATTGCGACCGGCGGCGCGCTCGGCTCACTCGTTGGGCAAGTGCTCGGCACCACGTCGGCCGAGCGGAAGACGCTGCTTGCCGCGGGCGCCGCCGCCGGCATGGCCGCTACCTTCGGTAGCCCAGTCTCTGCCGTGCTCTTGGCGGTCGAGCTCTTGCTGTTCGAATTTCGTTCGCGATCGATCATCCCCGTGGCCCTGGCCAGCGCGACCGCTGCTGGCGTGCGCATGGCGTTCGTCGGTCCCGCGCCCGTCTTTGCGATGCCGCAGCTCGACCACCCGAGCGGCGAAGCGCTCGCGTTCTACATCGTGCTGGGCGGCGTGATCGGCTGGATTGCGACGTACGTGACGCGCGCGGTGTACGCGGTAGAAGACGCGTTCGAGCGATTGCCGATTCACTGGATGTGGTGGCCGGCGCTGGGCGGCCTGGTCGTGGGCGGTGTCGGCTATTTCGCGCCGCGCACCATGGGCGTCGGCTACGACAATATCGAGCACATCTTGCAGGGCAGCATCACCGGCCAAGCGTTGCTCGTACTGTTCGTGCTCAAGTTCGTGAGCTGGTCGATCTCGCTCGGGAGCGGCACGTCCGGCGGCACGCTGGCGCCCCTGTTCACGATCGGCGGCGGTTTGGGTGCGACCTTGGGAGCGGTCGCGGCGCCCTTCTTGCCGAGCATAGGCATCGATCCGCGGATCGCCGGGCTGGTCGGCATGGCGGCGATCTTCGCGGGCGCTTCGCGCGCGCTGCTCGCATCGGTCGTGTTCGCCTTCGAGACTACGCTGCAACCGCTCGGTCTCTTGCCCTTGCTCGGCGGCTGCACCGCGGCCTACCTCGTGTCCTGCTTTTTGATGCGGAACACGATCATGACCGAGAAGATCGCCCGCCGCGGCATCCGCGTGCCGAGTGAATACGCCGCGGATTTTCTGGATCAAATCTGGGTCGGCGACGTGGCGACGCGCGACGTGATCACGCTCGGTGCCGCCGATCGCTTGCAAGAGGTGCGCACCTGGCTCGATTCGGACGCCGACGGCACGCATCACCACGGCTACCCGGTGCTCGACGACGCGGATCGCTTGCTCGGCGTCGTCACTCGCCGTGAAATTTTCGATCGGCGGTTCGAAGGCGATGCGCCGGTGCGCAGCTTGCTCAAGCGCGCTCCGGCCGTGGCGTTCGAAAACAGCTCGCTGCGCGAAGCGGCGGATCTGATGGTCACGACCGGCATCGGTCGGCTCCCGGTCGTTACGCAAGCGAACCCGAGCAAGGTGCTCGGGATCTTGACGCGCAGCGACTTGGTCTCGGCCCACGCGCGCCGGCTCAGCGAGGACGACCACGTGCACCCGCGCATGAAAATCGCCTCGATTCGCAAGGCACTCCGCCTGCCCAAAGTCATTCGACCCTAGCGTTTGGGGCTCGCGCGCTAAAACCGGTGCCAGGTGGGCGGTGAGAGTTTCCGGGCTGGCGGTTTTCGCCGGTTTTGTCCGTGCTCGGTCGAGCTCTTGAGGCTATTCTGCTCTGCACGACTTGAGCTCCTAAGTTACGCCGACAGGTGCCTTCTTTGCGCACGAGGCCGCGTATCGCCTCTCGTGGCCCGGGTGCGCCGTCCAAGGTTCGGAAAAACACTGATGATTCGAAGATCGACGATGGGGTTGTTTACGGCCGCGCTGCTGTGCGGCGCTTTTGGGCTAGCGGCCTGCAGCTCGAGCAGCGATTCCAGCGTCAGCACGCCGGCCAACGGCGGCACCAGCACCGCGACCGGCGGAACCTCGAGTGGCGGCATGACCGCCGCTGGCGGTGCGAGCGCCGGCGCAGCAACCCTCGGCGGTTCGGGCCCAGTGGCCGGAGGTGGTTCGGGCGGAGCGCAGGCGGCGGGCGGCAGTGCGGGCAGCGCCGGCGGGAGCGCAGGCGGCGCCGGCGGGAGCGCAGGCGGTACTGGCGGTGCAGGCGGCAAACAAACGGCGTGCAACTTCGCGAGCGGCCTCAACGTCGCCTGGGTCAAGTTCGCGAACGACGTGCCGAACCCGGATCTTGCCACCTTCGATACCATCTTCAAAAACACGCACGATGCGGGCGGCCGCGTGGTCCGCTGGTGGTTCCACACGAACGGTACGGTCACGCCTGGCTACGGCGCCGACGGCAAAGCGCTCGCGATCACTCAATCGCACATCGACGGTGTGAAGGCGATTTTGGCGTCCGCGCACAAAGCGGGCATCGGCTTGGTCATCAGCCTGTGGTCCTTCGACATGCTGCAAGACAACGCAGGCGCCGCGCACACCAATAACCAAGCCCTGCTCGAAAACGACGACAATCGCCAAGCGTACATCGATCGTTATCTGACGCCGCTCGTCACGGCGCTCAAAGGCACGCCGGGCCTGTATTCGTACGAGATCTTCAATGAGCCGGAGGGCATGGGCCCGAAAGGTTGGGCCACTTACCGCACCACGGAAGCGGCCATTCAAAAGACCGTCAATTGGTGCGCCGCAGCGATCCACGCCGCCGATCCGAACGTGCTCGTGACGAACGGCGCGGTCACCTTCGACTATTGCTCGAACGTCAGCGGCAAGACCAACTACTACTCGGACGCCCAACTGCGCCAAGTCGGCGGCAAGCAGAACGGCACGCTCGACTATTACGAGGTGCATTACTACACGGCGAACGGCAGCTCGAACTCCGCGTTCACGCGCTCCGCGGCGGATTGGGGGCTCGATAAGAAGCTCGTCATGGGCGAATTTGCGGCCGCCGACACCGACGGCGTGATGAAGGACGATCTCGGTAAATACTTGTACGAGCACGGCTACAATGGCGGCTGGGCTTGGTCGTACGACGCCGATTGGCCCTGGCCTGCCGAGCAAGGTCCGCTCCAAACCCTGTTCGCGGCGCACGCCGACGTCGGAAATTGCCCGGTCACGCCGTGAAGCTCGCGCGGCGCACCCAGATCGTGGGCGCGGTGTTGCTCGCGTTGGCTGCGGCTTTGATTTTTTGGTCCGCGCACCGCACGCCGGCGCGCGACGAGCAGCGCGCCCAGAGCGCCGCCCAGCGCGACGAACCGCCGCTGAATGCGGCGGTCTCGACGGCCGAGCCGGCCGCGCCGAAATTGCCCGCGCCGTCAGCGGCCGAAGCTCGGTCGTCCGCGCCCACGCCCGAAGCCGCGTTGATGGACGAGCTGCGCAAATTCAAAGACGCCGATCCGGAATTTGCGATCGAGCGCGCGCGCGAAGGAAATCGCCGCTTTCCCGCCAGCACGGACGCGCCCGAGCGCAGCTCGATCTTGATCCACGCGCTCGCCGCGCTGGGTCACAGCGCGGAAGCGCGCGGCGAAGCCGAGACCATGGTCAATCATTATCCCGATTCGGAGTGGGTGAGAGAAGTCGAGCGTTTCACCGGCGCGCATCGCCACCGCAACGCGCACCTCGCCGCGAACGGTCAATTGGCGTTCGACTGAGCGTCACTTTGCGCCCGCAGCGCGCGAGGCGGGGCATGAAATGCGGTTTCGTGGACCGCCTCGGTTTCGCTGTTGGCCGCGCGCGGCGCGAGCAATCTCAGCGCCGGCCGCGAAAAGCGGCCCAGCAGCTCGGGCAGCGCCAGACTGCTTCGCGCCGGCCATCTTTTCCGGTGCTGAGCGACAGACGCCAACCGTGTTGCGCGCTGATCAACGTGTAGTTGGTCTCGGTGGGCGGCGCGGTCGTGCCGCAATCGGTGCAGCGCTGCGTGGCGCCGCCATCGGCGAAGCTGTCGTCAATGGCCATGCTGAGCCCGGATGCAACGAACCAGGAGGATTCGAAAAGCTCGCACGGGATCTGCCGTCATCGATCGCTCCTGCACGATACCACGCCGCCCCAAGCATTGCTGCGGGGTGCGGCAGGGCGAAGTCAGGTTTGGGCGGGGAGGTGCGAGTCTCCCCTCCAGCTCGCTACACGGGGCGCGTCGATGTTGACGCGAAGGCGCCCGCGCGAGTGACGCGTTCGCGGGCCCTAAGCGCCTGAAATCAGGCCGCGAGCAGCATGCGCGTGCTCGGCAGCGCCCGCAGGCGCCGGAATGAGCCGGGCGCCACGCCGTGGCGGCGCTTGAACGCGCGGCTGAACGCAAATTCCGAAAGATAACCGACGCGACTCGCGATCTCGGCTAAGGAAGCGTCGCCATTTTCCAGCAGGCTTGCGGCGAGCGCCAGGCGCAAATCGGTCAAATAGCGCGCGGGCGAACAGCCGAGCGCGGCGACGAAGCGGCGCGCAAACGCCGCCCGCGAGAGCCCGACCGAACGGGCCAGGCGCTCCACCGTCCACGCGCGCTCGGGCTCGCGTTGCAGCGCCGTCAGCGCGCGCGCGATCGGTCGATCCAGCTCGGCATGCGCAGAATTTGCGCGCAGCAGCACGCTGCCGGCCTCCACTCGCTCGAGCTCGCCGAACGGCGTGCGGATCGCGCACGCGCCGCGCACGACGAGCAACGCCGTCTCTGTGTCCGAGAGCAGGATCTGCGCTTGGTCGCCCAAGCGGCGAACGCTGAGCGGCTGCGGGTGACGAGCCGAGCCTTTCTGCTGCTTCATGCTCGAAGAATGCGGCCCGTGGCCGGATACGTCCAGCCCCGAGAGCATCAGATAGGCCTTCGAGCGGCGCGGCTATGGCCGAATTCCCGCGCTGAGCCAGCTATCTTCTCATGCCGGAAGAACACCGTCCCGCCGAAGTGGCAAGCCTTCTCCGCGATCGTTCGCCAGTCGCCGAGCGGCTATACGAAGCGCGCACCGTGCTCATTTTCGGCGAGATCCACATGGCGCTCGCCGAGCGCGTTGCGGCGCAACTGCTCGCGCTCGCTAGCGACAATGACCGGCCCATTCGCGTCATCGTCAACTCACCGGGTGGACACGTGGAAGCCGGCGACACCATTTACGACATGCTGCGTTTCGTCGCGCCCGAGGTCACGATTCTCGGTACGGGTTGGGTCGCCAGCGCCGGCGCTTTGATCTTTTGCGCTGCGCCGAAAGAGCGGCGCCTGGCTTTGCCGAACACGCGCTTCTTACTGCATCAGCCGTCCGGGGGCGTGGGCGGGCCGGCTTCCGACATCGAAATCGAAGCGCTCCAGATCCTGTCCGTCCGCGCGCGGCTCAACCGCATCTTCGCCGACGCGACCGGACAATCGCTCGAAAAAGTAGCGCGCGACACCGAACGCAACCATTGGCTCACCGCCGAAGAAGCCGTTGCCTACGGCTTGGCAGGTCGGATCGTCGAGCACGCGCACGCGCTGTAGCCGAGCACGGGCCGCGCCGCGCCCGCGTCTCCTCGATCACGCCGTGGTACTCGGGTAGAGTGCTCGGGCGATGGCTCGCACGGCAAAAATCACGTTCTCCGAACGACAGTTCACGCCCGAGTCGTCCGCGGATTTAGCGACCGAAGACGCGGAGTTCGAAGATTGTACCTTCAGCAAACTGAGCTCGAGCGGCGCACGGCTGACGCGCTGTCGCTTCTTCGATTGTACCTTCCAAGACTGTGATTTTTCGCTCACGCGCTGGGTCGACTGCGCGCTCGTTCGCTGCAAATTCGTGCGCTCTCGGCTGAGTGGCGTCAATTGGTCCGAGGTCGAGAAGCTCGAGCGCGTCTCGTTCTCGGGCTCGCAGCTCAACGACACCACGTTCATCGCGGTCAAGCTCGAGGCGTGTGATTTTTCCGACTGCATCGCGCGCCGCGCCTCCTTCCGCGATCTCGGCCTCAAAGGCATGAGCTTTCGCGACGCGGATCTGGAAGGCACGGAGTTCGTGAACGCCGATTTGAGGCAGGCCGATTTTCGTGGCGCAACCGGCTACTCGATCAGCCCGCGCGAAAACCGGTTGGAAAAGGCGCGCTTCTCTCTACCCGAGGCCACACGCCTGCTCGACGGCTTGGGTATCGTGCTCGACTGATCCGCGACGCACTTCGCACCACAGCCGCAGTGGGTCGATCGGCAAGTCTGAGAGTGAGCGCCACGCGCCGTGAAGGCCCGGTGCCCGCACGTTCGCCTCAGCGCGATCCCCGATGAGACCGATTGCGACGCGGCGATCGCGCCCCCGATCGGCAAATTGCGCGAGAAGCAGGCAGCATTGGCGGCTGGCCGCCAACTTGCAATGGCCTGTGCCGCCTGGGCCGCAAAACGGCCCCTGACGGAGCAGAACCCATGCTGATGATTCTCGTGATTGTGTTGATTATTGCGCTCATCGGTGGCGGTGTCGGTCACTCACGCTACGGCTATGTGGGTTGGTCGCCTGCCGGCATCTTGCTGGTGATCTTGCTTTTGTGGCTGCTCACCGGACACCGCATCTGAGCGCCGGCCGAAGCTCGCCTGCGGCTCGGCCGTGCCTGAGCCAGTAGCCACGGGCGGCCGGTTTACGTCGCTGCGTCACTCCAACGCAACAGGGGTGATTGGCCGCCGAGGCACGCGAGCAAACGACCGCACCGGTCCGTCCCTTCGCGCTAGCAGCGTCAGTTCCAGCCGGAACTGGCTGCCCGGCTCGACTGGTTTCGCGCTCCGAGCGCGAGCGCTTATAACGGCGGGCGGATGCGGGCGTGCCACGACTGAGACGGTGTTCGGGAGCCATTGCGCTCTTGGCGGTGCTGGGCGGCGCGTCGCCGGTCTTGGCGCAGTCGGTGTCGTTGGACGAGGCGGCGCCGCCCGTCGCTTCAGCGCCGAAGCCGGCTGCACCCAAGCCGCCCGCGCCGAGCCCGCCCGTTGCGATCGCACCGCCGCGCGCGCTCTCCACGCCGCTCGCCTATCCAGAGGGCGAACAGGGCGAGCACGAGGTCGTGCTCGAATTGACGATTTCGAAAGACGGCGCGGTGCTCGAGTCGAGCGCGATCAGCGGCGACGCGCCGTTCGCCCGAAGCGCGATCGAAGCCAGCCGCGCCTGGCGGTTCGAGCCCGCGACGCGCGCGGGCAGACCGATTGCGGCAAAAATTCGGTTTGCCGTGCACTTCGAACCGCCGCACACCGAGCCTGCGGCAGCGTCGACGGCGAACCCTCCTTCGGCGAGCGCGCCAGCGCCCAGCGCGAGCTCTGAGCCGCGCGCGGCCGCGCCGCCGAAGCTGCAGGAAATTCTGGTCGTGGGTCAACGCGAACCGCTGCGGCACACGCTCGGTCACGCCGACGTGCACGAGATGCCCGGCGCGTTCGGCGATCCGTACCGCGCGATCGAGAGCTTGCCTGGCGTCGTGCCGATCGTCAGTGGGCTGCCGTATTTTTACGTGCGCGGCGCGCCCCCCGGGAACGTCGGCTATTTCTTCGACGGCATTCCGGTCCCTTATCTTTATCACTTTGCGGCTGGGCCCGGCGTCTTGCATCCCGGCTTCGTCGACCACGTCGATTTGTACCCGGGCGCTTACCCCGCGCGCTACGGCCGATTTGCCGGCGCGGTGGTGGCCGGCGAGATGGCGCCGCCGAGCTACCACTTTCACGGTGAAGCCAGCGTGCGGCTCGTCGACAGCGGCGCGCTGATCGAAGCGCCGTTCGCGAGCGGACGCGGCTCGGCGATGGTTGCCGGACGCTACTCGTACACGGCCGCGGTGCTCAGCTTGGTCGTGCCCGAGGTGACGCTGCGCTACTGGGATTATCAAGGTCGGGTGCGCTACGACCTCGACGCGCAGAACAGCGTCGAGGTGCTGAGCTTTGGCGCGGGCGACTTCTTGGGCGATACGCGCACCGATTACGTGAGCACACCCTCCGCGTCGGGCGACTCGGGCTCGTTTGCGAGCGTGCGTCGCGAAGACACGATCGTCGACGTCGATTTCCATCGCCTGGATGTGCGTTGGGATCATCGCTTACACGCCGGCAATTGGCGCAACGCGCTGATGCTCGGTCTGGATCGCACGGGCGGCGACAACGGCAACGTGACCGTGCAAAATCACCTACTCGGTGCCCGCACCGAGTACCAAGAAAAGCTGACTGAGCAGGCCACCGTGCGAGCCGGCGGCGACGTGCTGTTCGAGTCCTTGGCGCAACAGGTCAATGGTTCTTCGAGCACGCCCGTCCGAACCGACAATTCACCGACGCTCGGCCCTTCGAGCTCGAACAACGACAACGGCGGCTTTGTCTTCGACCGCGCGCGGCGCGATTTCACGACCGGCGCTTGGGTCGACGCCGTGCTCGCGCTCGCGCCGCGCGTCGAAGTCACGCCCGGGCTGCGCGCCGATCTGTACGTCTCGGGCGGCCGCGTCGCCTTGGCCTTCGATCCGCGCATCAGCGCGCGCTACCTGCTGACCGAGAAGCTCAGCCTCACTCACGGCCTCGCGCTCGTGCATCAGGCGCCGAGTTTCGTGGTGCCCGTTCCGGGCTTCAAACCGTCGCTCGCGGGCGGGCTGCAGAGCGCCTTGCAGTCGAGCGCGGGGCTCAACTACTCGTTGCCGGCGGGCTTCGAATCGTCGCTGGCGGTGTTTCAGAACGCGTTCTTCAACATGACCGACATCATCAGCTTGATTCAGCTGGAGAACACGACCAGTAACAACGTGCTCGATCTGCGGGCAACCGGTCACGCCTACGGTGCAGAGCTGATGATACGACGGAGCTTGGCGCGCCGAGTGGGCGGACTCCTGTCCTACACGCTTTCGCGCTCGGTGCGCTCATCGGGCAATTTGGAAGGTCCAGCGACGACCGATCGCACGCACGTGCTCAACGTGGCGCTCTCGGGAAACCTCGGCAGAAACTGGCTGCTCGGCGGCCGTTGGCTATTTTACAGCGGGCTGCCGACGCAGGTCGCGTACATCAAAGCCGCGCAGGCGCCGCCGCGCACGCCGCCCTTTTGGCGGCTCGATTTCAAATTGCAGAAGCGCTGGTACCTCAAAGCGCCGACGGCCTGGTGGGGCCTGACGCTCGAGGTTTTGAACACCACCTTGAACAAGGAGGCGGTGTCCGGGTCGTGCAACGCGTTCTCCTGCAGCTATCAGAAGGTCGGGCCGGTGACGGTGCCGAGCATCGGCGCGGAGGGTGCGTTCTGAGACGAGGGCGCGCTAATCTCGAATCGGGTTCCCGGTATAGGTCGTCGAGCCGCATTCGATCGCGGCTTCTTGCTCGGTCGCACAGGGCCCGAGCGCGGTGTACTGCGTTTCGCAGTCCGGCTTCAGCTCGGGATTCTCGCGCAAGCACTGCACGGTCTGCGTGGTCAGATCTCGGCAGGGCCCGTGCGTGAGCCCGCTCTTCTCGCAGCTCGCCACGCACGCCGCGGGGTCTTCGGCGAAGCAGCTCACGTGCCGCGTCTCCTCGCACCACTCATCGCAGAGCGTTGCCGGGATCGGATAGCCGTCCTGGCAGCCGACGCCGCCAAGCCCCAAGGCGAGGACCGCGGCCGCCCCGCACTGCTTCAACCAAGTCACGCGCCGATTGTAGCTACATCCCTCGGGCCGACGCCCGCATTGACTTCGCCGGCACGGAGTCTGCCGTTCGGCGCGATTCTTAGCGCCTTGTTGCGCGTGCTCGACGGCTGGCAGCGACCATTTGCAACGGCCCCATGCGGCGATTTGTCACCCTCTTGCCGATCTGCCTCGCTGCACAAATGCGACACAGGGGTTGGAAAAGGTCCCGTAACAATTCACGATTTGGCCAAATTTGGCTACGGCGACCGAGCTTCGCGGCGACGCTCGAGCTGCGGTGGGGAATGGTGCGCTTATTGCTCCTTCCGCGCGAGCTCCGGGCGCGCCACACCCTGCGGTTGGCGCGCAGAAAGTCTGCACATGCGCGTGTCTTCTCTGATGTTGTGTCTGGCGTTGCTGGGCGGGTGTGCGAGTGAGCATGCGGTTCCGGTCGCACGCGCGGCCGCGCCGGTGAGGCACGCCGCGCCGGACACCAGCGTCGAGGTGCGGCACCTATACGTGTTCTCGCCCGGCAAGCGCCCGCTCTTGATCGTGGAGCGGGAGGAAGCGAGCGCCGCGCCGCAAGAAATCTCCGCCGAGCCGCCCACGCACTGACTGCTGCCCGCCGGGCGCAGCGTTCAAATGCTTTCCCCTAGGGCCCGGGAATGGCTAAGTCGATCGCCCTCGCGGCCGATGCATCCCGCCTGACTTCGTTGCTCCTCAGTTACATACCGGCAAGTATGCGCCTTCGTCGCGCCTCGCCAGCAGGGCGCCTCGACCGCGATCATCGACCGACTTAGCCATTCCCAGGCCCCTAGCGTTTCTTGCCCGAGGATCGCTTGGGCTGGGCTTTCTTTTTCGGCGCGGGCTTTTTCGCCTTCTTTGCCTTTGGTTGTCTGACCTTGGCCTTCGGCTCCTTCGCCGGCCTGGGCTTTGGCTGCTTTGCCTTGGCTTTTTTGGGCTTCTTGGCCGATTCGGGGTCTGGAGCTTCCAGCACGGCACTGGGCGAAGGCGCGGTGGGGATTGGGCTTGCGGGCGGCAACGCCGAGTCGGGCACGTCTTCCAGATCTCCATCGTCGAGCCAAGCGACTGATGGCCGATCCGACGGCTGAAGGATGCTCTCGAGCTCTGCGGCCGCCTCGGCGGGCTCGGGCTCGCTCAGTGGCGCGCGCGCGGGCGCCGATGACGGCGGCGGAGGGGGTGCCGGCACCGGCTCGGGCGGCGCGGGAGTTGCCAGCGGGGGCGCTGCCGGGCTCGCCTTTTGACCGATGAAGCGCTGGAGCAGCGAGGTCGCCCGCTCCCAGGCAATCGACAGCACATTCCGCTGCTCGTGTGGCGAAGCGTCGCCCAGCGCGGCTCGGTCGCGGACTCCAGACAGCTCGTCCTCGGCCCAGGAGAACGGCGAGCCGCTCATGGCCAGACTGAGCGCGTCGTAGAACTCGCGCGCGGACTGGAAGCGCTGCCCGGGCTCGATCGCCAGCGCGCGTTTCATCCATTCGTCCATGGTCGCGGGCAGCTCGGCGCGGTGCACGCACACGCTCGGGCGTTCGCCGGTGGTCACGAGCTGCAGCTTCTCGATCAGCGACGCGCTCTCGAACGGCAAGCGCCCGGCGAGCATGCGAAAGACGATCACCGCCAGCGAATACAAATCCGCGCGATGGTCGATCAGCGCGGAATTGCCGCGCCACGTCTCCGGCGGGATGTAGCTGGGGGAGCCCATGACCATGCCCACGGCCGTGAGCGGCGCCGCCGACCGCATGCGCGACAAGCCGAAGTCGAGCAGCCGCACGCGCTCGCTCATGGCTGCATCCTCAGCCGCGTGGGTGAGAAAGACGTTCGCGGGTTTTACGTCACGATGCACGATCCCGAGTTCGTGCGCGTGCTGCAGCGTGTCGCACAGCGGCCGGATGATCGCCAGCATGAGCTGAGCATCGATGGCCTTGCTCTCCGCCTCCCAATCGGTCAGCTGCCGCTCGAGGTCACGGCCCTCGAGCCACTCCATGACCAAGCAGGGCGCGCCGCTCGACAGCCGACACAGATCGAGCACTTTGACGGCGCAGGTGCCGGCCATGGCTTCCATCGCCTGCTGTTCGCGCAGCATGCGTTCGACCAGGTGCGGATCTTTTCCGGCGTCCGCGGACAATAGCTTGATCGCCACCGCTTGGCCGGTCTTGCGATCCAGCGCGCGGCGCACCATGCCGTAGCCGCCACGGCCGACGATCTCACCGACCTCGTAGCGGCCGGCCACGATCCAGGGAACGGCTTCCGCCATGACTCCTCAGCATAGCGTCGATTCGCGGGTTCGTGAAAACCCCGCGCGTCCCGCGAAAAATCCGCAGTTCGCTGCGAAACGAGCCGAGTCGAGGGCGCCTCATCCTCGAGCGACGCGGCTCAGGCGTGGTCGGTCGCGCGCCGGCCGGGGGCGCGCGCTTTCGCGCCGCCACTCGCGCTACCGCGGCGCGAAATGAACGAGCGCTGCCCCGCGTTCTCCCCGTACAACTCGCGCAGCTCATCGAGCGTCGCTACGCCGGAATTTTTCGCGATGCCCGCGTGTGCGCGGCAGAGCAACACGCTCCGCGAGCCAAAGGCGAGGCTCGTGAGCTCGCGCTCTGGTTGCAAATCGCCGCTGGGCCGAAACCGTTCACAAACTTCGCAGCGTTGTGCCATGCGAGCGAGGGTCGACGACCTGGGCCGATCCGGCCAAGTTTGTGACGAGTGCGACCCCTGCGTTCGCGCCGCCCGGCCGCGTAGCTTGGCGTCTTCACACGACAATCCGAATCGTTTCGCGGGCACGCCCCGGTCGCGCGCGCGCCGGCTAGTGCCGGCAATTTTACTCCGTGCTCGCAACGCGGTCGTCGCGCGGGCGCGCGCGCGTTCACTCGGACTCGAACCGTGAGCGCGGCCGGAGCGCGCCGCCGAAGGCTGAGCCGCGCTGTGCTCGCCGCGTGACCATCAACCCAAGCTCGATCGATCCGTGAGTTTTTTGATGGTCACCGAGCGCAACGTTCGAGCGCCCAGCCTTCGGCGGCACGGGTCGAAGCGCGCGGCGCACACGCCAGCGCGTTTTGGAGTCGCACCGCGCGAGAACGGCGAACCAAGGCGCGCGTGCGGCCTCGCGACGCCACTGGCGAGCGAGCACCGGCGCCACTCATTACGGTTGGTATTGCACCAACGGATCGATCGTCGCCATCGCCGTGTGCGCGGGCACGATTGCCAGGATGCGGATTTGTTCGGGGCGGAGGCGCTGAGCGAGCGCTTGGAGCGAAGCTCGATTTTGCGCGGTGCTATCCGAAAAAGCCCAGGGCGCGCCCGCGAGCGTGCCGTCGCTCTTCAGGCCCGCGCTATCGCCCAGAAAGAGCACGCCGCTCACCAAATACGCGGCGCTACCCGCAGTGTGGCCAGGCACCGCGAACACGCGCACCGATTTCGAGCCGATCGCGATCGTCTCGTCGTCGTGCAGGGCGCGGGTGACGTGCGTGCCGTTTGCTTTCGGCGGAAAGAAGCGCGTGAGCGGACCGTGTGAGCCTGCGCGGCCTTCGGCGAGCGGGATATCGGCGGCCAGCGCATACACGTCGGCATGCGGGAACAAGTGCACGCCGGCCGTGTGATCCGCATGGCCGTGAGTGAGGAAGATGGCGCTCACTGCGTCCCCGCCCAAATGGCGCCGCGCGAGCTCGGCGAGGATCGCTTTGCCGGCTCCGTCTCGGCCGGCGTCCACGAGCAGCACCTTGCCGTTTCCGACGTCGACCACACCCAGGCACACCATGCCATCTTTGACGATGCGCACATCGCTCGCCGGCGCCGCGCCATCGACGATTGGCGACAGTCCGCCGAACGAGGCGTAGAACAGAGCGCCGAGCGCGAGCAGCACCACAGCGAGCGCTCCGCCGAGCACTCGCAGCGTGGTTTTTGCAGCTCGGTTCATGATGCGCTCGAGTCTAGCCTTTTCGACGGCGAGCCCGTCCACCTGGCTGCCATTCGAGCCGTAGCCTGCGCGCGGAAGGGACGGCGCGCAGGCGGCGTAGCGGCGGATTCAGGCTGTATTCACGGCCGCGGCAAAGGCAACGGGTGAGGCCGGCGCGGTGGCTGAACTGCCGCGCGGCTCACCCGTTTCTGCTTTCGCGGCTCAGCTCTCGTCCATGTCATTTGCGTGCTCTTTGAGATGCGCGGCGAACTTGGTCCGCTGCTCCGGGGTCAACACCGCGAGCACGGTTTCGACGAACTGCACCTTGGCCGTCGCCATGGTTTTCACCATGTCCGCAGCTTGCGTGCCGACGCCCGCCTTCTTGGCGTCGAACTTGTCGCCTTCGAACGCGGTACCGACGGCCTCCATGTGCTTGTGAACCGCTTCCATCTTGGTCTTCATCGTGGCGTGAGCGGCCTTCATCTGCGCTTCGAGCTTGCCTTTGAGCTTGTCCTTCTGCTCGGGCGTGAGTGAAAGCTCATCGCCGAGCTTCATCAGTGGGCCTTCGCCCATGCCGCCCATGCCTTCGTGCTCGTGACCCATGCCCATGCCTTCGTGCTCGTGGCCCATGCCGGGCCCTTTGCCTTCAGCCAGCGGACCTTTGGCGTCGTGGTCATGGTCTTTGCCGGCCGGGCCCTTGGCATCATGGTCTTTGCCGGCCATGCCCATGCCGCCCATGCCCGGCCCTTTGCCTTCAGCCATCGGGCCTTTGGCGTCGTGGTCCTTGCCGCCCATGCCCATGCCCATGCCCGGGCCTTTGGCGTCGTGCTCGGCCATGTGCTCGCGCATCTCTTTGCCCTTTTCGCGCATGCTTGCGACGAGCTTCTTGCGCTGATCGGCGTCGAGCGTCTTGTACAGGCGGTTCATCGCGTCCTGCATCGTGGGCGCGGTCGCGGCGACCGCGGTGCTCAGCGCGGTGATGTCGGCATCGGTCTTCTTGTGATCGATCTTGCCCGCGGCGACGCCATCGGCGACGTCCGCTTCGAGCTTTGCTTTCGGCTCTTTGGCAGCGTCGTGCAGCTTGTCGAGATCGCTCTCGATGCTCTCGACCGCCGTCTTCTGCTCCGGCTTGAGCTCGAGTGAGTCGAGGCTCGCGATCAGCATGGCCTCCATGCCGTGACCGTGATGCTTCGGCGGCGCGGCCGGCGGCGCTTCAGCGGCCGGAGCCGGCGTTGCTGCGGGCGGCGGAGGCGGCGGAGGCGGCGTGGGCGCGGCGGCGACCGGCGGCGGCGGCGGCGGCGGTGCAGCGGCGGGCGGCTCGCTGCCACCACAGGCGGGCAGCAGTGCGAAGCCGAGTCCGAGCAGGATGAAAAGCGCACAACGGGGCTGGGAGAATTTGGCTTGGGTCATGGTCGTGTGCCTAGCAGCCGAGCAGATCCCGTAGCCGCTGGCAACTCGCAAGCTCGCCACGATCTCGACGCTCAACTCGCGCGCCGCCGCCGAGCTCGCCGCAACTGAAGTCCGAGACCGGCGAGCAAACAGCCGAAACCAAAGGACGGCGTTCGGCCGAAACCAACACCGCAGTAACCAACCGAGCGCGTTGCTGGGTCACTGCCATCCGTGCTCTCCAGCGGAGCCAGCATGCCGGGTCGAGGCGCCACGCCCGCGTCGGGGTCGAGCACGCATTCACCCGCCCGGCACGCGTAACCCGGCTTGCCGCACAGCGCGAGATCGCTGCCGTTATCGGCTACCCCGTCGCAGTCGTCGTCGAAGTCGTTGCACTCTTCGGCGCGCGGCGGGCCGGGCGTGCACTTCGCGGTGCAACCCTCGCCGTATCTCGCGCACCAACCGGTGCCACAGACGACGCGCGCGTCTTCGTCGACGCGCTCGTTGCAGTTGTCGTCGCGACCGTTACAGAGCTCCTGCGCCGTCGGATAAATCGTGGGATCTTTGTCGTTGCAATCGCTATCGCACAGGCCGAAACCGCGCGGCGGGCGGCATCCCATCATGGTTTGGTATCCGCTCACCCCGTGACCGTCGCCGTCGGCGTCGGTACAGTACGTCGCGACGGGCAAGTTTTCGTCGACTTGCCCGTCGCAGTTGTTGTCATTGCCGTCGCAGATCTCGGGCGCATTGGGATTGATCCTGTTGTCGTTGTCGTTGCAGTCGAGCCCTGACGGCGAGTAGTACTGCGGCAAGCTGCAGCTCACCGTGTAGCCGGACGAGACGGCGCCCACGCCGTCACCGTCATAGTCGTGATAGTACTTGTTGCCGCTGCAGCCGAACGCGGTGCTGAAGAAGGCGAAGCCCTCACCGTCACCTCGTTGCGAGCCGTCGCCATTGGCGGAGTTGGCCCAAACGTAGAAGTCGACTCCTCCGGGTGTGCTCGGCGCGGTCCAACCGACCCTGAACGTGGTCTGTCCGCCGCTGCCGGTGCGCGGCGCGGTATGCGTGATGCCAGCGCCGAGCAGCCTCGTGCCCGAGTCCACCACGCTCAGCTTGCCGACGCCGTTGCTTTGCAAATAGAAGCCCGCGACCGGGCCGTTGGTCTGCGACACGCTGATCGTGAGGTTGAGCGACTGCCCCGGGTTGATCACGGCGCTGTCCGGCGTGATGCTCACCGTCGGGTCCTGTCCGCCGTTGTGACAGCCGCTGCAGCCCTGCGCTGCTTCGCCGTTTTTGTGCGCGGCGGCGGGCTCTGCGACGGCGAGGGCTGCGGTTCCGCAAGCGAGCGCCGCGAACAGCGCCCAGCCGCGACGGGTCACGCGCCGCCGGGCGGCCTTCCAGCCGGAAATCAGAGCGACGGACAGGAGCGGGCGCGGTGGCGATTTCATCGAGGTGCCGCGGGGGCGAAGCGGTGCTGCGGGGGACGGCTCTGCCTCTCCTCGGAGCGGCCGGGGCGGCGGTGGCGATCAGTTCACGTAAGCAGTGGCTTCGGGCCCCAGAAAATGCGCACAATTCAGGCACCACCTGGCGAATTTCCCGACAAATGTCGGCAGTGACGCGGGATATTACCAATCAGGCCCGAAAATGGCGCTTCGGCGCCTGGTCGGCCAAGCGCGCAGGTTCTGACAGCCTGACACCGCGCTCATCCGTGAGGAGGGGCGAATTACGACAACCTGGCCGCCCGTGACCGTTGCTCGACGCCCCGTTGGTGCCATCCCGGGGACAGGCTACTCTGTGGACGAATGGGCGCACTGATCCTGGTGGTCGATGACAGCCCGGCCATCCGCCGTCAGATCCGCGGCGTCCTGAAAGAGCTACAAGAGCTCGAGGGCGTGGAGGATTTTCTGGAGGCCGCCGATGGGCTCCAGGCCTTCAAGCTGCTGGTCGACCGCAAGCCTGATTTGGTCGTGTGCGATCTGATCATGCCCACCTTCGACGGCCAGAAGTTTTTGGCCATGCGCGCGACGCGCCCGGATCTGGCGAACATCCCGGTCATCATGCTCACGGCCGAGGGCGAGGCATCGCGCAAGGTCGAGGTCTTCGAGCTCGGCGCGTCCGACTACGTGACCAAGCCGTTCGACAACGAAGAGCTCTTGGCGCGCGTTCGCGTCCACTACCGCCTCAAGGTATTGCAAGACGAGCTGCGCGAGGCCAACAAGCGGCTCGAGGCCCTGGCGGATACCGACGGCCTCACCGGCCTGTTCAACCGCCGCTATCTCGACGGCTTGCTGTTGCGCGAGTTGCAGCGCACCGCGCGCTACAAGACGCCCATCGGAGTCGTGCTGCTCGACATCGATCATTTCAAGCAGGTCAACGACACATTCGGACACGCGATGGGCGACGAGGTGCTGCGCAATGTAGCCAAGGTCGTGATGGCCGGAGTGCGTGTGACGGATTCGGTTGCGCGCTATGGCGGCGAGGAGATCGCAATCGTCTTCACGCAGACGCCCATCCAAGGCGTCGCGGAGGTCACCGAGCGGCTGCGCGCCCGGCTCGAGCAGTTCGAGCACGTTTACGACGGAAACACCGTGCATCGCAGCGCGAGCTTCGGGGTGGGGGTGTTCGACGGACGCGGCGTGCCGCTCACCCCCCGCGAGCTGGTCGAGCGGGCCGACCGAGCGCTCTATCACGCCAAGCGCAGCGGACGGAATCGCGTCGTGCTTTGGACTCCGGAGCTCGAGTCCGAACGTGCCTCAGAGCCGCCCCCGCCCGCTGCCAACGAGCCCCCGCCGGCGAGCTGAGCCGAACGCCTGCCGCGTCACTGAAGCGCGTGCGGCGCGAGCGCCGGCCACTCACGGCCGGAGCGCGGATCGATCAGGGTGGTCGCGTTCTTGTACACGCGCGCGCTCCGGTGCAGCGCGAGCAGCGCGCGGACGAGGGACATCGATTGATAGCGCTCGGGGTAGAGCTGACGGAGCGCGTCGCGTACTTCACGCGCGTGGCGCGCGCTCATCGCGGCGAACAGGTGATGCTCGACGTGAAATCCGAAATCCAGCGTCAGCCAATCGATGATGCGTGGATTCGTGACGCTGAGCGAGTTGGCGAGCGCGTCATTCACGCCGGTGAGCGGGCTCAAGCTGTGGTTCGTCAGGATGAACGCCATGACGATGGCGTTGGCGACGACCAGCGGCAAGAGGTACGAAAAGAGGAACGGCAGCGGGCCGATTAGCGCTGCCACGGCGCTCCAGAAAGCGATGCCGAGCAGGGTCTCGGCGATCGCCCGGGTGTGCTCTCGGGGCGAGAGGTAGGCGCGCTTGCGGGCTACGAGCAGCATGTGCGTGCTCTGCACCGTGAACCCGATCAGCAAGCTCAACGCGCCGCGCAACCGCCGCCGACCGGGTGCCGCGTAGTCCGTGGCGATGCGCACCGACCGATTCTGTCCATACTCGTCCAGGGTGGGATAGGCATCCGGGTCGATGCCGGGCCGGTTCGTGTTTCCGTGATGCACTTGGTTGTGCCAGGCGATCCATAGCCGCGGCGAAACCACGAATGGCAGAAAACCGACGAAGCCGACCAGGCTGCGCAGGCGTCGCTTGCGCACCACCGCGCCGTGTAGGGTCTCGTGGCCCAAAAACGTGAGGCCGCCAAAGCTACAACCGATGACCAAAGACATGAGCGGCGCGAGGGCCCATGGCAGCCAGTGCTTGGCCAAAACCGCGGTCAATAGCCCGATCACCGCCAGGTGAAACGGCAGCCAGAGCAGGCGCGAATGCGCGGGCGCGAATGCTCCCGGCCGGAGCATTGGGCGAATTTTTCGGGCATACGCGGCGATCGTGTGTTGAGGCACTACCATCAGTGTACTCGTCCGAGTTGAAGTTGCCGTCACGATGGCGTCAGCTCTCGTCATGGATCGCGAGCAGCAAGCACCACGCGTGAGCTACGTCTCGTTTCGAGAGCTCGCGAGTAGTCGCCGAACCAAGATCGCATCGAGTGAGAGTCGTCCAGGGCCGATGATCAGCAGCATCACGAGTACGCACAGGTACGTGAACTCGTCCGCAGCTACGAGATCGAACAAGCCATGAATGTCCGAGAGCTTTGCCGTGCCAATGGCGACGATCATGCTGACGATCAGCGGCAGCGTCGCGAGCCGAGTGCACAAACCAATCACCAGCAGCGCGCCGCAAATGAGCTCGCTATACCCGACGACCACCGCGTTCAAAGCGGGGGCGGGAATCTGCAGCTTGACGAAGAACGCCGTCACCTTGTCCAAGCTGTGCACCTTGCCCCAGCCCGTCGACAGGAACAGAAGGCCGACGGCGAGGCGTCCGAGCAGCGGTGCCAGAAAGCTCACGCGCTCGAGTTGCTGGATCGAAAAGGCGCGGTACCTCGCCAGGGATTCGCTGAGCATGGGCGCGCGAGTGTCGCACCCGGAACCGTGCGCGGTCTACTCGCCGCTTTTGCCGGCCTTTCGTGGCTGATGGTCGCGGAGCTCGGCTGCGCGCCGCGCGTCGTCGCTCCGGACAGCGGCTCGGGTTCGGCTCCTCGTCAGGGCGCGTCAACGGCTCCGGCACCCGGACGCGCCGCATGGCGTTACGAAGTGCACCTTGCGGCCGAAGGCGAACTCGATGTCGAAGCCAGCTTCGCAGCCACGGCCGACCCGGTCTTGGCCGTGGATGAGCCCGCGTCCCGTTTCGTGAGTCGGGTCGAGTGGGCGCAGCAGGGCCGCTTCGTTGCCGCGCCCGCGCAAGGCCCGGGCTGGCGCGTACCGTGTCGCGGCGGCTGCCTTGTGCGCTATCGGTTTGCATTGCGCACTGCGGCGGAAGCCCTGCACGACATCGATCTTGCGATTGCCTCGGGCGATGCATGGTTCGCGCCGCCTTCGACTTGGCTGCTCTCGCCGCTGTCCGCACCACGTGGCGCAACGTTGGAGTTCCATGTCGACGCCGGGCCGAAGTCCCGCTTCGCCTGCGGTTTTGCGCGCGCATCGAACGGCGCTCCGGATTCCTATGTTCTCCCCGCGGGGGCGCTCGACGATTCGAGCTTTGCCGGGTTTGGCGGGCTGCACGTGGCCGACATCCCGGCGGGTGACACGTCCGTGCGCCTCGCCGTCGCGCCCAACGATCTCGCGCTGTCACCGGCGCAGGTGGAAGCGTGGGTGTCGACCTCCGCCAATGCCGTCGCCAACTACTATCAGGGCCATCTGCCCGCGCGCCACGCCTTCGTCATCATCATGAAGGGCTCCGGCACGTCGACGCGCGGTGAGACCCTCGGCGGCGGTGGCCCGGCCGTGCTCGTGCGCGCCGCCGATTCGCTGACCCCGACCACTACCCGGGACGATTGGGTGGTGACGCACGAGCTCTTGCACGCAAACTTCCCCGACCTCGGCCGCGAGCATAGCTGGCTCAGTGAAGGCCTGGCGACCTATGTCGAGCCAATCGCGCGCGCACGCGCGGGGCTGGTCGATGAGCAAAAATTCTGGCGCGACCTGATCGAAGGTTTGCCGCACGGCTTGCCCGAGCCCGGCGATCAGGGCCTCGAGCACACGCACACCTGGGGTCGCACGTATTGGGGTGGCGCTCTGTATTGTCTCCTAGCGGACGTGACGATTCGTGAACGAACCGGAAACGGGCACTCGCTCGACGACGTGATTCGCAGCATCGGCAAGACCGGAGATGTCGACGACGTGTCTTGGAAAATCGGGCAGTTTTTGGCCGCGGGCCAAACGGCGACCGGCACGACCGTGCTGCGCGAGCTGTATGACGAGCTCGCGGAAAAGCCTGGAACGGTGAATCTTTCCGCGTTGTTCACTCGCCTCGGCGTGGTGCTGCAAAACGGCGCGCTCCGATTCGATGATGGGGCACCGCTCGCGAATATTCGCCGAGCCATCACGGCCGGGTGACCGGATTTGCGTAAACTGCACGCCCACCGTAACCGTCGGCCAGCTCCGGAGTACGTCAATTCATTCGTTGTTCTGCTGGCGCTCGCGGTTGACTGGGCATCTGGGTGGCGCGACTCTTCGCTCCGCTCGGAAATCCACGGCTGTGAAACGCCAGGGGGCTACGAGACCGACGTGCGCCTCAAGGCCACGCGGGCTGTCTAACTTCACCAGGACAATAGCAAAATGAATCTAACGAATACTCTGATGGCAGCTGCGGTTACTGGGATCATGGCGGGCGCGACGGCCTGTGGCGGCTCGACGCCTCCTGCGGCCACGCCGGATTCCGCTGCGGCGCCTGCTGCTCCGGCTGCGGGCGACGCTGCGGCTGCGGCTCCGGCCGCCGACGCGGCAGACGCAGCCGGTGCCAAGCACGACTGCAAAGGCAAGAACGACTGTAAGGGCAAGGGCGGCTGCAAGACCGACGCGCACGGCTGCAAAGGCCAGAACGACTGCAAGGGTCAGGGCGGCTGCAAGGGCTGAGCGTCTGAACGCTTCGCGCTACGTCGGCAAATCTCTGCTGACGTAGCGCGTGGGCATTGCCATGGCGAATCGTTTTGGGCTGCCAAATCTGGGTATTGGCCTCGGCCTACGGACGGTCCACTACTCGAGCATCCTTCAGGATCAGCCCGAGGTGGATTGGTTCGAGATCATCAGCGAAAATTATCTGCGCACCGAGGGCCGCCCGCTCGATTTCTTGGACGCGATCGCGGCGCGCTATCCGGTGGTGATGCATGGCGTGTCGCTGTCCATCGGTTCGACCGATCCGCTCGATCGAACCTACCTGAGCGAGCTGCGAGCGCTGCGCGATCGCGTGCAGGCGCGCTGGGTGTCCGACCATTTGTGCTGGACCGGCGTGGCCGGAAGAAACACGCACGATCTGTTGCCCCTGCCGTACACAGAAGAGTCGCTCGCCCACGTCGTCGAGCGAACTCGGGCGGTGCAGGATTTTTTGGGTGCACCCCTCGCCCTCGAAAACCCCTCGAGCTACGCGCAGTTTGCCGGTGATTCCATGCCGGAGTGGGAGTTTTTGGGTCGGCTCGCGGAAGAAGCCGACTGTGCGCTCTTGCTCGACGTGAACAACGTGTACGTCTCGAGCAAAAATCACGGCTTCGACCCAATCCAATACTTGAACGCGATTCCTTTCGATCGCGTCGTGCAGTGCCACGTGGCCGGCCACACCGATCACGGCACACACATCATCGATTCGCACATCGGTCCGGTGATCGATCCCGTGTGGCAGCTGCTCGCGCTCGCTCATCGGCGCGCGGAGGGCGTGCCCGTGCTCTTGGAATGGGACGCGGAAATCCCGAGCTTTCGCGAAACCCACGCCGAAGCGCTGCGCGCGCGCGAGTTCATCGGGGCTCGCCCGTGACCGAGTCGAACCGCCAGCCCACCGCTGATGCTGCCGGGCTCCACGAGCGCGCGAGCGCGACCCCCGCGCGCAGCGAAGCGCCGCGCCCCGCGCTGCAAGGCCAAGCGCCGAGCTGGGCCGAGGGCAAGCTCGGGCTACGCGCGCAGCAGGAATGGTTCGCCGCGATCGTCAGCACGCCGGAGTCCGAAGCGCCACCGGTCGACGAGCGGTCGGCGGCACGACTGGTGACGCCAAGTAAGACGCTGGGCTCGCTCGAACGCCTCGAGATTTACCGCCGGGGTTATCACGCGCGCCTGATCGAGTGCCTGGCCGACGATTATCCGGTGCTCTTGCACGCGCTCGGGGAGGCCGCGTTCGAAACGCTGTGCCGCGCGTACATCGCGCGTTTTCCCTCGACTGCTCCGAGCCTGAATTACTTCGGCCGGCACATGGCCGATTGCTGTCGCAGCGAGCCGCTCGAAAATCCCGAGTTCGCGGCTGATCTGGCGCGGCTCGAGTGGGCGGTGGTGCTCGGGATCCACGCGCCGACCGCGCCAGCGCTCGGTTTCGAAGACTTGAGCCAAGTACCCGCGGAGCGCTGGCCTTCGGCGCGCTTCACGGTCAATCCGTCTTTGTCGATCTTGCGGCTCGGCTATCCGGTAAACGGCTATCTGCAGAGCTTCCGCAACGGCGAGTCGCCCGCGCTGCCGGGCCCTTCGCCGAGCACGGTGGCCGTGTACCGCACCGGTCGGAGCATCTGGCGTTTGGAGCTCGAGCCCGCGATGCTCACGCTGGTCGAGGCGCTCGCCGCGGGCGAAACTCTGCAGGCTTCGCTGGAGCGCGTGCAGGCGTCTCTGGCCGAGCGCCCCGAAGCGGAGGCGGCCGCGCTGGTTTCGACCTGCTTCAGGCACACCGTTTCGAGCGGCCTGTTTTCTGCGCTCGCCCTCTAAATTTTGGCGAGTGCGGGAATGTGGGCGTTGCAGCGCCCGTAGCACGCGGAGTACTGGTGACGGCTCCGCCGCGTGGCGGGCATTTGGGGAGGCCGTGTGATGAGCTCGAAGCGACGAATCGGTTGGTGTATCGGCTGCTTGCTACTGCTCGCCACAGGCTGTGGGAGCGACGCGAATCCGGGTGGTTCGGGAGTTGGCGGCAGCGGCGGATTGAGCACGGGTGGCGGCGCTGGGCAGTCGAGCGCCGGACAGGGCGGCGCTTCGGGCTCGTCCAGCAGCGCGGGCAGCAGTGGCGTCGGTGGCGGCCTGATCACCGACCTTGGTCCGCAGCAAAAGTCGGGCAAGCTCGACGTGCTGTTCGTGCTCGACAACTCGGCGAACATGGCGCAAAAGCACGCCATCCTCGCCGCATCTTTGCCGTCGTTCGTCGACCGCGTGCTGAAGATGGCGCCGGACGTTCATCTAGGCGTGATCACGACCAGCATCGGCAATCACGGCGGCACCATTTGCACCCCCGGCGCCGCCGCGGTGAGCTTGCACGTGGACGACCAGGCCGAGCTGCTGCCGTCGAAACGCGACAGCCTCACGAGCTACATGAATACCGGCTACCTCTCGTTCGATGCCACGGGCAAGACGGGCATCACGGACGCTGCCATGCTCAGCAGCCAGCTGCAGACGATGATCGGCGCGGTGGGCGAAGATGGTTGCGGCTTCGAAGCGCCGCTCGAGGCCATGTACCGTTTCCTGGTGGATCCCGCGCCGCCGCTCGGGATCGCGATGGCCGCCGGCTCGAGCATGTCGACGGGCGTGAACGCGGAGTTGCTCAAGCAGCGTGAATCGTTCTTGCGGCCCGATTCGGCGGTGGCGATCGTGATTCTGAGCGACGAGAACGACTGCTCGATCATGGATCGAAGTGTTGGCTGGCTGGTCGCGCAAGCGAGTACGCGCATGCCGCTCGCTACCACGGCCTGTGACAAGGACCCGAACGATCCGTGCTGCCGATCCTGTGCGACGCGCGATACCGTGATGGTCGAGGGTTGTTCCCCCGTGTCGCAGGACGCAAACTGCATGATGCCCGCCCAAACGACGTCGTACGCGGCTTGGGACGTCGCTCACGACTCGCTGAATTTGCGCTGCTTCGACCAAAAGCGCCGCTTTGGCTTCGATCTCTTGAACACACTCAGCCGTTACACGAGCGCGCTCACCAATCCGCGAATTACGGCGGACGACGGCACGGTCGTCGACAATCCGCTGCTCGCCGCGCGAGCCGGCGCAGGCCCGCGCTCGGCGACCTTGATCAGCGTTTCGGTGATCGTGGGTGTGCCGTGGCAGGATTTGGCGACCGACGAAAGCTTGAGCTCGACCACTGAGCTCAGCTACCTGAAACCCGCGGAGCTCGTGAGCAAGGCGCGCTGGCCGATGTTGCTCGGGAACGCGCAGGCCAACCAGCCGCCGAGCGATCCCTTCATGATCGAATCGATCACGCCGCGCACCGGGACGAACCCGATCACGAACGAGCCGATCGCGCCCGCGACCTCCCAGAACCCGATCGAAAGTCCGATCAACGGTCACGAGCAGAACGTGCTGAATAATGACGATCTGCAATATGCCTGCACGTTCCCGCTGCAAACGCCGATCGTGTGCCCGGACGCAAGCGCCTGCGCTTGCTCGGCGGATTCGGGCGGAGACCCGAGGTTGCTGGTCCAACGAAACAGCCCGGTCTGTCAGCCCCCAGCGGGAGGCCCCGCGGGCAACACGGAGTATTTCGCCAGGGGTTATCCTGGCACGCGCGAGCTGGAGTTTGCGCGCGAGCTCGGCGACCGCGCCACGCCCGCGTCGATTTGCGCGGCCCAGGTCACGGCCCCGGCCAGCGCGAACTTCGGCTATCTGCCGGCCTTGAACGCGCTGGCCGATCGCATCGCGGTCACCCTGAAGTAGCCCGGGCGCGAGCGTTCTAGCTCCTGGGCACGAGGCGCCGGAGCGCCGCTTCGTCGCGCTGTTCCATGGCCACTTCGGCCTCCAGGCTCGCGCGGTCACGGCCCACCGTGGCAAGCGCGAGCGTGCGATCGCCGGTGCGAAACGCGATGGCGCAGTCGAGCTCTTCCACGTTGCCGGCGACGTCGATGCGCTCCCAAGTCTCGGCGTGCCCCAAGTACGACACGGTCTTGTCGTAGTGCGCGCTCCAAAAGAACGGCACCGCGTCGAAGCGTTCGCCCTTCCCGAGCATGTTCAGGGCTGCAGTCTCACCTTGGCGCGTGGCCACGACCCAGTGCTCGACGCGAATCTTTTCGCCGCTCCGCGGATCGGGAAAGCGCGCCACGTCACCGGCGCCAAACACGTCTGGCGCGCTCGTGCGCAAGAATTCATCGACGACCACGCCGCGATCGAGCGAGAGCCCTGCGGACTCGGCGAGCTCGACGGACGGTCGCACACCGATGCCAAACACGACCAAGTCGGCTTCGAGCTCGCTGCCGTCGTCGAGCCGCACCGCGTGCTCAGTGATCGACTCTGGGCGCCGGCCGAGACGAAACCGCACGCCGCGCGCTTCGTGCAGCTTTTGCAGTGCGCGACCGAGCTCGTCTCCGAGCACCCGTGCGAGCGGCAAAGCATCCGGCGCGACCACCGTCACGCTCACGTTGCGCGCGCGCAACGACGCGGCGACCTCGAGGCCAATGAAGCCCGCACCGACGATCACGGCCTGCTTGGCGCCCGCGCTGCGCTCGATGATAGCGCGGCTGTCGGCAAGGGTGCGCAATAGACGCACGTGCGGCAAGTGGCTACCGGGCAGGGTGGGCGCGATCGGCGTGGCGCCGGTCGCGAGTAACAATGCGCCGTAGCTGAGCGTCGCCCCGCTGTCCAAGGTGACGATCTTTGCCCGCGTGTCGAGGCTCGTGACCCGCACATCCTGAAGCAGCTCGATCTTCTGCTCTGCATAAAACTCGGCTGGGCGGAGCGGGATCCACTCCTCCGGCGCATTGCCGGCCAAATAGTCCTTCGACAAGTTGGGGCGATCGACCGGCGAAGTGCCCTCGGCACCTAGGAGCGTGAGCTTTCCGCGGTATCCGGCGCGACGTAATTTCTCGGCAGCGGAATTTCCGGCCGCGCCCGCACCGACGATCACGATCGAGCTGGGCTCTTGCGTCGAGTCGCTGACGGCGGGCGCGCTGCGCTTGCCGAGCACGTACAATTTGCCGGCGCGCTCTTCGACCTCGAAACACGTCACGGGGTCACGCGCCGGCGCGCGTGTAGCTTCGCCGGTACGGAGTGAGAAACAGGCGTGATGCCAGGGACAGCGCACGGTGTCCCCGACCAGCATCCCCTCAGCGAGCGGGCCGCCGTAGTGCGTGCAGTGCGCGCCCACCGCAAAGACCTGCGACGCCGAGCGCGCCAGCAGCACCGCTTCGCCGCCGGCATGCCCGAGCAACATTTGTCCCTCAGCCAACTCGCCCGCGGGGACGCCTTCGGTCAGATTCGGTCCACTGAGCTCTTGGTTCCCTGACATGCCGATTTCCTCCACTCTGCCGCGTAGCATCGCGGCGGAGCAGCATGCACCGAACTCGACGCTCCAGCTACGTGGCCTTTTTCCGCGCGCAGAGATTTCGTCGCTCGGGTGAAGGTCCGTTGGGCGCGCAGAGCTAGACTCAAATGCACGGCACGGCCCGAACCTCGCTGCAGCGAGCTCTGCTGCCGCTCTCGGCCCTTAGGCTTTTTGGGCGGGTTCGCGATGACTGCGATCGAGCTTGTCGGGATCGGCGGGCGAGTGCAGTCGCACGACCCCGTGTTCCTGCAAAATTCGCAGCTTGGTGCGGATTGCTGGAGTCAGCTCCGCGTAATCGCTTTCGGCGACCTCGTTCGCCCCTCGCCGAATGGCGATTGCATCAGAGGCGTGGAATTGCTCGGTCGATTCAATCAGCATGACGGCACCGGGCGCGCTGCGCGCTCCCCGAGCAGGGATACGGTCCACCGCGAGCCAGACTTCAGGGCCGCCCCGGGCACCCGCGTCGTTCTTGGTTGGTCCACACCGCTCATGCTTGGCTAGTGTTCATGAGTTCGAAAATACGTTTACAAAAAAGCACGAGTCCGGTGGATTGCGCGAAACTCACACGTTCGAGCGCGCTTAGGAGCGATCTTGCAACGGCGTTGGCTAGCAACGGGGCGGGGCAGCGCGCTATTCCCCTTTCCTTGGCCATCCAGCCGAGCTTTAATAAATTACTATCCCCACTGGGCTAAGCCGTCGACGCGTGGCGACCTCGCTCGCGCGGACGTGGTATGCGGAGCCCCGAAACACTCCCGAGAAAATTCACTTGGCAAGCAGTCTCGAATCCCTCCTCGCCGAAGGTGTCATCAGCGAGATCTATGGTCGTCTGAAGAGTGGCAAAGAGGCAGACGTTTACGCCGTCTGTTATGGGGACAACGTAGTTGCCGCCAAGGTCTACAAGGACCGGGCGCAGCGCAACTTCAAGAATAACTCGACCTACAAAGAGGGGCGCTCCGTGCGCAACTCGCGCTCTCAGCGCGCCATGGACAAGGGCTCCAAGTTCGGCCAGGAGAGCGCGGAGGATGCCTGGAAGTCGGCCGAGGCGACTGCCCTGTACAAGCTGCATGCGGCCGGTGTTCGCGTGCCCGTGCCGGTCATGTTCTTGGAGGGGGTTTTGTTCATGGAGCTCGTGCGAGGTGCGGACGGCCAGGCCGCGCCACGTCTGATTGACACGCAGCTCGACGAGGCGCAGGCCCGCGCCGCATACATGGACATGCTCGGCCAGCTGGTGCGCATTCTGTCGTGCGATTTGATTCACGGCGATCTGTCGCCGTACAACGTGCTGTGGTCAGCGTCGGGCCCGACCATCATCGATTTTCCGCAGATCGTTTCGGCGGCGCAAAACAGCAACTCCGAATCGTTCTTTCAGCGCGACGCGCGCAATATCCTCGGTCACTTCGCGGCCATCGATCCGAGCCTGCGCGGGCGGCTGAGTAGCGACGCGCGCGAGATCTGGCGCGCCTATGTGCGCCGCGAGCTCACGCCGGATTTTCTGCCCAGCGGGCAGCCGCAACGCCATGAGCCGCGCCCGCATTCGCTCGAAGATCGCGGCAGCCGCGAGCGCCAGCCAGGCCACTTCAATGACGATCGGGGGCCGCAACAGAACCGCGGTCCGCAACAGAACCGCGGTCCGCAACAGAACCGCGGTCCGCAGCAGAACCTGGGCCCGCCGCAGAACCTGGGCCCGCCGCAGAACCGGGGTCCGCAACAGAACCGGGGTCCGCAACAGAATCGCGGTCCGCAACAGAATCGCGGTCCGCAACAGAACCGCGGTCCGCAACAGAATCGCGGTCCGCAACAGAACCGCGGGGGGCAGCTGCACATGGCCTCGGCCCAGGCAAACCTGGCGTCGCAGGTCGGCGCACCGCCGCCGCGCGATGAGCAGCGCCCGTCCCGTGCTCAGCCGCAGCGCCCCCAGCAGCAGCGCTCGCAGCCTCAGCGCCAGCAGCAGCCGCGCCAACCACAACGACGTGGTCCGGAAGTGATCGTGCTGACGCGACGAGCGCCGGAGCCGGTCGCACCGCGCGAGCAGCAAGAGCCGCCGATCGCGGCGCGAGCCAGCGAGCGCTCAGGCGACTCGAGCCGCCGTCGCCGCTGAGCCCGCGCTCAATCTTCGAACGTGACCTGAAACTTTCGGCCTTTGATGCGGCCTTGGCTCAGGCTTTGCTGGGCACCCTGGCTGAGCGCCTTTCGCACGGCCACGTACGAGAAGTGATCGTGGATTTCGATCTTTCCGATGTCATCGGCGGCGAGTCCGCCGGCCTCGCCCGTCAGTGCTCCCAAAATGTCGCCCGGGCGAAGCTTCTGCTTGCGGCCGCCCGAGATGCGTAAGGTGGCCATCTTCGCGTCGCGTTCCAGCGCTTGGGCGAGCGCGGCTTTTTCGCCGCGCGGCACGGCGGGCCGCTCGCTGACCATGAGCTTTACGCCCGTCAAGCGTTCGATGGCGTCGATTTTGAGTTGATCCCGCTGGGTGGCTAGAGAAACCGCGAGGCCCACCTTGCCCGCTCGCCCGGTGCGCCCGATGCGATGCACGTACACCTCGGGTTGCGAGGGCAAATCGAAGTTCACCACCAGATCCAAGTTTTCGATATCGATGCCCCGCGCTGCCACGTCGGTTGCGACGAGGACGCGCGTACTGCCGTTGCGAAACTTCGCCATCACGCGATCGCGGTCGTACTGTTCGAGATCGCCGTGCAGCATACCAATGCTCACTGA
>Ga0207667_10000533_pt1 | contig 50186 bp, 43 predicted proteins | sample KBSCornC52_FD_184301 | JGI IMG/M metagenome (GOLD analysis project Ga0207667, IMG submission 184301) | Corn rhizosphere microbial communities from Kellogg Biological Station, Michigan, USA - KBS Corn C5-2 (SPAdes) (version 2) | ecosystem: Host-associated > Plants > Roots > Rhizosphere > Soil ... | reverse complement strand
GGCATGGATTCGGTCGATGGCTTCGCTTATGTCGACGAGCTCGGTCTCGACGAGGCCGATGCCAACAAGATCAAGGGCCATAACGCCCGCAAGCTCTTCAAGCTCGACGATCACCTTGCCTGATCGCGGCAGGATTGAAGCGCGAGGAGAGAAAGCATGGCGACAATCATGAATGAGGTGACCGCACTGGCGGTCCAACGCCGTGTCGTCTTCAGACTCGCCACCTTCTTCCTGCTGCTCCAACTGATGAACGCGATAGATCGCAGCAACATCAGCTTCGCGGCGACCGCAATGAACGCCGATCTGGGCTTCGATGCGCGAGTCTACGGCTTTGGAATTAGCTGTTTTTTCCTAAGTTACATCTTCTTTCAGTTTCCAGCGATCTTTGCGATGCGGCGCTTCGGCCCTTCCAAGACCCTTGGCTTGATCGTCGTGAGCTGGGGTTTGGTTTCGATGGCCATGGCAGCTGTGCAGGATGCCTATTCCTTCTATGTCCTGCGGTTCTTGCTAGGGATGACGGAAGCTGGGGCGGTCCCTGTAATGCTCTACTATGCCTCTTGCTGGACCCCACAGAAGAACCAGGGGGCCTTTTTTAAGATCATGACTCTCTCGTGGCCCTTGGCTGTGGTCATTGGAGCGCCGCTCGCAAGCTTGCTGATGAATCATCTTGGGCAGATCGGCGGTCTTCCCGGCTGGCGCTGGCTGTTCATCGCGGAAGGGATTCCGACAGTGGCCCTTGGGCTTTTCGCTCTCATATGGCTTGCTGACAGCCCGGCTCATGCGCGCAATCTATCCGAGCCGGAGCGGCAGTGGCTCGTCGCCCAACTGCAACATGACAAGGCGGTAGCGGAAGCTGCGGCCCCGCAGCAGGCTAAAAGCAGCTTCCTGATGTCGGCACTGGCGGATCGACGGGTCTGGTTGTTGTCGCTTGCATATTTTGGCGAGATCGCCGGCCTCTATGGCGCCGTTTTCTGGTTGCCCCAGGTCATTGGACAATTGTCGCCGGAAATCGGGTCCGATCGCGCCATACTCTTGACGATGGTGCCCTTTGCAGTGGGTACGGTGACATTGTTGCTGAACGCCGCAAGATCCGATCGGAAGCAGGAAAGATCCTGGCATATAACCGGCGGCTTCCTTGTCGGCGCACTTGGTCTCGGCTCTACTGGACTGATCAGCGATCCCTGGCTCGGTTTCGTGGCGTTGACCATTGGCATCGCCGGCTTGTGCGCTGCTACGGGTCTGTTCTGGAGCATTCCAACGGGAATGTTCCGCGGCCTCGCCCACGCGGCGGCTGCATTCACCCTCATCAATGTGGTCGGCAATGTGAGCGGGCTGGTTATACCTGCGGTGATCGGGATGCTGCGTGTCGCCACCGGCGATTTCAGCAGCGCACTTTTGCTGCTCGCTGGTTTGTTGCTGATGTCCGCTGCGCTGATGCGGATTGTAGGCGAGCCCGCCGACGGCTTGGCCGTCGCATAAGCGCCTCCATGCACTTGCCACTAGGCCTGCTCTCAACGCGGCCTTTTTGATCTACTAGATAGGAAAATCCAAGCCGCCCCTCCGGTCGGGCAGGCTGGCGCATGGCGAAGAGAGGCTTCAAAAAGGATGATCACTGCGTCATTGCTGCTTTTCGAACACCCCGCCGATCTCCGCCAGCAACTGCGGGACAAGGAAAGCTTGTCCGTTAACAGGATCGCCCAAACACCTGCACGTTCGAAGGCCGTCGGCTGCGGACGAGCGCGAAGAGTCAGCGATAATATCCATCCTCCTCCAGATCGGCGATGAGGTCGGGGCCGATCGGCTCCCAGCCTAGTACCCGGGCGGTGTGACTGCCGGATGCGGGAAGATCGGCCGCCGCCGCGCCGAACCAGCCAAAATGTTCGCGGTCACGCGGTTCCACTGGAAGACCAAGCTTGCGGCCGATCACCTCTGCAATCGCTTTGAAAGGCACGGCCTCCTCGGCGACGGCGTGATAGACGGTCTCCGTCACGCCGCTTTCCAGGGCCAGACGATAAAGGCGGCCGGCGTCGGACACGTGGACCGCTGGCCACCGATTTTCGCCCTCGCCGATATAGGCAGACACGCCCTTTTCGCGCGCTAGCCTGATAAGAATCGGCACAAATCCATGCATTTCGCCGACACCGTGAACCGAAGGCGGCAGTCTTACGGTCGCTGCTCTTAGCCCGAGATCGGCAAGCGCCATGACGGCCGATTCCGACTTTCGACCTACTAAAGCGCTTGAAGAGGGCAAATCATTTTCGGTCGCGATCGCCCCTGACATGACCCGAGGTATGCCGGAAGTAACGATTAGCGGTTTGCCGGAGCCTTGCAGTGCCTCGCCTAAAGCCTTGATCGCAGCAGCGTCCTCGTCCGCGCTTTCGGCGTATCGCGAGAAATCGTGGTTGAACGCTAAATGGAGGACTGCGTCGGCGGAGGCGGCAGCGCGGGTCAGGCTGCTTAACGCATCGATCGTCGCTAGCACGACTTCAGCGCCCGTGGCCTTCAGCGCCCTGGCCTTATCTTCAGATCGGCAAAGGCCGATTACCTGGTGGCCATGGTCTTGCAAATCGCGCACCACGACCGATCCGACCCAACCTGTCGCGCCTGTCACGAACACTCTCACAAATAAAACTCCATGTTAGGGATGTTGATGATCGAGCCTTATTTCGATCCCTAAAGACAACGCGACTAATACTATCGCACCGCGGCCAAATTTTTGGGCCGATCATGATATCACGCTGCCATAGGTCTGGCTCCCATGTCCACCGTCACAAGCGGTGCCATTAGCCAGGACAACGCAGGCCATGTTGTAAAAGTTGAAACTATCCAATATTTGGACCGACGAACCCATCACAGTTTTGAACGGCTGCCGGCAATCGCGGCCTTCGAGATTGAGCGATAATACAGGTTATACACCTGGACAATCGATGGAATCAAACGTCGCAGACGCATCCCGATCTATCCAGGCAGGCACTCTCGCAACATGGACGGCATCTCGGCAAAGGAGCTTTGAAAAATGCCTGATGAATTGAACCCAAATGATAAAAGGCAAAAAAAAGAGACATTGCAAATGCCTGATTCTCACGAGACCATGCCGTTGCAAAACCTTGAGGAGATCACAGTGCGCGAGGAGGGCGCCGTAATGCCAATCGACGACAGCAATGAGCCAGTCAAAATGATTATGCTTATCAAAAGGAAATCTGGCCTGACGCCAGAGGAATTCAAGCAGCATTATGAAGCATATCATTCCAAGCTGGGCCAGAAATTCTTTGGCCATCTGATGACGAGTTACAAGCGTAATTATGTTGCCCAGAGCCGGCAGGGTATCGGTTCCGCGACTCGCACTGTCGAATGGGACTATGATTGTATAACCGAATTTATTTACCCGAACATGGCCGCAAGGATGGAAGTTGTCAGACTCAACAAGGTTCCGGAAATTGCGCGTGAGTTGAGAGAGGATGAAGCGAAGTTCGCTGATGGACCGGCAACCATCATGATGCGGTGCGACCCATTTGATACGGGTACTGGCGACGGGCATGGTTCCCTCCCGTTCCGTTGACACCCGCGTCGTACTTCCATGACCCAGCCGGCGACGAGCGCCGTCGCCGGCATCCAAGCAGGCCGCTCAGTTTGCAGCGGGCGGCGCGGTTTGGGACAGCCACTCTGTCATTCCGCTGCGATGAACCGGCGCTTCGGATTAGGTATCGATGTCCTCGGTTCGACGTCCGGCTTCCTTTTATCGTCAACGATATCTCGAACTTTTGCGGGGCCCCGGATTTCCGCTTGCGGCGTCAGGTATCAATGCGACTGATGCGCCACATCGAAACTCCATATTTTGTCGAGGATCGCCATGCTCCTAGAGCAAGCCAATAGCGGTGATTCTAGAGAGGAAAACGATGTTGAAATTTTATTTCTCGTGGACATCAAGCTCAACCAAGCTTGTCCTCTTTCTGGAGGAGTCCGGCATTCCTTATGAGCCGGTCCCGATCGATCTGCAGCGCGGCGCCCAGCATAAGCCGGAATATCTTGCAATTAATCCGAATGGTAAGACGCCTGCTATCGACGACGACGGCGTGATCATGTTCGACAGCTCCGCAATTCTGATTTATCTCGCCGACAAGCACGACAAGTTTCTTCCGCCAAAGGACAATCCGCAAAATCGTGCGTCGATGCTGTCCTGGGTGATCTTCGCCGGCAGCGGCATCGGCCCATTCTCCGGCCAAGCGGCTCACTTCAAGTATTTTGCGCCCGAGCCGGGCCAGGGATATGCCCATGAGCGTTACCAATATGAAGCGCGTCGCCACTATGGGGTTGTGAACAAGCACCTCGCTGGCCGCGAATACATGGTAGCCGACACCTACAGCATCGCCGACATGGCGATCTGGAGCTATGGTCAAATGGCCCCGATGATTGCCGGTGAAGATGCCTGGAGCGAATTCCCGCATCTCAAGCGCCTGATCGATACGATTGATGCCCGGCCGGCCGCGGCGCGCGTCCTTGCCGTCAAGGAGCGGTTCGCGAGCGCCTTCAGTCCGCCGGACGAGGAGAGCCGAAAGCACCTGTACAAGCATGTACGCGCTGACGCGTGATCGGAATTTAACCGGAAAAAAACAGTACAAAGGCTGCGGAAGGCTTCGTCTTTGGCGGTTAATGAGACTGGCCGGTCGCAAAGAGAGAGGACGGGCTTTGGGCGACATATCGCTTGAAGGAAAAGTCGCAATCGTCACCGGGGCAGGGCGCGGCATCGGCCGAGGGCATGCGCTTCTGCTCGCCGAGCGTGGCGCCGCCGTCGTGGTCAATGATCTTGGCTGCGCGCTGGACGGGGCGGGACGAGACACCAGCGTCGCCGACGAGGTTGTTGAAACGATCCGCTCGCGTGGCGGCCGTGCCGCCCCGAACGGCGACGATGTGACCACCAAAGAGGGCGGCCGCGGAATCGTCGAGACCGCGCTCAAACAGTTCGGCCGGCTTGACATCGTCGTCAACAATGCGGGCGTCTCGCTGTCCAAGGCCTTCATCGACACGTCGCTTGAAGATTTTGAACGGCAATGGCGCATTCACTTGGGTGGCCACGTCAATGTTACCCAGGCGGCGTGGCCGATCCTCACTGGTCAAGGCAGTGGCAGCGTCATCATGACCGCGTCCGGTGGAGGCATGTATGGTTTGCCGGAAGCCACTGCGTACAGCTCGGCCAAGGCCGCGATCTACGGATTCGCGCGTTCGCTCGCCACAGAGGGTAAAGCCTTCAATGTGCGGGTGAACACCGTTTGCCCAGGTGGCTTTACCCGCATGCTGGAAGGGTTGGGGTCGCCGGACACGGCAACCTTGGAAGCCATGCGGCAGTCGTTCCCGCCCGAACTCGTGGCCCCTGCTATCGTATGGCTCGCGAGCGATGCCTGTGACGTCACCGGCCAGACGTTCGAGGTCTGGGGTGGCCTGGTCAACCGCTATGTCGTCGGAGGCGGCCGCGGGTTCGTCGATCGCGCGCTGACGCCGGAGACGATCGTCGCGCACATGGACGAGATCACCGGGACCAACGAGCTCTACCAGCCGGTCGATGCGTTCGATGGTATGGCGCACTGGCAGGCGAACCTAGGCGTTGGCTAAGAGATATGCAGGCATTCTCCGTATGATTCTTCGCTTCGCGAAAACATCTACGAGAACGAGAGGATCGGCATGACGGATCGCGAGGCCATACAGCAGCTGATGTCCACATATGTCTTCTGCCTCGATGCCCGGGACTATTCCGGGATTAAGAGCTGCTTGCACGAGGATGCGGTCTTCGAGCATTCCGGCAGCGATCGATCGTATGAAGGCAATGCCGCGATCGCAGACCTGCTGAAGGCTGTTCTCGATCCGCTGGACGCCACGCAGCACATGCTGGCCAACTTCATTATCGAGATCATTGACGACTGTGCGTCGCTCACATGCGATATATTGGCGCACCATGTGCGGTTGGATTCGGGAGCCCCCCGGCGGTTTACGGCCGGCGGCAAATATGCCGTCAAACTGAAGCGAAGCAGCGGCGATTGGCGGATTGCTCGCCTGACCGCACGGCCTATTTGGAGTGATGGCGATGCGCGTGTCGTCTCGCCGGACTCCTAGAGTGCAACATAACACGGCCGTCGGGGCTCATCCGCTCGATCGCTCGGTCGCCGGCCGTCTCGGTCGTGAGCAGCGCTGCCAGATGCTTGCCGGGGCATGCACATGACACTGCAGGTCAACAACGGGCCGCTCGCCGGGCTGCGCGTAATCGAATTCGCCGGCCTGGGACCAGGGCCTTTTTGTGCGATGATGCTCGCCGACCACGGCGCCGAGGTTATTCGCGTCGACCGACCCGGCCCGTTTACCTCGGTCGGCCTGGTACCGGCGCCTGAACTGGACTTCGTCACGCGATCGCGCCGTTCCATCGCCATCGACCTCAAACAACCCGAGGGTGTGCGACTCGCGAGGCGGTTGGCGAGCGGTGCCGATGCCATCATTGAGGGCTTCCGGCCGGGCACGATGGAGCGTCTCGGACTTGGGCCGGAAGATCTCTTCGCCGAAAATGCCAGGCTGGTCTACGGTCGCATGACGGGGTGGGGGCAGCATGGCCCATATGCAGCCGTGGCTGGCCATGACATCAATTACATCGCCCTCTCCGGCGTGCTGAACGGAATCGGAAGGGCAGGCGAGAAGCCCGTCCCGCCCATGAATCTGATCGGCGACTATGGCGGCGGCGCGATGATGCTCGGGTTTGGCATGCTGGCCGCAATCCTTCATGCGCGCACGACCGGCGACGGGCAGGTCGTCGATTGCTCGATGGTCAAAGGCAGCGCCCTGCTGATGACCGCCATCTATTCCAAGCGCGCCGCAGATCAGTGGTCGGATGAGCGTGGCGTCAATCTGTTCGACTCCGGCGCCCCCTTTTACGATGTCTACGAGACGTCAGACGGGCGCCATGTCGCTGTCGGGGCTCTCGAACCAGCTTTTTTCAGGGAATTGGTCCGCCTTCTTGCCCTGGATCGGCATCCGGCGTTCGCGCAGCAATATGACAAGGAGTCCTGGGATGCGCAGCGCGAAGCCCTGACTGCGGTCTTCCGGTCGCGCACGCGGGCCGAGTGGGACGAACTTTTGATGCAGACTGACGCTTGCTACGCGCCAGTGCTTTCGATGGCTGAAGCGACCGATGACCCCCATAATCGCGCGATCGAGACTTTTGTCGACGTCGCCGGCCGCTCCCAGCCGGCGCCGGCGCCAACCTACTCACGCTCGGTTCTCGGCAGACCGTTCGACATGGAGTCCGGAACCTCTACCACGCACGCCGTACTCAGCGATGCCGGCTTTGATCCGGTTGAGATTGCTGCGCTTGAGGCGCGTGGGATCGTCGTCTAGCCGACACAACATATGCACGAGACTCGGCTTGGCGAGTGCGGTGAACGCGCGTCTCGCGCCCTCATTCGTGAGCATCAATTCGACTGATAGGCGGCATTGAAACACGGTATTTGTTCCGTCCTCTGCCTCGTGCTTGCTTTGCGGCATGATTCTTCACCGACTTCTTCGCGATCTATCGTCCCTGACATCTGGCGCGCGCGATGATTGACGAGGCGGTGCGGCAGGAGATCGAGCGCCTGGAGGGGCTACGCTGCGAGGCGCTGATGGCAGGCAACGTTGGCACGCTTGGCGGCTTGATGGCCGACGACCTCGTGCACATTCATGGAACGGGGGATATCGAGGACAAGGCCACCTATCTGTTGGGTGTACAGGACAAATATTGCTTCCATCGGGTCGAGCGCGGCGCTCTCCAGATGCGCGCTTATGGCGACGTCGTCGTCGTGAACGGGCCGCTTCGTCAGACTATATCGCTACGCGGGACCAACCAGCGTCGTGACGTGGACGCGGTCGTGACGCAGCTTTGGATTCGCGTCGAGGATGGCTGGAGGCAGAACACCTGCCACAACGCCTTCCTCGCGAAACCCTGATTGCGCTCGGAGGGCATATGCCGCTGGTATCCTTTCAGCTCGACGGTCGGCCGCATCTCGGCAAGCTGTTCGGTGATCATGTGGTGGATTTGGCGGCGCTGGGTCCCCAGATGCCCAGCACGGTCATAGACTTTCTTGCGGCTGGATCCTCTGCGCTGACGGCGTTCCAGGCGCTGGAAGACGCCGGGCTGCCTCATGTCATGCTACGGGATCTCCACCTGCTACCGCCCGTCCCGAACCCGGAGAAATATCTCGGGATTGGTCTGAATTACCGCGACCATGCGTCCGAGGCCGCAAAAGCCGGGCTTCAGGCGCCATCGTCGCAGCTCTGGTTCAACAAGCAGGTCTCCTGCATCGTCGGGCCATTTGATGGAGTCGTGAAACCCGCCGTCTCGCAGCAGCTGGATTACGAGGTCGAGTTGGCCGTAGTGATCGGGCGCCGGTGCCGCAATGTATCCAGCGCGGCGGCCCGCGGCGTGATTGGCGGATACATGGTGGCAAACGACGTATCGGCACGTGACTGGCAGTTCCGGAGCGCGACACTCACGCTCGGCAAGTCCTTCGACACGCACGGTCCGACGGGGCCGTGGTTGACGCTTGAGCATGAGATCGATGACCCCCATACGCTCGACATCCGGATGTTCGTCAACGGCGAGCAGCGGCAGAGCAGCAATACACGTCACATGATCCATAATATCTTCGACCAGATATCTTATTTGTCGACAGTCATGACTCTGAAGCCCGGCGATATTCTCGCGACCGGGACTCCGGCCGGGGTCGGAATGGCATCCGATCCGCCTCGTTTTCTGAGCATAGGCGACGTCATGCGGGCGGAAATCTCCGGAATAGGGTTCATCGAAAACATCGTTGTAGCAGATGAAAACGCCGAGCGGTCCGCAGACTAGGTCGGATCGACGCCGGGCGTGGTTTCAAAGGAATTCGAGTAGACATGAAGAATAAGGTCATCATTTCCTGCGCTGTCACCGGTTCGGCGCATACGCCGACCATGTCGGAAGCATTGCCCGTCACGCCACAGGAGATTGCCGACCAGTCGATCGCGGCAGCGGCGGCAGGGGCCGCCATTCTCCATTTGCATGCGCGCGATCCGGAAACCGGAGAGCCGACGGGTGATCCAGACGTCTATGCGCGATTCCTTCAGCAAATTCACGGCGCGACCGACGCCGTCATCAACATCACCACCGGCGGAAGCACCCAGATGACCGTCGAGCAGCGACTGATGGCAGCCGAACGGTTCCGGCCCGAAATGTGCTCGCTGAACATGGGAAGCATCAACTTCGCGTTCTTCAATGCAGGCAAGCGTATTTCGCAATGGAAGCACGAATGGGAGGAACCCTATGTCCGAAATTCGGATTCGTACATCTTCCGCAACACCTTTCGCGATATCGCATATATCCTCGAGAAAATGAGCGAACACGGGACAAAATTCGAGCATGAATGCTACGATGTCGGTCACCTCTACAACCTTGCTCACTTCGTCGAGCGAGGTCTGGTAAGGCCCCCATTCTTCATTCAGCATATCTTCGGGATTCTCGGCGGGATCGGCGCTGATCTCGAAAACTTGATGTTCATGAAGCAGACGGCCGATCGGCTGTTCGGCGCGGAGACCTATTCCTGGTCGGTCCTTGCCGCCGGGCGCCATCAAATGCCCTTCATCACGCAGGCCGCATTGCTTGGTGGGAATGTGCGGGTCGGCTTGGAGGACAGCCTGTTCATTGAGCCGCGCAAACTTGCGCGCTCCAACGCCGAGCAAGTCGCAAAGGCGGTACGCATCCTTGCCGAGATAGGCCTCGAGCCAGCGACGCCAGCCGAGGCCAGGGAAATGCTAGGCCTAAAAGGAAGGGCCGGAATCTCGGTCTGACCGGGGAGCGCTCGCCTCGGCTGGCCGACGCTACGCGACCACGTCGCCCCGGAGGTCTCGAGGCTCGATGATGCCTATGGTGCGACCCTAGCCAGCAAAGGCGTGGAAGGTCCATCCCGGCCGAGCGGTCATCGCTGGACCACATCTGGTTCGCGTCGGCGAGCGCGAACTAACCGCCCGAGTCACCCTCGTTGCGACAGGCGCGCCCACATGAAGAATGTCTTCGCCGGTCGCGAAGAGCGCGCTTTATACAAAATGGTCATTCACCCCGAGAATGACGTGGTTCTTGGCGTGCATATGATCGGTCCCGACGCTCCCGAGATGCTCCAGCTGGCGGCGATTGCTGTCAAAGCGGGTCTCACCGAGCAGGATTTCGACGACACCATCGCCCTTCATCCGACGATGGCAGAAGAGATGGCGCTTATGCGTTAGGGCCGCCGCAGGCTTTGCGACTCGCCGAAGAATAAATCCGCCTGATGCACCGCATAGAACATAAAGATTTGTCTGATCGCGGCTCAAGGTGAAAACAGGCATCGTAGCTTAATTGGTCAGCAATGCTCGTGTTCGCGAGCCCGGCGTGACCGAAGCGCAAATGGAAGAGGACCATAGCAGCTTGGATCGTGCGGAAAGTGCAACCACCGCGCCGCAGCTGCGAAGCGGCCATCGCGACGGCGCCGCGGATTTATGGTCGCTCTTGAGATTTATCGAAGGCCGGCCGCTGCCGCCTGGTTAACAGCGACCGGCTCGGAACAGTCATCGCGCCATAAGCGCGGGAAAAGTGGGAGGGGATACGATGAAGATGATATTTGCCTGTACGACTGCAGCTTTGGCTATTTCAGCGTCGAGTGTCGCAGAGGCTCAAACGACGCGCGCGCCCTCAGCGGAAATTGGGCAGACGGCATCGGCGCCTGCCGATTCGGTCTCGAACAGCGAGGTCGGCCTTCAAGAGATCATCGTCACCGCACAGAAGCGGTCCGAAAATCTGCAGACAGTGCCGATCGCAATCACTGCGGCATCGGGTGAAACTCTAGCTTCGCGTGGGGTTGCGAATACGATGCAGCTCGGCCTCGTCTCGCCTGGACTAAACATAAATGAGACGGCGGGCGCCTTCCAGCCGTCGATCCGGGGCATTGGAACATCTAGTTCGCTCGCCGAGAACCCAGTCGCGCTCTACGTCGATGGGGTTTACATTCCGCAGCAAAAAGATGGGCTGCGCGAGTTCGAGGACATCGAGCAGATTTCGGTGCTCAATGGCCCGCAAGGCACATTATTTGGCCGCAACGCCACCGCTGGTGTGATCCAGATTACGACCAAGGCGCCGAGCTTCGACGTCAGCGGCAGGGTCCATGCCGATATCGATAGCTACCTCACAGGCAAGATTGGTGGCTACATCACTGGAGGCCTGACGGACAACATCGCTGCCAGCCTGTCAGCCAGTTTCACCAAGCAAGGCAACGGCTGGGGAAAGAATCTTACCACAGGCCTCGACACCTACCGGATCGAGCATAATGGGCAAGTCCGCGGCAAACTCCTCTTTCGCTTGGGCGACAATACGAGCATGACTCTCGCGGGTGACTACATCGACTGGCGTCGCCGAATGGCAGAGCTCAGCCCGACCCCGGGCACGGCATTGGGTGTCCCGAATCCCTATACCGCAAATCCGCTCAAATCGGTTTACGACTCTTACTCGGCTGTCGAAAACTATGTTGGGCTCAAAGGCGGTGGTGTCAGCCTGACGATAAACCAGAAAGGCGACGCGATAAACCTCGTGTCGATTACGGCTTATCGCGACGTCAAGAGCGTGTATCAATCCGATGGGCTGCCGATTGGGCAATATATTCTTGTGCCCACCTCGCCGAATTCACCAAGTCGCAGCTTCAGCCAGGAGTTTCAGGTCCTATCCAACAACACGGGACCACTGAGCTGGACCTTCGGCCTTTATTACTTCAATTATCGCAACGGCCTGAAGCCGCTCCTGCGGAACTTTGCTGGCTTCTTGGCGCCTTTGCCGACCAGCGTCGTGCAACGACAGACGTTTGCAACTGAGAAGACGGAATCGGTAGCGCCTTTCGGTGAGTTGAAATGGGAATTTCTGCCTGAAACCCACCTCATCGGCGGCTTCCGCTATACGTATGAACGTCGGTCGCTTCAGGATGCCAGAAACGTCTTCGTCACGAAGGCGGGCCCTTCCACTACCACATCCTACCATGGCTCGATCAGTTATAGCCAGCCCACGTACCGGATAGGGCTGGACCATCGCTTTTCCAACCAGATCATGGGCTACGCTACCTTCAACAAGGGGTTCAAAAGCGGCGGCTACAATATCGGCTCCCCGCAAACTGCACCTTTTCAGCCGGAGACCCTCAACGCCTACGAGGTCGGTCTGAAATCGCAGTTGCTGGACCGCAATCTGCGCCTCAATCTGGCGGCGTTCTATTATGATTATACGAACTTGCAGGTGACGCAGTTTGTAAACCTGATTCAGACCGTCACCAACGGACCGAAAGCAAGGATATACGGCCTGGACGCCGACTTTGAAGCTAGGCTTTCAAGCTCGCTTAGATTGAGCGGTGGATTTGAACTCAAGCACGCAACGTTCACGAGCTATCCCAATGCGGTGTTCGGTCAGCTGGGCGCCGGGGGCGTCGGTGCTACTTTGGTGCCGGGTGACGCGACGGGCAATCGGTTGCCTCAGGCGCAAAACTTCAGCGGTACGTTGGCCGTCGACTATCATCACGACGTGTCGGCCGGCTCGATCGATTTTAACGCGACCGCGAATTATAATGGCGATTTCTACTTTACGTCGGACAATCGAATCCGTCAGGCGCCCTATACTATCGTAAATACTTCGTTGACGTGGAATTTGCCGGGCGAGCGCGTAAGTCTGAAAATCTGGGGCACGAACTTGGCTAACGAACGATACGCCACGACTGCCCTCGAAACGACATTGGGCTTCGTGAGCGGATATAATTCGGCGCCGCGGACGGTCGGCGGCACCGTGAGCTACAAGTTCTAACTTTCCAGGTGAAGGGCTCGTGCTGGAGCATGAGTCAGGGAGAAATTGCATGAATGTTCGGCTCATCCTTGCGTCCGCCATCCTCGTAACTGCTTCGCTGGGTGGCAACGCGAGTCGAGCCGAGGCGCCGCGGGGAACCGGTGCGGGTTCGTGTCAGGCCCGCGCCGGTCTGACACCGATCTGCAACGTCCCCGCGCCCGAGGATATTGAGCCGACGCCTGACGGCAAGGCGCTTTTCGTAAGCGAGGTCGGCATCTCCCTTGATCAGCAAGGTGGCTTAGTTTTCAAACCCGGACACCTTAGCATTATCGATATCGCCACCGGACAGCGGCGTGTCCTCTTCCCCTCATCAGTCGCCGACAATGGCCAGCCAGGCTGGGGCGATCCGGCCTGCAAGCCCGCTGGGCCAGCTTTCTCGCCCGGCGGGCTGCATCTTTCGAAGCGGACGGACGGCGCCTGGCAACTCCTGGCGGTCAATTATGCACCGCATCCTTCGGTCGAGATGTTCGAGGTCGTGGGAACCCCAGCTCATGCCGAGCTACGGTGGCGGGGATGCGTTGGCTTCACCGACGCGGTCATGCTCAATGACGTGGCAGCCCTGCCTTCCGGGGGCTTTGTGACGACCGTGAGCAAATTCGGCAACGAGACGCTCATCGGCGCGCTTACGAAGAGTGAACAAGGGCTGGGCACCGGCTTCGTCCTTCGTTGGCGTCCGGACGCCGGCACGGATATTCTGCCGGGAAGCATCATGCCTTTCGCTAACGGCATCCAGGTGAGCGCCGATGGTAAATCGGTCTTCGTCGCGAGCACGCATAGCAAGGGCGAGGTCCGCAAGATTGACATCGCCACGGGAGGGCTGCTTGGGACCGTCAGCATCGCCCGGCCGGATAATCTGGCTTGGAACTCCGACGGAAAGCTGATCGTCGGCACCGGGGCTGCGGTCGGCGCTGCCTGTCAGGGCCGCGACGATTGTCCGTTCCGATATGATATCATCGCGATAGACCCTACGACGATGACATCCACGACAGTACGCTCGCTTGAGTCCGTCAAGATGGTCGACGCAGTGTCCGTCGCCGCCGAGGCCGGTAGCAGTTATTTCCTGGGTTCCGCCACGGGCGACCGCATCCTGAGAATCTCACGCAAGCAGTGAAACGCCGGAATGGACCATCCTCACGCAGGTCGTGAGGGCGGATTTGGCGCTGCATCCGTCCAGATGCGATTCCAGACGGGGCGAGTTTGCAGTCTTGGTGCGCTGAGTGAGTGAGGATTGCGCGATTTCACGGACAGTCACGATCTAATCGTAGACGTGACGTCCTACATCGAGCGTGTTCGGATTTGTAAGCCCCTCCTCTTTCCATCCCCAGCCGATATGCTGTCCCATCAGCTTGCGAAATCTTGTTGGATGCTTATCCAGAAGTTCAGGGGTCACATGTTCTTTATATAGTTCTTGAGGTCGTACGAAGGGCCTAGCCATGCCTATGATCAGGCTCTTCCGAGTCCCCGGGGCGGTTCGTTGAAAGGCTCCGTGCCAGGTGTTTCCGCTCCATACTATGAGCGACCCCGGCGCGGCGTTTACCACAACTCTCTGATCGACGCCTTCTCCAGGCATCGGGTGTCTATAATATCGATGGCTGCCCGGCACGTAGCAAAGGGCGCCATTTTCTTGCGAATACTCGCTAAGAGCCATCGTCAGATTGCAGATGTTTACGTGAGGCGCAAAAGGTGCACTGTGCATTGCATGGTCGCAGTGGAGATATAAATCGCTGGACCCAGCGCGCTTTATGACCGCCATGCAATTGAAAAGAAACGAATTTTCTCCAACGAGGTAGGTCGTTAGGGCGAGCACCACAGGATTGAGGACCGCTTCCTGAAATACATCGTCTTCAAAAAGCATATACGGGAGTACTTCGCCGAATGCGCCTTTGGCGACGTTGTCCCTGTCGGGGTAACGTTGACGTGCGACGCGATCTATGGCGTTGTTGATTCGCTCGATGAATTCAGGTGAAGCGACCTTATCTGGAGCGATTACGGTAAGGCCTTTGATTTCGAGTTCCGCGATATTTTCTAGAAGATCGAGGGTACGTAACGTCTCCCACAGGGCCGTGGCGGCCGGAGCGATCGACACACCGTAGCGATCGTCTGAGTCCTGCGTCGTACGTTTCAGGAAGTCCTCATAGCCAACCGCCAGATGGCTTTGGTCGGGAGCAGCTTGCGTGTTCATTCTTTACTCCTGCAGGGCGGTTTTGTATATTTAGCAACTGCACGCTGCACAGTCCGCAGCCGGACTTCCACCATATACAATCAATTAACATGCCCATAATCGATTGAACGAATGAAGCCTATTTTAGGGGCTTATCCCGCATAAACAGCTTTCGCGTTCTTATGCCTCAGGACCGCTGCGGGACTCGCGACGCCTACGAATAAAACTGCCTGATGCACCTCATAAACCATAAAGATTTGAGTGATCGCGACCCAAGGTGAAAACAGGTACCGTAGATTGAATGGTCAGCAAGCTCGTATCCGCGATCATCTCGTGACCAAAGTGCGAATGGAAGAGGACTGTACCACGCAGAGATCGGGCAAGAACTGCGAACTCCGCACCGTACTCGCGGAGCGGGAATATCGATGGCGCGGCTGATTATTGTCGCTTTTGAAATTAGCAGTGGTCAGACGCCGTCACAGTCTTCGACGTGGAAAGACTTCAGATAGTCAAGGCGCGCCAAGCGCGGAAGGATTGGGAGGGCATGATATGAAATTGTTACTTGCTTCTGCGACGGCCGCGACAGCTCTGGCGCTGCCGGGCACCGTCTGTGCCCACGCCGTCTATTCCGCCTCCACTCAGCCGACACTGTCTACTGAGAGATCCCTCGCACCGGTCGATGGTGTCGGCCTCGAGGAAATCGTCGTCACTGCGCAGAAGCACTCTGAGACTCCTCAGGCCGTTCTCATTGCATCAGATCTGCGATGGTGGCGACTGTAAATCTGAGGATTTCTGGACATGCATACGGTTGATAATGAGAAAATCCGCCAAATGGCCGGTGTCAGAGTTGGGCGCGTCCGCACACCTGCGGGATTAGCGGGCGGCGCTATTCTGAGCCTTTCACTTGCCGCCACAATTGCCGGAGCTGACACCCCGACAAATGCGCTTACCAAAAGCTCGACATACATGACAGTCGGGTGCGCAGGATGCCACGGCGTGCAGGCGGAAGGTGGCTTCGGCCCGGCGCTTTCCGGGTTAGCTTTCATATACAAGTGGCGTGGTCAGGGAACGGCTGCGCTTGCGAGCTATATTCGGGCAAACATGCCGCCAGGCGATGCAGGTAGCCTATCTGCCAATGAATCTGTCAGTCTGGCCAAGCTCCTCCTGCGTGATGGCGAAACCCCTGCGCAGAAGGCAGCGATCTTAACGCATGCAGCTACGACTGACGATTCGCCTAACAGCGAGCGCCTCAGCCTCATAGAACCGGAAGTCAATTTTGATACCGTCTATCAAACAGAGATTAAGCGTCGGAACGACTTTATGGGGCATTTGAGACCGGTGACAGACGCTATGTTAAAGAAGCCTCCGCCGGAAGATTGGCTCATAGTACACCGAACCTACGATAGCTCGGGCTTTAGCCCGCTGCATGAAATTGACGTAAGCAATGTTGCTCACCTACAGCTCGCTTGGGCGCTTGCATTGCCAACCGGAAGTAATGGCATAACGCCCCTTGCTCATGACGGTGTCTTGTTCATTAATAGCAGCGGAACCGTCATGGCTATCGACGCTGTTTCTGGAGATGTCCTGTGGAAATTCAGTAGCCCAGTTGAGCTTGCGCCGCTAGGCCCGCCGGTCACCCAACCGAGGGGGATGGCTATTTATGGCTACACTTTGATTGTTCCAACGAGCGATAACCATGTGATTGCGCTGGATATTAGACAGGGCAAGCCAATCTGGGATACATCGATTGCCGCGAGCGGGGGCGCACTCCGCATCACCGGAGCGCCGATTGTTGTTCGGGGTAAGATCATCCAAGGGTTATCGGGATGCGTGATCTCTAATGAATGCGCTGTTATCGCACTCGATGCCGTAACCGGCAAGGAAGTCTGGCGGTTCAAAACCATACCGGATGCTCATGAAAAGAATGGCGATACCTGGGCTGGGATGCCCAGCGAGGAGCGGACAGGTGCCTCAGTGTGGGGGAGTGCGAGCTACGATACGCAGACGAACCTAATTTACGTGGGAACCGCGCAGACATACAAGGTAACCGCCTTAATGGCCTCGAAAGCTGTAAGTAGGTTGAACTCAGCACTTTATACTAATACGACCCTTGCTTTAGATCCCGATACGGGCCGCCTAGTTTGGCATTACCAACATTTTGCGCGTGAAGTTTGGGATCTAGATTGGGTGTTCGAACGGACCTTGATGACCATCCCAACATCGAAAGGACCGCGACGTGTGGTCGCCACGATGGGTAAGATCGGTATCATGGACTACCTGGACGCTCATACGGGCGCATACTTAAATTCCTTTGATTTGGGTATGCAGAACCTGGTGAAGGAAATTGACCCGGTTACGGGCGCAAAGAAGATCGATCCGGCCTTCGAACCCGAACTCAATCACGTTACGGCGATTTGCCCATTTGCCACAGGAGTTAGAAACTGGCCGGCGACATCCTTCGATTCTCGAACAAACCTACTCTATGTGCCGTATCTTCGCGCCTGCATGAATTTCGTTTGGAAGCAGGCGGATGGTTATGACATCACCATGGGCCTTAAAGTTCCAGATGGCGAAGACCGTAATTACGGCGGCGTGGCCGCCGTCGACGTGATCACCCGCAAGCTGCAGTGGAAAAGCAAATATCGTGGTCCTGCGCAGTCAGCGGCGCTTGCCACGGGCGGAAATCTAGTATTCGAAGGAGGCCGTGATCGAATTTTCCGTGCTTCAGAAAGTAGTACGGGAAAGGTCTTGTGGGAGCTTAAGCTCGATCAAATTGCTTCATCAACGCCGATAACGTTTATGGCCGGGAATGATCAGTATGTCGCAGTCACTACGGGTGCGGGCAATCCAAATGAGGTCACCAGCCGATCACTTACGCCAGAAATCGAGCCAGCAGGTCCCGGCGTGCGCCTTTGGGTATTTAAGCTTTCGTCAAACACGAATCTCGGCGCCACGGACAAGAGCCCTGATTGTTCTCTCTCTCATTAGGCAGGGCTGATCAGAGAAATTCACTCGACCTGACGGGAGGCGGCGATGGGTCAGGCGGGATTGTTTGGATTGTCGGACCGCATGGAGCGGTTTTCGGCGCACGGATCCGCTGGAGGAGCTGGGACGGATCTGGACTTCGAAGGGTTTCGCTGCTGCCGATTGCCGCGCCGAACGATCCGGTGGCGACTCCGAAGGTGCTGGTGCTCGCGGCGCGGATTAACGTTGCCGACGCGCGGATAGAGTATCTGAATTAACGTCCGGACGCTCCCGGATGAAGTGGACCCATGCGCGTGATTATCCAGCTCTCCGGCGAGGATAAGTCCAACTGATGTACTGCATAAACTATAAAGATTTGCATGATGACGAACGAAGCGGAAAGCAAACCGCAATAGAACAATCTCTAACAAGAGAAGCATTCGGGGGAAAGTGTCATGAAGAGCATTGCAGGTTCGCGCTATGGGCTTTTTAGCACGGCAGCGATACTGACGCTGTATACCGGACAGGCACAGGCACAATCTCAGGTTGCGCCGTCAATCGCACCTTCGAGCGAGCCCATGCAGGATATCGTGGTGACCGCTCAGCGTCGCTCCGAGCGTCTGCAGGATGTTCCGATCTCGATTGCTGTGATGAGCGGTGCGAAGCTGGACAGCTCGACCTCATCCGGAACCACCGACGCCCTGACGAGCGTCGCCGGTGTTGCGGTCTCCCAGTCCACCCAGAACAACTCTTCTCTGATTACGATTCGTGGCGTCTCCGCAGGCGCGTCAGCGTTGAACGGAGCCAGCACGGTCGGCTTCTACATCGACTCGCTGCCCTTCGGCTTCGTGAAATCGGCGATCGCGCCCGACTTATCGATCTATGACCTCGACCGCATCGAAGTCCTTCGAGGTCCGCAGGGAACGCTTTATGGCGCCAGCTCGCAGAATGGTGTCGTTCGCGTGCTTACACACGACGCTGATTTCAATATCTTCGAGCTGAAGGCGCGCGGATCCCTTTCCAGTACGTACCACGGCGGAGAGAGCTATCGCGGCGACACGGCGGCGAACATCCCACTCGTCGACGATATGTTAGCGGCACGCCTGGTGCTGGGCTATCAGCACCTCGGCGGCTGGATCGACCGCGCAAATGAGAAGGACGCCAACCACTCGCGGGTCGAGAATGCTCGGCTTCGCGTTCGCTTCGAGCCCACCAGCCGACTCAAGGTCGGGGTGAGCGGGATGATTACGACGAACGATTATGGTGCGCCTTCGTCGGCCGCCGAGCCATATTTCGACACGTCGCTTATCAGTGAACCTGGCAGCACCAGGATCGAGCAATACGGCGTAAACGCGAGCTACGACTTCGATACATTTTCGGTATCTGCAGCCAGTGGCTGGCTCAGCTACAAGAGCCGCGCCATCCTTGATTATGCTCCATTTCCGCCCGACACGATGGGCGTGTCAAAGTTCGGGTCTCGCATTCAATCGGACGAGCTGAATATCCGCTCGACGACGAAAAGCGACTGGCAATGGAGCGTGGGCGCCATCTATCGCAACGGCCGCGACCCATTATTCCAATCCTTGACCGGATTCGTCACGATCGTCCCGATCCAGACGTCGGACATCTCGAAGTCCTATGCCTTCTTTGGCGAATTGACGCGCTTCCTCTTCGACCGTCGCCTCGAGATCATGCTTGGCGCGCGCTATTTTCACGACCATGTGACAACCCGCGAAGACGCGCCATTCGATGGCAATCCGTCGACGCCGTTGCTGAGTGCGGACGCCAAGTTCAACAAGGTATCCCCGCGTGCCGTGTTCACTTGGCATCAGAGCCCAGATCTCACGCTCTACGCGTCTTACGGCCAGGGCTTCCGAAGCGGTTTTCCCCAGAACCCGGCCGTCGTGCGCGCCGCGCCCGGTCTTCAACCGGCCAAGCCAGATAATCTAACCAATTATGAGATCGGCGCCAAGGGGAGCCTGTTCGACCACCGTCTGACGTTCAACGGAGCGCTTTATTACATCAAGTGGGCTGACGTGCAGCAGACACTTAAGATCCCCTATCAAGGCACCTTCTTCAATGCCGTCACGAACGGCACTGGCGCGAGCGGCGTGGGTGTGGACTTCTCCGTTGAGGTTGAGCCAATTCACGGATTGCACGTGGCGGCCGCGGTGGGCTGGAACAACTTGCGCACAGACGGCCCGACAATATCGAACGGAGTAGTCCTGTTCGACAAAGGCGATCGCCTCGATCTGTCCCCGGCTTTTACCGGAAGCGCGTCTGCGCAATATACCTTCCCGCTATCATCCAACCTCAACGGCGAACTCGGAGTGTCGGGAACCGAGACATCGAGCCAGACGATGCGTACGATCGGGTATATCGGTCACAGCGGCGATGTGTTTATCGGGAAAGCGAGCTTCTCGTTGAGCCGCCCGGACCGGTGGACATTGAGCGTCTTCGTCGACAATTTCAACAATTTCCACGACGTATTCGCACCTTCGAATATCGCGAACTTCTATCCCAATTGGCTGCAACGGATACGCCCCCGCACAATTGGCGCACAATTCGAGGTCCATTTTCGATAGGTTTGCTGCCGGGGACGCAATCCGACTTTGTTGATCAGGAAGCTGCCGGATGGCAAATGCGACTCGGTAGGCGGCGCATAGATTCTACTGATACTGAGCATCGATAGTCGGTATTTGATCCGATCCCGCCGCTGTGGTTGCGTGAGCTACCGCATGGCACCCGTAAAGGCCGAGATTCAGAAGGATATTCGGCTCGAATGGTGCCGAAGTTGTCCCCGTTCGAGGTGCAGCTGCTTTATTTTCAAATTGGGAGAGGTTCAAGATGTCGCAACGATCCAAGCTTAACCAGCCACGCATTGACATCCATTCGCATGTGATGCCCGCGGCGGTGATGGGGAAGGCTGGAAGCCACGGCCCGGAGCTTCTCTTCGAGGACGATGGCACGATGGTCATCCGCGTTGGCAAATATCGCCTGCGGGCCGATATCGTCGGCAAGGAGGCGGAGGCCGCGGCATTGGGTCCGAAGGCCTGGCGCGAGCAGCAACTGGCGGCCTTCGGCGACCCCGCGCGGCGGGTCGCTGAACTCGATGCGCTCGATATCGACGTGATGGGCGTGACCAGCCCGCCGCTTTTCTATATGTACACTGTCGAGCGCGATACCGCCGTCGCCTTCGCGCGCTCCGCCAATGACGCGCTTGCCGATTATTGTGCGGTCGCGCCGAAGCGGCTGTTCTATATGGCGTCGGTCCCGCTCCAGGACATCAGCGCGTCGATCGACGAAGTCCGGCACAGTGTGGGGCGGGGCGCGCGTGGCGTGAACATGGGCGGCCGCGACCTGGCGGGCAAGCAGATCTACAGCGAAGAGATGTGGCCGCTGTTCGAGGAGATCGAAAAGAACAACCTTCCGCTCTTTATCCATCCTTATCCCAGCGAGATCGAGGACGGGAAGGTGCCGGACTTCTACACGCCGCTCATTCTCGATTATCCCTTCGAATGCACCCGAGCCGTGAACAACATGATCCTCGGCGGGGTGTTTGACGCGTTCCCGAACCTCAAGGTGTATGTCAGCCACGGCGGCGGCTTCATCCCCTATCAGTTCGGCCGTATCGAGACGTTCGCGACGCTCAACAAGCATGTCCGGTGCAAGAAGCCGCCGCGCGAATATCTCAAGAACTTCTATTTCGACACGCTGATCCACGATCTGGCCGCGCGCAAATATCTTGTGGACTGGATGGGCGCGGACAACCTTGTCGTGGGTGACAATCACGGCGGCATGGATTCGGTCGATGGCTTCGCTTATGTCGACGAGCTCGGTCTCGACGAGGCCGATGCCAACAAGATCAAGGGCCATAACGCCCGCAAGCTCTTCAAGCTCGACGATCACCTTGCCTGATCGCCGGGCGCAGCCTGTTCGGAGAGAAGCGGTGACCGCGATCGTCAACCAGCTCGCTTTCGTCGATATCAACGTGGTCGACCTCGACGCATGGGAAGGATTCGCGCGCGACATTCTCGGCTTCGGGACTATCCGGAAGGGGGGCGTGCTGGATCTTCGAATGGATGAGCGCCCGTTTCGCTATCGGTTGCGCGAAAGCACTCGCGACGGGTTTCCCATCCTTGGATGGCAGGCGCCGGATGAGGCTGCGATCGAGCTTCTTGGGCAGCGGCTGACGGGCCGGGGCCTGAGCTTTTCGCCTCTCGACGTAACGCGCCTGCGCGATCGGGGGGCGGTCGCTGGCTTGGGTTTTGAGTGCCGCAATGGCATCCGGCACGAAGTCGTATCCGGGTTGAAACCCGGTCCGGCCTTCGAGCCAGGGCCGGCTGTTTCCGGCTTCGTCACGGGATCTGGTGGTCTTGGCCATGTCGTGTGGTCAATTCCCGATGTCGCGGCAATGGACGAGCTGCTCCTCGATGTCTTCGGGATGGATCTGCGTGAAGATATCGCTACCCCGGCCGGCCCAGGTCATTTCTACGGCTGCAATCCGCGCCACCATAGCCTTGCAGTCTTCTCTGCCCCATCGCTGCGCCTCGAGCATCTCATGGTGGAAATGGGGGAGATCGACGATGTCGGATGCGCCATGGACCGCGCCGAGGACGAAGGGGACATTCTCATGCAGCCACTCGGGCGGCATCGCACCGATCAAATGATATCCTTCTATGTGCGATCGCCGAGCGGGTTCGGGATGGAAGTCGGTTGCAACGGCCTGCTATGCGGTGATGATTGGGAAGAGGTCCGCGACAGCAGCAGAAAGCGCCCATGGGGGCATGGGGCCGCGATGCGCGGGCATCACAAGACACGGACAAATGCATCATCGGCGATCAGGAAGAAAGATGCATAACCAACCCTTTGGGGATACTCCCCCTGCAGCCCCCCGATTAACTGTAGTAGCGAATGAAATATCTTCTGCTTAAGCCCGAGGACCAAGGAAGACGTCATGAGCCAGGACACACTGGGGAACATCCGCCGCGCGATGGACGAGCAACTTGCTCGCAGGCACTATCCTGAAGGCTTTCCGGCGCTGCCGGGCGTTCCGACCGCCCGCTTTTACGACCCAGGTTTCGCTGCTGCGGAAATGGAGCATCTCTGGAAAAAGACTTGGCTCATGGTCGGCGTCGAAAGTGAGCTGGCGCGGGACGGATCCTATTTTTTGTTCGAGCAGCTCGGCCTGTCGGTGATCGTAAGGCGGGACAAGGATGGCGGCATCGGTGCCTTCTATAACACTTGTCGGCATCGCGCATCCGCCCTGCTGCAGGAGCCGACAGGCCGGGTCGCCCGCTTCATCTGCCCGTATCACTCCTGGGGCTATTCGCTCAGCGGGGATCTCGTCTCGGTTCCGGAAGCGCATGATTTCGCGTGTCTCAACAAAGCTGACTTTGGCTTATCGCCCGTCCGTTGCGATGTTTGGCGTGGGCTCATCTTCATCAATCTCTCCCCGGAGGGCGGATCCCTGGCCGATTTCATGGCACCGGTGGTAGGCCCGATGACCGGCTTTCCGTTCGAGAATCTGGTCGTCAAGGACCACTATTTCATCGAAATGGATTGTAACTGGAAGCTTGCATATCACAACTTCATCGAAGGTTATCATACCACGACCGTTCATCCGCAGTCATTGGCCCCTTATCTTCAACCGCAGACCTTGACGGTTGCGCTGCTCAACCATGGACATGCGCGCATAACGGTTGCGCGTCGCGACAATAGCTCCATCTACAGCTCGGAGGCGGCTATCGCAGACGAAATCAGTCCGGTGTTCAAGGAACTGAGCAACGTTCTATCGACCTTCCCCAATTGCTATGCGGCGCTTGATCCTGGGGGTTTTGCCTTTCAGAACTTCTGGCCTGTCGGAGAGAAGAAGTCGGTCCTTGAGATCAGGTTGGTTGGCTGGGAGTCGAGCCCCTCCGATGAAGCATATTGGAACGTGATGCGAACCAGCTTTCAGGCGATATTGGCTGAAGATCTCCGGCTCTTTCCGGGCATGCAGCATGGTGTCGAGAAAGGTGCCCTTTCGCATGTTTTGATGGGATTCAGGGAGCGCGCGCTCTATTGGATGGAGGAAGAAATCGACCGCAGGATCGGCGTGAAAAATATCCCCGAGCCATTGCGGGTGGCTCAGGTACTCAGCGGTCAGGTCGACCACTGAACGCCGCTTCCCAGTCAGCACCCCTTGCACCTGCGGCTCCTGACCTCGCTGCTGATCTCCCAAAGAGTCTGGAACGCTGGCTAGGCATATCCGACGGCCTCAGAGGCCAAGAATGTTCCAACCAGCGCGGGACACAACGTGGGGCAGCGCGAAGATTATCCGATGATCCGTCTCCTCTCGAAGCGTCCAGCGCCATTATCCGCGCACCCATAGTCATGGAGCGTGAACTGGCTCGTGGGGACGAACCGACCTTTTGATCAGGCGCTAAGACTGCGTCGCGACAGCAGCATAGACAAGCCTGATGAGCTGCATCCAAACTCAGTATTTGTCCGCTCATGGGTGATGTGGTTGCCTAATCGCATGAGGATCGCGCCACCGGGCGGTGGCTGGAAGGGACCTGCGGATAAATGAGCAACGTCAGAAAACTGGAGGCGGCCAACATTACGTTGAGCGAAATCATCGACCGCACAGAGGCGCTTTTGCCGGCGATCGGAGATCGGGCACTTCAGACCGAACGGGATCGCAACATTTCGATCGAGACGATCCGCGAGATCCGCGCAGCCGGGCTTGACCGCGTGATGCAGCCGCAACGATGGGGTGGCTTCGGTTTGGACGTCGATGCTTTCTTCGAGATCTGTTGGCGATTGTCGTCCGCTTGCGGCTCGACGGGCTGGGTCTACGCACAGTCCGCGATGCAGAAATGGTCACTTTCGCACGCGTCTGATAAGGCGCTGGCCGACCTTTTCCAGCAAAGGGACGTGCGCACCTGTTGCGCTTTCAATCCGCGCGGTGCGCATGTTGAGCCGGTCCCAGGTGGCTGGAACGTGACGGGGCGCTGGCAATGGGCAAGTGGCTGCCTTCATGCCGATTGGGCGTTGCTTGCTGCTATGGTCCCAGAATCCCCTGCGCCCGTGCTCCTCCTTGTGCCCAAAGAGGATTTCCTTATCGAGGACACTTGGCACGTGTCCGGTCTGCGCGGTACGGCCAGCAACGATATTGTCATTGACCAACCGCTGTTTGTGCCAGGCCATCGCTTTGCGCCGATGCGCGCAACCGACGACACTGCTCTTATGACCTATGGTAACGGCTCGTTCGGTGCGCCACAGGCCTCCATCACGCCATGGGGCGTGGTCACGCCGGTAATCGGAATGGCGCAGGGCGCGCTCAGGGCCTATGAAGATTCGACACGCGATCGGCTGTCCGCCTTTGGAGGCCAGAAGGTCGCGCAGATGGTGGGGCCGCAGATGCGCATCAGCGAGGCGGCGGCAAAGATCGACGCCGCACGGGCCCTGGCGCGTAATGATATTAGCGAAGCGATAGAGCGCGGCAAAGCTGGTGACTCGTTCAGCACCGATGATCGTGTTCGTTTCCGCCGCGACCATGCCTTCATCGTCAACCTCTGCTATGATGCGACGATGATGCTTGCCCGCGCCGCAGGCGCGAATTCTCTGTTCGACACGAACCCGATCCAGCGCTTCCTGCGCGACGTGCATGCCGGTTCGATGCAAATTGCGAGTAATTGGGACGAGCAGGCGGAGTCGTATGGCCGCGTGCGCATGGGCGGCGAGCCGAATGGCAGCATGTGGTAACCGATCCACGGTGGCTAATCCGTCGCCGACGAGCGCTGGCGTGAGGGTCAATTCAAACTCAACGGAAAGAGCCGCCCAGAGGCGCCGCAGCACCGTGTGCTCGACCGACGGGGCGCGGCTTTATTCACTTCGGCGAGGAGAGCCCGGTAGCGCAAAAAAGCATCAATCGAGATAGTCAGGGACGAGGTGTGACAATATCGATAGACAGTGCGACCTTTCGGAAGGTCCTTGGCCACTATCCGACCGGGGTCTGTGCCATAACCGCGATGGAGGACGGCAGGCCCGTCGGGATGATCGTCGGTACCTTTACCTCCGTATCGCTGGCGCCCCCTTTGGTCGCCTTCTTTCCAGATCGCAAGTCGCGCAGCTGGCAACGCATCCGAGCGGTGGGTCGCTTCTGCGTAAATGTGCTTGGGGCCGATCAGCTCGATCTATGCCAGACGCTCGCATCGAGAGGCGATGACAAGTTCTCCGCCGTCCGCTGGACCATGAACGATTTCGGATTGCCGATCCTCAATGATGTCATTGCATGGATTTTGTGCGACCTTCATGCAGTGCACGAGGCCGGCGATCATGACATCGCGCTAGGCAATGTTTTAATGCTTGATGTCGAAAGCTCGAAGGAACCGCTGATCTTCTGCAACGGCGGCTATGGCAAGCTGGAGTGGGCGACGCCCCCGAGCTTGGTTCGGGCAGCTGCGGGCGTGAAGTAACACCGCCTAAACAGCATTGGCCCCGTACCTCCATAATTGCCTTATCTCGCCATCGGTAATCCAAGGTCTACGCCAGTCGCTAGAAGTGTAAGCAGCATAAATGCTGCTGATGGTGCGCATCCAAAGTGAGGATTTGTCTCCGTTAGCGAAGGGTGCTTCTTTCGTATCGCAAGCGCTTCAAGCGGGCTGATGCGGAGGCGACAGCGTCGTCCCGGCGCAGCTTCTTGTGCCAATGATCCTATCCTCGGGAGAGAGCCCCATGTCGCGAACAATTAACATCCACGGTCATTTGATTCTCCCGCAGCTGATGGGCTTGGCGGGCGAGCAGGGTCCCGAGATAATTTGGCATGACGATGGCCGCGCCAGCATGCGTATCGGTGGCCGGTTTACCAAGCTCGTGACCGTCGACTCGAAGGAAGATGAGAAAACGCTCGGGACTCGTGCGACAACAGAGAAATTCCTGAAAAGCTGGTCAGATCCCAAGATACGTGTCGCCGAGATGGACGAAATCGGCACCGATGTTATGGGCATCACCAACAACGCCCAGATGTACTTCTACCAAATCGAGCCCAAGCTGGCGATTACGTTCCAACAGACGGCGAACGACCTGCTCGCCGAGTATTGTGAGGCAGCGCCGGATCGCTTCTTCTTCATGGCGACACTCCCGCTGCAGGATCTCGACGCATCCGCACGTGAACTCGATCGGGCGATCAAACTGGGCGCGCGGGGCATTCACGTCGGCGCGCATAGCCTGGGTGCTTATGAGCTATATTCCGAGGAACTCTGGCCGCTGTTCAGCACCATGGCCGAAGCCGGTCTCCCCTTGTTCGTCCACCCCTATCCGTTTCAATTGGCGGGAGCGGCGCCGACGCGATTCGGCGGTCCGATGCTTGAATTTCCATATCAGTCGTCCATCGCGGTAACCCATTTGATCCTCGGGGGTACGATGGACGCGGTCCCCAATCTTAATGTTTGCATCTCGCATGGCGGCGGCTTCATCCCGTATCAATTCGGGCGTATCGAGGCGTTTGCGGAGATCAATCCCAACAATCGCGCCAAGCGCCCGCTGCGGGAATATTTGCCTCGCTTCTATTTCGACAACCTCATCCATGATCCCGTCGCGCGCCAATATCTGGTCGACTGGATGGGCGCCTCGAACGTTTTTGTCGGCGACAATTACCGGGGCTTAGACTCAGCGGACGGCTTCGCGTTCCTCGAGGATCTTAAGTTAACCCAGGAAGAGTCGGATGCCATTTCGGGTGGGAATGCGGCGCGCCTTTTTCATATTTAATGGGAACTCGATCGGGTTTCGGCGGCCAGCCACCTATCTTCGCAAGTGTGAAGAGAAGCGTCTCGGAGATTATCGGCTGAACAATGCCGGACCACAAGATAAGCGCGGCTGGTGCATCGAGGGGAGAGGAAGTCGAATGGGTGCGCGTCCAATTAGTGCTTCGTATTTACGCGCCGCTCTACTTGTGTCCGTGACGACCGCGGCCAGTCCGGCGCTCGGGCAATCCCAATCGTCCAGTGCGGCCGTCAACGCCGTCGATGACATTGTGGTCACGGCCAACAAGCGCGAGGAGAAACTCAATGCGATCGGCCTGAGCGTTACCGCCCTTTCAGCGAAGACGCTTTCGGAACGCCATATCCAGACGCTCGACGATATCGCGTCCGTCATCCCTGGGCTGACCTTCTCCCATAGCGCGAGCAACACGCCCATTCTCACGCTCCGCGGCGTCGGGTTCAACTCAGCCGCTTTGGGATCCTATCCCGCGGTCAGCATCTATGTCGACCAGGCGCCACTCCCGTTTCCTGTCCTGGCAACCCATGCGGCGTTCGATCTACAACGGGTCGAAGTCCTTAAAGGGCCTCAGGGCACGCTGTTTGGCCAGAACGCCACCGGCGGTGCGATCAACTTCATTGCAGCCAAGCCAACCTCGTCTTTCGATGCCGGCGCCCAGATCAGTTATGCTCGGTTCAATCGATTTGACGGTAATGCCTATCTCAGCGGCCCGCTGACCGACAGGCTGAAGGCCCGAGTTGCCGTAACTGGCGCGGACAGCGACGGATGGCAGGTCAGCAGTTCTCGACCGGATGATCGCAATGGCCGCCAGCGTTACGCAGCGGGACGGTTGCTCCTTGACTGGGATCCCGCAAGCGCCATTCATTTCTCGCTCAGCCTGAACGGCTGGATCGACAGGTCTCAACCCCAGGCTGCGCAATTCATCGCGCTTCGTCCGTCGCTTCCAGATGCCGCTCAGCCCGCCGAACTCGCGGCGCCTTTCTCTCCGCAACGACCGCGCGCGGCCGACTGGTCGACCGGCTCGTTTACGCCGCGCAGCAACCGCAAATTCTACCAGCCCGCGCTTCGCGCCGACATCGGCCTGTTCGGCGATGTGACGCTGACCTCGCTGACGTCGTACGATGATTTCAGGCAGGAGCAGACTCAGGATTACGATGGTCTGCCCCTCAATATAGATGATTTTAGCGAGAAGGGGCGCATCCGGTCCTTTAACCAGGAGGCACGGATTTCCAACAGCCCACGTGCCGCCCTGCGGTGGGTCGTGGGTGTAAATTACGAGCGAAGCCGCACGTTCGATTACCAGTTCGAGGCGTTCCCCGACAATTCGGTCAATAGTCCGGCTGGGGGTGACATCGACCAGTCGGCGCAGCAAGTGCACCAGTCGATCCGCAACATCGCGGTCTTCGGCAACGGCGAATATGATATCACCTCGCGACTGACTGCCAAAGTCGGTGTCCGTTACACGCATTCGAAGAATAATGCGAACATGTGCGTCGCCGATGGCGGTGATGGCACCGTCGCCGCGGCGTTCAATTTCCTGGCCGGCCTATTCAGTCAGGGACCTTTCACACCGGTCGGCGCGACGGGGCCGATCGAGACACGCTGCGTGGCTTTCAATGCCAGCGGAGCTCCAAATCTCACGCCGACCAAGCTGACGCTCGCGGAGCATAATATTTCCTGGCGCGTCGGACTGGACTTCAAGGCAACGCCGGACACCCTTCTTTATGCGAATATTTCGCGTGGCTACAAGGCTGGGAGCTTCCCGTTGGTCGCCGCGATCAGCGTCACGCAATACGCGCCGGTGACCCAGGAATCCGTGACAGCCTATGAGGCCGGGATAAAATCGGATCTTCTCGATCATGCGGCGCATCTGAACGCCTCGGCCTTCTATTACGACTATCGTGACAAGCAGGTCCTCGGCAAGATTTTCGACCCATTCTTCCGCGCGCAGAACGCTCTGCGTAATGTGCCGCAGTCGCGTATCCTTGGTCTCGATGCCGACCTCTCCCTGAAGCCGATCCGCGGGCTGACGCTCACCGGATCGCTCACCTATCTCAACTCCCGAATTCAGCGGTATGTCGGCTACAACAGTTTCGCCGTCGTCGGCGATTTGTCGGGTAACGCGCTGCCGTTCACGCCGAAATGGAATTATGGTTTTGACGTCGATTACCGCAGGCAGCTTGCCAATGGCGGAACACCCTTCGCCGGATTGAGCGTCGAGGGGATGTCGAGCCAGGATACATCGATCGGTGGAAGCAACCTGATCGTTCCACCGGGCCCGACCACCCGGGTTCTGCCAGGCCTGATCCATCCCTTCAAAACCAATCCCTACGCTCTGCTCGACCTTCGAGTCGGTTTCGAGGGCCCGGGAGCCGCCTGGAAGCTGATGATCTTCGGCAAGAACGTTCTCAATAAATATTATTGGAACAATGTCGTCGATCAAGCCGAAGTCTATCAGCGATATGCCGGTATGCCCGCCACATATGGCATCGCATTTGAAGTACGATTCCGATGATTACGGGCCGTTGTCTAAAAAAGGCGGCGTGCCTTGCTCCGCTTTGCATCCGAGGGTGACCATGAAGCACAATATCGTCGACCTTTCGATCTACTTGGAAAACGATGTCATTTCGGACCCGGCGCCGTTCCGACCCCGGATCGATTATATCGACCATAAGATGTCGGTGCCGGAGCTGGCGGGCTTCTTTCCCGGACTGAAGCCCGAGGACCTGCCCGACGAGGAAGCATGGGCAATCGAACGTATCGACCTTATCACGCACAATGGTACGCATCTCGACGCGCCGTATCATTTCGCGTCGACCATGAACAAAGGCGAGCGGGCGATCACGATTGACGAGGTTTCTCTCGACTGGTGTTTCCAGCCGGGTGTCAAACTCGACTTCCGCCATTTCGAAGACGGTTATGTCGCGAGCGCTGCCGACGTCGAGGCGGAACTGAACCGGATCGGCCACACATTGTCGCCGCTTGAGATCGTTGTCGTCAACACGTCTGCTGGGAAGCGTTACGGCCAGGACGATTATGTGACGGCGGGTTGCGGCATGGGCTATGAAGCGACCATGTATCTGCTCGAGCGCGGCGTCCGGCTGACGGGCACCGATGGCTGGAGCTGGGATGCTCCTTTCATTCATACGAAGGAGAAATATCTCGCGACCGGGAACGCGAAGCTAATCTGGGAAGGACACAAAGCGGGCCGGGACATCGGCTATTGTCATCTGGAAAAGCTGCACAACCTCGAGGTGCTACCGCCGACCGGATTCACGATCGCGTGCTTCCCGATGAAGATCCGCGCCGCGTCGGCCGGTTGGACGCGCGCCGTCGCGATCCTGCCGTCGGGTGAAGCGGCCAAACCATGAGCAGATCGCGCTCGGATCAGAGCCTTTCACGACATGCTGACGCTGTGGCCGACTTCGTCTGGCCGCCCGTCCGAGCTATTCGCTTCGCGCCATCCAATGGGCCGGTGAACGCCGCTCGTTTCTGGTGCGACCGGCATTCTGGTCATCACACGTCGATCGCGCTTTGCAGCCGAACTCCGTCGGAAGGGCTATGCGTCTTGCGGACGACCGTTTATGGAGGGAGAAAACCTTGCGAGGTTTGATGCAGTCCTCGCCGCTGATGATCAGTGGCATTCTGCGACATGCAGAGGCAGCCCATCCTGATCGCGAGATCGTTTCGCGTGTGATCGGCGGCACCATGTGGCGCTACGACTATTCCGCGTTCGCCGAGCGTGTGCGCCGTTGCGCTAACATGCTTCGAGGCATCGGAGTGCGACCGGGAGACCGAGTGACCTCGCTCGCCTGGAACACGCATCGCCATATGGAGCTTTTCTTCGCGGTGCCAGGTATCGGCGCGGTGCTTCATACCGCGAATCCCCGCCTCTCGGATGCCCAGATCGCCTATACCATCGGTCACGCCGGGAGCCGTGCCCTTTTCTACGATTCAAACCTGGCGCAGCTTGTCGACCGCTTACGGCCCGAGCTCGTCGACGCGCCATTGTTGATCTGTCTGGGGAACGAAGGGGACGCTGATGAAGCCCCGAACAATCCTGGTTATGAGGCGCGGCTCGCCGCCGCCTCGCCGCAATTTGCATGGCCGTCATTTGATGAGAATGAGGCGGCATTCCTCTGCTACACCTCGGGTACGACCGGAGACCCCAAGGGTGTACTTTACTCGCACCGTTCAGTTGTATTGCATGCCATGGCGGCGGGACTGAACAGCGCGCTCGGCTTCAGCGCCTTTGACTGCATCATGCCTTGCCAATCGCTGTATCACGCGACCGCTTGGGGCTTGCCGTTCGTGGCGGCGATAAATGGCTGCAAGGTCGTGCTGCCCGCTGATCAATTCGATGGCGCAAGCCTGCAGCAATTGATTCAGGCAGAGGGCGTCACTTGCTCGGGCGGCGTTCCCACAATCTGGACGATGTACTTGAACTATCTGGAGCGGACAGCCGAAGATACCGGCGCGCTTCGGCAGATCGTGATTGGCGGATCGGCGGTACCAAAGGCGATGGCTGAAGTCTTCCAGAACCGTTATGGCGTCCAAGTTCGCCAGATCTGGGGCATGACCGAAACGAGCCCGCTCGGCGTATTGTCAACGCCCACGCCGAAGCTGGCCGAAGCCGGGCAAGCCGTGCAGGAAGAGGTTATCTGGACGCGACAAGGCCGCCGTCAGTTCGGCGTCGAATTGAAGATTGTCGATGACGACGGGATCGAGTTGCCGGCCGATGGGCAGAGCGCCGGACTGGTTCTCGTCCGCGGCCCTTGGGTCATTGAGCGCTACTATCGCGACGACGTAACTGCGCTTGATGCGGACGGTTGGTTCGATACCGGCGATATCGCCACGATCGACGAATACGGGTTCATGCGCATTACCGACCGCAAAAAAGACGTCATCAAGTCGGGCGGCGAATGGGTCAGCTCGATCGATATCGAGAACGTCGCCGTATCCTGTCCGGGCGTCAAGTTCGCGGCGGTCGTCGGTGTTTTCCATCCAAAATGGGAAGAGCGACCGATACTTGTTGTCGAAACGCACGAGGGCTCGGCGGTAACCGCGGAGGCGATGTTGGCGCATCTGGCGCCGCACATGCCGCGCTGGTGGTTGCCAGACGCCATCATTTTTGAGCCGGTCCCCCTGACGGCTACCGGGAAAATTGACAAAAAAGCGCTTCGGGAAAGCCATGCGCGTCATCTTGCAAGAGCCGGGGACTAAGCATCTAACGAAAGAAGGGATAATATATGCCCGAATCCAAAATCGTGTGGACAGTGGATCATGAGCCTCCGTTCACGGCCTTTGAACCAACCCCATTTAAAAAAGCGCGCCCTGGGGAATCGCTACAGATCGAGGTAAATCTCGTTGCGGAAAATGAGGGCGGTTTCCGCAAGCACGCATTTGTGAAGCCCAATCTACCAAATTTCTTGACGTACGTGGTAGCGTCAGATGAGGGCGTCATTCCTTCCAAGCATAATTATCAAGGCGAAGCATCCGCCCCGCCTCCACTCAGTTATTTCGCTGCAGGCGTCGCATTCTGCCTCATGTCGCATTTGAAAGCCTTTATTTACGAACGAAAGTTGGACATTAGAAGTTATACGGTCGAGCAGCGCCTTGTGTTCACCAGGGGCTTGGCGGAAGACGCAGAAACTTCGGGTAAACCTGGCGCGTCCTGCGATCTTTTTGAAACGCATGTACTCGTCCATAGCGACGAAGCGGCAGACGATATCAAGGCGCTAATCGAAGACGCTCAGGCAGTTTGCATGGCTTCCGTCGCGCTGATCAATCCTGTTCCGGCCGTTACGCGTATTCAGCTCAATGGAGAGGCCATCGGATGATGGTGGCTGCGACATCGGCCTAGGTAGGTGACGAAAGCAAGTCGCAAAGGCCGCCGCTCGGGATTGGACATAGGCTTGAGTTCAGAATGGAGAGTCAGCCCTCGCCGATTCCCGAACGCTGACATTGTCGCGCGATCCCTGCCTGAGTTCCATAGCAACCCGCGCCAACGCGATTTGCTCGGCGAGGCAGGAGGGGCCGGGACCGCCCAGTCGCCTGAGTTCCGTGGCATTGGTGCCTGATGACGGAAGAATGATGAGATGGTGATCAACGATACCCAGCAGGCCATTGTCGACACGGTCCGGCAGTTCATCCGCAAGGAGGTTGTTGACCAAAGCGCGCAGTTCGAAGCGGCGGCGGCCTATCCGCCCTCGCTTTTCGAGGAGATGGGGAAGCTCGGGCTGATGGGCATGACGGCGCCTGAAACCTATGGCGGTGCCGAACTCGACTATGTCTCCTATGCGCTCGCCCTCATGGAGGTTGCTGCCGGAGACGGCGCCCTCTCGACGATCATGTCCATCCAGAACTCGATCATGGTGTCCGGGCTGCTGAGATTCGGTTCCCCCGCGCAGAAGGAGCAGTGGCTGCCCGCGCTCATTGCAGGGCGTGTGATCGGTGCGTTCGCGCTCACCGAGGCCGATGCCGGTTCCGACGCGGCGGCGATACGCTGCCGAGCCGTCCGAGAAGGGACCGGCTGGCGACTTGATGGCGCGAAGCAGTTCATCACCTCCGGTCGTATCGCCGATCTCGCGATGGTGATTGCCGTTACCGATCCCGCGGCTGGCAAACGGGGCATCTCAGCGTTCCTGGTTCCGACCGACACCCAAGGCTATCTCGTCGACAAGGTCGAACATAAGCTCGGACAGCGTGCCTCCGACACCTGTGCGCTGCGGTTCGACGGGTGCTTCGTCGAAGGCGATGCGTTGTTCGGCCCCGAAGGACGCGGCTATTCGATCGCGCTCGCCAATCTGGAGGCCGGCCGCATCGGCATCGCTGCCCAAGCCGTCGGCATGGCGCAGGCGGCCATGCGGATTGCGGTCAGCTATGCCCGCGATCGCGTTTCGATGGGCAAGCCGATCATCGACCATCAGGCTGTAGGGTTCAGGCTAGCCGACCTCGCCGCGCGCCTCGAAGCCGCGCGGCAGCTCGTGTTTCATGCCGCCAGCCTCAAGGACGCCGGAGAGGCATGTCTGACTGAGGCGTCGATGGCAAAGCTGGTCGCCAGCGAAACTGCGGAAGCCGTCGTCTCTGGCGCCATCCAAACGCTTGGCGGCTACGGCTATCTCGAAGAGTTCGGCCTCGCGAAAATCTACCGGGATGTCCGCGTTTGCCAGATCTATGAGGGAACCTCGGACATTCAACGCATGGTCATCGCGCGCAGTTTTTGAAGGAAATCCGATATGCAGCACGATCCGGTCATCATCGCCAGCTATGCACGCACGCCGATAGGCGGCTTTCAGGGCGCCTTGTCGAGCCTGCGGGCTACTGAATTGGGCGCGGCTGCGGTCAAGGCGGCAGTCGGGCGCGCTGGCCTATCGGCCGATAGCATAGAGCGCATCTATATGGGTTGCGTGCTGCCTGCCGGGTTAGGGCAGGCCCCTGCCCGGCAGGCGGCGCTGGCCGCGGGATTGGGCCTCAATACCGAAGCGACCACGGTCAACAAGATGTGCGGGTCGGGGATGCAGGCGGCGATCATGGCGCAGGAGGCGTTGGCCTCGGGCGCTGTCGATATTGTCATCGCCGGTGGGATGGAGAGCATGACAAACGCGCCCTACGCGCTGGCCAAGCATCGCGGCGGTGCCCGCATCGGTCACGACCGCATCATCGATACCATGATGATGGATGGCCTTGAGGATGCCTATGAGCCGGGCAAGGCGATGGGCGTCTTCGCCGAAGCGGCGGTGCGAGACTATCGGTTCACCCGCGAGGATCAGGACGCTTACGCCATCCGGTCGCTCGACCGCGCCCTAGCCGCGATTGCTGGGGGTGCCTTCATCCGCGAGATCACACCGGTGATCGTCAACGGACGAGGCGGTGAGACGCTCGTCGATACGGATGAGCAGCCAGGCAAGGCCAAGCCAGCGAACATCCCTTCTCTCAAACCTGCTTTCGTCAAAGGCGGGACCATCACGGCCGCCAACGCGTCATCGATCTCGGACGGCGCAGCCGCCCTCGTCATGACCCGTGCCAGCGTCGCGGACAGATTGGGCATCAAGGCAATCGCGCGAGTGGTCGCCACTGCCGCGCATGCGCACGAACCGGCCAACTTCACGACCGCACCGGTGCCCGCTATGCGCAAACTGCTGGTCAAGGCGGGCTGGTCGGTCGCTGACGTTGATCTGTTCGAGGTCAACGAGGCGTTTGCCGTCGTCGCCATGATCGCGGCCAGGGAACTGGCGATCCCGGCCGAGAGGTTGAATGTCAATGGCGGCGCGACCGCGCTTGGCCATCCCATTGGCGCATCGGGCGCGCGCATTCTGGCGACACTGATGAGCGCGCTCGAACAGCGAGGCCTCAAGCGGGGCGTCGCCAGCCTATGCATTGGCGGTGGGGAGGCGACCGCCCTGGCAGTCGAACTGGTCTGAGGGCAGAAGAATGGACATCGAGGGTGTAGCGGCGATCGTCACCGGAGGTGCGTCAGGATTGGGCATGGCGACCGCACGGATGTTGGCGGCGCAGGGGGCGAAAGTCGCCGTCTTTGATCTCAACGCAGAGGCGGGGCAGGCGACGGCGCGCGCGATCGGCGGTCGGTATGTCGCCGTCGATGTCTCGGATGACGCCAGCGTAACGGCGGGGCTGGATGAGGCGGGAGCGGGGCACGGCGTGGCGCGCATCCTGGTCAATTGCGCAGGGATTGCGCCCGCTGCAAAAACGGTAGGCAAGGAAAATGCACCGCATCCCTTTGCAACGTTCGCTACGACCATTTCGGTAAACCTGATTGGTACCTTTAACGTCATTTCGAAATTCGCCGCGCGGCTCGCCGCAGAGGAGCCCATTGACGGCGAGCGCGGTGTGATCGTCAACACCGCGTCGGTCGCGGCGTATGACGGCCAGATCGGGCAGGCAGCCTATGCCGCGTCAAAGGGGGGCGTGGTCGGCATGACCCTGCCGATCGCACGCGATTTGGCGGGCCATAAAATCCGCGTCATGACGATCGCCCCCGGGATTTTCCTGACGCCGATGGTGGAAGGCTTTCCCCAGCATGTCCAAGATGCCCTGGGCGCGCAGGTGCCGCACCCAAGCCGGTTGGGTAGACCCGCCGAATATGCGCAGCTCGTTGAAGCGATCCTCCGCAATCCGATGCTCAATGGAGAAGTGATCCGGCTCGACGGCGCAATCCGCATGGCACCCCGCTGATTCCCGCAACTTGGGCAACCTAAAGAAAAGATCCACCTGACATGTGCCGATCGGGGATCACCGGCGGCGCACGAGTGACATCAGTGCCAAACCCTATGTTTGTACGCGTCCCGCTTGAGGCGGGCGTGACGGGCCGCGCGGCCGTGCGGAAGCGCAATTGTGCCGATTTAAGCAGAACGGCACCCCTCGACGCCGCTCCGGCCTCTCCGGTGGCCTGACCCGTGCGCGCCTGCCGCGTCGACGGGGCACCAAGTGCTTCCGAGGACAATCGGGTACCATCTTTTTCAGGTGTGACGACCCGACGACGCAACGGCCTGTCGCACCATTGGCATGCCATCGGAACCGCTACACGACCATCAGCGCGGCTGAAGAGCAATCTCAAGACGCATCAGCAGGATTTATGCACTATATCGAAAGTCTGGATTTTTCGGAGAGTTTGATCGTCCCTATTATCGGGCGATCGAGCGACCGCTTTCAGAGTCGTAGCGCGGCACCAGACCTTTATCCGCTCGGTTTGGCCAGCTGCCGATGAAGAGGAGCCGAGAGGATATGATGCGTCCGAAAGAGCTGCGCGTGCATCGCGTTCCGTCGGGTTCGGGGAAGGGCGCAAGCCTGGTCTTGCCGTGCTCTTTCCGTAATAATGATCGGTCGGCTGCCGACTGGGATAAAGGTGCGCTGCAGCTCCGTGACCAACACCGCCCATGGTCTCGCCGGTCGCCGAGCCAGCGGCAACATCCTGCCAACGGTAGCGCGAAGGCATGAGCAAGCTCTGGATCATAGGCGCCGCTGGCCGCCAGGGCGCCGCCGTCGCAGAGGCAATGAGCGTCGCCAAAACGCCGATGGTGCTGGTCGATCGAGATAGGAGCGCGCTCGAGCGTCTCTGCAACACCATCGGAGGCGGCGCCGAAATGATCGTAACCGACTCGATGGGGGAGACCATCGCGGAGGTTCGGCGCGGCAAGCCATCGGTCGTCGCCAATTTCGTGGGCCCGTTCACGAAGACTGCCCTGCCTCTGATTGCGGCGAGTGGTGGGGCGGACTATCTCGATCTCGCCAACGAGCTGCCGGCCGTGCAAAGCATTCTGGCGCTTCACGACGAGGCGAGGGCGAACGGCCGGTGCATCGTCGCCGGCGCGGGCTTTGGATTGCTGGCGACCGAAAGCCTTGTCCTCAAGATTTGCGATGACCGCCACCCAGCACAGAGTGTACGGGTGGATGCGATACCTTATCTCGCTGATGCGGGCGACCGGCTGGGGCCCGCCGTTGCAGAGACGATCGTCGAGTTGTTGCGCTATGGTGGTCGCCGCTACAATCGGGATAACCTTGAGCGTGTGAGACTTGGCTCCGACTCCGAACGCTTCGCGCTGCCAGACGGAAAGATCGTCAGAACTGGCGCCATGCCGACTGGCGATCTGGAAGCCGCCCGCCGGGCGAGCAATGCCAACACCGTGCTGAGCGCGTCCAGTGCTGCGCCGCACGGAGCGGCTGTCCCGGTTGTGGTTCCGCTCATGGCGTCCCTCCTCACAATCGGGTTTTTTCGAGACTGGCTCAAACGACGCCTCGCGGGGACCGCTTCCGGCGACCTCGAAGGTGGCACGCACACCGACTCGTGGGCGCGCGCGAAAGTCGCGTGGACCGACGGCACGTTGCTCGAAGCTTGGCTGCGCGCTGGCGACGCCGGACTGTTCACAACGCGCGTGGCAAGCGCCGTCGCGCTCCGGTTGTACCGCAAGGAGCGCTCCGCCGGCGCTTATACGCCCGGCGCGCTCTTCGGTCCCGATCTCGCGATCGAGGCTGGCGGCGTTTTTATCCAGACCGCATGAGCATGGTTTCGCGCATGCTCGTCACGGTGAATGCGAGGATGGCCGCAGCGACTGGCCTCCCGTCTACAGGTCGCGAAGATCGGAAGGACACTGATCGTCATGTCTACAGCTTCTGAAGCCAAGCTCGGATTCGACCCGGCCAGGCTCGCGCGCGTCGAAGAGGCGCTTCGCCAGGATATCGAAACCGGCTTCATCCACGGGGCTGCGATGCGCGTCAGCCGGCGCGGTGAAACCATTCTCAATTTCGTAGGCGGCTATGCCGACAAGACTGCGGACAAACCGCTTCAGAAGGACTCGGTCTTCGTCACCATGTCGACCGGCAAACCCTTCACTGTCGTTCTGGTGCTGAGCCTGGTGGAGCGCGGGCTGCTGCGCCTCCATTCGCCGATCGCCGACATCATTCCCGAGTTCGGCAAGTTCGGAAAGGAATCGGTCAATCTCTTCCATCTCCTGACTCATACCAGCGGAATTCTGGGTAGCGTCCCGTCGGCTGACCCCGCAGTGTTGAGCAGCATTGAGCGGCTGACCGACTACGCCTGCAATCTCCCGCTTGATTGTCTGCCGGGCGAGCGCGTCAACTATTCGATGGTGGTCGCGCATTCGGTGCTGGCGACAATGTGCCTCAGGGTCGATGGACGCGGCCGCAGCTTCGCGCAAATGCTGGAAGAGGATCTCTTTCACCCGCTGGGCATGAGGGATACCAGCCTCGGGCCACGCGAAGATCTCATGCCCCGTCTGTGCCCTGTGCGGGCGTCGCAGGAGGTTCCCTACAATCTGCTGCCGGGCGACCTCGTCGAGTTTCTCGCGCACGGTATCATGCTCGCGCCCGGCGCTGAGCTTCCTGCGGGCGGCTATATCACCACGATCGACGACCTCCACCGTTTTGCCGAGATGCTTCGGCACGGCGGCGCGCTCGACGACACCCGCATTCTGTCCCCCGCGATGCTGCGCTTGAGCACCCGCAATTATACCGGTTCCTTTCGTAACGCGGTCTGGGATCCCATCCTGTCCGTCCGGGGTTGGCAGCCTTGGCCCGCTTATATTGGCCTTGGCTTCCGTCTCCGCGGCGAGGGCCTGTCGCCCGGGCCGTTTGGCATGATGAATTCGGCCGAGACGTTCGGCCATTTTGGTGCCGGTTCATCGGGCTTCTGGATCGATCCCGCGAGCGACCTGTCCTTCTCGCTCCTGACAACTGGCCTCATCGAGGAAAGTCACAACCTGGAGCGAACGGCAAAGCTCGCTGACCTCGTGATGAGTGCGCTGATCGGCTGAATGGCCGCCGGCGCCGTCCCGTCAGAAGGTTGTGCAACCCGCAGACGATCGCGGAGGCTTCGTGCTAATCAATGCGCAAACCAGATGATGGCGGACGTACGAGACAGGAGCGAGGATGCACTTCCAGGGACTGAATCTGAACCTTCTTGTATCGCTTGACGCCCTCCTTAGCGAAAAGAGCGTCACGCGCGCCGCCATGCGCCTGCATGTCACTCAGCCCGCGATGAGCGCGTCGCTGCAGCAGTTGAGGCAATATCTCTCGGATCCGCTGCTGGAAAAGGTCGGACGGCAGTTCGAACTCACCCCGCGGGGAAAGGAGTTGTCTGTATCGGTCAAGGAACTGCTGCTGCGAATCAACACCGTCCTCCATTCTGGAGAAACCTTTGATCCCGGCACGGCATCAAGGACGTTCAAGGTCGCGATGTCGGCTCACATGGCAGATCTGCTCGGCGTACCGATCATTCGGCAACTCATACAGGTTGCGCCGAACATCAATTTCCAGATCATCGACCTGGCAATCGATTCCTTTCGTCGGGTCGAGGAAGGCGAGCTGGATTTCTGCATCACGGTTGGAGAGCGCGTCGAAAACAATCCGCCCAATCGCCCCGAGATACTGTCGAGCCGACACCTGTTCTCTGACGAATTCGTGCTGGTGGCGGCCCTGGACAACGATGCCGTCACCCCCGACATCAGTTATGAGCAATTCTGCGAATTTCCGTATATCGAAGTCCGCTTCAGCGGAAACTTCATGAGCCTCCCGGACATAGAGTTGGAGCGCCAGCCCCGTCGACCCCGCGTGCAGGCCTGGATGCCGACCTCCCAAAATGTGCTCGCCGCCGTGAGCGCCACCCAGGCCGTGGCGATCGTACCGTCGCGCTTGTTCAGGCTCCATCGTGAATATCTGAAACTCAAGAGCGTGGCACCGCCACTCAAGCTGGCTCCCATCCATCAAATGTGCTTTTGGCATGCCCGCAACGCCATCGACGTCGGGCACGAGTGGTTCGCGGATCTTCTTGAGGAGACGGCCCGCTCAGCGTGGCCAGACGAAGCAGATGCCGAGACCGCATAAATCAAACTGATGCGAAACATAGAAATCGAGGATTTGAATAGAGGGTCGCGGCATGGCTACGAAGCCTAAGCTGTTCAACATCGTGTGACTGGGGAGGCGTAGGCAGTTCGCTGTGCAAGACACCGTCAACCCTTCACTGGATGTGGTGTCCGACGAAAGGCCCGCAGCAAACGAAGGATCTGCCTGTGATCGACTTTTGACGATGATACACGGCCCTTGGACGGGCGACGCTGCCGGCACGGACGCGGGCGTCCACTCAGATGATCGATGGGAGAATTGAGATGACCGAAGCCGGCATGACGATGGCAGGGAAACGTGTGGTTATTATTGGTGGCGCATCGGGGATCGGCTTTGCGGTCGCCGAACTCGCCCATGCGTCGGGTGCCGAAATCGTCATCGGCTCAAGTTCCGCCGGCAATGTGAAGGCAGCGACAGACCGGCTGTCCTCGGCCACGGGTCATGTCATTAACCTGCGCGACGAAAGTAGCGTCAGCAGCTTCTTCGAAGAAGTCGGTAGCTTTGACCATCTGGTGATCACTGCCGGGGATTGGGGCGTCCCGATGTTTGCCTCGCTACAGGACCTCGACCTTCAGGGCGCGCATGACATTTTCACAGTCCGCTTCTGGGGTGCTCTCGCCGCGGCAAAATATGCGGCCGCCAAGATCTCTCAGAGTGGATCGATCACGCTTACGGGCGGCATGCTCACGCATCGTCCGATGAAGGGCGCCCCCGTCGCAACCGCGATGGGCGGCGCTGTCGAGTATCTGGCGCGCGGCTTGGCGATGGATTTGGCTCCGGTTCGGGTCAATGCCGTCTCCCCCGGCATGATCCTCACCGAGGTCGTCAAGCAGCGGCCCGAGGAAATGCTGCAAGCCATGGTTGCGCACCTTCCTATCCCGCGCTGCGCGTCGCCGCGTGAAGCCGCCATGGCTTATGTCTACCTCATGCTCAACGACTATACGACAGGTCAGGTTCTCCCTGTTGATGGCGGTGGTCATATCGTGTGACAGGCACATGAGGGTCATCATTCTCTCGCGGTATTCCGAGAGCGTCGTTTTGGGGCGCTCGGTGCCGAGCCCCGGATGGTTCTAAAGCGTCGCCTCGCCCGCTTGAAGATCAGCGGGGAAGAACGCTGCAGCGCCATGCCAACGTCCTTGCGCCGCGCGAGCCGCCAGCGTGCTGCAAAGCGCTGGACCGCGTCATAGGAGTGCTTCCCCGACAATGGCTGGAATTTTCTACCATGGCCGACGCAATTCAGGTCATCCATCTCGATGAAATTCTGCGTGCCGCCCCGGTTTGCATTGTAAGGCGCGGTGATATGCCGCTAACCCCGCTTGCGGAGCGGCTGTGTGATCTGGTCCGAAGGGCTGGAGCCAATTATCAGGACCGCAGCAATAGGTCGGACTGATATATTTTCGACCGAGCGGCAGTGCACCGCATGATCGGGTGCCATCCGGCGGTCAGCGATGCCGGATCGACATCATATGATCCCGATTTCCATCTTGCCGCTCTGTTCAGAAGCTTCATGGATGGGGAAGTTCTGGCTTGGAGAGGCGGAGTGGCCATGGGCATGCAAACGCGGGTGCTGGGCAGAACTGGAATACCCGTCTCGGCGTTGAGTTTCGGCTGCGGTGCGCTAGGGGGGCTTTTTACGCGTGGCGAATCCAAGGAGCGGGATCGGGCGATCGCTCGCGCGCTCGAGCTTGGCATGAACTATTTCGATACCGCGCCATCCTATGGCGACGGCGCCTCGGAACGCCATCTCGGCGCTGCCCTCAAAAGTCGGCCGGCCGTATTCGTCGGCACCAAGATACTCATCCCCTCAGAGTTCGTTGGCGGGCCAAAGGAGCTTGCCGGCTTGATCCGCACGTCGGTCGAAGGCAGTCTGCGTCGCCTTCAGCGCGACACCGTCGATCTGCTACAGCTTCACAACGGCATTTCCTCGTCGTCGTCGGACACTGCGGTCGCGGCGAAGCTCGTGGAAGACGACATCGCTCCGCTCATGAGCCGATTCGTAGAGGAAGGGAAGGCCCGTCATATCGGAATGACGGCCTTGGGGTACGGCCCCAGCATCATTCATATCGTACGACAGAGCCTGTTCGACGTTGCGCAAGCGCCGTACAACCTGCTCGATACGACGCAGGATTTCGGCATCCGGGACATCGGTGATACCGATAATGGCGTCCTGCGGGCGATTTCCAACGAAAAGATGGGGTGTATCGCAATCAGGGTGTTGGCTGGAGGCGCATTGAGCGGATCGGCGGAAAGGCATCCGGTTGCGCTTCAGAATGTCGTCGCCGTCGGCGATGGCCCTGGCCAGGGGACGAATTATGCGGAGGATGTCAGGCTGGCGCAATGTTTTCGCTCCTTGATCGAACAGGGAGAAGTTGAAAGCCTACTTGAAGCGGCGTTGCGATACGCCTGCAGCAACACCGCCATATCAACCACGACCATTGGATTCTCCAGCATCGAGCAGCTCGAGCAAGCCAGCGGCTATATCGCCCGCGGGCCCCTGTCTGCCTCGGCATTGGCGATGATCCGTCGGATCCATGATGAGTTGCGCAACTCGGTCGCCGCCACATGACGGCGAGCGGATCTGGCTTCCCAACACCTGGCCTCTTCGTCTCCATGCCGGAAGATTCCAGTGCTGCAGCTACCGCACCAGACAGGCATTCGGGCGACGAACCAGCTTGCTCGACAGCCATCCAACTGACAGTGAATGGTGAGGATTCCATATTGGTCGTCGATCATCGGACGACGCTCCTGGATGCCCTGCGCGAAACATTGGAGCTGACCGGCGCGAAGAAAGGATGCGACCAGGGCCAGTGCGGCGCCTGCACCGTCATCGTCAACGGCCGCCGAATAGTCTCCTGCCTCTCGCTGGCGGTGATGCACGATGGCGACAGCATCCTTACGATCGAGGGCATCGGTGATCCCCAGGCGCTCCACCCGATGCAATCGGCGTTTCTCCGATATGACGGGTACCAGTGCGGCTTTTGCACCCCAGGGCAGATCTGTTCTGCGATAGCCATGCTCGACGAAATGCGGGCCGGCGTTCCCAGTGGGGCGACGTCGGAGATCGCCGCTCCGCCTCGGCTGATAGCGGCGGAAATCAGGGAAAGGATGAGCGGCAATATTTGCCGCTGCGGTGCTTATTCCAACATCGTCGATGCCGTTATCGATGTTGCCGGAGGCAGCGCATGAAGGCGTTCAGCTATGAACGAGTGCAATCGCCGGTCGAGGCCGTGGCGGCCCATCGCCACCGACCGGCCGCGCGGTATATCGCTGGGGGCACCAATCTCATCGATCTGATGAAGCTGGAAATCGAAACTCCAACGCATCTGATCGACATCAACGACGCGGGCCTCGACGGCATCGAGGACATGCCTGACGGCAGCATCAGGATCGGCGCGCTGGTGAGCAATACTGATCTAGCCAGCGATCAGAGGATCAGAACCCATTATCCTATCGTCGCACGCTCGATCCTAGCTGGCGCTTCGGGACAGTTGCGGAATATGGCCACGGTCGGTGGCAATCTGATGCAGCGCACGCGATGCCCTTATTTTTACGATCTCAATCTGCCGTGCAATAAACGCAACCCCGGAACCGGTTGTTCTGCGATGGGTGGGTATAGCCGCACACATGCGATCGTCGGTATCGGCAGCTGCATTTGCGCTTTTCTTGGCGACATGTCGGTCGCGTTGCGGCTCCTCGATGCGGTCGTCGAGGTGATGCGGCCGGACGGGGCTATACGAACCGTTCCGATCGGGAATTTCCACAAAGCGCCGGGCCATGGCGAAGTGATAGATGAATTCGCGCTCGAAACCGGCGAGCTGATCGTCGCCGTCTTGCTGCCTGCTCCACTATCGGGCAGCTTTGCGTATCACAAGGTCCGTGATCGTGCCTCCTTCGCCTTTGCACTGGTGTCGGTGGCCGTAGTCCTGTTCGCAGATGGGTCGGGCCGGGTCGCGCTGGGCGGCGTGGGAACGAAGCCCTGGCGAAGCGAGGAGGGCGATGCGGCGTTGACGTTGGGCGCGAAGGCTGCGTCCGAAGCGCTGCTGACGAACGCCCTGCCGACCGAGCATAATCGCTACAAGGTGGAGCTCACCGAACGGGCGATGGCGGCGGCGTTGGAAGATGCCCAACGGGTAGAACAATGAGGTTCGATGTACCCGCCGGCGTCAGCCCCATCGACCGTCTCAAAGTCGTCGGTCGTCCGGTCGCCAGGATCGAGGGGCCGCTGAAGGTTAGCGGCCTCGCCGCCTACGCCTATGATCACCGGCTGGCCGACGCCCACTTGGTTCACGGTTACATCGTCGGATCGGCGATCGCGAAGGGCCGGATCGACCATATCGACCTGGCCGATGCCGAAGCCGCGCCGGGCGTGCTGTTCATTCTGACCCACCGCAATGCCGGCCCGATCGGCATGGAGCGATCGGTGATACGATCGAAGGTGTTGGCGGGACCCGAGATAGATCATTATCATCAGGCGATCGCGTTGGTGGTGGCTGAGACATTCGAACAAGCGCGGGCGGCGGCGGCGCTCATCAGGGTCGACCACAGCCGTAAGACCGGTGACTTCGACCTCGTGGCGGAAAAGTCCGGCGCGCCGCTGGCCCCATCCTTTCGGGGACCGCCCGAAGCCGCGGTCGGCGATTTCGAGGGGGCCTTCCGTTCCGCGCCGTTTCAGTTAGATGAAACTTTCACCACACCCGATCAAAGTCATGCGATGCTTGAACCCCACGCGACGATCGCTGCATGGGAGGGGGATAAACTCACATGCTGGACGTCGGTGCAACTGCTCGATATCGGCACCAGCGACATGGCGTCGGCGCTCGGCATTCCAAAGGAGAATATTCGCTTCATCTCACATTATATCGGCGGAGGTTTTGGGGGAAAGGGCTTCGTTCTCGCGGACAATATCCTGGCTGCCTTGGCCGCGCGAGCGCTCGGCAGGCCTGTCAAGGTCGCCATGCAACGTGCGCTGATATTCAACAATACCACCCATCGCTCGGCCACCATCCAACGTATCAGGATCGGCGCGCAGCCGGACGGTAAGATCGTGGCGATCGGTCACGAGAGCTGGTGTTACAACGTGCACAATGGTTGGCCGGAAAGTGCGACGCAACCCACCAAAGTGCTATATGCCGGCGCTAATCGCATGACCCGATCGCATATGGCGCGGCTTGATCTGCCCGAAGCAGGGCATATGCGCGCGCCCTGCGAAACTCCTGGTATGATGGCACTCGAATGCGCCATGGATGAAATGGCGATCAAGCTGGGCATTGATCCTGTCGAATTTCGCATCTTGAACGACACCCAAGTCAATCCGGAAAACCCGTCGCGGCCCTTTTCTCAGCGTCGGTTCGTCGAATGCCTTCGCCAGGGCGCAGATCGTTTCGGTTGGAGCAGGCGTAACGCGCAACCCGGTGCGGTGCGGGAAGGGCGGTGGTTGATCGGGATGGGGGTGGCCGGCGCGGTACGCGCGGCGCCGATCTTCCCCTCGGCTGCGCGTGCACGGCTCGACCGCAATGGCATCGTCACCATCGAAACTGACATGACCGATATCGGGACGGGCAGCTACACCGTCATTGCCCAGACCGCCGCCGAGATGATGGGGATCGACATCGATAGGGTGGTGGTACGCTTGGGAGACAGCAGCTTTCCGGTCAGCCCCGGCTCTGGTGGTCAGTTCGGCGCAGCTTCATCCACAGCGGGCGTATATGCGGCATGCCTCAAATTGCGTGAGGCGGTGGCGCGACATTTGGGTTGGAACGGCGACGACATCGAGTTCGCCGACGGCTTAGTGCGGCAGGGATGGCAAAGTGTCGATCTGGGATCGACAGCCTTGGCCGGGGAGCTGATTGGCGGGGACCGCATGGATTATGGCGAACTGTCGCAAACCTATGATCTGCAGACCTTCGGCGCTAATTTCTCGGAAGTCGCCGTCGACAGCCTGACGGGAGAAATTCGGGTTCGTCGCATGCTGATGGTGTGTTCCGCCGGGCGCATTTTAAATCCGAAGACCGCTCGGAGCCAAGTCATTGGAAGCATGGTCATGGGGCTCGGGGCAGCGCTCATGGAACAGTTGGCGGTCGACACCCGCTTCGGCCTGTTCGTCAATCATGATCTGGCGAGCTACGAAGTTCCGGTTCACGCCGACATCCCGCATCAGGAGGTGATATTCCTAGATGAGGTGGATCCCATCGCATCGCCGCTCAAAGCCAAGGGCGTCGGCGAACTGGGCATCGTTGGCACCGCGCCGTCGATCGCGAATGCCCTCTACAATGCGACCGGCGTCAGAGTGCGGGACTATCCCCTGACTGTCGACAAATATCTGCGCGCAGCGGGATAATGAAGAACGAAGGCGGCGAGAACGGACGTCCCGGAGGAAGATCATGAAACAGACAGTGAAATCGGCCTTTCGATCGCCGTCTCGCTGTCTGCGCCCGTGCGCGCTGGAGCGGCCGGACACCGACCGGCTACTTCGTCCGATTAGTAGCGAAGCCGCCACCGGTCGCTGGCTGGAGAAAACCGAATCCTTATGTCGATCCTGACGCTTGTCGCGCCTATGCCGCTGATTTTTCGGATTTGCTAGATCGGCGCATTGCAGCAGAGGTGGCAGCCGACTACCAGATCTGTTGGTAAGTCCGACAACTCATGCTGAAAGATGCCTCTTCGGTATCACGGAGTTGCAATTGATATCTTATCGGGAGGCGACGCCCCGATATGCTTCTCCTGCTGTCTTCACCCTCCCCGCCATCGAGCGGGCGACGGCTTGAAAACGGTCATCGTGGAGAGAAAATATGCACCAATGTCAAAGTGATGCTTTGTCGCGGGAGGCTGTAGCGGAGACGCCGGTCCTTACCGAAGGCGAGATACGCGATTACCATCGTGACGGCTATCTGATCCCAAATCTTAGGCTGACCAGCGCCCGACTCGAAAAGCTGCAACAACTCACGCGTCAGCTTATAAGCGATAATCCGCACATTAAGGAGGGAATCGGGTCACCCCATCTCATCTGCGGCAGCAGTTCTCAGAATGTAAAAACCCAAGAAGGCTGGATGGATATTGCCACCGATCCGGCATTGATCGGGCTGCTCCAGCAACTCATCGGACCCGATATCATCTTGTGGGCTTCCACACTATTCCATCTACCGCCACAGGAAGGACCGGCTACGCCATGGCATCGCGATGGCGCCTTCTACCCAATTAGCCCGCTCGCGACTACGACGATCTGGATTGCCGTCTTTGATAGTGTGCGTGAAAATGGATGTCTTCGGCTTGTTCCCGGCTCGCACCGGAGTCGCTCGCTCGGGCGCCACGCTAGGGGGCGCTGGGGCTCGGACGGCAAAGGGCTACTCTCTGCCGACGAGTTCGATGAGAGCGCGGCAGCCGATGCGCTGCTAGAGCCGGGTCAGATGGTCGTTTTCGATGTTTTTACGGCACATGCTTCATGGCCAAACACCGGCGCCCGGCCTCGTGCCGGCTTTGCACTCCGCTTTTGCCCCGCAACAAGTTATTTCGATCATGATGCGAGCGACGAGGAATTTCGCGTCGCGGGCGGGGTACGCGGTCGCGAGTTGATCCTCGTCAGTGGAACCAATCGAGCTGGAAACCGGCTGGGGCGGGTCGGGCGACATCTGCAGGTTGACGGAGCGATGACAAGGTGAGCGACTACACGCAGCAAGCGTTGTCGACGCGTTGCGATAGATCATACGCCAAGAAATCGCGTCCCATCTAGTCTCCCGGGCTTAATAATGGGAGGTGGCACACACTTCCATATCATCGTGGGACCACTTGTCTTCGGCCACGGGATTGGCCGCCTCTGCGCTTATACGCTGATCTAGCAGCTTAGAAAAGTTGTCGGCATATACGCGACAGGCATCGGGATCGATATAAGGGTTTGGCGTCTTTCCGGCACTAAGGCCGGCAAATTTTTCGTCTCCGCCGGATTGGGATGGGTGCGCGCTTAACATGATATTACAGCGCAAATGGCGAATTTTCTTAAAGCTGCGCCGGTAATTGGCGACGATTCCCATGTGAGCAGGATCGGAGAAGCGGTAATCGGCAAGCCTGGTTGGGGTAAGGCTTGCTGCGAATACCATATGGAGGCAGCTCCCGTTTTCGCAAGATATCCAACTCCAGCTCATGCTTCCACCAGTGTGTCCGTTTGTCTCCAGTGCCGACAGCGCGACTTTGCCAAGCCTCACGATCTGCCTATCCCTAACCACGCGGAGCCGTTGCACCGCTGGTGGCGAATCGAGCAGTCCACCCTCGGGATCGTCATGATCCAGATCCGCCCTGCCGGCTTGCAATACCCTCACGCCGACACGGCTCGCCAAGACGAGAGCGCCGCTATCACGGGAAAGAGCGGCGAGCCCTCCGGCATGATCATAATGCGGCTCCGAACTCAGGATGAGTTTGACTTGCCGGATGTCGAACCCGAGGTGCCGGATATTGTCTTCAATAGCGGGCACTGCCTGCGGCAATGCGCCATCGATCAGGACCAGACCGTTGCCGGTGTCGATCAGGATGACGCTGACGCCGCCGAAACCGATGGAATAGGTGTTGCCGAATATCCGCAGCGGTTCCTGCGGCTGCAGCCAGCGGCGTGTGGCGGCGTCGCCGCCGATCGGACGGAGCAGCGGGTCGATCTCTGCCTGCGCGGGCGCAGCCAGCATGACCGCAAGGATCAACCAAATTCGCCGCATCGGTTTCATGTGCGCGTCCTGACATGCCCTTGACCGGCACCTTGATCCATCGACATTCCGGTGGCGCGCGGAAAGTCTGGCGCGAAGACGAATGACAGGCTGGCGTCATGGGACGGGCGCGGCGTTACGCAGAGCATCGTGGATGCTATGGATCGTCGCCAGAGCCGCCGGAGGGACCCGCCCAGCGAACCGCAGTCAAAGCTCAATGCCGAAACGGACATTGCGGTTCTGCCCAGCACCCGCGTTTGCATGCCCATGGCCACTCCGCCTCTCCAAGCCAGAACTTCCCCATCCATGAAGCTTCTGAACAGAGCGGCAAGATGGAAAT
>Ga0207667_10000532_pt1 | contig 50220 bp, 48 predicted proteins | sample KBSCornC52_FD_184301 | JGI IMG/M metagenome (GOLD analysis project Ga0207667, IMG submission 184301) | Corn rhizosphere microbial communities from Kellogg Biological Station, Michigan, USA - KBS Corn C5-2 (SPAdes) (version 2) | ecosystem: Host-associated > Plants > Roots > Rhizosphere > Soil ... | reverse complement strand
AGGCCGCTGGAAACACCGGGCATAAGTTTTGTGAAATCGGGCTCAGAGCCGCAGCAGCGCTGGGGGTTGCGAAGATGAACGCGTGTCGGTTGGGGGGATCGCGGTTGGGGCAAAGTCCCCCCACCCCGGCTTTGCCAAGCGTGTTCCGGGCAATGCTCGGAGCCAATCCTAAAATGGCAGGTCGTCTCGGTTTCGAAATATTCCAGGATGCGTCGCCTGGTGGTGAAGCCAGTTGGCCGCCAATGAGATTGTTTCGAGATAAAGATCGCGCGGCTCCGTAGGTTTGGGAGGCCGACCCTCGGGAGGCACCATGCCCCAAACTCTGTCAAACAGGCCAAGCTCCTTGCACCAACCTTTGATGGCTTGTTCTTCGAAATCAGTAGGTTCCGGTCTGTGTGCAAATCGATTTCGGATGAGGCCAATGAGTTTGAAATCCTCTTTGGTCTCTTTGCGAATGAGCCCCAGCATGTACGCCAGAAGGGCTTTGTTCCCCAGCTCCCCAATTGGGCCGCCGGGCTTGAACATCTGGTTGAAAGTATCAGCGTCGTTGCGCAGACAAGTCTCCATTGCATCCTTGAGTTTGGCCTCGACAAACCCGGCGCCAATTAGCGCCGCGCCACGGTCGCGCTCAGCCATCATTTCCTTTAGTATTGGCCAGTCCTTTTGATCCGGTAACTGCATGTCCGATCCCGACGAATATAGCCCCGAAGAAGCGGCCGAACGCCGCGACAAGGTGCTAGGCGTGATGCTCAACACCCCGCCTAAGCCTCACGCTCCGGGTCATCCGAGTCGAGTCCGAAATCAAAAGAAAGCTGGCGCGGCCCCGAAGTCGGGCCGGTCCAAACGCGACCCGGCGGCTTCTTAGGCTGAGGCTCGATTAATTTCTTGATACGTCACACGCTTGCCGACAGGGCCGACAACGGCCTTAGCCGTGCGCTCGGTATCGTTGACGCCAAGTCCTGAACATTCGTTGTAGCGGAAATCAAACTCGCCAAAGTAGCGCTTCAAATGCTGCCGGCTCACGTGGTGATACGTGCCAACGATCCCGCGCTTTAGAATGCTGAACTAGCCTTCAATCGTGTTCGTGTAGACGTCGCCGCGCACATACTCGCCAATCGAGTGATTGACCGAGGCATGGCCCGGAAGCTCGCAAGCAACGCGCGAGCCACCGTCGTCGGAGTAGACCTTGGCGTCCACCTTGATGTGGCTTTCGAGGATCGGGCGCAACGTCTTGGCGCTCACATCTCCAATGTGGTGCGAACGGACCTTGCCGCCGCGCTCGACCAGCGAGAACACGGCTTCCTTGCTTGCCGTGCCCGCCGCCAATGCCGTCGCGCTTGCTCTTGTGCTTATTCTTGGCCTTGCCGCCGACATACGTCTCATCGATCTCGACCGGGCCAACGTCACCCATCGGCTCAACCGGGTTGATCTCACGCATAGCTTCACGAATGCGCATCGCCATGAACCAGGCCGACTTGTACGTGAAAGAAGTTCACGGCGCTGGTCGGGACGGTCCTAGAGCGGTCGCATATCCCGATGACCAAGTAGCATCGCCCATGCTCTTGCCGCCGAGCTTCTTGACCGTCTCGAACTGACCGCAAAACGGGCAATAGGCCCCATTGTGCGCCAGCAAGAAGGGCGTCTCGGCGCACCAGCTTGTGGAGAGGGTAGCGCAGCTTCGGCGCGCGCGGCGACGTAGCGGAGCTGGGTGGGGGTGACGCAAACTCAAGGGTCTCGGTTCGTCATGGCCGGGCGAAGACCCGGCCACCAGATGACCGTCGGAGTGCGCGGAGAGTTCGGCTGGGTCCGCGGATCAATCCCCGGATCAAGTCCGGGGACGCGGATGACGGAGCGGAGGGATTGCGCAAGCGGCCGCCTCCGTCGGATTCGCCGCCATCTCGCCATGCTGCGCACAGGGGAGGACCGGACTGCGGGATTCGCGCCAACCCCTAGCTTCGCGCTGCGGCGGGCCGTCTCAATTGCAGCAGCGTGGCGATCACCACGCCGAGGGCGACGATGCCGATGATGACGCTGGCCAGCGCGTTGATGTCGGGAGAGACGCCGAGCTTCATCTTGGAGAAGATGACCATCGGCAGGGTGTTGGAATCGGGGCCGGCGACGAAGCTCGCGATGACGAGGTCGTCGAGCGACAGCGTGAAGCTCAGCAGCCATCCCGAGATCAGCGCCGGCGCGATGATGGGCAGCGTGATGTCGAAGAACACGCGGGCCGGCGTGGCGCCGAGATCCTGCGCCGCCTCCTCGAGGCTGATGTCGAGATCGGAGAGGCGCGACTGCACCACGACGGTGACATAGGCCATGCAGAACGTCGCATGCGCGATGATGATGGTGAGCGTCCCGCGCCCGGCGGGCCAGCCGATGAGCTCCTGCAGGCCGACGAACAGCAGCAGCAGGCTCAACCCGGTGATGACGTCGGGCATGACCAGCGGCGCCGACACCATGGCGCCGAGCAGCGTCTTGCCGCGGAAGCGGCGGAAGCGCGTCAGCGCCACGGCGCAGAGCGTGCCCAGGATCAGCGCCAGCGTGGCGCTCGACGCCGCGATCTGCAGCGACAGCAGGCCCGCACCCAGCACCTGCTCGTTGGCGAAGAGCTCGCCGTACCAGCGGGTGGAAAAGCCGCCCCATACCGTCACCAGCTTGCTCGAATTGAACGAGAAGACGACGAGCGAGATGATCGGCGCATAAAGGAAGATGAAGCCGAGCGTCGCAACGATCGGAATGAAGGGGCCGCGCTTCATCGCCGCTCCACCACGGCGCTCTGCGCGCGCTGCAGGAACATCAGCGGCACCACGACAACGACCAGCATCGCGATGGCGACCGACGCCGCCATCGGCCAGTCGCGATTGGCGAAGAACTCATCCCACAGCACGCGGCCGATCATCAGCGTCGACGGGCCGCCGAGCAGCGTCGGGATCACGTATTCGCCGATCGCCGGGATGAAGACGAGGAGCGAGCCCGCGACCATGCCGGGGATCGACAGCGGCAGCGTGACCGAAAGGAAGGTGCGGAACGGCCGCGCCCCAAGGTCGGCCGACGCCTCGAGCAGCGCCTCGTCGAGCTTCACCAAATTGGTGTAGAGCGGCAGGATCATGAACGGCAGATAGGTATAGACGATACCCAGATACACCGCGAAATCGGTATAGAGCATGGTGATCTGCGGCAACCCGAGCGCCTGCAGCAGATTGTCGATGACGCCGTTGTTCTTGAGAAAGCCGATCCACGCATAGACGCGCAGCAGAAAGCTGCTCCAGAACGGCAGGATGACCAGCATCAGGAGGATATTGCGCCAGCGGTCGGACGCGCGAGCGATGAAATAGGCGATCGGGTAGCCGACGATCAGCGCGACGACGGTCGAGATCAGCGCGATCTTGAGCGAGCTCAGGAACGCCGCGAGGTAGAGGCTGTCCTGCCCCAGATACATGAAGTTGGAGAGGTGCAGCGTGAGCTGCACGTCGCCCTGGTCGCTGAGGGTGAGCAGCGGCAGATAGGGCGGCTGGCTGACCACGCTTTCGCTGAACGAAATCTTGATGATGACGAGCAGCGGGATGAGGAAGAAGACCAGCAGCCACAGCAGCGGCGGCGCGATCACCACCCAGCGGCCGCGCATGCCGGCGGTGCCCATGAGGTCGCGGATGAAGCCCCAGGGCCGCCATGGAATGCGCGGCGCCGAGGCCTGCACCATGTCGGCGGTGGATTCGGTCACGAGACGAGCACCGAGCCGGCGTTGCCGCTCCAGCTCGCCCACACCTGTTCGTCCCAGGAGATGGCGTCCGGGTCGCCGCGCAGCGAATTGGCCTTGGTGACGCGCAGCCGCTTGCCGCTTTCGAGCACCACCTGGAACACCGTCATGTCGCCCAGATAGACGACGTCCTCGACCGTGCCGTGCGTGATGTTGGCGCCCTCGAACTCGACCGCGGGTTTGTCGCGGCTGAGCGTGATCTTTTCGGGCCGGATCGCCCACCACAGGATCTGGTCGGGGGCGCAGTCGACGCCGTGGCTCACATAGATGTCGCCGCCGGCCTCGGCGGAGCGGATGCGCACGTGGTCGTCCTCGTCCTCGGTGACCACGCCTTCGAACATGTTGACCGAGCCGATGAAGCCGGCGACGAAGCGGGAATTGGGGAACTCGTAGATGTCGGTCGGCTCGCCGATCATGGCGATCTCGCCCTGGTTCATCACCCCGATGCGGGTGGCAAGACTCATCGCCTCTTCCTGGTCGTGCGTGACGACGATGAAGGTGACGCCGGTCGACTCCTGGATCTTCACCAGCTCGTACTGCGTCTCTTCGCGCAGCTTCTTGTCGAGCGCGCCGAGCGGCTCGTCGAGCAGGAGGAGTTTCGGCTGCTTGGCAAGCGAACGGGCGAGCGCCACACGCTGGCGCTGGCCACCCGACAGCTGGTTGGGCCGGCGCGTTTCGTAGCCCTCGAGCTTGACGAGCTTCAGAAGCTCGGCGACGCGCGCCTCCATCTCGGCGCGCGGCAGGCGGTCGCGCTTGAGGCCATAGGCGATGTTGTGCCAGACATTCATGTGCGGGAACAGCGCATAGGACTGGAACATCATGTTGACCGGCCGCTGGTAGGGCGGCACGCCGGCCATGTCCTGCCCGTCGATCTCGATCGTCCCCGACGTCAGATCCTCGAAGCCGGCGAGCATACGCAGGAGTGTCGACTTGCCCGAGCCCGAGCCGCCAAGCAGGCAGAACAGCTCGCCCTTGAAGATGTCGAGCGACACATGGTTGACCGCCGCGACGTCGCCGAACTTCTTGGTCACGTCGCGGATGCGCACGAAGGGCTTGGCCTCCGGGTCGCGCCATGGCCGGCTGTCGGCGGCAAGCTGCGGTTTGTCGAGCACGGGCAGTCCTGAGTCACAGGTCGCGATGGAAGGTCCGGGCGCAAGCCGCCCGGACCGGGGGCGTTGCGGCGCCTACGAGCCGGTCTTGATCCGCGTCCAGGTGCGGGTCAAAAGCCGCGTGAAATCCTGCGAGTGGGTCAGGAGCGGATGCATCTTGGCCTGCAGATCGGCCGGCAGGTAGATGTTGGGATCGCCCGAGATGGTCTTGTCCACCAGCGGCGTCGCATCGGGCACCGGATTGGCGTAGAACACCGTATTGGTGATGTCCGCCTCGGTCTTGGGCTCGAGGATGTAATTGATGAACTTGTAGGCCGCATCCGCATGCGGCGCGTCCTTCGGGATCGCGAGCATGTCGTATTCGGCGATGCCGCCTTCCTTCGGGATCTGGTACTGCACGTTGACGCCCTTGCCGGCCTGCGTGGCGCGATCCTTGGCGATGTAGATGTCGCCCGAATAGCCCATCACCAGGCACGCATCGCCATTGGCGAGGTCGTCGATGTAGCCCGAGGAATCGAACTTGCGGATATAGGGCTTGATGCCGTCCATGACCTTTTCAGCCTTGGCGAGATCGTCGGGCTTTTCCGAGTTCGGATCGATCCCCAGCGAGATCATCACCATGCCCAGGATCTCCTGCGGCGAGTCGAGGGTCTCGATGCCGCAATCGGCGAATTTCTTGGCTTCGTCCGGATTGAGGATCAAAGCGAAGCTGTCGGTCGGCGCGTTGGGGTCGCGCTTCTTGATGTCGTCGACGTTGTAGCCGAGCCCGATCGAGAAGCGCATGTAGTTGACGGCGTATTTGTTGCCCGGATCGAAGGCTTCGGTGGCCTTCATGATCACCGGGTCGACGTTCTTCAGATTGGGGATCTTCGACTTGTCGAGCGGCAGGTAGATGCCCAGCGGGATCTGGTGCTGCAGGAAATTGCCCGAGGGGACCACCACGTCGTAGCCGGTGTTGCCGGCGACCAGCTTGGCCTCCAGCATCTCGTTGCTGTCGTAGTTGGCCTCGACGACCTTGATGCCGGTTTCCTTGGTGAAGTTGTCGAGCGTGTCGTCGGCGCGGTAATCCGACCAGTTGTAGAGGTTGAGCACATTGGCGTCCTGCGCGAGGACCGCCGTGCTGCTCATCAGCAGCGCGCCCAGCGCGATGGCGAGCGAAGTCTTCATGGTCGTTTGTCTCCCTGTCGAACCCGCTTCAGCGGGGTTGGCGAAAAGCTGAGCCGCCACAACGATCACGTTGCAGCGGCTGGACTAAGCAATGGATGGGTCGCGGCAAAGGCGCGGCGGTGAATAGGTCCGCGGCGCCGTCGGGTTGCACACAGGGGCGGGTCGAGGTCGGTGAACTGCACCGCAAGGATAACGCTCATGACCTGCGAACTGTCCCCGGCACCCGCATTGGAAATCGAGCGGACCCTAGTGCCAAAACCCCGGCCGGACAAGACTTTGGAAGGGAGGAATTTCCGTTCCCCTTGACGGGTCCGCCGCACCACCCTCTATAGGAGAAAATCGCCCAGGACCGCAGCAGCGTGACCCTTTCGCCCTTCCTCAAGCTCAGCCCCGACGTGACCGGGGCGCTCGCCGCCGGCCGGCCGCTGGTGGCCCTCGAATCGACCATCATCACGCACGGCATGCCCTACCCGCAAAATCTCGAGATGGCGGGCAAGGTCGAGGCCATCATACGCGAGGCGGGAGCCGTACCGGCAACGGTCGCGATCATGGACGGCGCCTTCCGCGTCGGGCTGACCGGCGCCGACCTCGAACGGCTCGCCAAGACCGGCATGGCCGCGGCCAAGGCGTCGCGCCGCGACGTGGCCGCGCTGCTCAGCTCCGGCGGGGTGGCGGGCACCACCGTGGCGACCACGATGCAGGCGGCGAACATGGCCGGCATCCGCGTGTTCGCGACCGGCGGCATCGGCGGCGTGCACCGCGGCGCCGAGTCGACCTTCGATATCTCCGCCGACCTCGAAGAGCTCGGCCGGACGCAGGTGGCGGTGGTCTGCGCGGGCGCCAAGGCAATCCTCGACATCCCCAAGACCCTCGAAGTGCTCGAGACCAAGGGCGTGCCGGTGATCGGCTACGGCACCGACGAGTTTCCGGCGTTCTGGACCCGCTCGTCGGGCTATCCGGTCGACCACCGGCTCGATACGCCCGAGGCCGTCGCGGCGCTGATCGAGATGCAGTTCAGGCTGGGTCTCGGCGGCGTGCTGGTCGGCAATCCGATCAAGGCCGAGGATGCCCTCGATGCCGGCTTCATCGACGAGAACATCGGCAAGGCGATCGCCGACGCCGACCGCCAGGGCATCTCGCGCAAGGCCCTGACCCCGTATTTGCTGCGGCGCATCTTCGAGCTCACCGGCGGCAAGAGCCTTATTTCCAACATCGCGCTGGTCGAAAACAATGCCCGGGTCGCGGCGGCGATTGCCGTCGCGCTCGCGGCACGGGGCAAATAATGAGCGGCGTGCTCGTCGTCGGCGACGTCATCACCGACATCATCGTGATGCCGGATGGCCCGATGGTGCGCGGCTCCGATCGCCGCGCCACGATCCGCTCGCGACCGGGCGGCTCGGGCGCCAACCAGGCGGTGTGGTTCGGCGCGCTCGGGGCGCACGTGAAGTTCGTGTCGCGCGTCGCTGCCGCCGAGCTCGACAGCAACGCGGCCTATTTCCGCGCCCGCAAGGTCGAGCCGGTACTGATCCCCGACGATACGGCGCCCTCCGGTGTCCTCATCGCCATCGTCGACGCCGACGGCGAGCGGAGCTTTCTCACCGACCGCGGCGCCAACCTCAATTTGTGTGCCGAAGACCTGCCGCTGAGCCTGCTCGACGGCATCGACCTGCTGATGGTCTCGGGCTATTCGTTCTTTACGCCCGGCCCGCGTGCTGCGGTGATGGCACTGCTCAAGGCGGCGCGCGACCGCGGCATCGCCACCGCGATCGATCCGGCCTCGGTTGGCTTCCTGCGCGAGGTCGGCGCCGAGGCGTTCCTCAAATGGACGGCCGGCACCGGCACGATCTTCGCCAATCTCGACGAGGCGCTGGAGTTGACCGGCTCGGTCGACCTCAACCTGCAGATGCAGACGCTCGGGCGGTTCTATCCGCGGGTGGTGATCAAGCGCGGCGTGGGCGGCGCCGCCATCGGCGGCCGCAGCGGCGTACAGCACACGATGGCCGCGCCGCCGCGCGACGTGATCGACACCACCGGGGCCGGCGACGCCTTCGCCGCGGCGTTCCTCACCGCCGAGCTCAAGGGCAACCCGGTCGAAGCCTGCCTCAAGGCCGGCATAGATGCGGGTGCAGAGGCAGTGACCAGTGTGGGCGGCCAGCCCGTGGTCCGCTAGCGGTGGTTACGGGCTGACCGTGAAGCCTGCCTGCAGCGCCATGCGCACGAGGTTGCTGAAGCCGAGCCTGGCGTAGGTCAGCGGGTGCGCCTTGCCGGGGTCCTGCTCGGCCTCGCAGACCAGCCAGCCGGCATAGCCGGCATCGTGCAGCATGCTGAGGATGCGGGGATAGTCGATGAAGCCGTCGCCGGGCACGGTGAAGACGCCGTCGAGCACCGCCTGCATGAAGCTCTCGTCCTTGGCGCGGGCCTTGTCGAGCAGGTCCTTGCGGGCATCCTTGCAGTGAACGTGCACCACCCGCTTGACGTGGCGCTTGAGCAGCGCCACCGGGTCGCCACCGGAAAACGCCGAGTGCCCGGTGTCGTAGAGCAGGCCCACCGCCGGGCCGGTGACCGCCATCAGCCGGTCGACCTCGGCATCGGTTTCGACGATGGTGCCCATATGGTGGTGGAACGCCATGCCGACGCCGAACCCGGCCATGCGCTCGGCGAGGCCGGTGAGGCGCTTGCCGTAGCCGGCCCATTCGTCGTCGCCGAGCCTGGGCCGGCGCGAAATCGGCGCAAACAAATCGCCCTCGGCCCGGCGCGAGGTATCGGCATAGACCACATGCGCGCAGCCCAAATCCTTGAGCAGTGTCATGTGCGGCAGGATCGCCGCCCATTCGGCGTCGATGTCGCGCTCGAGGATGCGGCCATCGTACCAGCCCGAGGTCAGCACGAGTCCGTACTTCTTGAGCAGCGGCCCGAGCTCAGCCGAATTCTTGGGAAACTGGAAGCTCATTTCAGTGCCGGAGAAGCCGGCTTGCTTCGTCTCCGACAAGATGGTGTCGAGCGAGGTCCCGGCGCCGAGCGAGGGCAGATCGTCATTGACCCAGGTGATGGGATTGATGGCGAGACGGACAGTCATGGAAACTCCGGACGTTGAAAAGGAACCGGCAGCTCAGGCGTCCGCCGGCATGTCGAATTTCTGCGTATCGATCTGTTGGACGTTGCGGAGGTCCGCTTCGTCGCGGGAGAGACCGCCGAACACCACGCGCGCGGCCATGCCGATATTGTGGATCATGTCCTCGATTTCGCCCTGGGTATGCGCCGGATTGGTGACCACCATCACCGAACGGTTGAGGATATCGAGCGAGCGCTGGCACATGTCTTTGGAATAGGTGCGGCGGCACTCGGCATTGGCCGGCATGTTGTAGGGGTTCATCAGCGGGTGCGCGGCCCCTGCCCCCATCAGCACCTGATCCCACTCGGTATAGTTGTGCCGGCCGGTCTTGCCGGCGATGACGCTGGGGAAAATCTTGACGAAGCGCTCGGCATCGGCGGCGGTGGGCAGCGTGTAGGTGACCTGCGTCGCGCAATCGTAGTCGGGGCTGTGCATCGGCGCGGCCTTGAGGCCGAGATTGCCGAGCGAGGCGGTGCCGCTCAGGATCTGCGCCTTCTCCTTGCGCATGGCGCCGATCAGGCCGTCGATGCGGTCGAGTTGGACATTGAGCATGGCGCCCATCAGCTCGGACGGCCGCGCGCCGTTGCCGGCGAAGGGTTTGTCGGCCTCGTTGCGGCCGTGCCAATAGAAGTGGCACGGATCGATGGCGCAGCGGGCGCGCTCGGCCAGGCTGTCGTCGTTGAGGGCGACGCCGCCGCCCTCGCCGCACGTCATGTTCTTGAAATAGTTGAAGCTGAAGCAGCCGGCGTTGCCGATGGTGCCGAACTTGCGGCCCTCATAGCCGCCCCCGACGCCCTGGCAGGCATCCTCGATGACGAGGAGGTTGCGCCGGCGCGCGATCTCCATGATGGCGCCCATGTTGCACGCCGTGCCCCACATATGAACCGGCACCACGGCCCGGGTCCGCGGCCGGATCGCGGCCTCGACGGCCTTGGGATCGATAGTCAGCGACTCGTCGATGTCGACGATCACCGGGATGGCGCCGACGGTGAGCACCGACGTTGCGGTCGCCATGTAGGTGTGCGCCGGGATCAGCACCTCGTCGCCGGGCCCGAGGCCGAGCGCGATCATCGCCGCGACGAGCGCGTTGCTGCCGCTGGCCGCGAGCGCGAAGTGCCTGATGCCGAGATACTTGGCGTAGCGCTCCTCGAAGCGGTCGCATTCGTGGCCGACGCCGTAGCGGAAGAGCGCACGGCTGTTGATGACGCGCGTCAAGGCATCGATCTCTGCTTGGCCGACTTCATACATGTGCGTCCTCCTTTATTTTACCGCGCCCATGGTGAGGCCGCGCACGAGGTGGCGCTGCACCAGGAGCGCGAAGATCACGATGGGCAAGGCGCCGACGACGCCGGCTGCCGACATCGACGCCCAGTCGGTGTCGATGCGGCCGATCAGCGTCGCCGTCCCGCGCGGCATGGTCATCGCCCGCGGCGTCGCCGTGAGCACCAGCGCGAACAGGAATTCGTTGAAGGTGACGATCACCGCAAAGATCGCCGTGGCCGCGAGCCCCGGCGCGGCGAGCGGCAGCACGATGCGGCGGAAGGCGGTGAAGCGCGAGTCGCCGTCGACCATCGCCGCCTCTTCGAGATCGAGCGGAATCTCGCGGAAGAAGCTCTCCATCATCCACACACAGAAGGTGATGTTGATGGCGGTGTAGGTGATGATGAGCCCCAGCCAGGTGTCGAGCAGGCTGAGCCGCAGCATCAGCAAATAGATCGGGATCAGGATCACCACCGGCGGCACGATGCGCAGCGTCAACAGCGCGAGCCCGATCCAGCGCTCGAGCCCGAAGCGCAGGCGGAAGCGGGCGATGGCATAGGCGCCGAGCGACCCCGCGGCCAGCGCCAGCGCCACCGAGATGACGGTGACGCCCACCGAGTTGAGGAAGAAGTGGCCGAACTGCTTTTCCGAAAACAGATGCGTGTAATTGTCGAAGCTGGGCGCGTGCGGATAGAGCGTGCCGTCCTGCGTGATCTCGCGGTTGGGCTTCAGCGAGCTCGAGACCATCCAGTAGATCGGCAGCATGACGATCACGAGGATCACCACCGTGACGACGGCGCGGGCAATGCGGGCGATCATGTCGCCTCCACCCGGCGCAAGAGGCGCACGGCGGCGAGCGCCAGCGCCAGAACGAGGACGCCCATGGTGACGAACAGCGCCGCGGCGTAGCCGGTCTCCTGGAACTTGAAGGCGGTGTTGTAGCCAAAGATCGAGAGCAGCAGCGTCGACTGGCCCGGCCCGCCGCCGGTCAACACGAAGACCTGGTCGAAGGTGCCGAAGGCATCGATGGTGCGCAGCACAATGGCGACCGCGAGCACCGGCCTGAGCATCGGCAGCGTGTGGTCGATAAAGGTCCGCCAGGCCCCGGCGCCGTCGACGCGCGCCGCCTCGAACGGCTCGACCGGCAGCGACTGCAGGCCCGCAAGGATGATGAGGAAGAGCAGCGGCGTCCATTCCCAGACGTCGAGCGCGACGAGCCCGCTGAACGCCGTGAGCGGGTTGCCGAGGATCTGCACCGGCTGGCCGCCGAGCGCCTCGGAGAAGGCGGTGAGCATGCCGGCGTCGCTGGCATAGATCAGGCGGAAGACGATGGCGACGACCACCGGTGTGATCACCATCGGGATGATCAGCACCGTGCGCAGCAGCCGGATGCCGCGGAACTCGCGGGCGCAGAACAGCGCCAGCAGCAGCCCGAGCACGGTCTCGATGGCGACCGAGAGCGTAACGAAGCTGACCGTGACCCAGAGGGAGTTGAGGAACTCCGGATCGCTCCAGAGCTTGAGGTAGTTGCCGAGGCCGACATCGCGCAGCGGCCTGCCGTAGCGGTAGAATGCCGTACTGGCGCGCAGGCCGTCATAGAGCGGATAGATCAGCACCGCCAGCACGATCAGCACTGCCGGCGCGAGCAGGAGGTAGGGCAGGGCTGCATCGAGCCCTGCCCCCTGGAGGCGCTCACGACGGATCGGGAGCGCGCTCGCGGTCATGAGTAGTAGCCGGCCTGCGTCAGGTAGGCGGTCACCGACTTGGCGGCGGCATCGAGCGCGGCGCCGCCACCGGAACCCGCCTGCAGCGCCTTGTTGAGCTCATTGCCGAGGAGCTCCTCGACCTTGGCCCAGTCGGGCATGCGCGGCCGCGGCAAAGCGCCGGCGTCGAGCTGCTTGAGCGCGACCGGGATCAGGCGGTTGCCCGGATCCTTGACGGCAAAGCCGCTGCGGGTGACCGGGATGGAGCCGGCCTCGGCGAGCTTCGCCTGCGTGTCGGGGCTGGTGTACCATTTGAGGAAGTCGATCGAGTTCTGCTTGTTGGGCGCCGATTTCGGCACGCCGGCAATGAAGATGCCGAGCTGCGCGATCGCCTTTTCCTGCTTGGGCACGACGCCGAAATCGAGCTTGCCCGGCACCTTGGTCTGGGCCGGATCGTCCGATTTGATGGCGTTGCCCGAGTACTGGATGATCGCCCCGGCGTCGCCGCCGAGGATCGCCGCACCCTCCTGGTCGGAATCGAACTCGACCACGCCCGGAGGGGCGTTCTGCTTCATGGTGCCGACGAAGAACTCGGCCGCGGCCTTGCCCTTGTCGTTGTTGAATGTAACGTTCCATTTGTCGTCGAAGAACTCGCCGCCGAACGACAGGAACACCGGATACCAGCTCGTCACGATCGGGTTGCCGGTGACGCCGCGGAACACCACCGGATACTTGATCTTGCCGGCCGCGACCCCGGCCTTGCCCTTGGCGATGACGTCGTCCCAGGTCGCGGGCGCGCCGTCGGTATAGACGTCGTTGCGGTAGGTCAGGGTCTGCAGATCGCCCACGAACGGCACGGTGACCAGCGTCGGCGTCGCGGTCTCGAAGCCTTTTACCCGCGGGCCCTGCCGGGGAGGCCAGTAACCCATGTCGATCAGCGGCCCGATCCAGTCGCTGTTGCTGCCGTCGATGCCGGCGGCGCCGAGGTCCTCGAGCACGTCGGCGGCGCCGAACTGCGGGACCCACGGGTCATCGAGCAGGTAGAGATCGTATTGCCCCGCCTTGTTCTGCGCGTCGGCGAACCACTTCTCGAGGGTCACCCCGTACTCGTCCTCGAGGAAGGTGATGTCGAAGCCCTGGCTCTTGGCGAGCGGGATGATCTTGTCCTTGAACGGCGTGAGGCCGCCATCGGCGAAGGCGCCGATGATCACCTTCTTGGCGTCGGCGGCCTTCGCCGGCACCGTTCCCCCCAGAGCAGCGGCGACGGCGAGCCCGGCGCTGCCCTGCAGCAGCGTGCGGCGGCTCACCGGCCGTTGGAAGGGATTGTTATCAGTCATGACGTTTCTCCCTTGTTCGGTGCGCGATGCACCACTGTGTTTCCCGCCTTGTCGAAGAAGCAGGCATTGGCGGGGTCGAAGCGAAGGCCGATCGTCGAGCCGATCGGCGCGGTAAAGCCCTTGCGCGTGCGGACGGTCAGCCGCTCGCCATTGACCCGGACATCGACGAGCGTTTCGTTGCCCATCGGCTCGATGACGTAGATTTCGCCGCTGAGGCTGGCACCGCCAGGCTCGATGAGACTGATATCCTCGGCGCGGATGCCGATGGCCTCGGCCTGGCCGGCACGGCACGCATCGCGCCGCGCGCCGTCCATGTTGATCGTGGCGTGCCCGATATGGAGGCACTCGTCGACGCTTGCCGCGAGCACGCTCATTGCCGGGCTGCCCACAAAGGTCGCGACGAAGCGGTTGGCCGGACGCTCGTAGATTTCGTGCGGCGTCGCGATCTGCTGCAGCACGCCATTGTTCATCACCGCCACGAGGTCGGCCATGGTCAGCGCCTCCGCCTGGTCGTGCGTGACGAAGATGGTGGTGGCGCCGAGCCGCTGGCAGAGCCGCTTGATCTCGCCGCGCATGGTGAGCCGGAGGCGGGCATCGAGATTGCTCAGCGGCTCGTCCATCAGGAACGCCGACGGCTCGCGCACGATGGCGCGGGCCAGCGCCACGCGCTGCCGCTGCCCGCCCGAGAGCGCCCGTGGCCGCCGGTCGAGCAGGTGATCGATCTCGAGCGCCTGCGCCACCTCGCCCACGCGCCTGAGCTGCTCGTCCACCGCAACCTTCCGGATACGCAGCGGATAGGCGATATTCTGCAGCACCGACATCTGCGGATAGAGCGCATAGGACTGGAACACCATCGCAATGTCGCGGTCGCGCGGCTGCAGGCGCGTGACGTTGCGCTCGCCGATGAGGATGCGGCCGGCGGTCGGCAGGTCGAGCCCGGCCAGCAGCCGCAGCGCCGTGGTCTTGCCGCAGCCCGAGGGGCCGAGCAGCGCGAGGAACGCATGGTCGGGGACGTCGAGGTTGAGCTCGCGCAGCACGGTCACGAGGCCGAAGCGCTTTTCTACCGCCTCGTAGCGCACCGAGCTCAATTGGGCGCCCTCCCCGTCGTCGCCCGGACGATCAATTGCCCCGTCTGGATCTCGCGATACGCCACATGGCGTCCCTCGCGCGCCGCGCCGAGCGCGAGCTCGACCGCGCGCCGGCCCATTCCGGCAGCGTCGGCATGCACCGTGGTGAGCTGGATCCGGTTGTGGGCGGCAAGCGGAATATCGTCGTAGCCGGTGACCGACACGTCGCGTGGCACCAGCCGCCCCTGCCGCTCGAGGCGGTCGATGGTGGCGATTGCCTGGGTATCGTTGTGGGCGGCGATGGCCGTGGGCCGGCCGTCGAGGCCCACGTCCGCGAGCTGGCGGCGGCGCAGCGCCTGGGCAAAGCCGAGGCGGCGCCGCTCCCCCGACTGCTCGTTCATCAGCGGACCCACGAAGGCCATGCGCCGATGCCCCAGCTCATAGAAATGCGCGACGACCATTTCCATCGCGCCGGGATCGTCATTGTCGATCACCCCCAGGCGCGGGTCATCCGCCTCGCCGAACGACGCGACGACCACCGGAATGTCGCGGTCGAGCAGCAGCGTGGGCAGCGACGAACCCACGGAAACACCGGCAACCACCACGCCGTCGACGCGCCGCTCGATGAAGGCGCGGGCGGCTTCCTGCTCGGCGCGAGGCGAGGCCTCCGTGTGCGTAATCAGGGCGGCGTAGCCCAGCGCGCTGGCGGCATGTTCGGCGCCGGCCGCGAGCTCGGCGTGGAAGGGATTGGTCAGGTCGGGCACGATGATCCCGACCGCGGTGCTGGTGCGCGCCTTGAGCGAGCGCGCGATGACGTTGGGATGGTATTGCATCTCGGCGATGGCGCGCTCGACCCGCTCGCGCGTGATTTCCGAGACGCGGCCGTCGCCGCGGATGACGTTGGAGACTGTCGATTTGGAGACCCCGGCTTGCCGGGCCACATCGAACAGCGTGGTCATCCGGTCGCCCCCAGCGGCTTCAGTGCCCGCTTGAGCCCGGCGATGGAGCGGGCGGTCCCCTCCTCGCCGTCATAGCGCGGATCTTCGTGCTCGATGGACACCACGTCGTCGTAGCCGGCCTTCTGCAGCGCCGCGATCAGCCGGGTCCAGGTGGCGTCGTCGTGCCCCTCGCCCACCGACACGAAATGCCACGGCGCCTTGGTGGGATCGGTCGGCGGCGTCGGGTGCAGCACGCCGAGGCGCCGGATCCGCTCCGGATAGAGCAGCGTGTCCTTGCCGTGCGCATAGCCGATGCGGTCGGGATAGTCCTCGATCACGGTCACCGGATCGATGCCCTGCCACCAGAAATGGCTGGGGTCCATGTTGAGGCCGATGTTCTTGCCGACATAGGGCAGCAACGCCTCGAAGCCGGCGCCCGAAAAGATCGTGACGCCCGGATGGAGCTCGAGGCAGACCATGATCTCGGGCGCCTCTTTGGCGAGCCACGCGCTGGTCTCGCGCCAGAACGGGCCGACCTCGTGCTGCATCTGCCAATCGAAGATGCGGTCGTCGTCGGCCGAGGTGGCCCAGCACGGAAAGACGCTGAGCCCGCCCCCGTTCGGACCAGCCGGGCAGCCGCTCATGGTGATGACGCGCCTGACGCCGAAGGCCTTGGCGAGATCGACCGCAGCGCGGAACCGCCGCTGCGCGTCGGCGCGCTTTGTTGGATCGGGATGGAGCGGATTGCCCGCCGCATTCACCGCCGCGAGGCGGATCCCGAATTCCTTGAGCTCACCGCGCAGCGTATCGCGTTCCCGGGCATCGCCGATGGTCTCGATATCGAGATGCGGGCGCGGCCACGGCCCCCAGGCGCCGACGCCGAGCTCGATGTCGGTGATGCCGCGCCCGGCGCACCAGGCGAAGAGCTCGCGGCGGTTGAGCTTGGGCAGCGAGTCCGAATAGACGCCGATCTTCATGCGACAGCCTTGTGGTAAGCGGAGATCAGGAACTCGACGTCGCGCCGCGCGCTCTCGAGCGGCGTCTGCACCTTGGCCTTGCCGGTGGCCGCGGCGTGGAAGGCGCGCAGCTCCTCGCGGAAGGCTTCCTCGTAGCTGGTGCGGAAGTCCTCGGTGAGGAGCTCATGCGCCGCGCCCGCCCCCTTGCGCCGCACCGTGAGCTTGGTGGGCAGATGCCGGAGATAGGGCGAGGGGAAGACCAGCTCGACGATGCGGTCGGTGCAATAGACGGTGATGCGCTCGGTGTAGTCGGGCACGCCCGGCAGCTGCACATGCGTCATGCTCACGCGGCCGCCGCCCGGCAGCCCGAAGGCGAGCTGCACGCCGCGGCCCTCATCGAAGATCGCGCCATGCTGCGCCTCGGCCGGGAGCTCGATGCCGAAATGATCGAGCATGCCGTGCACCACCGCGACGTCGTGCACCAGCGACGAGAGGAACCCGCCGCTCAGCGCGCGCGCCCCCGCCTCGCTCGGCTCCCTGCCGGCGGACTGCTCGAGTTGCGCGCCGGTCTTGGCGCGAAAATCCTCGCGCAGGGCAACCGGAATATCGTCCGGCAGCGTCATCGGCAGGTGGGCGACGAACGGGTGCTGGTCGGGGTCATTCACCTCGACCGAGATCAGCTTCACCTCGTCGATCGATTTCGGCAGCAGCGTCAGCGCGCGGCGATAGCTGGGATCGTAGCGCTTCATGTAGGCGACCTGCATCGCCTTGCCGGACTTGTCGCGCGCCCTGGCGATCTGGTCGCAGCCGGCGAGCGTGAGCGCCAGCGGCTTCTCGCACATGACGTGCAGCCCGGCATTGAGCGCCTCGACCGCCAGCTCCGGGTGAAACGGATCGGGCGCCGCGATCACCACCGCATCGAGCTTCGCGCCGAGCAGCCCCTTGAGGTCCGGGCTCAGCGTTGTGAGCCCGTAGCGCGTGCCAACGGCCTTGCGCACCGTGGCCGAGGCATCGGCCAGCGCGCAGAAATCGAACAGGTCGCGCTCCTCCCAAAGATAGAAGGCGTGCTCCGCCTGGCCCACCAGCCCGGCTCCCACCAGACCGACCCGCAATCGCGCCATGAACGGTCCTCCCCTCGTTGGAACGTTCCATCAAGGGTTAGACAAGCACCTGGAGGTCGGAACGTCAATGCCGATTCGGATCACATGCGCGGGGTGGCGTCCGCCAGTGACGTCCCCCCGGTTCCGTCATCCGCGGGCTTGCCCCGCGGACCCAGCCGGACCCTTAGGTCACTCCTCAGGTGCGGTTGGGTGGCCGGGTCACGCCCGGCCATGACGGACGGAAAGATTGAAGCGGGGACCACCTGGCAAAGCAAAAGGGCCAGCGCTGATCGCCAGCGCCGGCCCCGATCATTCTGTGAAGAACACCCCTCTAGTGGTGCGCGCCCTTCATCTCGCGCAGCTCCTCGACCGAGCGCACGGATTTGCGGGCGGCGCCCTGCCAGTCGGTGGTCTTGATGGTCGACTTGGCGAGGCGCGCCTTGGCGGCCGGCACGGCGTCGGCGTATTGCGGCAGCCACTGCGCCTGCGCCACCACCATCTCGTCGACCATCTGCCACACCTCGTCGGGCGTGCAGATGGCGCCGACCAGCGGGTCGTGCAGCACGGCGAGCTTCAACAGATCGATGTCGCCGGTCATCGCTGCTTCGACACTCATCCGCTGCACGTTGATCGACACCGTGCAAGTCGCAGCACAAGCGGTCGGCAGCGTGATGCCCTCGACCATGTTGATGCCGAAACGGTCGACGAAGCCCGGGCTCTCGATCACCGCATCGGCCGGCAGGTTGCGGATAACACCGTTGTTGCGCACGTTGAAGTGCCCGCGATAGACGCGGCCCGTCTCGATCGCCTCGATGATGTGCGAGGCGTGCTCCTTGGTGCGGTGGGCGTTGCCGAAGGGCTTGGCCGCATCGTCGCGGAACTGCGGGAAATCGGTCTCGAACCAGTTGCGGCGCTCGGTCGAGTAGCGCAGGTAACCGCCGGTTTCGCCGTGGATCCAGTCGCTCATGTCGATCCACTTCTCGATCTCTCCCGGGCGCTTGCGGTACCACGGCAGGTACTCGCTGAGGTGGCCGTTGGACTCGGTCGAATAGACGCCGAAGCGCTTTAGAACGTCGATCCGGACTTTTTCCTGCTTGGAGTAGACCGGATGCCGCTCGAAGGCGGCGATGAGCTCGTCCTTCTCGACCTTGCGGCCCTTGGCGCGCAGATCGATGTACCAGGTCTGGTGGTTGATGCCGGAGCAGACATAGTCGAGCTCGTCGTCGGCAATGCCGAGGACCCGCGCGATCTGCTCGGCGCCGTGCTGCACGCCGTGGCAGAGGCCGACGGTGTTGACCTTGCCGTATTCGAGTGCCGCCCAGGTGTTCATCGCCATCGGATTGGCATAGTTGAGGAACAACGCTCCAGGCTCGGCGACCTCGCGGATGTCCTTGCAGAAATCGAGGATCACCGGGATGTTGCGCTGGCCGTAGAGGATGCCGCCGGCGCACAGCGTATCGCCCACGCACTGGTCGACGTTGTACTTGAGCGGAATGTTGACATCGGTCGCGAACGCTTCGAGGCCGCCGACGCGCACGCAGCTCATGATGTACTTGGCGCCGGTGATCGCCTCGCGGCGGTTGGTGGTGGCGCTCACCTTCGCCGGCAGCCGGTTCACCGAGACGATCTTCTCGATGATCTCGCGCACCATGTCGAGATTGTGCTGGTTGATGTCGGTGAGCGCGAACTCGCAACCGACGAATTCCGGCACCTTCAAGAGGTCGGACACCAGGGTCTTGGTAAAGCCGACCGAGCCGGCGCCGATGATAGCGATTTTGAATGCCATGGCGAAAAATACCTCCGTGACGAGCCTGTCGTATTGGGCTCGATCCCTACACTTCGGGCGTGATCCGGTGTAGAGAAAAGTCATGCCGCGACGGGTAATTTCATGCTGACCGACCTGATTGCCCATGGGCCGGTGGTGCGCATACTGGGTCCGCAGCCGGGGCCGCTCGGCCTGCACTGCATGGCGACCGGCGCCGGCTACGAACGGCGCGACGACGAGACCTATGACTGGGAAGGCTCCAACCGCGCGGCCTTTGCGGTGATCCAGCATACCATCGGCGGCCGTGGCGAGCTCGAATACGAGGGCACGCGGCATGCGCTGATGCCCGGCGACACTATGGTGCTGCGCTTTCCGCACGCCAACCGCTACTGGCTCGCGCCGGGCGGGAGCTGGGAGTATTTCTGGATCGGCGTGCACGGCATCGAAGCGCTGCGCGTGGTGCGCGCCGTGATCGATGCCGCCGGCCCGGTGCTCAGGCCCACCGAGCGCGACGTCGACCGGCTTGCCGGCGCCTGCCTGGCACTCACCGCCGAAACGGTGACCGGCGGCGGTGCCTCGGCCGGCGCCTACGACGCGGTGATGGCGATCCACGACGCGGCCTTCGAGAACGCTCCGCCGCGGGCCGAGCAGATTTCGGGCCCGATCCGCCGCTGCCTCGCCTTCCTCGAAGAGCACCTCAGCGATCATCTCGACGTCGACCGGCTGGCCCGTGTCGCGAGCCTCAGCCGCGCGCATTTCGTCCGCAAGTTCATCGCCGAGGTCGGCGTGCCGCCCTCCGATTATGTGTTCGCGGAGCGCATGCGGCTCGCCGAGCGCCTGTTGATCGCGACCGATGCCTCGGTGTCCGAGATCGCGCGGCAGGCGGGCTTTGCCGACGCCAACTATTTCGCCAAGGCCTTCCGCCGCTCGGCCAATCTGTCACCCAGCGCCTTCCGCTCGGCCCGGCAGCCGGCGCGGCATCGCTAGAATCCGGAGCATTGCGCGGTTGCGCCGCGGCGCGGTTTTTCGCAGGCTGGGTTCCAGGGGAGAAATGCCATGCCGGATCAATCGCGCTTCGTCATCGTGGGCGGCGGCACCGCCGGCTGGATCACGGCCTTCATCGTGCAGGATTCGCTGCGGCGGCTGAAGATCGATGCCAGCGTCACCGTGGTCGAGCCGAGCAAGATTCCGACGGTCGGCGTCGGCGAGGCGACCACAGCCGCGTTCTATGTGTTCCTTCGCAATTTCGGCATCGACGAGCTCGAGTTCTTCCGCGAGACCGGCGCGAGCTTCAAGCTCGGCATCCGGCACGAGGACTGGCGGCGGAAGGGCGTCACCTACTATGGCCCGATCGACGATCCGCACCAGGTGATCGCGCCGCCGCCAGGGGCGCCGTCGGACTACCTCAACGTCTACGGCATCGCGGCGGGCCGGCCGCTGCAGGACATGCACATGTTCGGACCGCTCCTGATGCAGTGGAAGGCCCCCTACGCCAAAAAGGCCGACGGCTCGCTGCTCCGGCTCGGGCCGTTCCTCCACGCCTATCATTTCGACCAGGCACGCGTCGGCCGCTTCCTTGCGAGCAAGAGCCAGGGCGTCCGTATCGCCGACGGCGTCGTCCAGGGCGTCGAGCGGCGCGACGACGGCGGGGTGACGGCGCTGATCCTCGATACCGGCGAGCGGATCGAGGGCGATGTCTTCTTCGATTGCACGGGGTTTCAGAAGCGGCTGATCGTCAAGGAGCTCGGGGCGCCGTGGATCAGCTACGCCCACGAGCTGCCGGTGAACCGCGCGCTGCCGTTCTGGCTGCCCATCGGCGAGGACGAGGAGATGCCCAACTATACCCGCGCCTGGGCCCAGGAAGCGGGCTGGATGTGGCAGATCCCGACGCAGGGCCGCTTCGGCTGCGGCTACGTCTATTCCGACGAGTTTCGCACGCCCGAGGAGGCCAAGCTCGAGGTCGAGCGCGTGCTCGGGCGCGAGGTCGAGGTGCGCGGCGACATCCGCTTCCAGATCGGCCGCATCGTGACGCCCTGGATCAGGAACGTCATTGCAGTGGGGCTGAGCTCGAGCTTCCTCGAGCCGCTGGAATCCACCTCGATCCACGGCACGATCGTGCAGATGATGCTGTTCGCCAAGCGCTTCCTGAAGCGCCCCGAAGCGATGACCGATGCCGACCGCGCCGACTACAACGCGCGCATCGGCCGGCAGGTCGACGACTTCCGCACCTTCGTCAACACCCACTACATGACCGAGCGCGACGACACGCCGTTCTGGCGCGAGGTGCGGGAGCACCGCATCCACCCCGAGACCAAAGAGCGGCTGGCGCACTGGCGGCAGCACATGCCGCGCATGACCGACTTTCCCGACTATCTCGACGGCCTGCCGCACGTGCAGACGCAGTTGCACTATCCGGTGCTCGAAGGGCTGGGCCTCTTGAACCAGGACGTGGCCCGCGCCGAGATGGCGGCCGATCCAAAGCTCAGGCAGTTCGCACGCGAAACCTACGACTCGCTGGTCAAGGAATATGCCGGCGCCGCCAAGCAGGCGCTCGGCCACGCCGAGTTCCTGCGGCTGGTGAATGAGATGCGGTGAGCTTCGACGCCGCCCCCATTCACGGAGTCATCCCCGCGACAGCGGGGACCTCCGTTTTGCCAAGGCCAGCGCTCTATACGAAACAGAGGTTCCCGCTTTCGCGGGAATGACCCGGTGGTTGGGGCCTCGTTTCAGGACGCTCGTGCTTCGCCTACTCGGCCGCGGCGCGCTTGCCCGGCAGGCGCGCCCATTGCGGCAGCCACTCGTCATGCGCGACGAGAAGGTCGTCGACGAGCTGCCAGATCTGGTCGAGATCGAGCTCGGCACCGGTGTGCGGGTCCATCATCGCGGCGTGGTAGATGTGCTCGCGGTTCTCGGTGAGCAACGCCGCGACGGTCAGTTCCTGCACGTTGACGTTGGTCCGGATCAGCGCCGTGAGCTGCGGCGGCAGCGCGCCGATATGGGTGGGCTGCAGGCCGTTGCTGTCGACCAGCACCGGCACTTCGACGGCGCAGCCCTCGGGCAGCGAGGTGATGAGGCCGGTGTTGCGGACGTTGCCGTAGATCACCGACGGCTGGCCGGTCCAGCGCGAGTTCATGATCTCGGAGGCGTATTCGTGGCTCTCCTTGACCTCGACGGTGTTGGCCGTCTTGTAGCGCGCCGCTTCTTCCTTCCAGCGCGCGATCTGCTCGACGCAACGCTTGGGATATTCGTCGAGGGGAATGTGGTACTTTTCGATCAGGTCCTCGCGGCCGTCCTTGATGAACCACGGCACGTATTCGGCGAAATGCTCGGAGCTTTCGGTGACGAAGTAGCCGAGGCGGGTGAGCATGTCGTAGCGCACGGTATTGTTCTGCCGCTTGTTCCACAGGCTCGGTTTGGGCGCGCGGCCCTCGCGATAGGCCCGCAGCAACTCAGGGTAGAGGTTCCTGTAGGTGCCGTCCGGCTGCTTCTGCTCGAAGTTGAGGTAGAACGCCATGTGGTTGATGCCGGCGGCACGGTAGCGCAGCGTGTTGGGATCGATCTCGAGGTCGCGGGCGAGCTCGAACGCGGTGCCCTGCACCGAGTGGCAGAGCCCGACCTGCTTGATGGTGGGATACTTCGCGGCGATGGCCCAGGTGTTGATGGCCATCGGGTTGACGTATTGCAGCATGATCGCTTCGGGACAGACCGCGAGCATGTCCTCGCAGATGGTCCAGAGGTGCGGCACCGTGCGGATGCCGCGCATGATGCCGCCGATGCCGAGGCTGTCGGCGATGGTCTGCCTCAGGCCGAACTTCTTGGGCACCTCGAAATCGGTGATCGTGCACGGATCGTACCCCCCGATCTGGAAGCAGACGACGACGAAGTCGGCGCCCTCGAGCGCCTTGCGCTGATCCGAGAAGGTCTCGATCGAGGCCTTGGTGCCGAGCGTCTGCACGAGCTTGCCGGCGATCACCGCGCTTTCCTCGAGCCGCTGCGGGTTGATGTCCATCAGCGCGATGCGCGCGTCCTTCAGCGCCGGACGCTGCAGCACGTCACCGACGATGTTCTTCATGAACACGGTCGAGCCGGCGCCGACAAAGGTAATCTTCGGGTTGGGCATTATGGTCTCCTGGAAAGTCTGGCCGGCCGGTCAGGCGGCGATTTCGAACGCCGCACGGATAAGGCGCGCAGCATATTCGGTCTGGGGGTGGCTGAGAACCTCGTCGACCGTGCCCTGCTCGACGATCTTGCCGTTCTGCATGACGATGACGCGATGGCAGAGCGCCCGCACGACCTTGAGGTCGTGCGAAATGAAGAGGTAGCTCAGCCCCTTCTGCTCCTGGAGGTTGCGCAACAGGTCGATGATCTGCGCCTGCACCGAGAGGTCGAGCGCCGAAGTCGGCTCGTCGAGCAGGATGAATTCGGGCTCCATGGCAATGGCGCGGGCGATGGCGATGCGCTGCCGCTGCCCGCCCGAGAATTCATGCGGGAAACGCATCAGGATGGTGTCGGGCAGGCCGGCATCGCGCAGCGCCTGCCTGACGCGCTCGACGCGGTCGCGTTCGTTCTTGCCGATGTGGTTGACGATCAACCCTTCCTCGATGATCTGCCGGATCGACATGCGCGGATTGAGCGAGGCGAACGGATCCTGGAACACGATCTGCATGCGCTGCCGCAGCGGCCGCATGGCATGCCGGTCCTTGTCGTGGATCGGCTCGCCGTCGAAATAGATCTGCCCGCCATTGTTGGAGATCAGCCGGATCAGCGCCTGCCCGAACGTGGTCTTGCCCGAGCCGGACTCGCCGACGATGCCGAGCGTTTCGTGGCGTTGCAGCTTGATGCTGAGATTGTCGACAGCGACGAGCTCGAAGAAATCCGGCCGGAACGCGCCGCCGCGCTTGAGCGTGAAGGCGACGCGCACGTCCCTGCCCTCGAGCACCGGCTGGCCGCCCAGTTCGATCGGCCGCGCGCGGCCCTTCGGCTCCGACGCGAGCAGATGTCGTGTGTATGGATGCTGTGGGCTCTGGAACAGCGCTTCAGTGGTGTTGTGCTCCTTCACCTCGCCCGACTGCATCACATAGACATAGTCCGAGAACTGCCGGACGATCGTCAGATCGTGGGTGATGAGGATCACCGCCATGCCGTACTTGGCGCGCAACTCCTTGATGAGGTTGAGGATCTGCGCCTGCACGGTGACATCGAGCGCCGTGGTCGGCTCGTCGGCGATGAGGATTTCGGGCCGGTTGGCAAGCGCCATGGCGATCATCACGCGCTGCCGCTGCCCGCCCGACATCTGGTGCGGATACTGCCGGAGCCGCGCCTCCGGATCGGGGATCTGCACTTCCTCGAGCAGCTCGCGGGCCCGCTCCATCGCGGCCTTGCGGCTCATCCGGTTGTGGAGGTGGAGCACCTCGCAGATCTGCGCGCCGATCGTATAGACCGGGTTCAGCGAGCTCATCGGCTCCTGGAAGATCATCGCGATCTTGTTGCCGCGCAGGCTGCGCATGGCGTTGGCGGACTTCTTGAGCAGGTCCTCGCCGTCGAGCGTGATCTGCGCCTTGGGCGCGATCGTCGCGCGCTTGGTGAGGAGCCGCATCACGGTGCGTGCCGTTACCGACTTGCCCGAGCCGGATTCGCCGACAAGCGCGATGGTCTCGCCCTTGTGCAGCTGGAACGACACGTCGCGCACGGCCTGGACGATGCCGCCCTCGACCTTGAAGTCGACGGCGATGTTGCGGGCGTCGAGGATCAGCGACCGACCGTGCGCGCCCAGATCGTGCCGTTCGGTGGGAGCGAGCGTGCTCATCAGTACGGATCCACCGCGTCGCGCAGCCCATCGCCCAGCGCGTTGAACGCGAACACCGCGATCAAGACGAACACGACGGGCGACAGGATCCAGGGATAGGAGCCGATGACCGAGAACGAGCCGGCATCCTGCAGCATCAGGCCCCACGAGATCAGCGGCGGCTTCACCGCAAAGCCGAGGAAGCCGAGAAAGCTCTCGAGCAGCACCACGGTCGGGATGGCGAGCGTCACCGCGACGATGATGTGGCTCATAACGTTCGGCAGGATGTGCCGGACGATGATGCGGAAATCGCCGGACCCCACCGCGATCGCCGCCCGCACATATTCGATACGGCTCAGCGCCAGCGTCTTGCTGCGCACTTCGCGGCTGAGCTGCGCCCAGCCGAGTGCCGCCATCACCGCGATGACGAAGGCGATGAAGACGTTGGACGGGGCCGTGACCGGAATCAGCGTCGTCAGGGCGAGGTAGAGCGGCAATTGCGGGAACGCGAGCACGACCTCGACGAAGCGCTGCACCCAGGTGTCGAGACGGCCGCCGAGATAGCCGGAGCTGATGCCGACCAGCGTGCCGATGGTCGTGGTCAACGCCACCACGATCAGCGCGATGGTGAGCGAGATGCGCGAACCGACGATGCCGCGCGAGAGGATGTCGCGGCCGAGCTTGTCGGTGCCGAGGAAATGCACCGGCTTGCCGTTGCTCGAGCCGAAGAAGTGGATGTCGGCCGGGATGACCCAGAAGATGGTGTAAGGCGCGCCCTTGACGAAGAAGCCGAGCGGCGTCGGGTTCTTGAGGTCGGGGGCCATGATCGGCTGGAAGGTGATCGGGTCGAGCTGATCGGATTCGACCAGCGGATAGATGGTCGGCAGCAGCGAGAACGATCCGTCGGGCGCCGTGAAGGAAAAGCTGTCGGGCGCGGCAAACGAAATCGTCTGCTCCTTGGCGTCCATCGGCGCGAAGAAATCGGCGAAGATCGCCATCAGGAGCAGCAACAGGACCAGCACGAGCCCGATCATGCCGACGACCGAGCGCCGGAAGCGGCGCCAGACGAGCGCCAGATAGCCCTCGTCCTTCTGGGCGAAGCGCCCCTGGACGACGCGCGGCGTATCGGCGGAATCCTCCGCGCCGGCCGGCAAGGGACCACCCGCCAGATCGGGCGGCAGCGGAATGGCGGAGTCGATCGGATGCTCGGTCATCACGCTTCGCCTCCGAGGCGCACGCGCGGATCGAGCAGCGCCAGCAGGATGTCGGAAATGATGTTGCCCACCAGCAGCGTCGCCGACAGCACCAGCATGAAGGTCGCGGTGACCCACACATCGCCGACCCCGAGCGAGCTGACGATCGCCGGGCCCACGGTCGCGAGGCCGAACACGATGGCCACCTCGATCTCGCCGGTCATCATGTAGGGGAGCACCACGCCCTGGTAGGCGATCAGCGGATGCAGCGCATTGGGCACCGCGTGCTTGAGGATCACCGCCGACTGCGACAGGCCCTTGGCCCGGGCCGTTTCAATGTATTGCGCGTTGAGCACGTCGAGCAGGTTGGCCCGCATCACACGCATATTGTAGGCGAGCCCGCCGAAGGTCGCGATGAACACCACCGGCCACACATGCTGCACGAGATCGACGAACTTGCCCCACGACCACGGCTGCCCGCCATAATAAGCGGAGTTGAAACTGCCGAGCTCCTGCACGTTGAGCTTGAACGCCAGGATATAGATGATGATCAGCGCCAACAGGAAGCGCGGGATCGTCATGCCGAGAAACGACACGACGCCGAACAATGTATCGACCCAGCTGTATTGTCGGGTCGCCGCCACGATGCCGAGCGTGATGCCGATCACCGAAGCCAGGATGTGGCAGGTCAGCGCCAACAGGATGGTGCGCGGCAAGCGCTCGGCCACGATGTCGCCGACAGGGCGGTTGTAGTAGAACGACTGGCCGAAGTCGAACCGTGTTACAATGCCGCTCACCCAGTTCACATATTGCAGCGGCAGCGGCGCATTGAGGCCATGTGCGGCGCGGTACGCGTCCGCCTGCTTCTGGGCATCGACGTCGGAGACGTTGCCCTGGCTCATCAGCATCGACTTGAGGTAGTCGGCATAGTCGCCCGGCTGCGCCTTGATGATGCCGAAGGTGACCACGGAGAGAATCAGCAGCACCGGGATGGCATAGAGCACGCGGGTGGCGATGAAGCGAAGCATCCGAGAACCTTGTCACGAGAGTGCAAGGGGGCCGGAGCCCCCTTGCTGACCTTGCACCGTTACGGACTAGTTGGAAACCGGTCCGTTGCCGAGGCCAGGCGCACCCGGGAGGGTCTTGGGATACAGCTCGTAGTTCTGCTGCTTATCCTTGGGGACGAACACCCGCTCGCGCATGATGTTGTCCTCGGCCCAGTTGAACATGAAGATCGGCGCGCCGGCAGGAATGTTGGCGAACCGCTTGTTGACGATCAACGCGCCGGGATACTGCGTCAGACCTACCGTGTAGACGTTCTGCGTATACAGCTTCTGGTACTGCTTCATCAGGTCGGCCTTTTTGGCCGGATCAGGCTCGCTGATGAACTTGTTGACCACGTCGACCATCTGCTGCTCGAACGGCAGCAGATCGACGGTGCCGTCGGTGCCCGCGCGGTGGAAGTAGCTGGTCTGCGGGCCCGTCGGAGCGAGCGCGGTCGTGTTCTGCACCACCGAGATCAGTTCCGACTGGTTGCGGAAGACCTGCCAGTCCCACTTACCGGAGTTCTGCAGGTCGGTCATGTTGGTGCCGCCCACGAGGTTGACGCTGACGCGGATGCCAATGGCCTCCATCGCGGCAACCACACCTTCCGCCAGACTCTTGTCGGTCTGGTAGTCGGCGCTGGCAAGCAGCGTGATCTGCACGTTCTGGCCACCGACGCCGGGCGTGTCGGACGGGAAGTTGACGAAGCCGTCACCATCCGTGTCCTTGAGTCCGGCCTTGGCCAGCTCCGCCTTGGCGACACTCACGTCATACGGATAGTAAACCGTCGACGCCTTGTCGTAGAACGCGGTTCCCGCGTAGAGACCGCCGGGATACACGGCGGTAAATGGCCCCTTGACCAGCGAGTCGCCCAGATGCTGGCGATCGATGGCGGAGGTCACGGCGAGACGGAAGTCGAGGTTGCGGTCGAGGTTGCGGATCGCCTCTGCGCGAGCATCGGGCTGGCCCCAGCCATTGGCCGAGTAGTTCATGTAGATCGAGTAGCCGATGGTGCGGGCACCGAACGCCAGACGCGCCGGAGCCTTGGGATCGGCCGAGCGCTTCAGGGCCTCGACGAAGCTTTCCGCCTGCTCGAGGTTGGAGAAGTCGCCGGTGCCGGCCACGGCCTGCACATCGCGATCCGCCCAGGTCGAGAGCTTGTACTCGAGCTCGTCGAGATACGGGAGCTGGTTTCCGGCCTCGTCCACCTTCCAGTAGTAGGGGTTGCGGCGCAGCACGACGATATCGTCCGGACGATACGCCACCGGCACCCAGGCACCCATCACCGGGAAGTTCAGGTAGTTCGGCGGGAAGGCGTTCTGATACTGCTCATAGGTGTTCTTGGAATACTTCGGATGCTGCGGCTTGAGGATATGTGCCGGCAGCGGGCAGAACCCGCCATAGGCCATGGTGTAGAGGTACTGCTTGGGGAACGCATCCTTGAAGGTCCACTTGACGGTGTAGTCGTCGACCTTCTCGAGCGTCGTTCCAACGCCGAAGCTGTCGGGCCCGCCCGAGTTGAGCGGCTTGACGTTCGGGTCCTTGATGTTGTCGTCCCAATAGAACATCACGTCGTCGGCGGTGAACGGCACGCCGTCCGACCACTTGGCGCCTTCGATCAGGTGCATGGTGAGCACGTGCCCGTCGGGCGACCACTCCCAGCTCTTGGCGAGGTTGGGCATCGGTTCGAGCTGGTCGGCCTTGACCTCGAACAGCGGGCCGGTGCGCGTCAGGCATTCGTACATGCCGATGTCGATGCCGCCCCAGCCCTGGATCTGGCCGGCGGCGTAGTTCCAGCCCTGCGGCCGGCCGCCGATGACGTGACGCATCACGTCGCCGTAGACGCCGGTGCCGTCGGGCTCGTTGGCGGTCTTGTAGACCAGCGGCTCCTTGGGCAGGCGGTCCTTGACCGGCGGCAGCTTGCCGGTCTTGACGAACTGGTCCGTCACCCATTGCGGTTCGTGGTACTCGGGCAGCGCCTTGTATTCGAGAATGTCCGAGATGCCGACGAAATTCGGTAGCTGCTGCGCTTCGAATTTCGGCGGATCTGGCAGCGTGGCGGTCGCCACCTGCGCATGCACGGCGATGGTCGACACGCCGAGCATGATGGAGGCCCCGACAAGGGCCCGTAAGCTGTTGCGCATGTTTCCTCCCTCTGCGGCGGACCCCGCGCTCCTCGCGCCCCGGAATGGCCGTTCCTCGCCCCTCCGCCGTCCGCATGGTCAGGATTAGGCCTTGCCCTCGTGGCGGCAATCCAATTATGAGAGGGAGTTGTCCGGTTTTTAGAACTCGGTGCGAACCTCCAGTGGCCCAGACAGCATCAGCGTCATCTGCCGCAACCTCGACCAAGGCGGTCGCGCCGGTGCCTCGGCCGGACCGGCGGTTTTATGCCAAGAACCCGGCCTTCGGGCGCTTCGGCATGCGCTGGTTCGACCCTCAGATCATGCCGGTCGAGCACTTCCATGGCCACATCGAGCTAAACTGGCTGACCGCCGGCAGCATGGGCTACCAGCTCGACGGCAAGCCGGTGGACGTGCCGGCCGAGCGGCTGGTGATGTTCTGGGCGGGTATCCCGCACCAGACGCTGACCCTCGACCGCGGGCCCCGTGGCGATAGCCGGCAGTGCAATGTCTATGTGCCGCTCGACACGTTCCTGCACATGCCGCGGCTTGGCCGGCTGACCGAAACCATGATGGCGGGAGGCGTGATCGCGCTCCGTCCCGGCACCATCGGCAGCGACACCCTCACCCGCTGGTACGAGGACTATCGCAGCGGCGACGCCGAACGCACCGATATCCTCAAGGCCGAGATCGCCATCATGCTGCGACGCGCCGCGCTGACCGGCTGGGTGGACCTGCTGCCGCCCTGGATCGAGGCCGTGAGTCCCTCGACCAAGGCCGCGACGCCGCTGCGCTATGCAGTCGCAATGATCAAGCACATCCTCGAGCATCTGTCCGATCCGTTGCGCGCCTCGGACGTCGCCAAGGTGGTGGGCCTCCATCCGCACTATGCCCTGCGGCTCTTCCGCTCGGTCATGAACGTGCCGCTGCACGAATTCGTGGTGCGCATGCGGCTGATCCGCGCCCGCTCGCTGCTGTTCGAAACGAACTTGTCGATCGAGAACATCGCCTTCCAGAGCGGCTTCGCGGGTAAAAGCCAGTTCTACGAACAGTTTCGCACGGCCTATGGCGTATCGCCCAACGAAATGCGGGTGAAGTTCCTCGCACACACCTGAGCGGCGGACCGACCTAAAGAATCGGCTTGCCACCGGTGACCGCGATGGTCGCGCCGGAGATGTAGCTCGCCTCGTCGCTCGCCAGCATCACATAGGCCGGCGCAAGCTCGGCCGGTTGCGCCGGACGGCCCATCGGCACCTGCTTGCCGAAGTTCCTGACCCTGTCGGGCGGCATGGTCGAGGGGATGAGCGGCGTCCACACCGGACCCGGCGCGACGGCATTCGCCCGGATGCCCTTTTCGGCAACAAGCTGTGCGAGACCGGCGGTGAAGTTCTGGATGGCGCCCTTGGTCGTTGCGTACGGCAACAGATTGGGGCTCGGATCGTCCGAATTGATCGAGGCCGTGTTGATGATCGAGCTGCCCGGCTTCATGTGCGGCAGCGCCGCCTTGGTGATGTAGAACATCGCCGAGATGTTGGTGGCAAAGGTCAGGTCCCACTCCTCGTCGGGGATCTCCTCGATGGATTTGAAGCTCGCCTGATGCGCCGCATTGTTGACAAGCACGTCGATGCGGCCGAACGCCTTGACGACCTGCGCGACGAGGTCCCTGCAATTCCTGGCCTTTGAGACGTCGGTCTCGATGAGCAGGCATTTGCGGTCTTCCGCGGTGACCAGCCGCTCGGTCTCCTTGGCCTCGTCCGTCTCCGACAGATAGACCACGGCCACGTCCGCGCCCTCGCGGGCATAGGCGAGCGCCACGGCGCGGCCGATGCCGGAATCGGCCCCGGTGATCAGCGCCTTTTTGCCCTTGAGGCGCCCCGATCCCTCGTAGCTCTGCTCGCCGTAATCCGGCTGCGGGTTCATCCTGGTGCTGAGGCCGGGCGGGGTCTGCTGCGGCGTGTCGAATGGCGGTGTCGGAAAGCCGCGCGGGTTCATGTCGTTCATTGAAGCCTCCGGTTCTGGCGCCTGTAAGGAAAGGATCGCTGCGCTGGTTCAGGGCAACGGCCCGCGAACAGAAACATGACATTTGCCTGTCGGTTCCGGTGCGCGCGGCGGCGAGGAACCGAACCCTCGGCCTGACACTTGTGACTTCATCCTGCGCGGGGCGTCGACGCGCGATCCTTGATGGAGTCTTCAATGGCCAATCCCAACACCCCGCCGTCGTTCGGCAAGGACGACCAGAACGGCACGCCGCCACCCGCCGATCTCAAGACCGTGCAGAGCGATGCGAACGCCGCGCTCGACGAAGCCAGGAGCGTCGCCGGCGACGTCGCCGCCGAGGTGACCGCGCAGGCACAGCAGCTTGGCGAGCAGGCGAAATCGCAGATCGCCGACGCCACCGCGCGCGCCAAGGACGCGGTCTCGTCGCAGAAGGACATCCTGGCCGACCAGGTCGGCGGTGTCGCCGATGCGATCGGCAGCGTCGCCGACGAGCTCGACAACAAGGGCAATGCGACCTCGCATTACGCCCGCATGCTGGCCGACAATGCCGGCAAGTTCTCCGACACCATCCGCAACAACGACGTCGATGCCCTGCTCGGCATGGCCAACGATTTCGGCCGCCGGCAGCCCGTGGCCTTCATCGGCATGGCGGCGCTGCTCGGCTTTGCCGCCAGCCGCTTCCTGGTGGCGAGCGCCAACCGCGCCCAGAACATGCCGGCCGACGGCACCTCGATGCGCAGCGGAACGGCGATGACCACCAGCTCGGTGGCGGACGCCTCCGACAGCTACCAGGCGGGAGGTCTGTGATGGCCTATGTCAGTGACACCGGCGGCGGCGGGCGCCTCGGCGACCTCTTTGCCGGACTGGCGCGCGATTTCACCGGCCTCTTCCGCACCGAGATCGAGCTCGCCAAGGCGGAGGCGTCCGAAAAGATCGACCAGGCCGTCAAGGCCGGGGTGAGCCTCGCCGCCGGCGCCATCCTTGTCATCGGCGCGCTCGGCGTCTTCCTCGCCGCGCTCGTCTCGGGCGGCACCGCCATCCTCGTTGCGTGGGGCATGCAGGAGCCCGCGGCAAACTTCATTTCAGCGATCGTTCTGACCGTGATCGTGGCACTCATCGCCTGGGCGATGATCGCCCACGGCCTCGACGAGCTGAAGGCAAACAGACTCGGCATGGACCGCACGACCAATTCGCTTCGTGCCGATGCCGCCACCGTCAAGGAGAGCTTGTGATGGCAAATACCATGGGACCCAAATCCGCCGCCGATCTCGAACGCGAGGCGCAACAGCAGCGTGATCGCATCGAGACGCGCATCGGCCAGATCAAGGACCGGCTGTCGCCTGGGCAACTGGTCGATGAGCTCCTGGCATACACCAAGGATGGCGGTGGCAAGTTCGTCAGCAATCTGGGGGCGCAGGTCTCGGCCAATCCGATCCCCGCGGCGCTGGTCGGCATCGGCCTTGCGTGGCTGATGACCGGCAAGGCCATGCCGGCGGCACGGCCAGTTGCGGACCAATGGGCACGCGACGAGGTCGACGTCGACTATCCCTACGCCCGCGTGCCGAGCGGTCGCCTGCGTCGCGTCTCACACGCGGCCGACGAGACCGGACAGTGGTGGAGCGAGTTTGAGACCGACACCGGCAGCACCTACCGGGCGGCGTCGGACTCGCTGGGCCACCGGGCCGGGCACTTCACCGACGCGGCCGGCAAGAAATTTGCCGGCTTCATCGATGATGCCGGCAACCGCGTCCGCCAGTTCCAGGACGAATCCGGCAATGCCCTGGACGAGACTCTGGGCTGGGCGAGGCATGGCTGGCGGCAGGCGCAACGCAATGTCGGCCAGCAATTGAGCGGCGCGTCTGCGGCCATGTCACAGGCGATGGACGGCATGTCGCAAGCGGTCGACGGCATGCGTGGCAATGTGGCCGGCATGACCGGCACCGTGCAGTCGCAGGCCGACCAGTTGAGCCGGCAGATAACGGCACTGTTCGAGCAGCAGCCGCTGGTGGCCGGCGCCCTCGCCTTCGCCGCCGGTGCGGCGGTCGGTGCATCATTGCCGGCGACGGGGCAGGAGGACCGGTTGCTCGGCGAGCAAGCCGACAAGCTCAAGCAGCAGGCGGTCGACGCGGCGGGCAAAGCCTATGCGCAAGGCAAGCAGCAGGTGGCCGAGGCCTATGACGAGGCGAGCAACAAGGCCGCCGAGCTCTATGGCGACGCCAAGGACAAGCTCAACAAGACCGCAACGTCCGACAAGACCATGCACTGACCATCGAGCCGCTGCGGCGATGGCCGCGGCGGCTCAACTATTTCCCAGCGACATCACGATATTGACCGACGCCGCGATGAACACCGTGGTGAAGAGATAGCTGAACAGGCTATGGCCCGTCACGACGCGGCGCATCTTGCTGCTGGTGACATTGGTGTCCGACGTTTGTGCCGTCATCGCCACCACCAGCGAGAAGTAGACGAAGTCCATGCCGCACGGATCCTCGTCGCCGGGGAATTTCAGTCCGCCGGCTTGCTCGCTTCCGGACTTTTCCTCGGGCGCCTCGTAATACTCCCAGGCATAGTGCATGCCCCACATCACGTGGATCATCAGCCAGGCCAGCGCCACCGACACGATACCGAGCACGAGCCGCAGCGTGTTGGGCGACGTGTCGTTGACCGCGACGAACAGCGCCCCGGTGACATAGATCACGATCGCGAGGGTCAACAGGAAGACGACCCAGGGCGGCGCATCCTCGTCGGCGGCGTGATGCCGCAAATAGTCGGGTGTCAGCTTCGGCAGGTCGCGGGCGCTCAGCACGAGATAGGCCAGCGAAAAGGCGGAGGCAGCGACCTCGGGGAACAGATCCGGCGCGACGGCAAGCATGATCGCCGCAGTCGCGATCCCGACCGCGACCGCGATATAGAAATTCCAGTGCCGGCTTCGCACCCGCGGCCAGGCCATCCTTCGCCTCCTGGTGTAAGTAACGTCACCAAACCACCAGACCGCTCAGGCGGTTGCACGGGCGGACGAGCGCCCGATTTTTCTTTCGGATGGTCTGCTCCGCCGCAACATCACGCGGCATCTTCGGAACGATTCCGGCCGCGCTTGATTAGCTCCGCGACGGGGCGCTTCGCCCCACCTCAATTCAACGATGGAGTTTCGATCATGGCTGACGCCAAGACCCTCGACGACCTTTTCCTCGATACGCTCAAGGACATCTACTTCGCCGAAAAGCAGATCGTGAAGGCGCTGCCCAAGATGGCCAAGGCCGCGACCTCGAGCGAGCTGAAGGCCGGCTTCGAAAAGCACCTGCAGGAGACGCAGGGCCATGTCGACCGGCTCGAGCAGGTCTTCGACCTCATCGGCGCGCCGGCGCGCGGCAAGACCTGCGAAGCCATCCTCGGCATCATCGAAGAGGCCAAGGAGATCATGGACGAGTTCAAGGACTCGCCGGCCCTCGATGCCGGCCTCGTGTCTTCGGCGCAGGCGGTGGAACACTACGAGATCGCCCGCTACGGCACCCTCAAGGCCTGGGCCAACCAACTGGGCCGGAGCAACGTCGTCAAGCTGCTCGAAGCCACCGAGCAGGAAGAGATCGCGACCGACAAGAAGCTGACCCAGCTCGGCGTCGGCCAGGTGAACCGGAGAGCCGCGGCGTAGGCGAGACAGTCCTGCGGCATTAGCGAGCGGGGCACCTGGTGCCCCGCTTTGCTTTGCGCGAAGCCTTCCCTTGTTCGCACCGGCCGCTATGTTCCCTGCCAGGCTGAGGCGAGGATCAAGCGATGCGATTCACCGGTCGGGTGATCTACGTGACGGGCGGCGGACACGGCATCGGCCGTGCGGTCGCGAGGCGGCTGGCGGCCGAAGGCGGATCGGTCGCCGTGTCGGACCGCGACGCCGGCGCCGCCCAGGCCGTCGCCCGCGAAATCGCCGAAACCGGCGGAACGGCCGTCGCGACGCACTGCGACATCACCGACACAGCGTCGGTTGAGGCCTCCTTTGCCCGGATGCAGCAGCAGTTCGACCGGCTCGACGTGCTGGTCAACACCGCCGGCGGCGACTGGATCGAGCCCGCCGCGTTCGAGGAAATCACCGATGAGCTGTGGGAGCAAAAGCTCGACGTCAACCTCACCGGCACGGTCCGCTGCATCCGCGCGGCCCTCCCCGGTCTCATCGCATCGGGACCGGGCAGCAGCGTCGTCTCGATCGGCTCGGTCAACGGCACGATTGCGCTGAGCGGCTATCCCTATTCGGCCGCCAAGGCCGGCCTCGAAATCCTGACCAAGAGCCTCGCGGCCAAATACGGCCCCAAGGGCGTGCGCTTCAACCTGATCACGCCGGGCACCATCCGCACCCGCGTCTGGGACGGCCGCGAAGACCGCCTCGCCGACCTCGTCCGCATGTACCCCCTCGAGCGCATCGGCGAGCCCGAGGACATCGCCGCCGCCGTGGCGTTCCTCGCCTCCGACGACGCCTCCTGGATCACCGGCGTCACCCTGCCCGTCGACGGCGGCCTGCTCGCCGGCCCGATGAGGGCCTTCGCCGCGGCGAGCGGCGAGTGAGGTCTCAGCGGCACGTTCCGCCCAGCTGTGTTCGTTGGAATAGCCCGGCACGGCCCGTATTCGAGCCATTTGCCCAGCCGATCTAGGCGTCAACGAACTCGATCCCATAGTCTGCCGCGATGGAACGGAATGGCATGGCGGGGCCGGAACTTGCGGTCCCGGTTTCCAGCTCCGGCTGGGAAATGCGATGTGCGAACTCTTCGAAGCCGCGACCGGGTGAACAAATGAACAATATCCGTCCGGTTTGAGGTCCGACGCTGCGAAACTTGTGAAGGGCACCGCGCGGCCAATAGACGCTTTGGCCGGCGGTCAGCAGCCGCTGGGCGCCATCAACATAACACTCGAACGTGCCTTCAAGAATCTGGGCCGCTTCGTCATAGCTCCAGTGCCGGTGCAGACCACTTCCGGATTCTGGCGGTACGATCGCTTCCATCATCGTATACGCGCCTTCGGTCTCCGAGGATCGAACCTTGAAGAGGAACGTCATTTTACCCACTTGCATCTTGTTGGTGGGATCGTCATGAAGCTGAAGTCTAGCTGAGATGTTCATCGCGTGTGTTTCCTTTGGTGGACAGATCAGATCGTTCCGGCGAAGGATCTTCGCCGGTGCCAGGTCGGTTGATTTCGAGCAGTGTCTAGGCTGCGCCTGCAGAAAGAGGAGGCTGAACTTTGCGCAACAAGGCTTCAACCTCGACCGCGGCTGCAGCGGCGCCGTCAACCTTACCTAGTATGCGCGATCGCTCGGCGGCCGCCTCGGCAAAGTGCTTCTCGTCGAGGACACGCCGTGCGGCTTCCCGCATCTGCTGGGTGCTCGCATCTCCGGGGAGTGCAAGTCCTGCGCCCCACTCGGCGATGCTGGCTGCGACATAGGGTTGGTCTCCGGCAAGCCCGGGAATGACGACCATCGGAACACCGTGCCGCATTGAGCGCATCGCAGTCCCATGGCCACCGTGGCCCATTACGAGGCTGGTTCTGCGAAGGATCGGATCGTGCGCGGCATAGTTCAGGACGACAGCGTTTGCCGGCGCGGCCAGCTCGTTTGGAGCGACAATTCCGCCCGTCGTTGCGACCGCGTGGACGGGCAGGTCCGCAAGGGCGTCAAGAGCCCTTTGTACCTTTGCAACGTCGCGTTGCTCGAACCCCGTGCTGAAACTGATCAGCACGATGGGCGTCGGATCATCCTCAGCCCATGGCAAGGGCGTGTGCACCGCGAACTTCTCATCTTCGAGTACCGGGCCGACGTGAACGACATTGCTCCAGCCGGGTTCGGGCTGTCGATCGAAGTCCTTATGGCTCGTCGAGACGATGCGATCGCGCGGCTGCCAGAGCTCGTCGAGCGAGGGCAGCGCCGAAAATCCTGCTGCCTGACGCATGGTACTGAAGGTCGAGAAGATTCGTCGCCACATGTCCAACTGGCGGAAGACGAAGCTATGCACGAAGACGACGTGGGGCAGGCCGAAGGCATCCGCGTTCATCAGGGCCGCCGGAAACATTCCGTCTATCAGCAGCGCATCTGGAGCTTCATCGGCAACGATCCTGCGCAACTGCTCTTCCACCGCCGGTGAACTCAGATAGCAGGCCATGCGCGTCAGATGGCTGCCCTTGGGATAGCCGTCCACCTGAGCGTAGGCTTCAGTGATCTCGATGGCGCGATAGCCAGCGGTCTTGACGCGCGGCACCATCTCAGGCCGACCGGCGAAACTCACCTCATGTCCGCGCTCGGACAGTGCCCGCGCGATCCCCAGGCTAGGCGGAAGGTTTCCGCCGCCGGACCAATTTAGCCATAGGAGTCTTGCCATGATTGTTCTCCCTTTCAAGCACGGCGTCGATGATGCTGCACACGACACGCTCGGCCTCTTTGCGGGAAAGGCCGTTGTCCTTGCGCAGCTTGTTCCAGGAATAGATGTCAGTCGCGAGCACTAGCGCGTTGAAGAGAAGCTTGCGGCTCGCGCCGGCCGCGTCCAGCTGAGGAGCAAACACCAGGTTGACCCAATCGCGATGGTCCGAACGCCCCTTGTCCAGTGTCTCCGACAGTTGTGGACGGCGCTGCTCGTCGCCCAGCCAGCGCAGGATCATCTGGCCACTCGTCTCATAAAGATCGAAGAGGGCGCTGACGGCGTCCTCGACATCCCCTGGCTGGGTGGGCTTGAGCGGAACGCCTTCCTCGGTAAGTCTTTCGACCGCCGAGAACAGCAATTGATCGCGACTGCCGTGGACACGCAAAATCGTCTGCACGGTGGTGTCCGCGCGTCGTGCGACTTCCTCGAGGGTGAACTCGTCAATGCTCATCTGCATGTAGAGCTCCGCCGCGCTGTCGATGATCCGACGGCGCGTCTCTTCCATCTTCGCAACCCGCCCGCTCATCCGGTACGGGCGCCGTTCTGATTTCATGTTAGTATCCATCACACGAATGTATATTCGAGTCAATGGCCATAACATGAAACTGGCTCTTATGCCGAAATCAATGCACTGCGCATCCGACTGCGCCGGTTGACTGGGGACAGAGGAGCAGCGGAGTCCCGCACGGAATGCTCAGACGACGCGTCACGTCATGATCGCTGCTCAGCGGTTTGGAGTCACGGCGCCGGTGTTGTCGGGATGTGAGAAGTTATCTGGCGCCGTATCTGGACGTTCGTGAGCACGCGCCGATCAGAACTGGACGGATGAACCGGCGCGAGCCTGCTCTACGTGCAGTGGCAGGGCACCACGGCCCCCACTTGATCGGCCTCAAGGCGGGACACCCTGCAAGGCCTGATAGTGGATCGCGGCAAAAGATTGCCGGTTAGATAAAGGGAGAGTTGAGTTGAGCTACTTGTACCGGTTAGTCGGCATTGCCGGACTCATCCTGATGGGCGCCATGGCATCGCCTGTGCAGGCGGCGACTGTCGTCAAAGTCGAGCTTTGGGATCAAGGCGCGGCGGCCCAGATGGCCACAAATCTGGCGTATCCGGTCGACCAAGCGGCGCACGACAAAGCAACGATGGGCATTAAGACGTCAGTCGATGCTGCGAAAGCCGGCGTGGTTACCTTCCAGGTGAGCAACACATCCAAGGACACAGTTCACGAAATGATCGTGGTTCGGCTGGACAAGCCAAATCAGGTTCTGTCCTACGACGCGAAGGCCCAGACCTTGAACGAGGACAAGATCGGCTACATCGGCGAGGTCGAGGAACTCAATCCTGGAAAGGATGGAACGCTGACGAAAGCTCTCAAGGCTGGGGACTACCTGCTGATCTGCAACGTCGCCGGTCACTTCGCAGCAGGAATGTGGACGCCTTTCACAGTCACTCAGTGATCCGTCGCAGCTGCGGACCTTTTGCATTGAAGGAGCCTGTCCCCGGACCCCCCGAAGTTGGCCCCACCAATGTCCGATGTCGCCAGCCGCTGCAGCAACCCCAGCTCTTATGCGGTAGACCGAGAAGGGACGCCCCACCAAGTATCTTTGTAGGCATTGGCCGCGTCGGTTGAACCTGCGCTATTCGCCGTGGCACTCATTTGCTGCCGGTCTTCCTTCGGGCCCGTCCTGTCTGCAATACGCGCCAGAAGCTGACCTTGCCCACGAGGCTCCGCGGGTGGTTGCTCAGCATGCGCCAAGCACCGCCCTTGAAGACTCCATGGCTTCGATCGAGCGGCAGGCAAAGCGTTACAGTCGGGAGGTGGCAAGCGGACCAGGTGTATTCCGGCTGCGGAAGCCCAGATGAACCCAAGGACGCCGCGGCTGACTGCTCAGTCCGCCCGCGTTTTTCGAGAGGAACTAGGAGAGCCTGTCGTCCTTCCAGTCGCGGATCGAAAATGACTTGACCAAGCCCTCCAAAATGAAGGGGTCACGCCGAGTGAACTCCTCGGCCGCCGCGCGCGATCTGAAGATCGCCATGTTGCCGCGGTCCATGAAAGGGCCGATACCGATGACCTCGCCCCGCGCGGCAAGTTCGTCGACGAGAGCCTTATGGCGCGGATAGACGCCCATTATCTGCTCCATGGAAGCGCCTGAACTTTCGCCGATCACCACCGTCTTCATGGCTGAAACCTCACCTTTCGACGGATATGATGACAGGGATGGCCGAGCTTCGCCAGAGCAGGGCCCCACCCCCAGTCGATATTGCCTCAACGCGCTGGCGGTCGTGTTTTACCTCCGGCTGGAGCCGACGTCCGCGACGGACAAAAGACCGGACTTACCCCTTCACAGCCCCCTGGAGGAGTGCAGCGACGAACTGCTTTTGGAAGATCACAAAGAGCGCCACAGTCGGCGCGAGGATGATCAGCGAACCGGCGCAGAGCAGCGGGATGTTGGTCCCCCATTGGCCCTGGAAGGCGCCCAGGGCCCCGGCCATGGTGCGCTCGAGCGGGACTTCGACCAGCACGATGGGCAGCAGGAACTGGTTCCAGGTCCACAGGAACTGCAGGATCGCCAGCGAGAGGATCGCGGGACGGGCGATGGGCACCTGCACCAGCCAGAACTGCTGCCAGGCGCTCGCCCCGTCGATCTGGGCCGCTTCACCCAACTCGTCGGGAACGTTCACGAAGTGCGCCCGCATCCAGTACACGGAGAACGGCATGTACAGGCCGATCAGCGGCAGGATGATCGCCAACTTGGTGTTGAGGATGCCGAGGGCGCGGACCTCATAGTAGAGCGGCGTGATGATGCCCTCGAAGGGCAGCGTCAGGCCGAGCACGAAGAGCAGGTAGACGACCTTGCTGCCCTTGGGCGCAAGCTTGGCGATTCCGAAACCGGCCATCGTGCCGATCAGGGCCGAGAGGGGCACGACCCCAAGCGCAATGATCGTGCTCGACAGCAGCAACTGGTCCATGTGTGCCGATTGGAAGGCGTCGACGAAGTTCTGCCATTGCGGGTTGGCCGGCCATTGAAGGCCCGGTGGATAGGTGCCGGAGGGCGCAAGCGCCGCCGAGAACATGGTGACGAAGGGCATGAGCGTCACGAACATCAGCGCCACGAGGATGGCGCGAGCGCTGATCGTGCCCACGGGCAACAGCCGCATCGCGGGCGCGGCCCGGGACTGGGCGACAGCGACGCTCGCGCTCATTTGGGTTGCCTCGTCAGCCACTGGATGGGGAGCACGCACACGATCACCAGCAGCATCAGCACGACCGCCAGCGCCGAGGCGAGGCCCACCTGACGATGCGCGAAGGCGAGCCGGTAGATTTCGAGGCCCGGAACCGTGGTCTGGATGCCGGGTCCGCCGCCGGTCGCGATATAGACGATGTCGAAGCTCGCCAGCGCCGCGATGACGGTCACGGTGACGCACACGCCGATCTCCTGGCGAAGCCCGGGCAGCGTGATCCAGCGAAACTCGTCCCAGGCCGAGGCGCCATCGATCTTGGCCGCTTCGTAGAGACTGGGGTCGATCCGGGCGATACCGGTCACAAGCAGCATGGTGCAAAGGCCAAGCAGGACCCAGGCGCCGATCAGGCCGACGGCGGGCAGCGCGAAGTCGAAGTCGCCAAGCCAGCCACGGGCGATGCCGCCGAGGCCGATGAGGCCCAGCGCCTGGTTCACGACTCCGTTGCTGGCCAGCATCCAGCTCCAGGCAATACCGGCAGCGACCAGCGGGATGACCTGCGGGATGAACAGCACCGTGCGCGCGGCAGCCCCGAAGCGACCGCCGAGGTGGTTGCGGATCGCCGAGGCAACACCGAGCCCGATCGCAACGGGGATCAGGGTGAAGTAGGCGACCAGCTGAAACGCGTTGCCCAGGATCTGCAGGAAATCGGATTCGCTCAGCACGACGAGATAGTTGCTGAGGCCCTTGAATGTCGCCTTGCCGATGCCGTCCCAGCGCAGAAGCGAGTAGTAGATCGACAGACCAATCGGCACGAGCACGAAGGTCGCGTAGAAGATGAAGGCAGGTACAATGAAGGCCCAAGCGACAAGCACGGCGCGGCCCCTGACCGAAGTCGGGAGCCGCGCCCGCCGGGAGCGTTGGCTGTCAGCGAGAGACATGCCGGGAGGGTCTCACACCTTGTCGCTCAGCGCGACAGCTCCTTGACGTATTCGTCCTGGACTTCTTTCAGCATGGTCGCCGAATCCTCGCGGCCGGCGACCATCTTCTGCAGGGTCGGGGTCCAGGCCTCCGCGTAGATCGCGCCGGTGGCATTGGCGATGAAGTCCATCGCGCCGTTGTCCTTGGCGATGGTGGTCCCCGCATTGAGGGTCTGCTCGGTGACACTGCCCGGAGCCACTGCCGGCAACGGCAGGTCGACGGGGCCGCCGGGGTTCGAACCGCCGACTGCGACATCGATCTTGCGTGCGGCGTCGTTGGTGGCCACCCAGTTGAGGAAGAAGGCCGCGCAGTCGGCGTTCTTGGCATGGGCCCCGATACCGTAAGTGAGCGGCGCCGACATCGCGGCATGCTTGCCTCCCGCTTCTGCCGGAGGCATCAGGAAGAAGCCGACATTGCCGGCCATCTGCTTGTCGAAGTTGCCGGACTCCCAATCGCCATTGAACAGGAACAGACCCTGCCCGCCGATGAAGCGGCTCATGGCCGTCGCATAATCGACGGAGTTGATGTCGTCCTGGAAATAGCCGGACTTGATCCACTGCTCGAGGTGCTGGGACGCCGTGAGGTTCGTCGGCGTGTTGATATCGGCGCCCTTGCGCTGGAAGATCCAGTCATTCACGGCACCCGGGTCGCCGAAAGAGCCCATCAGGTTTTGCAGCGGGAAGGTGAGGCCGACCACCGGCTTGTTCCAGATGATGATCGGCGGAATGTTCGCTGCCTTGGCCTTGGCCATCAAACCTTCGAACTCGGCCACAGTCTCCGGCGGCTTGGTCATGCCGATCTTGGCGGCCAGAGCCTTGTTGTAGAAGACGCCGGTCATCGAGTAGTTGAGACCCATCGCATAGAGCGAGCCCTCACCGCGCGGACTGCCCCCCTCAGCGACACGGTTCTGCGCCAGCTGTGCCGGCGGATACTTGTCCCAGCCGAAGGCCGTTGCGTAGTCGTCGAGATTCTTGAGCAGTCCGTCCTTGACCAGGTCGCTGATCGAGGGAAGGCGAATGAGGTCAGGCGGGTTGTCGCCGGACAGCACGCGCGGGCTGTTCTCCATCAGGGTCTGGAACAGGTCTTCCTTGATGTCGAACGTCACGTTCGGGAACTGCTTGGTGAACTCCTTGGAGAGTTCGGTCGGCAGCGGGAAACCGGTCTCGAAATACGAGTTCAGCACCACCGGGTTGGTCCCGCAGCTCGGTGCTGCGTAGGCGCCGGTCGCCATGACCATGGCGGTGATCGCGATGGTGCTGGCTGGGATGTCACGTTTGGCCTTCAATCGATCCTCCACTTGGTATGCTGAATGCATTCAGCACTTTGGGTTTAGACTCAAAGTCGCGGTGCGGGCACTGGAATGCCGCTCCGGTTAGTCGACGGTCGCATAAGTTGCGGCCGCTCCTGCAATGCCGGGCGAGCTGCGCAGGGCGTTGATGACCGACGTCGCCCGCGTATCCCCGGCACCTTCCATCCGATTGGTCGTGTATGCAAAACCGAGACGAAGCGACGGGTCGGCGAACGCCACCTGACCACCCGCGCCGTCGTGGCCGAAACTTTCCGTCGTCAGGTAGCGCCGCGCTTCGGAATCGAGCTGGAACCCCATACCCCAGCGGGACCAAGGCGGCGGCACGTCAAAGACCGGCGGGCCGGCAGTTTGAACCGTGGTGGCCAAACGAATAGTCTCGGGATTCAGCAGGCTAACGCCGTCGGTAGGCCACACCGTCGATGACCATATCTTGGCAAGCCCATGGGCGTTGGTGATACCGCCTGCGCCCGGGATCGTCGCCGCCCACAGGCGCGGGTCATTGAAACCACCATCAGGTTCGGCGAGCGTCGGCGGAAACGCCTCGCCAAGCGTCGTGGCCCGCGCAAGCCAGTCCTGATCAGCGCCCTTCCCGCCTGTTGCCGCTTCGGCAGCAAGGCCAGGGCCGACCGTCAAGTACGTCACTCGAGCGAACTCGCTCGGGGGCAGGCCGATCCAGGCGGCGACCTTAAGGGGGCTCGCAATCATGTCGCGAAACGCGGCTGATACCGACTGGCCCGTTACCCGGCGCACAAGCTCTCCAACCAGCCAACCATGCGTGAGGGCATGGTAGGCATAGCCTCTGCCTGGCGGCCACAGAGGCTCTTGCCCTGCAAGCAGTGTCGTCATGCGAGACCAGTCGAGGATATCGTCGACATGGAGATACTCGCGCGTCGCGGACAGGCCTGCCTGGTGATTGAGCAGGTGACGGACCCGCACATCGGATTTTCCGGCCGCACCGAATTCCGGCCAGTAGTGGATGACCGGCGCGTCGTAGTCGAGCTTGCCGCTTTCGACCAGCATCGCCGCGAGAACCGACATCAGCCCCTTGGTGCACGAAAAGATCACCCCAACGGTTTCCTTGGTCCACGGAGCATTTTGGCGTGTATCTGCCAGCCCGCCATAGAGGTCGACCACCGGTGAACCGTGCAAATAAACGCAGAGTGAGGCGCCCATCGTCTCGTCGATAAACGAGGCGCGAAATGCATCAGCGACGTTCTCGAAGCCCGGCGCTACGGTTCCATGGATCATGACGGTCACGTCGTTGCCTCCGCTCTCCCGCGAAGCACCAGCCGCTCGCCATCCATGCCGACCGGCATGGGATCGCTGATCCGCCCTTGAAAGGGCCGGCCCGGCGCATTCATCTCGAAGGCTATCAGGAACCAGTCTCCGGATCGGCCCTGCACCAGCCGGCCGGCGTAATACTGCTCATCGAGCATCAGCTCTGATCGTTGGATATCGAAAGGTCCCGCAGGCCCGGCAGAAGGCGCGACCCAGATGCCTCCCATCTGCCCGACGCGGGCATTGGCGAGACGAGGGCTATTGCAGCAGAAGACCAACAAGTACCGCCCGGCAATGTTCACCAATTGCGGGACTTCGAGATGTCCGAATCCGGACTGCGGCTGGCTAAGGGGCGCCGTCACCTGCCAGGTGTCGAGGTCGCTGGAGATTGCGTGACCGATCACGCCGCGCCCGGCGTCATCGCCGGCGTTGGCGCGGGCGGTGATCAACATGTGCCAGCCGTCGCCCGAGGGGTCAGGGTAGACCCAGGGATCGCGCCAGGCCTCTTCGGGCCAAGTCGATGTGCCAAGTGTTTCGTACCAGCGTGGATCGGCCGTGAGGATGGGGCCCGGCCGCTTCGTCCACGTCCACAAGTCGGGTGACGTGGCGAGACCGACGCTCTCGATGTTGGTGATTGCCGTCTCGGAAGGAAATCGCGCGCCCGTATAGAACATTCGCCACAGCCCGTCGGGTCCCCGGGTGACGGAACCGGTCCAGGTTGCCGAACCGTCGAATGTGCCGGGCGGTCCTGCGTCGAAGGTTCGTCCGTGGAACGTCCAGTGCTTCAGATCGGACGATGTCGCGTGTCCGATGCGCGCGTTGCGATGCCGCAATCCCGGATCGCCAAGCGAGTGGGGAGCATGAAGGAAGAACAGGTGAAATGTCCGGCCGTCGTCGGCCAGCCAGAAATCCCAAACCCAATGGTCAGGCACTGAAAACGCCAATTGACCTGTGCCTCCCCGCGCAGCGGCCGCGCTCTACGGCGAGTGATCCGTCTGCTAAATCCATTTAGCACGGGCGCGTCGACAGTTGTCAATGGCCGTGGCAGCACGTTGTGGATCGCCGCTGCGCGTGTCATGAACGTCGCCGGTGTAAGCGAAAGGCAGCTTCGGACGTGGCATTCCGCAAGAGGCAGTCCGGTTCTGGTCCGACCAAGCGCGCGACGCTCGCCGATGTCGCCAAGCTCGCCGGGCTGTCGCGCACAGCCGCGTCCATGATCCTGACCGGACGCCCCGACACGCGCCTCTCCGAAGACGCACATGCCAAGGTGATGGCCGCTGCCGAGCAGCTCGGCTACCGGCCGAACGTTGCGGCGCGAAGCCTGCGGACGGAGCGGACCCAATCGATCGCCTTCATCTCGGACGTCGTGGCCACCACCCGCTATGCGATGGGCCTGATCCGCGGGGCGCTACAGGCTGCCGAGGCGCGCAATCACGTCATGCTGGTGCTCGAAACCAACGGCGAGCCAGCACGTGAAACCGAAGCGATCAACACGGCGCTCGATCGCGGGGTCGACGGCATCATCTTCGCGGCCATGCGAGCGCGCGAGATCTTCGTTCCAGACGTGACGCTGCGCGTACCGGTGGTCATGCTGAACTCGACCAGCAGCCGCTTTCCAACCTCAGTGCTGCCCGATGAAGAGCACGGAGGACGGGATGCCGTACGCCTGCTCTTCGAGGCTGGCATCCGATCCGGTATTGCGCTGCTGGGCCAGAGCGACGAGGCCGAAGTTGGACTGTTCCGGTCCGAGACAGTGGCCCGGCGCGTTCATGGCGTGCGGGCCGAGATGAAGCGACGGCGTCTCGCTTTTGTCGCAGAAGAATCGTGCTGGAACTGGGAGCCGGACGAAGGGTATCGCCTCGCCCGCAGGCTGCTGCGGCGCGACGCGCCGGTTCGCGCGCTCCTGTGCATGAACGACCGGCTGGCATTTGGCGCCTATCAGGCAATTTCGGAACTTGGCCTGAATGTCCCCCGGGACATCGCCATCGTATCGTTCGATAATGACGAACTGGCCGCCTATCTCAGGCCTGGCCTCACGACCATCGCTCTCCCCCACGAAGAGATGGGTCGGCAGGCCGTGGACCTGTTACTCAGTGGCGCGGCCAAGAGCGAGACCTTGGTGCATATGCCGCTTGTCATTCGGGGCTCATTATGAGCAAGCCCGGCGTCCGCCGATGGGATGGACCGGCTGCTTCCTCCGCGGCGCGGTCCTAGAACGCTCCAAAGCAACCGGAGAAGCTGCTCCCGGGTACCACCGTTCCACCTCTTGCCTCGATCGGGCGTCGATACTGGCAAGGAGGTCTTTCACCGCAGCAACGGTGCCGATCATCGTGTTCGGCAGGACCTTCCTCGGCTTCCTCACCATCATGCCCTCACTGCGGTGCCGCTCGTCACTGACGTATCCCAGGCGAGGAGTACCTCGGCGAGCTTCCCCGGCGCGCGGCCCCGACGTGGTCGCCAGGACGGCTTCGGGCCAGCAGCGGACATTGGTCGGCGGCCCCGAACAATAAACGCGCCTCACGCAACGCCTTAGATTGCCGCGCATTCTGACCGTCAGGAGTTCAGATGACCGACCTGCAAGACATGCCCGTTACGCCCCAGCATTTTGCCCCGAACATCAGCAGATGGCATGAGGAGGCCTCTCGGCTTCGCACCCGCTCCAGGCAAGAGACCAGCCCCTCCACCAAGAGTCTCGTCGATCTCGAGAGGTTCGACGCGACAATTATCGTCGTGGCAAAGCAGGGTCCGCTGGCGGCGGGGGAGTTTGCCGAAGTGGGCGAGAGGCTTTGCCGGCTGCGGTTCGACAGCACCGAAACGGGGACCAGACTTTGCAGCACGCGATCGGCCCCGATCGAGCAGGAGCCGGCCCATTAGCAACATGGCGAGTGCGACCGAGGCGGCGCTGTCTGCCACCCCCGAGCCAGGCGCGAGTCGGCGTTATCATGTCATTTTCAATCCCAATTCCGGTGCGGCAATGGCGCTCGGCCTCACGGCCGAGACGCTCAAGGCGCGCTTCAAAGCGCATGGACATGATGTAACCATCGATGCCGATGAAGCGGCCGGCTTCAAGGAACGGCTCGCAGCAGCGATAGCAAGCGATGCAGAGGTCCTTGTCTCCGCCGGCGGCGACGGGACGGCGACTGCGCTGGCCGGCGCGTTAGTTGGCTCAGGGAAAACTCTCGCGGTGCTGCCGCTCGGCAGCGCCAATCTATTGGCCCGCGATCTCAAAATACCTCTCGACCTCGACGAAGCGATTGCCGGACTTGACGGCATGCGGCCCATCCGGATCGATGTCGGCGCGGTCAACGGCCGTACCTTTGTCCACAAGGTCGTCGTCGGTGTCATCCCATCGATCGCCGCGGCGCGGGAGAAAGTGCGGGGCATCCACGATATCGGGGTCGTCCTGAGATTCGCACAATATTTCATCCATCGCGTCGGCAATGCCCGCCGAACGGCAGTGTCAATTACCTCACGCGATACGGAAGATCGGATCGAGCGCGTTCATGCCGTCGCCGTGGCCAACAATGCGTACCAGCAGGGGTTCGGCAAAATCTTCAGCCGCGAGCGGCTCGATTCCGGCACGCTTACTCTCTACGTGCTGAGGCGGCTGACCATAGGCGATGTGCTCAGGCTATCTGCCGAGATGATTGCCGGCCGCTGGCAGGACGACGACGCACTCAGCATTGAAACCGTCCGCTCGGTGACAATCAACGCCAAGAAGCCAACAATTGCAGCTATGATCGACGGCGAGGTGGAACTTCTCGAGACGCCCTTGCGCTTCAAAGTAAGACCGCTGGCGCTGTCTGTCCTTGCCGTCCCCCCGGCGGTGGAGACCGCACCCGACACCGCATCCACCTAGGAGACCCGCGCCGATGCGGATCGTGCACATCTCCGACTTGCATTTCGGCCACCACGACGCAGCTTTGGCCGCCGGTCTCGCAGCGGAGATCGACAGTCAATCGCCTGATCTGGTGGTGGCCAGCGGTGATTTCACCCAGCGCGGCACGGCCGAGGAATTCGGCCAGGCCCGCGCGTTTCTTGACCTCCTCACCGCTCCGGTCTTCGCTGTTCCCGGCAACCACGATGTACCAGCGGTCAACATCGTTCGTCGGCTGCTGACGCCCTACGGCCTCTATCAGCGCTACATTGCGGCGGACCCCGAGCCGTTTGTCGAGATGGGCGGCGTCGCCGTTGCGGGCCTCAAGACGTCGCGGCGGGCTCGCTTCGAGCTGAACTGGGCGCATGGCTCGATCAGCAGCGCACAGCTCACGCGGCTCGCGGCCACTTTTGAGCGAGCCTCCCCGGGTGCCGTGCGCGTGGTTGTCGCCCATCACCCGTTGCTCGAACCGGAGGTCCAGCCGGCTGTTGCCATGCAACCCGTGCGCAAGGCAGAAGCGGCCCTGAAGGCGTTCCAGGCTCTAGGCGTGCGGCTGGTCCTCTCAGGCCATTTCCATCTGTCTTACGTTCGCCGTCACAGTCCCAATGAAATACGGGAGGGAGTCCCGCCGGGTCCGCGCCAGGCGGCCGCAGCGTCCATCCTTGTGGCGCAGGCCTCCTCGACGATTTCGACCCGCTTGCGCGGTGAGCCCAACGCATACAACGTCATCGATATCGGCGGCGAGACCATCGAAGTAAGGGTGCGCGAGTCTCGCGACCGCCGGTGGTCTACACGGGAAGACCTCCTCGTCGAGCCGCTTCATCGTCAGCCAGTGGAAGGGTAGCGTCGCCATGCAACTTGGCAAAGGAACAAACTCTCGCGTTGCATTGGCCTCCTCTCTGGCCCTGGTGGCAATCCTTGTCGGCGCCTTTGGCTTTGTGGCCGATCAGGTCATTGAGGGCGAGACCACGCGGTTCGACACCGCCGTTACCCTGCTGTTCCGTTTGAACGGTGATGTGAGGCAGATTGCCGGGCCGATCTGGCTGCAGGATGCCGTGCGCGATTTCACCTCCCTGGGCAGCTTCGCCGTCCTTGGTTTTATCGTCATCGCCAGCGCCGGCTACCTGCTGTTCAGCCGGCGCCTGCATGAGGCCGTGTTTCTGGTCACGTCAGTAGTGCTGGGGACCATGCTGTCGAACGTGTTGAAGATGGTGTTCAACCGTCACAGGCCGGACGTCGAGGCTTCCACACACGTCTTTACCGCCAGCTTCCCAAGTGGACACGCAACGATGTCGGCCGTGGTCTATCTCACGCTGGGTGTGCTTCTCGCCAAATCCATCCCAAGTCGAGGCCTTCGATCATATTTCATCGGCCTGGCGATCCTGCTGGCCTTTCTTGTCGGCGTCTCGCGGATTTACCTCGGCATGCACTACCCCACTGACGTGATCGCGGGATGGTGCCTCGGCATCTCGTGGGCGACACTCTGCTGGGCCGCCGTCGAGCTCATCGAACACTATGAGAACGCCGCCCGGAATGGACAGACAGGGGTTCGCGCCGTGGGCCGTCGGAAAGGGACCGAGGGTCTCTAATCTGGGCAGGGCGTGGCGAACTCAGCGTCGAGGTCTGTGCTGCGAGCGAAGGCTGTGGCAGCAAGCTGCTCGGCGGCAGCGTTGCCGGGCTCGGCGGGTCGCTGTCCATGTCCGCTTCCGCCAGGGCCCGCGCAGCCAACGGACTTGCGCCATGCGGACCTACGCGCCCAGCAGGTTATCCAGCGGCCAATAGGCTGATCGTCGCT
>Ga0207667_10000531_pt1 | contig 50233 bp, 43 predicted proteins | sample KBSCornC52_FD_184301 | JGI IMG/M metagenome (GOLD analysis project Ga0207667, IMG submission 184301) | Corn rhizosphere microbial communities from Kellogg Biological Station, Michigan, USA - KBS Corn C5-2 (SPAdes) (version 2) | ecosystem: Host-associated > Plants > Roots > Rhizosphere > Soil ... | reverse complement strand
TGCCCCAGCGGGATCGGAAAGCGGCGCGACAGCCGCCGCTCGCCGAGAAAGGCTGCGCCCGCGAGCACGAGCCGCGGCACGATGACGACGAGCAGGATCGTCGCGGCGTACAGATGGATCCACGGGGCCGCGTTTTCGCCCGCTGTTGCGCCGCCGATCGCCTGCAGGTGATCCGCGTCGGGGATCGCGATGCCGGTCAGCCAGGCACCGGGCGCCAGCACGGCGTGCAGGATGCGCGCGACGTCAGCGGCATCGAGAAAAGTGCTCTGCCAGCCGGCCCGGTATTCGAGCGCAATGCCGCGAAGGTAAAGTCCGGCGATGGCGCCGAGTGCCAGGGACGCGGCACCTGCATGCAGCAGCCGCGCGGCGCGGCGCTGCCACAGCGGCAGCGCAAGCGCCGGCCAATCGGTTGCAAAGCGCGCAAGTGCAACGCCGAGCGCGCGCGGCACGCCGGATTTGCGCGGCATCGGGCGTACGAGGTCGCGAAACCAGGCGACGACCGTGCGCCGCACCGGTCCCCGCTCTGCCCGGGGCCGCGGGCGCAACGTCGCCATGGCGAGTGCGACGTACACGCCCAGATTCCATGCGAGCAGTGCGAGCACCGGCGGTGCGAGCAGGTTGATGATCCGGCCGGGACCCACGTCGACACCGGCGACACCGATGACGAAGGCGGCGGCCGCAGCGGCGGGAGCGAGCCAGCCGCGCAGCACCGGCGCTTGCGACAGCGCGCGCAGTTTCGGGAATCGCTCGGCGAGACGCTCGAGCACGAGCATCGCGCGGCGGCCGACAAACACGTCGTCGGCGGCATGCTCGCCGACGATTTCGGCCGCGGTGCGCCCGGCCCATGCGCGGTCGGCGTCGCTCCAGATTTCACGCGCCGCGTCGGCCGTTTCGATCGCGCGGACCAGCACGACCCCGCGCGCCGTGCGCTCATTCATCGTCTGCAATCATCGCCTTCCTCCGCTGCCGATTATCGACCGGCTCGACAGCGCAATGCGGATGCCGTATATTCATACGGTAGTACGAGCGCCACGGCGCGACCCAACCCGCCGATGAGTCTTTTCACCCTTTCAGCGGCCGCCGAACGATGACGACGAACGATGCACCGCCGCCTGCCAAGGGCCGCGGCGCGACGTTCAATCCGGCAAATCGATTTCGCGCCGATGCGCGCGAGCCGTACGACGACGGCTGGCCGCGGGCGGGCGAGCCCGACGACGATCCGCCGGCCCCCATCCGCACCGTCGTCACCGTCCAGCGCGCGCGAAGCATCATCGCGCACAACGATTCGCCCGACGTGCCGTTCACGCAGTCGATCAATCCGTACCAGGGCTGCGAGCACGGGTGCATCTACTGCTTCGCGCGGCCGTCGCATGCCTACCTCGACCTGTCGCCGGGCATCGACTTCGAGACGAAGCTGTTCGCGAAGCCCGACGCCGCGAATCTGCTGCGCGCCGAGCTCGCGAAGCCTGGCTACCGCTGCGATCCGATCGCGCTCGGCACCAACACCGATCCGTACCAGCCGATCGAGCGCGAATGGAAGGTCACCCGCTCGGTGCTCGAAGTACTTGCCGAGCACGAGCATCCGTTCACGATCGTCACCAAGTCGGCGCTCGTCGAGCGCGACATCGACCTCATTGCGCCGATGGCGAAAAAGCGCATGGCGCGCGTCTACCTGTCGGTCACGACACTCGATCGCGCGCTCGCGCGCCGGATGGAGCCGCGCGCGGCCGCGCCGCACCGCCGCCTGCAGGCATTGAAGACGCTTGCGGACGCCGGCATCCCGGTGGGCGTCATGGTGGCGCCGCTCATTCCGCAACTCAACGACCGCGACCTCGAGACGATCCTCGAGGCCGCGGCCGCCAACGGCGCGCAAAGCGCAGGCTGGGTGCTGCTGCGGCTGCCCCGCGAAGTGGCGCCGCTGTTCCGCGAATGGCTCGACGTGCACTACCCGCTTCGTGCCGGGCACATCATGAGCCTCGTGCAGCAGATGCGCGGCGGTCGCGACTACGATTCGGCGTTCGGCACGAGGATGCGCGGCAACGGCACGCTCGCGGCGCTGCTCGAAAAGCGCTTCGCGATCGCCTGCCGGCGCCTCGGGTTGAACCGCGGTCGCGAGCACACCGGCCTCGACGTGTCGCGCTTCCGTCCGCCGAAGCCCGACGGCGCCGAGCGGCAGGGCGAGCTGTTCGGCTAGCCGCCGTTGGCGCCGCTCGAACGTGTGCGCGACGCTGCGTCGCGCTACCTGAACCTGCTTCGCTACCTGAACCTGCTTCGCTACCTGAACCTGCTTCGCTACTTGAACCGGTACGTGACGCTGGCGTAGACGAAACGCGCGCGCGGATCGTAGTACGACGGATCGAAGCCGGCGATGAACGACGTCAGCTGATTCGACAGCGGCGGATCGCGGTCGAACAGGTTCTTCACGCCGAGCGTCAGCTTCCAGTTCCGGAAGCCCGTATACGAGCCTTGCATATCCCACAGGCTCAGCGACCCGACGGTGCGCGGATTGCCCTCGATGTCGGGGTTCTGGTCGGTATACGACGTCTGGTATGTCTGGGCGAGCGTCAGCGACCACGGCCCGCGGTCCCACGAGACCGAGGCATAGTGCTTCCAGCGCGGGATCACGCCGGTCGTCACGGTGCCAAGCGCGGTGCCCACCGTTCCGCGGTACGACAGATCGGTGTTCTGCACGTCGTAGCGCAGGTAATACGTGCCCGCGATGCTGAACGACAGGCGGCCCCACGGCTGCGCCGGCGAGCGGTAGCGGCCCTCGAGGTCGAGGCCCTGGATGCGCAGCGCGCCCAGATTGATGAACGTCTGGTCGATCTGCGTGATGCGCCCGGGCAGGTCCGGAAAGTTCGGGTCCGGCGGCGCGCGCGTGACGAGACTGCCGAACTGCGCGAGGTCGCCGAGGATCGCCGCGGGCGAAATGCCGTTGACGATCGCGTTCTTGAGATTGATCTTGAACCAGTCGACCGAGAACGTGCCGCCGGGAATCGGCTCGATCACCACGCCCACGCTCGTCTGCTCCGATTCCTCGGGCTTGAGGTTCGCGTTGCCGCCGAACACGACGCCGAACTGCGTGTTGCAGTCGACGCCGGTATCCCCGGTGACGGGACAGCGGATCGGATCGCTCGTTCCCGCCTGCGTCACGCCGCCGAATCGCGGCGCAAATAGGTTGTAGAGGCTGGGCGCAAGGAAGCCGGTCCCGTACGAGCCGCGCACGAGCAGCGTGCGTGTCGGCTGCCAGCGCAGGCCGAACTTGGGATTGGTCGTGCCGCCGAAATCGCTGTAGTGATCGTAGCGGAGCGCGACGTCGCCTTCGAGCGTCTTGACGATCGGGATGTCGAGCTCGCCGAACGCCGCCATCTGCTTGCGATCCTTGAGTCCGGTCGACTTCAGTGCGCCGGGGTAGCCGGTGATGTCGCCGTTCGCGAGCGCAGGATCGACCGTCTGCTCGAACTCTTCCTTGCGCGCCTCCACGCCGACGGCGAACGCGAGCGAGCCCGCGGGCAGCTCGTACAGCGTGCCCGACGTCTTCACCTGGCCGCCGTAGTTCGTCGAGGTCCCGTGGAACGCGTCGCCGACGAAATTCGCCGAACGTTCGAGCGCAATCACCTCGGGCGTGTTGGGCCCGAAGAAGTTGACGTTGCCGCTGTTGAGGATCGGCAGGAGCCGCGTGTAATCCTGGAAGCCGTTGTTCACGTGCTGCGTCGTGTCGCCGCGCGCATAGAAAAGCGAGCCGTCCCAGTCGAGGCCGCGCCACGATCCCTTGACGCCGCTGACGATCTCCCAGTTCTCGTTGGTGTCCGTCGTGTCGCGAAAGCCGTTGTCGAACGTCCGATACCAGATGTCGAGCGGCTCGCCGTCGACGCCCGCCTGCGCGGCCAGCGAATGCGGATAGAACGGGCTCGACGGCTGCAGCGTGATCGCCGCGGGAATGTTGCTCTGCGGGCCGTAGTTGAAGAGGCTCGACACCGGCCCCGGCTGGATAACGAGATGCGACTCGTCACGCGCATAGAGCGCGGTCACGTACGCCTGCCAATCAGCGTTGATGCGGAACTGCGCATTGCCGAAGAAGTTCCACGTCTTCTCGTGCGGGATCATGTTGACGCCGCGCAGGATCGCCGGGTCGAAGAAGCAGTCCGTGCCCAGGATGTCGTCGCTGAAGAACCGGCTCGGCGCACAATCCTGCGGCGACAGCGCCGGACGCGGCGGGCCGCCGCGGTTGGTGATGACGCCGATGCCGCCCGTGGCGATGCGCCCCGGGTTGCTGTTCGGCGAAATGCCGAAGAAGCCGATATCGGGCCGATACGACGTATTCGAGAAATTCCGGTCCACCTGGTCGAGCGATTTCTGCTCGTTGTACTGCGCCGACAGGAAGGCGTTCCAGCCATCCTTCGCGAGATCGCCGAAGCCGGCACTGCCGCTCGCCTGCCATTGATCGCCGCCGCCGCCGCGGGTCGGCGTGCCGTAGAACGCGGTGGCTTCCGCACCGGTGTAGTCGCTGCGCGTGATGAAGTTGATCACGCCGCCGATCGCATCCGATCCGTAGATGGCCGACGCGCCGTCCTTCAGTATCTCGACGCGCTCGATGGCCTGGAACGGAATGGCGCTGAGGTTCACGCCCTGGACGCTGGGGAGCTCGCCGGCGAAGCTGTCGAGGCGATGGCCGTTGATCAGCACCAGCGTGCGTCCACCGCCCAGCCCGCGCAACGATGCGGTTTGCGCCGAGAACGTGACGGCGCCGACCGAGTTGCCGATCGTCACCGCGTTGAGGCTGCTGTTCGCCGAGACCTGCTGCAGCAACTCCACGGCGCTCGTCGCGCCCGAGCGCTCGATGTCGCGCCGCGTGATCACCGTGACCGGCAACGCCCCTTCGTTCTCCACGCGCTTGATGTTGGAGCCGGTTACCTCGATACGGATGTCGGGTGTCGCGGCCGGCGTGGCGGTGCTTGCGTCGGCCGCCGGCGGCGTTTGCGCATGCACGGCCGTCGAGGCGAGCAACGCCGCCCCGAGTGCCGGCAACGCAAGCGCGACCGCCCTGTGTTTGCGCTGGAATCGCATCGTTCCTCCCCCGGACGCCGCGATCGTGCCGCCCGCTGGAGCAGGAGCCCCAGCATCGGGCGGCACGGCCGAACGGGAGCGATCGTAACCGATCCGGGCGCGGCGCGCGCGGGATTCGTGCAGCGGCTCCGGGCCGCGCCTGCCGAGCGCCGCTGCTGCACGTCTGCCTGTCCGAGGCACGACGCCGATGCGGGTGCGCCCCGCATCGGTGTTTTCCACAACGCTACTTGAAGCGGTACGTCACGCTGGCGTAAACGAAGCGGGCGCGCGGGTCGTAGTACGTCGGGTCGAAGCCCAGGATGAACGTGCTCTGCTGGTTCGACTTCGGCGGATTGCGATCGAACAGGTTCTTGACGCCGAGCGTCAGCTTCCAGTTCCGGAAGCCGGTATACGAGCCTTGCGCGTCCCACAGCGACATCGAGCCCACGCTGCGCACGGCGCCGTTGATGTCGGTGCCCTGGTCGATGTACGACGTCTGGTACGTGTTGGCGAGCGTCGCCGACCACGGACCCTGTTCCCATGTGGCGGAAGCGTACTGCTTCCAGCGCGGCACGACGCCGGTGACCGCGGTGCCGTACGTGTTGCCGACCGCACTGGTATACGAGCCGTCGATGTTCTGCGCGTCGTAGCGCGTGTAGTACGTGCCGGAGACGTTGAACGAGACGCGGCCCCACGACATCGCCGGCGTACGGTAATGCGCCTCGATATCGAGCCCCTCGATGCGCTCGGCGCCGAGGTTGATGAAGAGCTGGTTGATCTGCGTGATGCGCCCGGGCAGGCCCGGGAAGTTGGGATCGGCGGGACCGCGGGTCACGAGGGAGCCGAACTGGTCGAGATCGCCCAGCACGGTGAGCGGCGCAATGCCGTTGACGATCGTGTTCTTCAGGTTGATCTTGAACCAGTCGAGGCTGATCGACGCATTGGGAACCGGTTCGAACACGATGCCGACGCTCGTCTGCTCCGATTCCTCGGGCTTCAGATTCGCGTTGCCGCCGAACAGCACCCCGAACTGCGTGGTGCAGTCGAGCCCGGTGTCCATCGTGACCGGGCAGCGCACCGGATCGCTGAGGCCGTTCTGGGTGACGCCGCCGAACTGCGGCGTGAAGAGCTGGTAGAGGGTCGGCGCGAGAAAGCCCGTACCGTACGAGCCGCGCACCAGCAGCGTGCGTATCGGCTGCCAGCGCAGGCTGAATTTGGGATTGGTCGTGCTGCCGAAATCGCTGTAATGGTCGTAGCGCACCGCGGCGTTGGCCTCGAGCGTCTTCACGATCGGAATATTGAGCTCGCCGAACGCCGCGTACTCGTCGCGGCTCTTGCCCTGCGTGGACTTGATCGGTCCGCCGTACCCGGTGATGTTGCCGCTTTCGAGCGCCGGATCCATGATCTGGTCGAACTCCTCGCGCCGCGCATCGACGCCGAACGCGAGCGCCAGCGGTCCCGCGGGCAGCCTGTACACCTCGCCCGACGTCTTGAGCTGCCCGCCGTAGTTCTTCGACGTGCCGTGAAACGCGTCGCCGATGAAATTCGCCGAGCGCTCGAGCGCGACGACGTCCGGCGTGTTGGGACCGAAGAAGTTCACGACGCCGCTGTTGAGGATCGGCAGCAGCCTCGTGTAATCCTGGAAGCCGCCGTTGATGCGCTGCGTCGTCTTGCCCTCGGCGTAGAACAGCGAACCGTCGATGTCCCAGTTGCGCCACGTGCCCTTGACGCCGCCGATCAGCTCCCAGTTCTCGTTGGTATCCGTCGTGTCGCGAAAGCCGTTGTCGAACGTGCGATAGCGGACATTGAGCGGCTGGCCGTCGACGCCCGCCTCGGCCGCGATGTCGTGCGGATAGAACGGGCTCGACGGCTGCAGCGTGACCGTCGACGGGATGTTGTTGAGCGGCCCGTACGTGAAGAGGCTCGACACCGGCCCCGGCTGGATCACGAGCCGCGTTTCGTCGCGCGAATAGAACGCCGTTGCGTACGCCTGCCAGTCGTTGTTGATCTGGACGCGGCCGTTGCCGAAGAAATTCCACGTCTTCTCGTGCGGGATCATGTTGATGCCGCTCACGCGCGACGGATCGAAGAAGCAGCCGGTGCCGAGGATCGCGTCGTTGAAGAACGTGCTCGGCGCACAGTCCTCGGGCGACAGCGCGAGGCGCGCCGGTCCGCCGCGATTGGTGACGACACCGATGCCGCCGGTCGTGATGTTGCCGGGGTTGGTATTGCTCGAGATGCCGATGAGGCCGATGTCGGGAATGTACGACGAGTTCGAGAAATTGCGGCTCACCTGGTCGAGCGACTTCTGCTCGTTGTACTGCGCCGACATCACGACGTTCCAGCGATCCCTGGCAAGGTCGCCGAAGCCGACGGTGCCGCTCGCCTGGTACTGGTCGCCACCCCCGCCGCGCGTCGGCGTGCCGTACAGCACCGTCGCTTCCGCACCGGTGTAATCGCTGCGCGTGATGAAGTTGATGACGCCGGCGATCGCATCCGAGCCGTAGATCGCGGAGGCGCCGTCCTTCAGGATCTCGACGCGCTCGATCGCCTGGAACGGAATGGCCGACAGGTTCACGCCCTGCACGCCCTGCACTTCGCCGGCGAAGCTGTCGATGCGATGGCCGTTGACCAGCACGAGCGTGCGTCCGCCACCGAGACCGCGCAGCGACGCCGTTTGCGCGGAAAGCGTGAGCGCGCCGACCGAGTTGGCAATCGTCGTCGCGCCGAGGCTGTTGTTTGCCGAGATCTGCTGCAAGAGTTCCATCGGTGTCGTGGCACCCGAGCGCTCGATGTCCTGGCGCGTGATCACCGTCACCGGCAATGCGCCTTCGCCTTCGACGCGCCGGATATTGGAGCCGGTGACCTCGACGCGGATGTCGGGACGCGCCTCGGGCCGCGTGTTCGATGGCACGTCGGGGTTTTGCGCCTGCGCCAGCGCGCCGGTCGCGACGAGTGCGGTGCCGGCGCCCGCGATGCACGCGAGCGCGGCCGCGACTTTCTTGCGGTGGAAACTCATCGGAAGACTCCCTGAAGACACGTTGATCGGAGCGCGGTCGGTGCATGCTGCGAATCAACCGCGACAGTCGAGCGTAGGCGCCGCGTTTGCGACGTCGCAATACGTTGTTCGTGGGCGGGAGCAGGCGACGGGTCAACCGGTTGCCGCCGCCCGCGAACGGTCACGCACGCGGCGCATTGCGCGACGCTCGCGCGTCCGCGGCGTGATGACGCCTACCGTTCGATGCGCGGCACGACGAGGTGGACGATGTCCGCGGGATCGAGGGTCCCGCGCGCACGGCCCGGCGCACGCGGGAGCGCCAGCGGCACGCCTTCGTGGCGCAGCAGCCAGCGCTTGCGCAGGTCACCGCCCGGATACCCGGCAACGGCGCCTGACGCCGCGATCACGCGATGACACGGAACAAACAGCGGCAGCGGGTTCGACGCAAGGCACACGCCCACCGCACGCTGCGCGCGCGGCATGCCGAGACGCGCAGCAAGCGCGGCGTAAGTCGTCGTGGTCCCGGCGGCGAGCGCGAGCACGAGCGTCCATACGCGACGCTGCATCGGCGTTGCCGGTGTCGCACGCGGGACGTCGCGCAACGCGTCGAGATCGCCGCCGAAGTACGCGTCGAGCCGCGCGCCGGCGTCGAGCGGATCACCGTGCTCGAACTTCTGGAACGTGCCGAACATGCGGCGCAGCCGCGGCTCGAGGGTGTCGCGCCGGTCGTCGAAGGCGACGGCGCAAACCCCCGCGGGCACCGAGGCGACGTGCAGCGTCCCGAGCGGCGTTCGGAACGCCGCCAGCATCACGGCGAGATCGTCGGCGACCGGCATCAGCATTGCGATCGCGTTCATGCGCAGCCTCAAGCGCGACGCGAACGAGGCCGCGCATCGGCCGACTGTATTCCGCACTCCGGGCGGGCTCGCCGATAGTTGGCCGGCGGGCCGTCCTGGCCGGCGAATCGGCCGCATCGACACGCGAATTGCCGCATGCCGGCGATGCTCGCACCGGGCCCGGGTCATGATGCGAGCCCTCGCTGAATCGCCATCGCCGGCCGGCGAAGACGCAACGAAACCCGCGGCTGTGGTGAAATACGGCCTTGCCTGAAGAGGGAGCGCGCCGTGAGCACGGGAAGACATGTAGCGGTATGGATTGCGTCGATCGTGTTCTTCGTGCTCGGTGCCATCTGGTACAGCGTGATGGCGGCGCCGTGGGTGGCCGCGATCGGCAAGTCGATGGAGCAGCTTTCGCGCGAGCACGGCGCGTCGCCGCTGCCGTATGTCGTGGGCTTCCTGGCGATCCTCGTGATGTGCTACACGCTCGCGTGGCTCATGCATCGGCTGCAGGCCGCCACGCTGTTCGACGGCCTGCGCGTCGGCGCCATCGTCGCCGTCGGCTTCGTCACCGCAACGCTCGCGCTCAACTACGGCTTCGAGGCCCGGTCGGTCACGCTGTGGATGATCAACTCGGCTTACGTCGTCGTGGGGCTGGCACTCGCCGGTGCGATCATCGGCGGCTGGAAGCGCGCCGCGTGAGCGCATCGCGCGCGAGCGCCGAGCCGTTCACGAGCAACGATCTCCGCGAGCGGCTGCGCGCGTGCTATTCGGGGGCGGTGCACGACGTGCTGCGCGCAATGGGAGCCGAGCGCTTCGTGCTTCCGCCGGCGATCAAGGCGATTGCGCCCGGAACGCGGCTCGCGGGTCCCGTGTGGACGGTCGACGGCCACATCGACCGCACGAAGTCGCGCGACGAAACGCTGCTCGGATGGTGCACGCTGCTCGCGCAGGCACCGCGCGGACACGTCGTGGTGTGCCAGCCGAACAACCACGACATCGCGCTGATGGGCGAGTTGTCGGCGCAAACACTGGCTGCGCGCGGCGTGCTGGGTTATGTCGTCGACGGTGGCTCGCGCGACACCGATCTCGTCCTTGCGCAGGGCTTCCCGGTGTTTTGCGCGTTCCTGACCCCGGCGGACATCGTCGAGCGCTGGATTCCCGATCGCTTCGGCCAGCCGGTCACGATCGGCGACGTCACGATCAACACCGGCGATTACCTGCTCGGCGATCGCGACGGCGTCGTGATCATTCCGCGCGCATTGGCGGCGGAAGCCGTCGCGCGCACCGAAGCGGTGGTTGCCACCGAAAGCGCGATGCGCGACGCGCTAATCGCGGGAATGGACCCGGTGGACGCCTACCACCGTTACGGCAAGTTCTAGGAACGCCGCGTTCCCGGCGTGCGCGTCGGCTTCCGCGGGCTCGACCGATCACGCCCTTCGCATGCGCAGCACCCGCGGCGAGAAGCCGGTCACGAGCGCCGTTCCCGCGATGACGATCAGCGCACCGGCCACCGTGTAGCGGCCCACCGGCTCGCCCAGGAACACGCGTCCCCACAGCACGCCGAAGACCGGGATCAGGAACGTCACGGTGAGCGCCGACGCCGCGCCAAGATCGGCGATGAGCCGGAAGTACAGCAGATACGCGACGCCGCTGCAGAGCACCCCGAGGCCGAGCACCGACCATACGACCCCGGCATGGGCGGCTGCGTGCGCCGGGAAGAACGGCACCGCAGGCGCGATCAGCAGCGTCGCGGCCCACATGCTGCCGAGCGCGTTCGAGAACGGCGCTACATGGCCAGCCGATTTCGCATACGTCGACGCGATCCCGTAAGACAGCGAGGCGCCGAGTGCCGCCAGCAACGCAACGGTTGCGCCCGGCTGCAGCATCAATGCGTCGGCGCTCACCAGCACCGCGACGCCGGCCACGCCGAGCACGAGCCCGAGCGTGGTCTTCGCCGCGGGCAGCGCGCGTCTCGACAGCGACGCGATCAGCGCCGCGAAGATGGGAGCCGTCGCATTGAGCACCGACAGCAGCGATGCCGACAGCGTCTGCGCGGCGAACGCGAAAAGCAGGAATGGTATCGCCGAATTGCTGGCGCCGAGGATCAGGTAGTGCCGCCAGTGCTGACGCAGGTTCGTCGCGAGCGAGGCGCGTTGCGCCTGCCCGGCCGGGCGTCGGCGCCGGCGGCGCAGCAGCGCGACGCCGAGGAGAAACACCGCGGCGAGTGCGACGCGCCAGGCGATCAGCAGCGTCGGGCCCAGCACGGGCGCCGCGATGCGCATGAACAAAAACGAGCCGCCCCACAGCGCGGCGAGCACGAGCAGTCTTGCGAGGCTTGCGCTATCCATGCCGGGCATGTTGCGCGGATCGCCCGGGCGCGCCAATCCGATTCCTGCGCCGCAATTGCGGGTCAGACGCCGAGATAGCGTTGCAGCAGCTCGGGCTGTGCCTTGATCTCGTCGGCCGGTCCCTCGTGCGCGATGTGGCCGTTGTTGATGATGTAGACCCGTTGCGCAAGGGCGAGCGTCGCGGCGAGGTTCTGCTCGACGAGGACGATCGTCTGGCCGGCCGCGGCGAGGTCGCGGCACGCCGCCATCAGCGCCTGCACGATGACGGGCGCAAGCCCCTCGAACGGCTCGTCGAGCAGGATGATCTTGGGATCGCGGATCAGCGCGCGGGCGATGGCGAGCATCTGCTGCTCGCCGCCCGACAGGTCGGTGCCGCGGCTGCCGCGCCGCTCCTTCAACCGAGGGAACATCTCGTAGATGCGGTCGAGCGGCCATTTCGACGGCGCCGTGAGCCCGGCGAGGACCAGGTTTTCCTCGACGTCGAGGCTGCCGAAGATGCGGCGGTCCTCGTGCACGAGCTGCATGCCGCATTTGGCGATCGCATGGCTTTTCATGCCGGCGATCTCGACGCCATCGAGCAGCACCGAGCCCGCGCGTGGCGTGACCACACCCATCAGGCTTTTCAACGTCGTGCTCTTGCCGGCACCGTTGCGGCCGAGCAGCGCCACGACCTCGTTGCGTTCAACGCGCAACGAGACGTCGAAGAGGATGTGCGAATCGCCGTAGAAGCTGTTCAGCCCGCGAACCTCGAGCAGCCTCGCGGCCGCTGGCGATGGCGCGTTGCCCATGGACGGCGCGGCATTCGGCGCACTCATGCGAGGGCTTCGTCCACGTCGATCACCCCGTGCACACCGCCGAGATACGCTTCCTGCACCTTCGCGTTGCGCTTGATTTCGTCGGGCGTGCCTTCCACGAGCACGCGGCCTTCCTGCAGCACGGTCACGCGCTCGGCCAGCTCGAAGAGGGCGTCCATGTCGTGGTCGATGATGATCATCGTGCGGCCCTGCGCGATCGACTTCAGCAGCTTCACGGTCTCGCCGCGCTCGACCGGGCTCATGCCGGCGAGCGGCTCGTCGAGCAGCAACAGCGCCGGCGATGACGCAAGCGCAAGCCCCACTTCGAGCCGCCGCTTCTCGCCGTAAGCGAGCTCCGATACCGGCGTGTCGCGGCGCCGCGTGAGATTGACGAGCGCCAGCGTGCTCGACACCTGCTCGTCGAGCCCCGGGATGCTGGCGACGCTTCCCAGCATGTCGAGCTTGAACTTTCCGCGCAATTCGGCGAGTGCTGCGATGACGACGTTCTCGCGCACGGTGAGTCGGTTGAAGAGCTGGTTGACCTGGTAGCTCTTGGTGAGACCGAGCTGGCAAACGTCGGTGACGCTCATGCCGGTGATGTCTCGCCCTTCGAAAACGATCTTGCCGGACGTGGGCGGCACCTCGCACGTGAGCATCTTGAAGAACGTGCTCTTGCCGGCGCCGTTCGGCCCGATGATGCCGCGAAGCTCACCCGCGTTCACCGTGAAGTCGATGTCGGCGTTGGCGATGACGCCGCCGTAGTGCTTCGTGAGTCCGGTCGCCTGCAGGATGGGCCCGGTGTAGTCGCTGGCGGCGTGGTGCAGCGTGCGTGCGGGTTGTGCATGCGCCGTCTTGGCGGCAACTGCGTGTGCCGCCTGCTCGTCCGCGACACCGGGCGACGGTGCCGCTTCCCGCGGCTCAACGGGGGCCTTCCTGCGCTTCACGAAGCGGTAGAGGTCGACGAAGCCGCCGATGATGCCGTGGCGCAGGAACACGACGAGCAACACGAACACGAGGCCCAGCACGAGCTTCCATGCGGCGCCGAGCCCGAGCGTCGCCTGCAGGAAGTCCTGCAGGAACAGCCAGACGGCGGCGCCGAGCAGCGGACCGAACAACGTGCCGCGTCCACCGATGGCGGTCTGGATGACGAGCTGGCCCGATGTGTCGAACGTGAACGCCTCGGGCGGCATGAACGCCTGCAGCACGCCGAGCAGGCCGCCTGCGAGCCCGGCATACGCCGCCGCGATGACGAAGGCGGCAAGCTTGTACGCGTGGATGTTGTGGCCGACCGCGGCGGCCCGCAGCGGATTCTCGCGGATTGCCCTGAAGATCGCGCCGACCGGCGAGCGCACGATGCGCAGTGCGACGACGATGCCGATGAAGTAGCACGCGGCGAGGAACGGATAAAGCGACCAGCCGCTGGTGAAATGAATGGTCGTGAAGCCGAGATAGAGCGACGGAGTCGGCACGCCCGGCAGGCCGTTCTCGCCGCCGGTCCATTCCGACAGCGGATTGAATTCGACGAAATAGAAGACCTCGGCGATGGCGACGGTGATCATCGCAAAATAGATGCCGGTGCGCCGCAGCGCGATCAGGCCGACGAGATACCCGACGACGGCAGCCGCCACCATGCCGATGATCAGCGCGAGCCACACATACGGGAAGCCGGCCCGGGTGAGAAGGTACGCGGCGACGAACCCGCCGGTGCCGTAGAGGGCCGACTGGCCGAACGACAGCAGCCCCGTGTAGCCGAACAGGATGTCGAAGCCGATGCCGAACAACCCCCACACGAGGATGCGGTTCACCGTGTTGGGCGCCGAGCCGAGATACGGAAGGATCAGCGGCACGAGGACGAGGCCGATGGCGGTCAGGAGTTCGACCCTGCCCGGGCGCTGCGTGCGCATCATGGCGTCGCCCTCATGCCGCGCCTCGCTTGCTTCTCACCGAAGGACGCTTGATGCGCAATGCGGGTTTCCTATTCACGCCCGCGGGTGCCGAGCAGCCCTTGCGGGCGCACGAGCAGCACCAGCGTCATCGCCGCGAACAGCATGACGTACGCGTAGCCGGGATTGAACATCGACGTGATGCTGATGATCTCGCCGGCGATGAGCCCGCCGAGCACCGCACCGGTGAACGATCCGACCCCGCCGATGACGACGACGACGAAGGTCTGCACGAGGATCGCCTCGCCCACGTCGGGCGTCAGCGAAACCACCGGCGCGTTGACGATGCCGGCGAAGCCCGCCGCCATCGCGCCGATGCCGAACACGACCATGAACACGCGATCGACGTTGATGCCGAGCGAATCGACCATCACCGAGTCCTCGATGCCGGCGCGCACGATCATGCCGAGCCGCGTGCGGTAGAGCACGAGGAACAGCGCGAGCAGCGCCACCGCCACGATGCCGACGACCGCGAGGCGGTACGTCGGGTACACCATGAAGCCGAGCGACGTGATGCCGGTGAAAAGCGGTGGCGGCGGCACCGTTTTCGACAGGCTCGAGAAGATGAAGCGCACGCCTTCGACGTAAACGATGGCGAGGCCGAACGTGACCAGCAGCTGGTCCTCGTGCGGACGGCTGTAGAAGTGCCGGATGACGACGCGCTCCATCAGCACGCCGACGATGCCGAGGAACAGCGTGCCGGCGATGACGGCCACGATGAAGGAGCCGCTGGCTTCGTACGCGACGTAGCCCGCATAGCCGCCGAGCATGAACATCGCGCCGTGCGCGAGGTTCAGCACGCCGAGCGTGCCGTAGATGATCGTCAGCCCGGAGCTGATGAGCGCAAGCAGCGCCCCCAGCGCGAGACCGTTGAAGAGCTGCGAAACAAAATTCGACCAGCTGATCATGATGAAACACCGCGGACAGCGTCAGCCGTCCGCGGTGCCGATTTCAAACAGCGTGGCAGGTCAGGTATACGCGCCCAGGTTGCAGCCGAATGCGTCGGGCTTCTGCATGACGCCGGCGCCGGGGACGATCTCGGTCACTTCCCAGAAATCTTCCTTGTTCTTCATGTCGCCCGGCTTCTTGCCGCGGACGATGATCACCGGGCGAATGAGCTGGTGGTCGGCCGCGCGCCACTCGACTTCACCGACCATCGAATTGAGCTTGCGCGGGCTCTCGTACGACTTGATGACGTCGGGCGGGTAGAACGTGCCCGCGTGCTCGACGGCTTCCGCCCACAGCGCGAATTCCATGTACGCGTTCTCCGCGCCCCATTCCGGCCGGTAATTGTATTTCTTCTGGAACGCCTCGACGAACATTTTCGCGAGCGGATACTTGTCCTCGAGCGTCCACCAGAAGTCGGTGGCCGCGTACACGCCCTCGGTCACGTCGGGGCCGACCTCGGGTGCGAGGAACGGAATCTGGTAGGGGATCACGAGCTTCATCTTCGGCAGGATGCCGAACTGCTTCGCCTGCTGCGTCGACAGCACCGCGTCGTGGCCCCAGTTGACGTTGATCAGGAACTCGGCACCCGAGTTCGCGATGTTCGTGAGGTAGGAGCTGTAGTCCGGCGCGCCGAGCGGCGACACCTGGTTCGTCACCATCGTCCAGCCGCCGTTCTTGGTCAGAAAGTCGTTCATCGACTTGGTGACCGTGTGGCCGTACGTATAGTCCGGCGTCATGAACGCCGCCTTCTTGTTCTTGCCGAACGCCTTCAGCAGCACCGGGCCGAGCGCGTTGGCGGCGGTTTCGCCGTAGAAATTCTGGCGGAAGCCGTAGCGGACGCAGTCCTTGCCGGTGGTGTCGTTCGACCCGGAGATGCCGGCGACGTACAGCACCTTCTCGCGCTGCGCGAGCTTGTTCAGCGCCACCGCAACGGCGCTCGACGTCGATCCGGTCAGCAGGATCGCCTTGTTCTCGGTGATGAAGCGCTGCTGCGCCTGCACGGCATCGTTCGGCTTGGCCGCCGAGTCGGCTACGCCGTACTTCACCGTCTTGCCGAGCACGCCCTTCTTCGTCTTGGGCGAGATCGCCTTGATCAGCGGATGGCCCTCGTTGATGTGCTCGACTGCAAGCTCATACCCCTTGAGCTCGTCTTCGCCCTGCACCGCATACGTACCGGTGCGCGGGACGGCGATGCCGATGAATACGCTGTCGCCCTGCGACCCCGCGGGCCAGGTGCCGATCGGCGGCTGATCGGCCGCCAGCACACGGCTCGCGAATCCCGCCGGGAGCGCGAGCCCGCCTGCGACGGCGAGGCCCGTGCGCATGAATTCGCGGCGGCCCGAGTTGTTCGAATTCGAATTGCGATCTCGCATCACATCCTCCTCCGGTGGATTGCCGTTCGATATATCGCGTGCCGATGTCATGTCCGGTGCCGGACGCGATATTACCTGCATTCGGACGCGGCGTGGCAGAACGGCTGCCCGACCCTCGGCCGCATCCGGGTTTCCCTTATGACGCGGCATTCGGGTGCCGCTTTGCAGCGCCGCTGCCGCCATGCGCCGGACGCCGCCGAGGGTCGACGGTGGCGCCGGACTGACCGGACGAGTGTATCGGAGTACGATATATTGTCAACCTGGACCGCCGGGCGCCGACATGCGCACGCCCGGAACACGACATAGGTCGAACCACCGACGAGCCGCGGCGCCCATGCGACACCCTACACGAGCAAGGCCGGAGCTCGACCCGGGCGAGTACGAAATGCTCGCCGCGTTTCGCTACACGCTTCGCCACTTCCTCTCGTTCAGCGAAACGGCTGCCGCCGAGGTCGGCCTCGCCGCGCAGCAGTATCAGGCGCTTCTCGCGATCAAGGGCTGCGCCGGCCGCGACACCGTGACGATCAACGAGCTCGCGGGCCTGCTGCTGATCAAGCACAACAGCGCGGTGGGTCTCGTCGACCGGCTCGAATCGGAAGGTCTCGTCAAGCGCAGCATCGCGGCCGAGGATCGGCGCAAGGTCAATGTGCGCCTCACGCGCAAGGGCGTGCGCGTATTCGAGCGGCTTGCGGCCGCGCACCGCGACGAGCTTCGGCGCATCGGTCCGAAGCTGTCCGAATTCCTCGAGTATTTCTCCCGCCGGACGGGACGCACCGCCGGGCCGCCCGGCCGCTGAGCTTGCGCGGACGCTCGCGCTACTTCTGCACGACGACCGAGCAGGTGCCCTGCCGGCTCAGCACGTTCACGGCGACGTCGCTCCCGTGCCGCGTGAACGAAAGCTCGACGCGCGCATCGCCGATGGCAAGATCGCTGATGCGCATGTCGGCCACGGGATCGGGCAGCATCGGGCTCGTGAACGAGAGCCGTCGCTCGGGACCGTCGATCTCGAGGCCCAGGCAGGCGGTCAGCAGCAGGAAGACCGCGCCCGACGACCAGGTCTGCGGCGAGCAGGACACCGGATAGAGCGTCGGGCTCTCGCCGGGGCGCCGCGGAAAGCCGCAGAAAAGCTCGGGCGGCCGGTGCAGATCGAACGAGCGGCTCGCGTCGAAGAGCGCAGACAGCACCCTCGCCGCCTCGTTGCGCATCCGGTAGCGCGCAAAGCCGGCGGCGATCAGCGCGTTGTCGTGCGGCCATACCGAGCCGTTGTGGTACGACATCGGGTTGTAGCGTGCCTCGGTCGTTGCGACGGTGCGAATGCCCCAGCCGGAAAACGACGGCTTGTCGAGAAGCGTCCGCGCGACGCGGCGCGCGTGTTCCGCGGTGGCGATGCCGGTGAAAAGGCACTGTCCGGCGTTCGACGTGACGACGCGACAGGCCTGTTTCCTGCCGTCGAGCGCGAGCGCATAGGTGCCGATGTCCTCGCACCAGAATGCCTCGTCGAAGCGCTCGCGCAGCGTTGCCGCTTCGCGCTCGAGCGCGTCGGCGCGCTTCGCGTCACCGAGTGCGCGCGAAAGCATCGCCACGGCGACCTTCGCCGCATAGACGTACCCTTGCACCTCGCACAGCGCGATCGGCGGCTCGGCCAGCGTGCCGTCGCGATGGAACACCGAATCGTAGGAATCCTTCCAGCCCTGCTGGACGAGCCCATGGCGCGAGCGGCGCGCGTACTCGACGAATCCGTCGCCGTCGGCATCGCCGTACTTGTCGATCCAGGTGAGTGCGCGCTCGATGTTCGACCAGATCGACCGGATCAGCGCGAGATCGCCGGTGCGCTCGTAATAGGCACCCGCGAGCATAAGGAACAGCGGCGTCGAATCGACCGATCCGTAGTAGCGGCCGAACGGCACCTCGCCGAGGATCGCCATTTCGCCGGCGCGCATCTCGTGCAGGATCTTGCCGGGCTGCGCGTCCTGCTCGGCGTTCACGCTGTCCGCCTGCGTTGCCGCGAGGTAATTCAGCACGCCGCGCGCGACCGTCGGCTGAAACCACAGGTACTCGAGGCCGGTGATGATGCCGTCGCGCCCGAATACGGTGCTGAACCACGGGACGCCGGCATACGGGTAGCGCCCGTGCGGCGTATCCGTCTCCATCATGTAGAGATCCGACGCCGACCGTCCGACCCATTCGTTGAACGGAATGCTCGACGTGGTGATGCCTGGCGCATGCGCGCGCGATGCGGCAAGCGCCTCGGCGGAGACCTTCGCCGCCTCCTCATAGGACGAAGCGGAGCGCGAGGACCGTGAAAGCGTCGCGCGGCGCAGCGCGGCGTCGGACGGCAGCCGCTCGAGGCAGCTCATCTCGACGTGGCACGTCGCCTCGCCGCGTGGCGCGAGCCGCAGCAGATAGCGGGCCTGCGACTGCGACAGCTGCGTGGGTGCGGGGTCGAACACGAACTGCGTGCCGCGGATGCACTTGTCGAGGCCCTCGTAGGCCAGCAGGACCGCATCGCCCGTCACTTCGGCCGCGAGGCGCCGGCCGCGGCGCTCGCGATGCGCACCGCGCACCTCGAAGATGTCGCGGTAATCGGCGTCGAAATCGATCGTCAGCGCGATCTCGACCGCGCCGAGCCCGTAGTTGTGGATGCGCAGCCGCTCATGGCATGCGAGGTCCCATAGCACCTTCGAGCGGAACACATGCACGCTGCCGCGCGGTATCGTCGGCTCGCTCGTGTGCGGAATGTCGGGATTCATCAGATCGACGGCGAGGACGGCGTTGTCCTCCTTGATCGTCGAGCTCAACAGCAGCGGTCGCTCTCCGGCGAGGCGCAGAACGAGCTTCGAGAGGAATCGCGTGTCGTGATGGTAAAGCCCGAGCGCCCCGCCGCCGAATTCCTCGATGTCACCGAAGCGGTCGAAGATCGCGAACGCATCGCCCTGCTTCAGCACGCTGGTGCGATCGTCCACGCGGCTCGACGTGGCCAGGATGTAGAACTCGTCGTGGATCTTGACGACGTCTTCGGGCATGGGCTTCCCCGTTACGCAACACGCCGCGTCGGTTGCGCGATGAGCTGCGCGTACACGTCGAAGTAGTCGCGCGCCATCCGCGCGGCGGTGAAGCGCTCCTCGAACACTTCGCGGCAGCGGGCGCGGCTCAACTGGGGCACGCGCCGCACGGCGTCGACCGCATCGTCGAGCTCGCGCACGATGAAGCCGGTGCGCCCCTCCTCCATCACCTCGGGCACCGATCCGCTGCTGTACGCGATCACCGGCGTGCCGCACGCCATCGCCTCGATCATTACGATGCCGAACGGCTCGGGCCAATCGATCGGGAAGAGAAGCGCCTGCGCATTGCCGAGGAAGTCCTCCTTGCGATCGTCACCGATCTCGCCGATGTAGTCGACGAGCGGATCGGCCAGAAGCGGCGCGATGACGGTGTCGAAGTATTCCTGGTCGGCGCGGTCGACCTTCGCAGCGATGCGAAGCGGAATGCCGACCTGTCGTGCGATGGCGATCGCCCGGTCGATGCCCTTCTCCGGAGAAATGCGCCCGAGGCACGCGAGATAGCTGCCCGGTCCGGGACGGAACCGATAGAGGTTTTCGGGCAGGCCGTGATACACGGTTGCCTGCCAGTTCGCCCACGGCAACGGTTCCCGCTGTGCATCGGAGATCGAGACGAGCGGCATTTCGGCGTATTCGCGATACAGCGGCACGAGGTCGGGAATGTCGAGACGCCCGTGCATCGTCGTCACGTGCTTGTAGGACTGCCGGCGGGACAGCGGAAAGTGCAGGTAGTCCAGATGGAAATGGATGACGTCGAATTCGTCCGACCGCTGCAGCACGTGCTCGAGCATGACGACGTGATGGGCGAGCTGGTCGACGCAATCGCGATCGAGCCGCAGCGAGCGCGGGCAGCCCGCAGCGAGCCTTGCGTTCGTTTGCGAATCGCCGCTCGCGAACAGCGTCACGTCGTGGCCCTGGGCGACCAGTTCCTCGGTGAGATAGGAAACGATGCGCTCGGTTCCGCCGTAGTATTTGGGAGGGACGCTCTCGTAGAGCGGTGCAACCTGGGCGATGCGCAGGGATTGTGCTGGCGAAACGACTTTCATCTTTCCTTTTGACACCGGCGACGGCGCAGGATTCGCGGCCTTCCTTGGCCGATATTGAATGCTTGCGCAACTCACGCGCCGCCCGGCCCGCCTTTCAGCCCTCGGGAATGCCTTCGGTCATCACGAGGCTCGATACCGAAGCGCGCTTGCGCAGTGCAAGCGCAGGCGCGTATTCGGGCGATTCGTACCACGCCTGCAAGCGCTCCATCGACGCGAACTCGACGATGACGAGGCGCTTCGGCTGCCACGTTCCTTCGAGCGACTCGGTGCGGCCGCCGCGCGCGAGGAAGCGGCCGCCGAACGCCGCGATCGACGCGCCGACCGTGCGCCGGTATTCGGCGTAACCCTCGGGGTCGGTCACTTCGATGTCAGCGACGAGATAAGCCGGCATGGTGGATCCATTGTCGAAAATTCAGCGTCTTGCCGCAATGGCCGACTCGTGCGCCTCCTCGGCCTCCCCCGCTGCGCTCACCGTGGTGCCGAGGTCGCGCAGCAGGCCGTCGTGCAGGCCGTAGATCCAGCCGTGCACCGCCAGCTCCTGGCCCCGCTCCCATGCGTCACGCGCAATCGTCGTGGCGCAGACGTTTCGCACCTGCTCGATGACATTCAGTTCGCAGAGGCGATCGGCGGCGCGGGCCGAATCGTCGATGCCGGAGAGCCGCTGCTGGTGCTTGTCGCGCACATCGCGCACGTGGCGCAGCCAGTTATCGCTGAGGCCGAGGCGATCGCCGCGATACACCGCATGCACGCCGCTGCAGCCGTAGTGGCCGCAAACGATGACGTGACGCACCTTCAGGATGTCGATCGCGAACTGCATCACCGACAGGCAGTTGAGGTCGGTATGGATGACGACGTTGGCGACGTTGCGGTGCACGAAGAGCTCGCCGGGCAGCAGCCCGACGATCTCGTTGGCGGGCACTCGGCTGTCCGAACAACCGATCCACAGGTAGTGCGGGCGCTGCTGCCGCGACAGCCGAGGAAAGAACTCGGGGTCCTGCTCGCGAATGCGAGTCGCCCACGCCTTGTTGTTTGCGAAAAGGTTGCTGAGGAATCGCATCGTTGCGTAGAGTGAAAGCTTGCACGGAACGCACCGAGGATACTCCGGCGCCCAGGACCGGCAGACGCGATCAGAGCGATATCGCGTGGAGCGACAACGCCTCGCCACCCGGCGCCATCGTCACGACGCGCTCGAACGCGAAACCCAGCGCTCCGAGGAGCTTGCGCGAGCGCTCGTTGTGCTGGGACAGGATGGCCACGACGCGCGACATACCCAGCGCCTGCCGGCCGTACGACAGCACCGCGGTGGCCGATTCGAATGCGTAGCCCTGCCCCCAGTACCGCGGCAGAAAGGCGAACCCGATGTCCACATCGTCGAGCGTTTCACGCTTGATGAGACCGCAGATGCCGATCGGCTGGCCGATCTGGTTCGATTCAACGCAGTACAGCCCGTAGCCGAGCGTCCGGTACATCGCGAGCGGCCCGTTCTCCAGATATCGCGCCGCGTCCTCGCGCGTCCGCACGCCCTTGTCGCCTATGTACTCGATCCATGACGGCTCGTTCAGCAGCTCGCGAATGAAGTCGGCGTCGCCGGGGGTGAGCCAGCGCAATAGCAGCCTTTCGGTCCGCGCGATCTGCAAGTCGTTATCCGCAGGCCTTGGCGGCCTGCGGGTCGTCGACGAACAGGCTTGTCGCGCTGACGTGATCGAGCGCCGGCGTCATCGACACGATCCGTTCGTTCCGGTTCAGTGGCTCTCGCGTCCGACCGGCGCGCCCGAGCTGCCGACGAGGAAGTCGAGGTCGACGCCCTTGTCGGCCTGCTGCACGGTCTGGCAGTAGAGCCGCACCCATCCGCGCGTCGCATGCGGCGCAGGCGCCTTCCATCGCGCACGCCGCCGCGCGAGCTCGTCGTCGGAAACCTCGAGATGCAGGCGCCGCGCGTCGACGTCGAGCTCGATCATGTCGCCGGTTGCGACGAGCGCAAGGGGACCGCCCGCTGCCGCTTCCGGCGCCGTGTGCAGAACGACCGTCCCATAGGCCGTGCCCGACATTCGCGCATCGGAAATGCGCACCATGTCGGTGACGCCCTGCTTCAGAATCTTGGCGGGAAGCGCGAAGTTGCCGACCTCCGGGAAGCCCGGGTAACCCCTCGGTCCGCAATTGCGGAGCACGAGGATGTCGTCGGGCGTGACGTCGAGCGCATCGTCGTCGATGCGCCGGTTGAGGTCGTCGATGTCGTCGAAGACGATCGCGCGTCCGCGATGTTTCATCAGCGCAGGCGTCGCCGCCGACGGCTTCAGCACGGCACCATCGGGGGCGAGATTGCCGCGCAACACCGCGATGCCGCCGTGGCGCTTGAACGGGCTTGCGACAGGCGTGATCACCTGCGGGTTGTAGTTGACCGCGTCCTTCACGTTGTCCCAGATCGTGTGTCCGTTGACGGTGCGCGCGCCCTTGTGGATCGCGTCGCCGATTTCGCGGATCACGACGGGCAAGCCGCCCGCGTAATAGAAATCCTCCATCAGGAACTTCCCGGACGGCATCAGGTTCACCACGCACGGCATCGCGCGCCCGAGCCGGTCCCAGTCGTCGAGCGTCAGCGGGACCCCGAGGCGGCCCGCAACGGCCAGAAGATGCACGACGGCATTCGTCGACCCGCCGATCGCTCCGTTCACCATGATCGCGTTCTCGAACGCCTCGCGCGTGAGGATCGTCGACATGCGCATATCCTCGTCGACCATCTTCACGATGCGCCGCCCCGCCATGCGCGCGAGCACCTTGCGGCGCGAATCGACGGCGGGAATGGCGGCGTTCGTCGGCAAGCCGATGCCGAGCGCCTCGACCATCGACGCCATCGTCGACGCGGTGCCCATCGTCATGCAGTGCCCCGCCGAGCGCGACATGCACGATTCGGCCTCGACCATGTCGGCTTCGGTCATCTCGCCGGTCTTGAGCATTTCGGTGAACTTCCACACATGGGTCCCGGACCCGATGTCCTCGCCGCGGAACTTGCCGTTCAGCATCGGCCCGCCCGACAGGCCGATCGTCGGCAGGTCGCACGATGCGGCACCCATCAGCAGCGCCGGCGTTGTCTTGTCGCAACCCATCAGCAGCACGACGCCGTCGAACGGATTGGCGCGGATCGATTCCTCGACGTCCATCGCACACTGGTTGCGAAACAGCATCGTGGTCGGACGCATCAGCGTCTCGCCGAGGCTCATCACCGGGAATTCGATCGGGAAGCCGCCTGCGTCGAGCACGCCGCGGCGCACGTGCTCGGCCAGATCGCGGAAGTGCGCGTTGCACGGCGTCGCTTCCGACCACGTGTTGCAGATGCCGATCACCGGGCGGCCGTCGAACTGGTCGTGCGGAATGCCCTGGTTCTTCATCCACGAGCGATGGACGAGGCCATCGCGGTCGTGGCGACCGAACCATTGCGCAGAGCGAAGCTTGCGCCTGGGCGTGGTGTCGTCGCTCACGGAGGTCCCGGCTCAGTGCGCGCTGAAAACACGGCCGAGATCATCGGCGAGACCTGCGAGCCGCTTGTCGCGCGTCCAGATAGTCGCCGATGCGGTCAAAACGGCGGAGGCCAGCAGGTGCACATCGACGTAACCGACACCGCGACCCATGATTTTGCGACGTTCGATGAATTCCAGTGCTTCATCCTCCGTGACCACCGGCGCCTGCGGCAATTCGCCCATGAGCGACAGCACCTCTGCGCGGCGTTTCAGCTTGCCGCATGCCAGCTCGCCAATGACGAACGGATGCATCAGCACTTCGCCTGCGTTCAGGGCCGCCGCGAGAACCGGCTCGTGGCGGCGCAGATGCTCGACCCACACGGACGTATCGACCAGGATCACGTGCGCGCCGAACGACGCCGGCGGATTGGCGCGAGCTGCGGCTCGCTGCCGCCCAATCGTGCAAGCCGCCTGGCACTCTCCCTCTCGATCAGCGCCTTGAGTCCGGCGTGGATGAGGGCCGTGCGTTCGCTGACGCCGGTTGCCTTTTGCGCAGCCGACAACAATTCGTCATCGAGATTGATCGTGGTTCGCATGCGCGGTCCTCCCCAGGCATCGAATTATACATCAATTGATGCCTGTCGGGACGCCTGCTGCGTTACCCCGTCAGCCGCTGTCCCGACTTCTGGTCGAACAGGTGCACGTTCGCCGGATTCACAGCGAACGTCACCTTGTCGCCCGGACGCACCGTGGCCCGGCCGTGCGCTTCGACGACGACCTGCGCGTCGCCGATCTTCACGACCAACTCCGTTTCGGAGCCGGTGGGTTCGACGACGACGATCTCGCCCGGCACGCCGCGTTCGGCATCCGCTGCGAGCTCGAGATGATCGGGCCGCACCCCGTAGGTGACCGGCTGGCCGTCCACGCCGGCGCCGTCGCCGAGCGGCCAGCGAATGCCATCGGCGGTTTCGACGTGGGCGCTGCCGTTCGTGCGCCGCAGCGTCCCCTGCACGATGTTCATCGCCGGCGAGCCGATGAATTGCGCCACGAACAGGTTGTCGGGCCGGTCGTAGAGCTCGAGCGGGGTGCCGATCTGCTCGATGACGCCGTCGTGCATCACGACGATGCGATCGGCCATCGTCATCGCCTCGATCTGGTCGTGCGTGACATAGACCGTCGTCGTCCTCAGGCGCTGGTGCAGCGCCTTGATTTCGGAACGCATCTGCACGCGCAGCTTCGCGTCGAGGTTCGACAGCGGCTCGTCGAACAGGAAGACCTTGGGATCGCGGACGATGGCACGTCCCATCGCGACGCGCTGGCGCTGCCCGCCGGAGAGCTCGCGCGGATAGCGATCGAGGTACGGCTCGAGGTTCAGGATGCGTGCCGCCTTCGCCACGCGTTCGTCGAGCTCGCGCTTCGGCGCCTTGCGCAAGCGCAGGCTGAAGCCCATGTTGTCGCGCACGTTCATGTGCGGATAAAGCGCGTAACTCTGGAACACCATCGCGATGTCGCGGTCTTTCGAGTCGATGTCGTTCACGGTGCGGCCGTCGATCGCGATGCTGCCTCCGCTGATCTCCTCGAGCCCGGCCAGCATGCGCAGCAACGTCGATTTGCCGCAGCCCGACGGTCCCACCAGGACCATGAACTCGCCGTCCCGGATGTCGAAGCTCACGCCATGGATCACCTTGGTGGTGCCGAAGCGCTTCTCGACGCGTTGAAATTCGACGGTGGCCATGTCAGTCCTGAAGGGCCGTCCCGGGGGACCGACCCGCCCCCTCGGGAGGCAGTGAGCACAAGGCCGAAGGCCGAGGGACAGCCGAAGGCTGGTCCCGCGGAGCGGGATGCGGCTTTGCCGCACAACGCGAGCGTGGAGGCCGTTTCATCCTGAGGAGTCCCGTATCACGACTTGACGGCGCCGGCGGTGAGGCCGCTCACCATATAGCGCCGGAACACGTAATAGATCGCTGCCGGCGGCAGCGCATAGATCAATCCGGTGGCCATCAGCACCTCCCAGGGCGAATCGTCGGCGGAAAGGAAGTGGCCGAGCGCAACGGCGAGCGTGATGTCCTTGTCGTTCGACAACAGCAGGAACGCATACAGGTATTCGTTCCACGCGAGCAGCAGCGCGTAGGTGCCGATCGCGACGAGCGACGGCACCATCAGCGGCACGTATACGAGCCGGAAGAGCTGCAGCGGGGTCGCGCCGTCGATGCGCGCCGCCTCGTCGAGCTCGTAGGGCAGCTTGTCCGACGCCTGCTTCAGCACCCAGATCGCGTACGGCGACGCCAGCGTGATCATCGCGAGGATCAGCGCCCACTGGCTGTTGAGCAGTCCATAGACGCCCATCGCCTTGTACATCGGCACGGCGAGGAACGCGGCCGGGATGAAATAGGTGAACAACGCGCAGTTCATGATGAGGCGGCCACCGCGCGCCTTGAGCCGGCTGATCGAGAACGCGGCGGCGGCCGCGACGACGAGCGTGACGACGCCGACGGTGATCGCGATGAACAGCGAATTGCCGAGCTGGCGCCAGAAATGAATGAGGAAGTAGTGCTTTTCCTCGAAGACGATGCGAAAGTTGTTGAGCGTCGGATGCAGCGGCAGGAGCTCACCCGAAAACGCGTCCTGCTTGCTCGACAGCGCGAACAGGAACATGTGATAGATCGGGACCAGCGTCCACAACGCGACCGGGATCCCGATCAGGATCAGCCGCGCCTCGGCAAGGGCCTTGCGCGCATTCATGGGTGCCCCCACGCCACTGCGCGGCCCCCCGGGGGGGTGCAATTCGCGCCTTGGGACGGCCCTGCGGCGCTCATCTGCTGAGCCGCTTCATCATGAAGTACACGAGCGGCAGCACCAGCGGCAATGCGCAAACGATCGTGGCCATCGACAGGTCGACCTGGTCGAGGCGCAGGTAGCGGATGCCGAGCGTTGCCAGCACGTGTGTCAGATCGGCGGGTCCGCCACCGGTCAGCAGATAAACGCTGTTGAAGTCGCCGAGCGTCCAGATCATCGACAGCAGCAGCGACGTGAGGTAGAGCGCGCGGATCGAAGGCCACGTGATGAAGCGAAACTTCTGCCACGCCTTCGCGCCGTCGACGCTTGCCGCCTCGTACAGCTCACCGGGAATCGACAGCCGGCCGGCGATCAGGATCATCGTCCAGAACGGCAGCGACTTCCAGACATGCATGGCCATCGCCATCGACAGCGCGAGCCACCGGTCGTTGAGCCAGTTCGGGCCGTCGGCACCGGTGAGCCGGAAGATGACCTGATTGACGATCCCCCATTCGGGGTTGAGCATGAAACGCACCGAGAGGATCGTCGGTATCGACGGCACCGCCCACGGCAGGATGAACAGCACCGACAGCCACCGGATCCATGGCTGTGTGCGCACGAAGAAGCCGGACAGGAACAATGCCACCATCATCTTGAGGTTGATGGCGGCGATCAGGAAGATCAGCGTGTTGACGACCGATCCGAAGAAGATCGGATCGTTGACGAGGTCGACGTAGCTTTGCGGATGGCGCGCGAGCCACAGCCCGTAGAAAACGGGGTAGATGACGAACACCAGGAACACCACGACGTACGGCGCGAGCAGGATGAATCCCCAGGTCTGCCAGGGAGACAGGCGCTTGCGGCCGGGCCCCGAGGGCACGGCCGGCTCGATCTGCGGCAGTGCGAGCGTCGACATGAAGAAAAACGGGGCAGCTGCGCCGCCCCGCGTCTGTCAGAAGTTTTACCCGGCCACTTCCTTGATGCGCGCGATCAATTCGTCGACTGCCTTGTCGACCGGCACCTTTTCGCTGACGACGCGATTCATCGCCTTGGCCCACACGTTCTCGTTGTTGAGAATCGTGAACTTGTAGTTCTTCGTGAATTCGAACGTCACCGTGCCGGCGTGGAACTGGTTGTATACCGACAGGCGATGCCGGTCGGCCTTCCAGAACGCCGACTCGGCGGCGGCCTTCGTCACCGGATACCACCGGCCGAGCGAGCCCTCGACGTACGGCGTCAGGTTGTCTTCCTCGAGCAGGAACGCCACGAACTCCTTCGCGCGCTTCTTGTTCTTCGCGCCTGCGAACACGACGCCCGTCTTCACCGCGGCACGGTAGATCATCGGCGAGCCGTCGGGCTTCTTCGGAAAGCCGGCGGTGCGGATCAGATCGTAGTAGTTCTTCTTCGCCTGCTCGCGCTCCGCCGGCGGCAGCGACGCATTGTTCACATCGTCGAGCCACTTCGCGGCGATCGAGATCGTCGCGTTGTGCGTCATCACCGTGGTCTTGTTGTGGAACGCGACGTTGTTGTCGGGATCCTTCCACGACGTCGACGACGGCGGCGTGCAGCCTTTGACGTACGGCCGCGTGTAATCGGTCAGCGCGCCGACGAGGCCCTTCTTGACCTTGGGATCGTTGACCAGCAGCTTGCCGTTATCGTCGACCAGCTTGACGTTGTATGCGTCCATGAACGTCAGGAACGAATAGAACGAGTCGCTCGAGTCGACCCCCATCGGAAAGCCGGTGCCGTACACGCGTTTGCCACTGGCCTTGCGCAGTCCCGGTTGCACCTTGTCGCACCAGAAATCCCAGTACTCGTGCCAGGTCGTCGGAATCTGCGTTTCCTGGAAGCCCGCCTCGTTCAGCATGTCGATCCAGTACTCGATATGCATCGTCTGCTGCTTCAGCGGGAACGCGTAATACGCCTTCTTCTTCGCCTTGTCGTTGTAGAGGTAGGTCGTTTCGACGGTATTGGGCAGGAACCGGCTCTTGATCGGATTGATCACGTCCGAGATGTCCTCGAGCTTGCCGTCGAACGCCCACTTGCCGGTGACCTGGAAATCATAGACATCCGAGAACGCGACGTCAGGCGGCGTGCCGGCGTCGAGCGCCGCAACCGTCTTGGGAATCGTATCCTGCACCGCGTACTGTGACAGCTCCACCTTGACGCCGCTCTTCTGCTCGTACTTTTTGATGGCCGCGTACAGCGCGTCGTCCTCGCTCTTGTAGAACCCCTTCGTCCACCAGACGACGAGCGTTTCCTGGGCGACGGCAGGCGCCGCGCCCGCGAGAACACCGAGCCCGAACATGACGGCGATGCATTTCGTGACGAACTTCATCAACTCCTCCCTTGACGACTCGAACGTTGGATTCGCAATCGCTTTGCAGCGCCAAATTCCGTGGCAGCGTACGGGCGGCCCTCGAACGTGTCAACCGAGGACCGCGGCGCGCTTCACATCACTGCACCGACGTACCACGGCACGAATTCGTTCTGGCCGTAGCCGTGCAGCTCGCTTTTCGTCTTGGCGCCCGACGCCGCGTCGAGCATCATCCGGAACAGCCGCTCGCCGAGCTCGGCGACAGTGGCGTTGGCATCGACGATCTCGCCGCAGTTCAAGTCGATGTCCTCCTCCTGCCGCTGCCACAGCGCGGTGTTGGTGGCGAGCTTCAGCGACGGCGCGGGCGCGCAGCCGTAGGCCGATCCGCGGCCGGTGGTGAACACGATCATGTTGGCGCCGCCGGCGACCTGTCCGGTCGCGGACACCGGATCGTAGCCGGGCGTGTCCATGTACACGAAGCCCTTCGCGGTCACCGGCTCCGCATACTTGTAGACGTCGACCAGGTTGGTCGTGCCGCCCTTGGCCACGGCGCCCAGCGATTTCTCGAGGATCGTCGTGAGGCCGCCCGCCTTGTTCCCGGGCGACGGATTGTTGTTCATCTCGCCGCGCTCGCGTGTCGTGTAATCCTCCCACCAGCGCAGCCGCGCGACGAGCTTTTCGCCCACCTCGCGCGATACCGCGCGCCGGGTCAGCAAGTGCTCGGCGCCGTAGATCTCCGGCGTTTCGGAAAGGATCGCCGTGCCGCCGTGGCGCACGAGGAGGTCGACCGCCGCGCCGAGGGCGGGGTTGGCCGTGATGCCCGAGTAGCCGTCGGAGCCGCCGCATTGCAGCCCCACGGTCAGGTGCGACGCGGGCACCGGCTCGCGCACGACGTCGTTCGCATGCGGCAGCATCGCCTCGATCATCGACACCCCGTGCGCGATGGTCTTCGCCGTGCCGCCGGTGTCCTGGATCGAGAACGTGCGCAGCAGCGGGCCTTCCTCGAGATTCTCGGAGCCGAGCAGCGCGCTGATCTGGTTCGCCTCGCAACCGAGGCCGACGATCAGCACACCGGCGAAGTTCGCATGCTTCGCATAGCCGCCGAGCGTGCGCCGCAGGATCTGCATCCCTTCGCCGTGCGTGTCCATGCCGCAACCGGAACCGTGCGTGAGCGCGACGACGCCGTCGACGTTCGCGAACGCGGCCAGCCGCTCGCGAGTGAAATGGCCGGCGATGCCGCGCGCCACTGTCGCCGAGCAATTCACCGTCGACAGGATGCCGATGTAGTTGCGCGTCGCGACCTTGCCGGCGTTCGGGCCGTCGCCGCGCACGATGCCCATGAACGTCGCCGGCGACGCGACGAACTGTGTCGGCTTCACGTCGACGCCGAACGCGTAATCGCGGTCGAAGTCGCCCATGGCGAGGTTGTGCAGGTGCACATGCTCGCCCGCCTTGATGTCGCGGCTCGCGAAACCGATGATCTGGTTGTAGCGGCGCACCGGGGCGCCCTTGGCGATCGCGTGCGTGGCCACCTTGTGTCCGGGCGGCACGAGCCCTGCGATCGTGACCTTCTCGTCGATGAGCGTGGTGCCGCCCACCAGCTGCTGGCGCGCGATGACGACGTCGTCGGCCGGGTGCAGCCTGATGGTGAGTGCAGATTGGTCGAGCATGATGTGTCCTTCAGGAAACGATTGTGGCGCGCGCCACCGCCGCATCGTCGATCGCCGCGAAATTCCAGTCGATCCCGAGCCCCGGTGACGAGGGCGCGATCGCGTAGCCGTCGTCGATGGCCATGCGCGACGTCGTGATCGCGTCGAGCTGCGGAATGTATTCGACCCACGCGCCGTTCGGCACCGCGGCGGTCAGCGACACGTGCAGCTCCATCAGGAAATGCGGGCAAACGGCCAGATTGAAAGCCTCGGCGAGATGGGCGACCTTGAGCCACGGCGTGATGCCGCCGATGCGGGCGCAGTCGACCTGGACGATCGAGCACGCGCGCCGCTCCAGGTAGTCGCGAAAGTGCGACGGGTGATAAAGCGACTCGCCCACGGCGATCGGCATCGGCGCCATCGCGGCGAGCTCGACGTGGCCGCTTACATCCTCCGCGGGCAGCGGCTCCTCGAGCCAGGCGAGGCCGAACGGCGCGAACGCGAGCGCGCGCCGCCGCGCCTCGGACACGGTGAACGCCTGGTTCGCGTCGACCATGATCTCGAACGCGCCGCCCACCGCTTCGCGCACGGCGCCGAGCCGGTCGATGTCCTCGGCGATCGTCGGGCGTCCGACCTTGATTTTCGCGCCGCGGAAACCGGCGGCGCGCGCCGCCTGCGCCTCGTCGACGAGCTGCGCGCGTGAATGGTGCAGCCAGCCGCCCTCGGTGGTGTAAACCGGCACGCGCGGCTGCGCGCCGCCGGCGCACTGCCACAGCGGCTGGTTCGCGCGCCGGCACTTGAGATCCCATAGCGCGGTGTCGATCGCCGCGAGCGCGAGACTGGTGATCGCGCCGACGGCCGTCGCATGCGTGTGGAAGAAAAGCTCCTTCCACAGCCGCTCGATCTGCGCGGCGTCGCGGCCGATCAGCCGCGGCGCAAGGTGATCGCGCAGCAGCGCGACGACCGACGAGCCGCCGGTTCCGATCGTGTACGAATAGCCGACGCCCTGCGCACCGTCCGCGCACGTGATGCGCACGATCGGCGTTTCCTGCGCGACGAACGACTGGATGGCATCGCTGCGCACGACCTGGGGCGTCAGGTCGACCTGCAGGATGTCGACGCGCTCGATGCGATCCATTGCGCCGTCCTAGTGCATCAGCAGGTGCGGCAGCCACATCGCGATCGGCGGCACGTATGTGATCAGCGCGAGCGACAGCAGCAACGGGATAAGCCACGGCACGATCGCCATCGTCGTCTTCTCGATCGACAGGTTCGCAACGCGCGCCAGCACGAACAGCACCATGCCCATCGGCGGATGCAGGAGGCCGATCATCAGGTTCAGCACCATGACGAGGCCGAAATGGACCGGGTCGATGCCGAGCTGCTGCACGACCGGCAGCAGCACCGGCACGAGGATCAGGATCGCCGCGGTCGGCTCGAGGAAGCAGCCGACGAACAGCATCAGCAGGTTCGCCAGCAGCAGGAACACCCACGGGCTGTGCGTGAACGAAAGCACCCAGAGCGCCACCATGTCGGTGACGCGCGTGGCAGTCAAGAGCCACCCGAAGATCGACGCGGCGGCGACGATGAACATCACCGTCACCGTCGTCTCGATCGTGTCCATGCTCACCTTGGCGAGCATCTTCCACGTCATCGTCCGGTACCAGACGAGACCGAGGACCAGCGCCCAGACGCACGCGGCGATCGCGCCTTCGGTCGGCGTGAACACGCCGGTGGACATGCCGCCGATCAGCAGGATGGGCGTCATGATCGGCATCACGGCGTCGAACTTGAAGCGCCAGTCGGCAAGGAACAGCAGCGCGAGGCCTGCGCCGAGCGCGTAGTTGAACGGCATGCCGGCGCTGACCGCACCCCACATCGCGAGCGGAAAACCGACGACGACGGCAAGCTCGACGAGCGCCTTGCCGATGCGCGCCCATTCGAACCGGACGTCGCCGCCCCACTTGTACTTGTGCGCGTACCAGGCGACGGTGAGCATCATCAGCACCGCCATCACGACACCGGGAAGGATGCCGGCGAGGAACAGCTGGCCGACCGAGACGTTCGCCATCGTCGCGTAGATGACGAAGGGCAGCGACGGCGGAATGATCGGCCCGAGGGTCGCCGACGCCGCCGTCACGCCCACCGAAAATCCGAGGTCGTAACCCTTGTCGCGCATCGCCTTGATCTCGATCGTGCCGAGACCCGCGGCATCGGCGATCGCGGTGCCCGACATGCCGGCGAAAATCACCGAGCCGATGATGTTGACGTGGCCGAGACCGCCCTTCAGCCAGCCGACGAGCGCGAGCGCGAAATCGTAGATGCGGTTGGTGATGCCGGCGTTGTTCATCAGGTTGCCGGCGAAGATGAAAAACGGCACTGCCAGCAGCGGAAAGCTGTCGATGCCGCTGATCATCCGGTGGACGACGACGAACGGCGGCGTGTCGCCCGTCAGCAGCACGTAGACGAGCGCCGAGCCCGCCATCGCGATTGCGACCGGCACCCCGGTCGTCATCATCGCGAGGAAGGAGCCGAGCAGCGCCGGAGTCATGGGCGAGGTCCCACGCTATTCGCGCCCGGGAACGATCCCGCGGCGCTCATCGTGCGATCTCGTCCGCCAGATCGGGCCGCTCGAGTGCGCTGTAGCCGCGGCGCCAGTTGAGCACGGCAACCTGCACCGAGCGCAGCGCGGCAAGGGCGAAGCCCAGCATGCACACGCCATAGACGAGGTTCATCGGCAGGTCGATGATCGTCATCTTGTAGTTCGTCATCTTTTCCATCATCTGCCACGTGAGCACCGCCGCGAAGGAGAAGAACGCGATCTTCACGGCGTCGACGAACGTCGACAGCACGCGGCCGGCGCGCCGCGGAATCAGCCGGTACACGAGATCGACGTGGATGTGTCGGCTCGTTCGCACGGCCGCCGACACGCCGACGAACACCATGGAGATCAGCAGGTAGCGCGCGATCTCCTCGGTCCACGACGCCGAGTTGTTCAATGCGTAGCGGGTGAAGAACTGATAGAAGACGTCGAGGGCGAGCAGCCAGAAGAAGCCGAAGGCGAGCCACGCCTCGACACTGTAATGACGAAGCTCGATCGGCGCATCGGTCGCGTGGAAGTGACCCGATTCGTCGAGAAGCGGCTCGCCGGCCCGTTGTTCGTCGCGCAGGGGAGCGTCGCCGATCCGTGGCGGCGACGCGGCAGCGGGAATGGGCGTGCTCATGACCACCGCACCTACTTGATGGCCTCGATGCGATCCCAGTCGGCCTTCTGGTAGCCCATCGACTCGAGCGAAACCGACTTCTCGATGGCGCTCTGGAACGACTTCCTGTCGACCGGAACGACGGTCAGCCCCTTCTTCCTGAATTCATCGACCAGCTCGCCTTCGTGCTTCGTGATCTCGGCGGTGGCCTTCTCGGCCGCTTCCTGCGTGACCTCGGTGAACACCTTCTTGTCGGCGTCGGAAAGCTTGTTCCATACGTGCGGCGCGACCTGCGTCGCCAGCGAATCGACGATGTGGCCGGTGAGGACGATGTACTTCTGCACTTCGTAGAACTTCTTCGCCTCGATCGTCGTGAGCGGATTCTCCTGCGCGTCGACGGTGCCGTTCTGCAGTGCGAGATAGACCTCGGCGAACGCGATCGGCGTCGGATTCGCCCCGCACGCCTTGGGAAGCGCGAGGTAGGCCGGTACGTCCGGCACGCGCATCTTCAGGCCTTTCATGCCCGCGCAGTCGCTGAATTGCCTGTTCGACGTGGTGTGGCGCGTTCCGTAGTACGTCATCGCGGTCACCTGGATGCCGGTCTTCTGCCGGTATTCGTCGGCGAGCTGCTTGAACGCGTCGCTTTTCGCCCATTTGATCAGGTGCGCGCCGTCGCGGAACGTATACGGGTAGTAGCCGACGCCGAAGCGCGGCATCGTGCGGGCAGCGAACGACAGTCCGGAGATGATCATGTCGACCGTACCGAGCGTCAGTCCCTGGTTGATGTCCGATTCCTTGCCGAGGCTCGACGCCGGAAACACGTCGATGTGATAGCGGCCGTTCGTGCGCTTCTCGATCTCGCCTGCGGCCCATACCGACCAGCGGTGGAACGGCTCCGACGTCTCGTAGACGTGCGCCCACTTGAGCTTCGTCTGCGCGGCAGCGGGCAGCGCAACCATCAATGCCGCCGTTGCAGCCACGACCAACACCAGTTTCGACAGCAAACGCATCATTCCTCCCCTCGATGAACGCGAAAATAAATCCGGATCCCCGGCACCGGCCGCCGCTTCACGCGACGAGCTGCACCTTGGTGCTGCGATTCTTGTCGGCGGCGGCGTGGAACGCGGCCACCGCATCGACAAGCGGAAACTGGCCCGTCAGGAGCGGGCGCACGTCGACCTTGCGCGAGGCGAGGTATTCGACGGCCCAGTCGAATTCGATGCCCCAGCGAAACGCGCCGCGCAGGTCCAGCTCGCGCGCCATCAGCTCGTTGACGACGAACGGCAGCGGCTCGTGCGGCAGTGTGCCGACCTGGACGATCACGCCGCCGCGCTTCGTCGCCGCCACGCACGTCTTGAACCCCGCGAAGCTGCCCGATACCTCGAACGCGACGTCGAACTGCGGCGCGCGCAGTGCCTCGGCGTCGCGCGCGGCGTGCAGCGTGGCATCGGCGCCGACGAGCTTCGCCTGAGCAAGCGGCCGATCGAGGATATCGCTCACCGTGATCCGCGTCGCCCCCGCGAGCCGCGCGGCGAGCACGGTCAGGCAGCCGATCGTGCCGGCGCCGGTGATCAGCACCGACTTGCCGAGCAGGTCGCCGCCGCGGTTGACCGCATGCAAGCCCACGGCGAGCGGCTCCGCGAACGCAAGCTCGCCGAGCGAAATGTCGGTATGCACCGGATAGCATTGCCGCTCGCCCATCACGAACTGGCCGCGGAACAGGCCCTGCGTGTGCGGAAACACACTCGCGCTGCCGAGAAAGCGCATGTTGTCGCACAGCTGCTCGCGGCCCTGGCGACAATAGCCGCAGTGTCCGCAGGCATGCGACGGGCTGACCGCGACCTTGTCGCCGACCGCGGCGCGCGTCACGCCGGGGCCCGTGGCAACCACGACGGCCGACGCCTCGTGCCCCGGGATCAACGGCTCGCGCACGACGAAGCTGCCGTTGCGGCCTTCGAAGAAATAGTGAAGGTCCGATCCGCAAATGCCGCCGGCACCGAGCGCAAGCAGCACTTCGCCGGGCCCCGGCACGGGCGCGTCCTGCGGCTCGATACGAAGGTCTTCCCTGGCATGGATGCGGCACGCGAGCATGGTGATCCCCTTCGTCAATGGCGGGCGTTCCAGCCCTTGCTGAAGCGCTTGTACGCCTGATCGAGATGGCGCTGCATCGCCGCTCGTGCGGCGTCCTGATCGTGCGCGCCGATCGACTTCGCCACGGCGCGATGCTCGGCGAGCGCCGATTGCCACAGCGGCGGCGAATCGTAATGGTCCTCGAGGCGCTTGAACAGCTCGCCCATCCGCTCGTCCCAGAGCAGGCGGACGATGTGCACGAGCGCACCGTTGCCGGTCGCTTCGGCGATGCGCAGGTGAAACTGCCGGTCGGCGGGCAGCGGCTCGCGCCCGGCGGCGAGTTCGTGCTCCATTTCGTCGAGTGCCATGTCGATCGCCCGCAGCTGCGGGCGCGTGCCCTCTTTCGCCGCGAGGGCCGCGCATTCGGACTCGATCACGCGCCGCGCCCGCAGCAGCTCGAACGGGCCGGCGAACGCATCGGTGGCATCGCGCGCATGGCCGTTCGGCACCGCCCGCACGTAGATGCCCGAGCCGATGCGCACTTCGACGAGTCCCTCGACCTCGAGGGCGATCAGCGCCTCGCGCACCGAGGGCCTCGACACGCCGAGCTCGCGCGCGAGGTCGCGCTCGGGCGGAAGACGGGCACCCGCGACGAACTCCCCGTTTCTGATGAGCATGCGGATCTGGTCGGCGATCTGCCGGTAGAGCCGGCGGGGCTCGATGCTTTGGAACGGCATGGTGGTAGCGGCGCCGCTGCCGAGCGCCGCGAGGCAATCGGCAAGGCTACCCGCGGAAGACTTCACCGGTCAAGTGGCATGACCAATCGCGGCATAACCGCAACAGGCGCGCGGCGGCGCCGCCGGCCGGGTACGAGAGCGCTTGCGCCGGACTGTCGCGCGTCGCATTCTTCGCGTTGCGATCCGACGAAGCAAGAAGGCAGCCTCCGAACACCGATCATGGCCGCGCCCGCGCTGCACACCGAATCCCTGTCGATCGCACCCGGCGTCTCCGGCTACCTCGCGAAGCCGGGCGGCGTGCCCGGCATCGGCGTCGTGGTCATGATGGAGGCGTTCGGCCTCAATGCGTTCGTCAAGGGCGTGTGCGAGCGCTTCGCGCGCGCCGGCTACATGGCGCTCGCGCCCGACGTCTATCACGGCGACACGTTCGACTATGCCGACCGCGAGCGCGCCATTGCGCGCCTCGGCGAAGTCGATGACGACGTCGCGATGCGCGAAGTGGGCGCGGCGCTCGACATGCTGGCGGCGCAGGGGGCGCGCGACGGGCGGCTCGCGATCATCGGCTTCTGCATGGGCGGGCGGCTCGCCTTTCTCGCCAACGCGGTGCACGGCGAACGGCTCGCCGCGTCGGTGTCGTTCTATGGCGGCGGTATCGCTCCCGCGGTTGCGCGCGGCAAGCGCAAGCCGCTGATCGACCGCGTGGCCGAAGTATCGGCGCCGCAACTGCTCATCTACGGCGCGCGCGACGCCTCGATCGCAAGCGACGAGCATGCGCGGCTGGCGCAGGCGCTGTCCGACGCGAACAAGCGCTACACCCTGGCGGTGCTGCCCGACGCGCCGCATGCGTTCGCGACATTCGATCGCGAGAGCTATCACGCGCCGGCCGCCGAAGCGGCATGGCGCATCGCTTTCGCATTCCTGGTCGACACGTTCATGCAGGGCTCGGCCGCCGCGTACGCTTGAAGCGGCAAGGTGTGCGCGGCGTGCGCCGCGCGTGCATGGCGTAGAATCCGCCGTTTCGCGCGCACGAGCCATGAACGCACGACTCGCAGGCAGGACCGCCTTCATTACCGCGGCCGGACAGGGCATCGGCCATGCAACGGCGCTCGCGATGGCGCGCGAGGGCGCGAGCGTCATCGCGACCGATGTCAACCCGGCGCTGCTCGCGCCGATGCAGGGCATCGCGAACGTCACGACGCGAACGCTCGACGTCCTCGACGACGAAGCGGTGTCGCGCACGCTGCGCGAGCTGCCGCCGCTTTCGATACTGTTCAATTGCGCGGGCTACGTGCACAACGGCACGATCCTCGATTGCAAGCCCGAGGACTGGGCGTTCAGCTTCAACCTCAACGTGCGTGCGATGTACGTCGCGATCCGCGCCGCGCTGCCGGCGATGCTCGCGCACCACGAGGCGAGCGGACAGGGTGCGAGCATCATCAACATGGCTTCCATCGCCGGGTCGATCAAGGGATTGCCCAACCGGTTCGCGTACGGCGCGTCGAAGGCCGCCGTGATCGGCCTCACGAAATCGGTGGCTGCCGACTACGTGCAGCGCGGCATCCGCTGCAACGCGATCGCGCCCGGTACCGTCGACACGCCGTCGCTCGCGCAGCGCATCGATGCGTATCCCGATCCCGCCGAGGCGCGCAGGATGTTCGTCGCGCGCCAGCCGATGGGACGGCTCGCGCGACCCGAGGAAATTGCGCCGCTCGTCGTGTTTCTCGCGTCCGACGAAGCGGCATTCATCACGGGAAACGTGTATTCCTGCGATGGCGGCATGACGATCTGAACAACAGGAGGAGACGAAAGCATGAAGCTCGTACGTTACGGCCCCGCGGGGCGCGAAAAGCCGGGACTGATCGACGCCGACGGCGTGCTGCGCGACCTGTCGCGCAAGGTCGACGACATCGATGGTGACGCGCTTTCGCCGATGTCGCTGTCGGGATTGCGCAAGCTCGACACGCGGCGGCTTCCGGCGGTGAAGGGCCGCCCGCGGCTCGGACCCTGCATCGCGGCGCCGTCGAAGTTCGTCGCGATCGGGCTCAACTTTTCGGATCATGCGAAGGAAACCGGCGCACCGATCCCCGAACACCCGGTCGTGTTCTTCAAGGCGCAGACATGCATCGTCGGCGCGAACGACAACGTGATGGTCCCGCTCGAATCGACGCAGCTCGACTGGGAAGTGGAGCTCGGCGTCGTCATCGGCCGAACGGCGCGCTACGTCGCCGAGAAGGATGCGCTGCGCTACGTCGCCGGTTATTGCGTGGTCAACGACGTGTCGGAGCGCGAGTTCCAGATGAAGCGCAGCGCATCGCAATGGAGCAAGGGCAAGGGCTGCGACACGTTCGGTCCGGTCGGGCCGTGGCTCGTGACGAGCGACGAGATCAGGGACCCGCAGAACCTCGACATGTGGCTGGACGTGAACGGGGAGCGCCGCCAGACCGGCAACACCCGCACGATGATTTTCTCCGTGGCGCAGCTCGTCGCCGACGTGTCGCGCTACATGACGCTGCTGCCCGGCGACCTCATCACCACCGGCACGCCGCCGGGCGTGGCCCTCGGCATGAAGCCGCCGCAATGGCTCAAGGTGAACGACGTCGTGACGCTCGGCATCGCGGGCCTCGGCGAGCAGCGGCAGCGCATCGTGCCGTTCAAGGGGCGGCGGATGGCGGCGTAGCCGGCGCGACGAGGAGTCCGCGGCCGGCAAGATTGCGCATCAGTGCGCCGGCGCCGAACGTCCACGGCGCGATCGCGTCGGCGTAGTTCACGCGGTTGACCAGCGTCCCGAGCGACGGGGTGGCGATCGTCACGACGTCGCCGACGTCGTGCGTGAAGCCCTGCCCGGCGGCGTGGCGATCCTGCGTGGGCGCGAACATCGTGCCGAGGAACAGCATCAGGCCGTCGGGATACTGGTGATCGGCGCCGATCGCCTGCGCAACGAGGTCGAGCGGGTCGCGGCTGATTTGGGCAAGCGAGCTCGAGCCATCGAGCACGAAGCCGTCGGCGCCTTCGACCTTCAGCGCGAGATCGGCGCGGCGGATCGTGTCGATCGTGAATGCCGCGTCGAACAGGCGGATGAAGGGCCCGATCGCGCATGACGCGTTGTTGTCCTTGGCGCGGCCGAGCAGCAGCGCGCTGCGCCCCTCGAAGTCGCGCAGGTTGACGTCGTTGCCGAGTGCTGCACCCACCGTGTCGCCACGCGCGTTCACGGCAAGCACGATTTCCGGTTCCGGGTTGTTCCACGTCGACTGCCGGTGAATGCCGACGTCGGCGCCGGTTCCGACCGACGACATCGGCTGCACCTTCGTGAAGAGCTCGGCATCGGGCCCGATGCCGACTTCGAGATACTGCGACCACAATCCTTCCGCGATCAGCACGTCCTTGACGCGCATCGCTTCGGGCGAGCCCGGCCGCACGCTGCGCAGGTTGTCGCCGATGACGCCGGCGATCTTGTGCCGCACGGCGTCGGCCCGCGCCGGATCGCCGCGCGCCTGCTCCTCGATCACCCGCTCCAGCATGCTGGCGACGAAGGTCACGCCGGACGCTTTCACCGCCTGCAGGTCGCACGGCGCAAGCAGCCATGGCAGCGACGGATCGCGCGCTTCGTCGGCCGAATTGCGAAGCACATCGGCGAGCGCAGCCACGCGCGGCAACGCATCCGCGCCGCGGATCTCGTGCGCGATACCAGGCCGGTTCAGAAGCTCGCTGGCGCACGGCGCAATTGCGGACAGATCGAACAGGCTGTCGCCGTCGATGCGCACGAGCATCGGCCCCTGCACGGCCGGTACCCACGCGCGGCCGATCAAAAGCGCGCGCGGCGCGTCGGCCGGCAGCGTGGCGCCGGCAGTCAGGTGTGAGCGGATGTCGAGGGTCATGAGATGCGATCATACGGGCACTCGCGAGGCGGTCCGCCCGTCCAGCGTAACGCGCACCCGCGCTTGCCACGCCGCGCCCCCGATGATCGATTCGATCCGCAGCCATCCGCCCGAAGGGCCGCTTTATCCCGATTGCCTGCCCGGCGCGAGCGGCATGCTCGCACTCGATGCGCGGCACACGATGCATTGGGAAGAATGCGGCAACCCCGCCGGCGTGCCGGTGCTCTTCATTCACGGCGGACCCGGCGGCGGCAGCCAGCCGCATCACCGCCGCTTCTACGATCCATCGTACTGGCGCATCGTGCTCTACGACCAGCGGGGTGCCGGGCGCTCGACGCCGATCGCCGATGTCGTCGACAACACGACGCCGCATCTCGTCGACGACATCGAGCGGCTGCGCATCCATCTCGGCATCGACCGCTGGCTGCTCTTCGGCGGCTCGTGGGGATCGACGCTCGCGCTCGTGTATGCGGAAGCGCATCCGGCGCGCGTGCTCGGGCTCGTGCTGCGCGGCGTGTTCCTCGCAAGCCGCGCCGAGGTCGAATGGTTCATCGACGGCATGCAGCGGTTCTTCCCCGAGGCCTGGCGCGATTTCACGCACGCGCTGCCCGCGCCGGAGCGCGCGAACATCCTCGACAGCTATTACCGGCGCCTGCTCGATCCCGATCCGCGCATCCATGGCCCGGCCGCGCTCGCCTGGGATCGCTACGAAAGCACGTGCTCGACACTGCTGCCGCGGCCGCCGGGTGCGACGCGCCAGGAGAGCAGCGCCGCAGCGCTCGCGATCGCACGCATCGAGGCGCATTACTTCGTGCACGATTCGTTCATCGCGCCCCACCAGATTCTCGACGGCCTCGCGGCGATACGCCATCTGCCTTGCACGATCGTGCAGGGCCGCTACGACGTGATCTGTCCGCCGATGTCCGCCGCGTCGCTGGCTCGCGCGTGGCCCGAAGCCGAGTACGTCATCGTGCCCGACGCCGGCCATTCGGTGCGCGAGCCGGGCATCGCGCGCGAGCTGGTCGCGGCCGTGCAGCGGATGCAGGTGCGATACCGGTGAACGGCGAAGCAGACGCCGATTGGGCCGCGCGCAGCCGCGCCTCGGTCTGGCATCCGTGCACGCAGATGAAGCAGCACGAGCGCACGCCGCTGGTGCCGGTCGCGCGTGCATCGGGCGCGTGGCTCTACGGCTTCGACGGCCGCCGTTATCTCGATGCCGTCGGCTCGTGGTGGGTGAACCTGTTCGGTCACGCCAATCCGCGCATCAACGCGGCCATCACGCAGCAACTGGGCGAGCTCGAGCACGTGATGCTCGCCGGCTTCACCCATCGCCCGGTGATCGAGTTGTCCGAGCGGCTTGCGGCAATCGCGCCGCCCGGCCTTGGCCACGCCTTCTACGGTTCGGACGGCGCGTCGGCGACCGAGATCGCGCTCAAGATGAGCTTCCACTGCTGGCGCCAGCGCGGCGAGGCGGGCAAGGACCACTACGCGCGCCTCGCGGGCGGCTATCACGGCGAAACGGTCGGCGCGTTGTCGGTAACGGATGTGCCGCTTTTCCGCGACGCTTATGCACCGCTGCTTCGTTCGCAACCCGTGTTGCCGTCGCCCGGCGTCAACGACGCGAGCGATGGTCCGGCGGCGCAACGTGCCACCGACGAGGCGCTTGCGGCGCTCGAGCAGTTTCTCGCCGCGCACGCATCGACGACCGCCGCGCTGATCGTCGAGCCGCTGGTGCAGGGCGCGCGCGGCATGGCGATGTATGCGCCGCGCTACCTGCGCGCCGCGCGGGAGCTGACGCGGCGCCATGGCGTGCACCTGATCGCCGACGAGATCATGACCGGCTTCGGGCGTACCGGAACGATGTTCGCCTGCGAGCAGGCCGCGATCGTGCCCGACTTCCTGTGCCTGTCGAAGGGCATCACCGGCGGCTATCTGCCGCTGTCGTGCGTGCTGGCGACCGACGACGTGTTCAGCACGTTCTACGACGACGACGTGACCCGCGGCTTCCTGCACTCGCATTCGTACACCGGCAATGCGCTCGCCTGCCGCGCGGCGCTCGCCGTCCTCGACATCTTCCGCGACGACGACATCATCGCGACGAATGCGGCGAAGGCCGCGCGTTGGCGCCGGATGGCGGCGCCGCTCGCGGCGCACGCACGCGTGCGCGGGTTTCGCCAGTGCGCAATGATCATCGCGTTCGACGTCGACGGCGCCGACTCCGGCTTCGCAACGCGATTCGCGCACGAGGCGCTGCGCCGCGAGCTGGTGCTGCGCCCGATCGGCAGCACCGTCTACTTCATGCCGCCCTACACGCTTTGCGACGACGACTTCGCGCTGCTGGTCGAGCGCACCTTGCAGGTGATCGATGCGTCGTGATCTGCGGCGGCTCGCGTTGTCGGCGATCCTCGCCGTGGTCGCGCTCGACGCGCACGCCGCGCTGCCGCGTGCGGTGGGCCGCGCGTTCCTCGACGCCGGCATTCCGCTCAACCACGTGAGCATCGTCGTGCAGGACACGGCGAAGACGCGGCCGCTTTTCGCCTACGACGCGAACCGCTCGCGCAGTCCGGCCTCGGTGATGAAGCTCGTCACGACGTTTGCCGCACTCGAGCTCCTCGGCCCCGAGTACCGGTGGAAGACCGAGGCCTACGTCGCTGGTCCGCTCGTCGACGGCGAACTGCACGGCGACCTGATCCTCAAGGGTTACGGCGACCCGAAGATCACCGTCGAGCAATGGCAGTCGCTGATCGCCGACCTGCGGGCGAAAGGCCTGTCGGCGGTCGACGGCGACCTCGCGCTCGATCGCAGCCTGTTCGCGCTGCCGCCGTACGATCCGGGCGCCTTCGATCACGAGCCGCTGAAGCCGTACAACGTCGGGCCCGACGCGCTGCTCGTCAATTTCAAGTCGCTGCGGCTGACCCTCGTCCCGGATGCGAGCGGCACCGGCGTGACCGTGAACGCCGATCCGCCACTCGATGTCGTGACGCTCGGCGCGCCGCCGCCCGTGTCGAACGACGATTGCGCCGGCGCAAGCGCGCCGGCCACGCCGTCGATCGACGACCATGGCGATCGCGCCGCGATCACCTTCACCGGCACTTATCCGTTGAGCTGCGGCGAGCGCGACTGGTGGCTCGCGATGCTCGACCATCGTCATTACGTGCGCGCGATGTTCGCGACCTACTTCCGTGCCGCGGGGGGACGCTTCGACGGAAGCGTGACGGAGCGGCGCGTACCGGCAGGCACCACGCCGTTCGCCGTGCTCGAGTCGCCGCCGCTGGCCGACATCGTCCGCGACGTCAACAAGCTGTCGAACAACGTGATGGCGCGCCAGATCTTCCTGACGCTCGCGACGGCGAGGGACACGCCGCCCGCCACGCCCGCCAAAGCGGTGAACGTCGTGAAGCGCTGGCTTGCCGCGCGCAAGCTCGCGATGCCCGGTCTCGTGCTCGAGAACGGGTCGGGCTTGTCGCGGCACGAGCGCAACAGCGCGATCGGGCTCAACCGGCTGCTGGTCGCCGCCGATGCCAGCGACGTGCGCGAGGAATTCGAGCGATCCCTCGCGGTGGCCGCGATCGACGGCACCGTCGAGCGGCGCTTTCGCGGCGACGCGGTCGCCGGACAGGCGCTGCTGAAGACGGGCTCGCTCGAAGGCGTGCGCGCTGTCGCGGGCTACGTGCTCGATCCTGCGGGACGCCGGTTCACCGTCGTTGCGATCGTCAACGATGCGAATGCCCGGCGTGCCGTGCCCGCCCTCGACTACCTCGTACAGTGGGTGTACCGCAACGGCGCCACGTGGGACCCGGCGCTGCAGCGGCGCTGATTCACACGGAAGGTATCGGGCGGCGGTCGTTGAACAGCAGGAAGCCGCGGACCACGCGGTAGATCACCCAGATCGCCGTCGCCACCCAGATGACCCAGGCGATCGGATAGCCGAGGAACAGCGTTCCGAGCACGACGAGCCCGCCGAGCACGTTCCACAGCAGCGACCACCAGAACGTGCGGATCAGCCAGGTGAGATGCGATTCGACCCACGTTCCGCGCGAATCGCCGCGCGAAACGTAGGCGAGGATCACGCCGACGATGCCGACGACGCTCAAGAAGCCATGGCCGGCGAATCCGACGAGCGCCGCGATGCCGAACAGGATATAGGCGACCAGCGCGCCGGTGGCGGGCGGCTGGCGCGACTCGGTCGTCGAATTCGTCGATGCGGGAGCGGGGTAATCAGCCATCGGGATCTCCGGTTAGCGACACCAGTGAACGAACCATCGCGCGGGCGCGATCGGGCCCGGCGGATAAGATGGGGCTCCTCGGCACCCGATCAATACGGCGTGCCGTCCTTGTGCGTGTAACGGCCGCCCTGCGCATCGTCGGCCCAGGCAAGGTCATCGTCGGGATAGAACGGTGCGTCGTCGGGATCGCGGTTGCCGATCTCGAGGTAGCGCGCCGGCGCGTCGCTGCGGTTGATGAAATGGTGACCATTGCCGCGGCCGCCGGGGTAGCCCGCACAATCGCCGGCGCGAAGTGTCTGCTCACCCTCGTCGGTGAGCAGCACGACCTCGCCCTCCAGCACGTACACGAACTCGTCCTCCTTCGTGTGCCAGTGGCGAAGCGCCGACTGTCCGCCCGGCCCGAGCGTCACGAGGTTGACGCCGAAGTGCGTCAAGCCGCACGCGTCGCCGAGGCGCCGCTTCACGCGTTCGCCCATCCGCGAGCGGAACGGTTCGGGATAGCCCGAGCCGCGACGCTCGGCCACGGTTGCCGGATCGAGGGCGGGCAGGCGCAGGTCAGGCATCGAAATTCCTCGTATGTCGCCGGGCGCCATCAAAGCATGTTCGCGGCCAGCGGACAAGAAGCGTCGATGCGTCTTGCCATCCGCCGGGCAGAAGCGTGGGGCCCCGTCTTGCGCGTCGCGTTGCGCCGCTATAATGGCCGGCCCGAACGCCCGCCCGAAGGAGTCGACGATGGAGCTCTCCCGCGAATCGCTGCTCGACGATTTTTCCACGATGCTGACCGAAGCCGAGGACCTGCTGCGACGCGCCGGCAACGAGACAGGCGAACGCGCGAAGGATCTGCGTGCGCAGGTCGAGGCGAAGCTCCTCGCCGCGAAGCTGCGGCTGCAGGAGATGGAAGGCGAGGCGATCGACCGCGCGAAGGCGGCGGCCCGCGTCACCGACGACTACGTGCACGACAATCCGTGGCGTGCGATCGGCGCCGCGGCCGCCGCGGGCTTTCTGATCGGCCTGCTGGTCAACCGCCGCTGACGAAAGCGTCACCCGAGCGTCTTCCAGATCGCCTCGACGCGGGCGGTGACGCCGGCGTCCATCGCGATCGGGCGTCCCCATTGGCGCGCCGTCTCCGCCGGCCACTTGTTCGTCGCGTCGATGCCGATCTTGCTGCCTAGACCCGCGACCGGTGACGCGAAGTCGAGGTAGTCGATCGGCGTGTTCGGCACGATCAGCGTGTCGCGCGCCGGATCGACGCGCGTGGTGAGCGCCCAGATCACGTCCTTCCAGTCGCGAATGTTCACGTCGTCGTCGGTGACGATGATCATCTTCGTGTACATGAACTGGCGCAGGAAGCTCCAGATGCCGAACATCACGCGCTTCGCGTGTCCCGGGTACTGCTTTTTCATCGCGACGACCGCGAGGCGATAGCTGCAGCCTTCGGGCGGCAGGTAAAAGTCGTCGATCTCCGGATACTGCTTCTGCAACAGCGGCACGAACACCTCGTTCAGCGCCACGCCGAGCATCGCCGGCTCATCCGGCGGCTTGCCGGTGTAGGTCGAGTGATAGATCGGAGCGCGGCGCAGCGTCATGCGCTCGATCGTGAACACGGGAAAGCGCTCGGTCTCGTTGTAGTAGCCGGTGTGGTCGCCGAACGGGCCTTCGAGCGCGGTTTCGTAGCCCGTCGGATCGCTGGCATCGGGATGGATGAACCCCTCGAGGACGATCTCGGCGCTCGCCGGCACCTGCAGATCGTGCGTCAGGCACCTGACGATCTCGGTGCGCCCGCCGCGCAGCAATCCGGCGAACTGATACTCCGACAAGCTGTCCGGTACCGGCGTGACAGCGCCGAGAATCGTTGCAGGATCGGCACCGAGCGCCACCGCAACCGGGAACGGCGTGCCCGGTGCAGCGAGCGCATGCTCGCGGAAATCGAGCGCGCCGCCGCGGTGGGCAAGCCAGCGCATGATCACCTTGTTGCGCGCGATCACCTGCTGGCGATAGATGCCGAGGTTCTGCCGCTTCTTGTGCGGACCGCGCGTCACCGTCAGCCCCCAGGTGATGAGCGGACCGGCGTCACCCGGCCAGCAGGTCTGGATCGGCAGTCGCGCGAGATCGACCTCGTCGCCGGTCCAGAGCACCTCCTGGCAGGGCCCGCCACTGCGTACCTTCGGCGCCATGTCGAGCACCTTCATCAGCACCGGACGCGTGTTGCGCCATGCATCGACGAGGCTCTTCGGTGGCGCGGGCTCGCGCAGGAATGCGAGGAGTTCACCGATCGCGCGCAGCGACGCTCGCCAGTCGGCGGTTTCGGCACCCATCGCCCGCGCGACCCGTTCCGGTGTGCCGAACAGGTTGCCGAGGACCGGAATGATTTCGCCGTTCGGTCCATGGAACGAGCCGGCCGGGTGCTCGAACAGCAGCGCCGGCCCCTGCGCGCGCAACGCGCGATCGCACAGCGCGGTCATTTCGAGCTTCGGATCGACGCTCGCGGAAACGCGCTTCAGATCCCCGGCCGCTTCCAGTTGCGCGATGAAATCGCGCAGGTCGCGATACACCATCGCGTCACGGCTCGAGCGCGAGCCGCGCCGCCTCGTCCTCGGTGAGCTTCGTGCCCTCGGCCATCCGTTGCGCGAGCTCGGCGGGGGCCATCGCCGCGTTCAGGATCGCCCGCACGCTTGCATGCGCGCGCGCCTCGTTGAGTTGGCGATCCGCCTTGAACCGCGCGTGCTCGGCATCCGTATAGCCCGACAGACGTGCGGCCGCATTGGCGCGACCCGCCTTCGCGAGGCGCAGCGCGAGATGATCGCCAAAGCGGAAGAACCAGCCCCCTTCGCGAACCATCGGCATCGCCTCGCGCAGCGTAACCAGCGCTTCGTCGATCTCGCCCTGCTCGACCAGTACGCCACCGAGGTTCGCTAGCACCTGTCCGAGCATCGTCCGGCCTGATACCGGGGAGCCGCGAACGCGCGCGACCGCCTCGCGCATGCTCGCCACCGCCGCGGAAAGATCGCCGGTGCTCCAAGTGAGATCGGCAAGATCGTTCAGCGTGTTGAGGACCTGCGCCTCGGCGCCGGCGCGCTGGCAATGCCGCAGCGCGGACTCGAAATGCTCGCGCGCCAGCACCGGGTTCGAAACGACGTGAAGACGCGCGCTGGTAGTGAAATAAAAGCCGAGCAGCCGCGGCAGCCCCGCCTGCTCGACGAGCGGCCACGCCTCGGTGAGCGTCGCTTGCACCTTCGCCTCCTGCAGTCCCTGCGCGTACAACACGAGCGCTTCTGCGCGTTCGGCCGGAAGGTTGGCGTCGCGGAAGAGCGCCGCCGCTCGCGCCCGCGCCTCGGCACCACGGAGCGGTGCGATGTTCGTCCAGAAGCCGCCGAACGCGAGCCAGAAGCGGCCGGCGACGTGCATTGGCAGCCTTTCGTCGACGTGCGGCGCCATGGCTTCCATCCGCTGCCGCCCCTCCGCCGTCAGCGAGAGCTGCCACCACATCCGGGACGACGTCCCGGCGATGTCGATGCCGGTCGCGCTATCGCCATTCGGTCCGAACGCCCAGTCGAGCGCATTGCGCAGGTTGTCGCGCTCCGGAAGGTAGGTATTGCGCCATTCGACATCGGGTGTCGTTTGCCAGTCGGCGTACGCGCGTTCGAAGAGATCGCGAAAGAACGCCGCGTGCAAGCGCTCGATCACCGGCGATTCCCCGGCTTCCGCGAGCTTCTCGAGCGCATATGCGCGCGTCGTTTCGAGCAACCGGTAGCGCGTGCCACCCGCCTCGTCGGTGTCGGCGACGACGAGCGAGCGTGCGACGAGATGCGAAAGAAGATCGATTACCTCGAACTCGTCGATCGCCTCGTCCGACGCGACGCGTCCCGCGCCGTCGAGCGTGAAGCCGCCGGCGAACATCGAAAGCCGCCGCAGCACCGTGCGCTCGGGCTCGCTCAGAAGGCCGTAGCTCCAGTCGAGCGTCGCGCGCAGCGTCTGCTGGCGCGGCAGCGCAGTGCGCCGGCCACCCGTCAACACGCGGAAGCGCTCGTCGAGCTTCTGTGCGAGCTTGTCGACGCCGAGCATCGGCGCGCGCACCGCGGCCATCTCGATGGCCAGCGGGATGCCGTCAAGGCGGCGGCAGATCGCGGCCACGGTCGCCGCGTTCCGATCGTCGAGCGCAAAGCGCGGATCGGCTCCTTTCGCGCGCTCGACGAAGAGCTGTACGGCACCGGCGCGCATCGCGTCCTCCGAGCGAACCTGCGCATCCTTCGGCACGGCGAGCGACGGCAGGCGGAACACCTGCTCGCCCGCGATGCCGAGCGGCTCCTGCGAGCTAACGAGGACGCGCACGTTCGGCGCGACCGCAAGCAGCGACTCGACGAGCGAAGCCACCGCCTCGATCACGTGCTCGCAATTGTCGAGGAGGAGCAAAAGATGCTGGTGCTTGAGGCGCGACAGCAGCGCCTCCTGCGGCGTCTTGGCGGAAGACGTATCGACGGCGAGCGCATTCGTCGCAGCACTCGGGACGAGCGTCGAATCGGAGATCGCGGCGAGCTCGACGAGCCATACGCCGTCCGGAAACCGGTCGAGAAGCCGCGCGCCGGCTTCCAGCGTGATGCGCGTCTTCCCCACGCCGCCGGTGCCGGTCACCGTCACGAGCGGGTTCTGCGACAGGAGCGCACGGATGCGCTCGAGCTCCGCGTCGCGGCCGATCAGCGGCGTCGGCTGCCGCGGCAGGTTGGTCGGGCGATTCTCGGTCGTTCGCAGCGGCGGGAACTCGTGCGGCAAGCCCGGCACGTCGACCTGATGCACGTCCACCGGTTGCAGCGGGTCGTCGAGCGGATGGGCGCCGAGATGGCGCAGCGTGTGGCGATTCTCGCGCTCGGCGGCGATCAACTCCGCTGCGGACGACGTGACGAGCACCTGGCCGCCATGGCCGAGCGACAGCAGCCGCGCGACGCGGTTGAGCGCCGGGCCGAAGTAGTCGCCTTCACGCCGCTCCGCCGTCCCGACGTGAACGGCCATGCGGACCGCCAACCCGTCGACGCTGCCGAAATCGGCGCCCGCGAGCGCCTGCTGCGCGTCGATCGCAGCGCCGACCGCGTCGGATGGCCGGCGGAACGCCGCGCTGAACGCGTCGCCGCCCGTCTTGAACACCTCGCCGCCATGCGCAGCCACCGCCTTGCGCAGGATCTCGTCGTGGGCGCGCAGCGCTTCCTGCATGGCCGCGCGATGGTTGAGCCACTTGAGACTCGATCCCTCGATGTCGGTGAACAGGAATGCGACGAGATCCGCGTGCGCGTCCGCGGCGGACGGGCGAAGCGGGATCACCGCGGCAGATCGTGCGTCGTTCATGGTGCCTCACCTCCAGGGCGCCGCCAGTCTAGCAAGCGGCGTTCGTCGCGCAATAGGCAGGTTCCATGGTTCGGATTCGGGGTTACGTCGAAAAGTCGGGAAGCGGCCCTCGGTTGTGTTGGATAATCCGGTGGTTTGACGGGAGGAAAAACCATGAGATTGCGCATCATCGTTGTCGCCGCCGTGCTCGCTTTGCTG
>Ga0207667_10000528_pt1 | contig 50403 bp, 35 predicted proteins | sample KBSCornC52_FD_184301 | JGI IMG/M metagenome (GOLD analysis project Ga0207667, IMG submission 184301) | Corn rhizosphere microbial communities from Kellogg Biological Station, Michigan, USA - KBS Corn C5-2 (SPAdes) (version 2) | ecosystem: Host-associated > Plants > Roots > Rhizosphere > Soil ... | reverse complement strand
GGAGCTTCGTTCCGAAGCTGGCCGAGGCGCCGTCCGCGAACCTCGCGCTGGCGGAGCCGGTCTCCAGCTTTCGCATGCCGCTGCCCCTGCTGTCGTCGGTTGGATGAGGCGCGGGGGGTGCGGCCCCGCTATGTCTTGCTCTCGGCTGCGGCCTTGGCCGCCTTGCGCGCGTCGCTCTCGCGATCGCGCTTCTCGTAGGCCACGATGATTTTTTGCACGAGCGGGTGGCGCACGACGTCTTCGTCGGTGAACCCACAGAAAGCGATGCCGTCCGTGCCGTCCAACAGCTCACGCGCCTCGCGCAGCCCGCTGCGAGCGCCATGGGGCAAGTCGGTTTGAGTGATGTCGCCGGTGACCACGCACTTGGAGCCGAAGCCCAGGCGCGTCAGGAACATACGCATTTGCTCGCTGGTGGCGTTTTGAGCTTCGTCCAAGATGACGAAAGAATCGTTCAACGTGCGGCCTCGCATGAACGCCAGCGGCGCGACCTCGATTTGGCCTCGTTCGCGCAATTGCTCCACCTTTTCGAACTCGAGCATCTCGTGCAGCGCGTCGTAGAGCGGGCGCAAATAGGGGTTCACCTTTTCGGCCAAGTCGCCGGGCAGGAAGCCCAGCTTCTCACCGGCCTCGACTGCAGGCCGCGCCATGATGATGCGCTTGACCTTTTTCTGCATCAGCCAAGAAGCGGCCATGGCCATGGCCAAGTAGGTCTTGCCGGTGCCGGCGGGGCCGATGCCGAAGATCAAATCGTGAGTGCGGATGGCCTCGACGTACTGACGCTGCGCGCGGCTCTTGGGCAAGATCGGCCGCTTGCGTGCGGTGACGATGATGGTCTCGTCCAGCAGCTCGACCAGTGAGCGCGCCGGATCGGCGCGCAGCCCGCGCATGGAGCTTGCGACGTCGTTGGGGCCGATGTCGAAACCTTTGCCCACGAGCTCGGCCGCATCGCGCAAGAAGCGCTCGGCCAGCTTCACGTCGGCGAGATCGCCGGCGACCAAGATGGTGTTGCCGCGCAGGCTGACGTCGGCGCCGCTTTGCCGCGCGACCTCCGTGAGCAGGTTGGACTGCGGCCCGGACAAGGCGAGCAGGACTTGGGTGCTTTCGACTTCGATGGAGGAGGTGGTGGGGACGGCGTCCATGCTCTGCAATTTCGCTTCAGGGCTACAACGACAAACGGTTTGTTGGGTCAACGAAAATCACGAGTTAGCAACTGCGTTGGTCGCCCCGTGGGGGCGGCGTGTGCCGCCACCCACCAGGAAGGTCCGCCTGGCGTCCGGGTCCACCAGCATACGCGCCCAATGCCTGGTCCGCACCTAAGCTAGGTACTAGTCTTTCACGCATGGCCTCCTTGCCCCGGTCAGCGCGCCTCGTTCGGGCGCTCGTCGTCGTAGCCACCTTGGTTCCGTTGGTTCAAGCGTGCGGTGGTCGCTCCGATACCGAGGACTACTTGTTCGGGGCCGACGGCACCATCACCACTGGCGCCAGCACCAGCACGGCGGGCCGCGGCTCCACGGGTGGCGGCACGCGCTCTGGCGGCGGAGCGAGCGCGACGGCGGGGCACAACGGCACCGCCGGCACGGGCGCGACCAGCTTTGGCGGAACGGTCACGATGGGCGGGTCGGGGACCATTCCTCAAGGTGGTGTCGCGACGACGGGCGGCACCGGCACCGTGGCTGGCGCGACCAGCATCGGCGGTGTGGGCACGGCTGGCATGGGTGCGGCCGGCGTCGGCGGCTCCGTTTCGGTGACGCCCATCGTCTGTGGAGCGGAGGCTTGCGACGCGGCCACGCAGAGTTGCTGCGCCGGTCTGTCCGGTCTCAGCTGCATCGGCAAGAATCAAGCGTGTGACGGCGCGGTGCTCGGCTGCACCGTCAACGCCGACTGCGCCGGCAAGGGCATTTGCTGCATCAGCATCACCGGCGACGTGGCGCAGGCATCCAGCTGCAAGCCGAGCTGCGATTTCATGGGTGGTGGGCGCGATCGCCAATTGTGCCAAGCCGACGACGAATGTGCGCCGCCGTTCCACTTCTGCACGGCCACGATTTTTGGCGTGAGCATCTGCACGCGCCGACCGTAAGCGGCACCTTGAGCAAGGCCCGGCCGCTCGGCTTCAGCGCGGCGGCGCCGGCGCCTTGGGCGCGACCGGCTGCACTTTTTGGCCTTCAGTCAGATCCGCTCCTGCAATTTGCACGATGCGGTCGCCCGGGTTGATGCCGCTGGCTACTTGCAGCGTCGCGCCCAGATCACGCTCGATGGTGATGGGCTGAAGGTGCAGCAGGTCGTTGGCGGTCACGACCGCCACGCGCAAACCTTGGGCGTCGCTGAGCAGGGCGGTGGCCGGGATTTCGTAGACCTGGCGCGGCGCCGAAAGATTGAGCGAAACCTCGGCGTACATGCCGCTCATCAGCTTGCCGTCCGGGTTCGGTACGCGAATCTCGGTGTTCAACGTGCGGGTCACGTTGTCGAGCACGCCGGCGGTGCGGGCCACGTGGCCCTCGAAGCTTTGTCCGGTCAGCTCGCGCACCGTGACCTTGGCGCTGCTACCGACGGTCACGCTGGCGGCCACGTCTTGCGGTACCTGCACGTAGACGCGCACGGTGTCGGTGGCGGCCAGGCGAAACAGGGGCGTGGCGTTGCCGGCGGTGACCAAGCTGCCGCGCTCCACGCTGCGGGCGGTGATGGTGCCGGCGAACGGCGCCGTGACCTTGGAAAAGCGCTGCACGTCGGTCAGCCTGCGGATATTGGCCAGCTCGGCGTCGATGGCAGCCTGCGCGACGTTGATGTTGGCGTCGCCCACCGACGACTCGGCCTGGGTTTGCTCCAGCTCTTGCTGGGAGGCGACGCCGGCTTCGACCAATTTGCCCGTGCGATCGAAGCGGCTCTTGGACAGCACGCGACCGGCTTCGGCCTGGGCTTTGGCGGCTTGGGCTTTGGCCAAGGCGGCGCGCGCCTGGGACAGCTCTTGATTGATTTCGGGCGTTTCGATCTCGAGCAGCAGCTGATCGGCTTTTACCTTGTCGCCGAGATCGACCAGCCAGCGCGCCACGTAGCCGTTGGCGCGCGCGTACACGACCGCTTCTTCCAGCGGTTGGATGCTGGCCGGCAGCTTCAACACGCGCTCGCTCGACACCAGCTTGGCCGGCGCGACCGCCAGCTTGGGCGGCGCCGAGCCGGCGGCGGCGGTGCGTTGCTCGAGATCCGCCCGCGCCGCCTGGCGTGGCAGCAGCACCAGCAAAAAGATCCCCGCCAGCGCGGCGGCGCCGAGCAAGGCAAACGTCACCGCGCGCCCGCGCGACAACCGCGCCGGCTCCGGCAACGCGAAGCCGAGCTCCGCGTTGGGCGCGTCGGTCGGTCGGGGCTTTTCGGACTCTTCCATGACTTAGGCTTCCTCTAGCGCGATTTCGCGCGGGGGCTGCCGGCGCAGCAGCGAGTACATCACCGGTACGAAAAACAGCGTCGAAAGCGTGGCGCACAACAGGCCGCCGATGACCGCGCGCCCGAGCGGGGCGTTTTGCTCGCCGCCTTCACCCAAGCCGAGCGACATCGGCAGCATGCCGATGATCATGGCCAGCGCCGTCATCAGCACCGGCCGGAGGCGGGTCATGCCGGCGGCCAGCGCCGCTTGCACCGCGTCCAACCCGACTTTGCGTTGCGCGTTGGCGAAGCTCACCACCAAGATGCTGTTCGCGGTGGCCACGCCCACGCACATGATGGTGCCCATCTGCGCCGGCACGCTGAAAGTGGTGTGGGACACGAACAGCATCCAAGCGATGCCGGCCAGCGCCCCCGGCAGCGCCATCAAGATGATGAACGGATCCAGCCACGACTGGAAGTTGACGACGATCAGCAGGTACACCAGCAACACCGCGAACAACAGGCCGTACCCGAGCGCGTTGAACGAGCTGTTCATGCTCTCGACTTGGCCCTTGAGGTTGAGCCCCACGCCGCGCGGCAGGGTGGGCTTGGTTTCGGCGACCAAGCGGTTCAGTTGCTCGGCCACCGAGGCCAAATCGGCGCCGTCGACGTTGGCGTGCACGTCGAAGGTGCGGGCGACGTTGAAGTGCGTGATGTTGGCGGGGCTGTCGGTGCGCACGACTTGGGCCAGGTTGGACAAGAACTGCGGCGTGCCGCCCGGCGTCGAGATCGGCGTTTGGCGGAGCGCGTCCAACGAATCCATGCCGTATTGGGGCGTCTGCACCGCCACCAGGTACTGAATGCCGCGCTTCGGGTCGACCCAGAAGCTGGGCGCGACTTGCCCGCTGGACGACAGCGACACCAAAAGGTCACTCGCGACGTCGCGCTCGGTCAAACCGAACTGGCTGGCCATGGTGCGGTCGACGTTGACGCGCAACGACGGTACGCGGGGCACTTGCGCCAGCCGCACGTCGGCCGTACCGGGAATGCCGGCGACCTTGAGGCGGAGCTTGTTGGCCAGCTGATACGCCTCTTGCTCGCGGCCGGGCGCGCTGACCACCTGCAAGTCGATCGGCGCGGGCAAGCCGAAGTTCAGCACCTGCGTCGAGATATCGGGCGGCAAGAAGAAGAAGGTCGTTTCCGGATACAGGTCGTTGAGCTTCTTGCGCAGCCGGCGGACGTACTGCTCGGTCGAAGCGTGCCCTTCCTTCAGCGCCAGCATGATTTGCCCGTCGGCAGACGAGATCAGCGCGCCTTCGCTGAGCGACAGGTTGATGCCGCTGTACGGCACGCCGATGTTGTCGAGCTGGGTCTCGATCTCACGCGCAGGAATGACCTCGCGGATCGTCTGCTGGATGTCGGCGATGTGCCGCTCGGTCTCTTCGATGCGGGTGCCGGGCACGCCGCGCACGTGCAGCTTGATCAAGCCGGCGTCGACGCTCGGGAAAAAGTCGCGCCCGACCAATGGAAATAGCGCGAGCGAGGCGATGACGAAGGCGGTGAAGGCTCCGACGGTGAGCGCGCGGTGCCTCAGCACCAGGGCCAGGTAGCCGCCGTACCAGTTGCGCATGCGCTCGAAGCCGCGCTCGAAGGCAGCAAAGAAAGCCGAACGGTTGCTGTCGTGGCCGGCGTTGTGGTGCGCGGCGGCTTCTTTCTCCAGCAAGTATTTGACGAGCGTGGGCACCAACGTGCGGCTGAGCAAGTAGCTGGTCAGCATCGCGAACACGACGGCCAGGGCCATCGGCGCGAACAAGTATTTGGCGGGGCCGGTGATGAACGCCACCGGCACGAACACGATGCAAATGCACAGCGTGGACACGAAGGCGGGCACCGCGATCTCTTGCGCGCCGTCGATGATGGCGCGCAAAAATGGCTTTCTTTGCGCCATGTTGCGGTGAATGTTCTCCAGCGCCACCGTGGCGTCGTCGACCAAAATGCCGACCGCCAGCGACATGCCGCCCAGCGTCATCACGTTCAAGGTGTGGCCGAGCGCGTACAGCAGCGTGACCGACACCAAAATCGAGAGCGGGATGGAGATGACGACGATGAGCGTGCTGCGCCAGCTGCCCAAAAACAGAAAGATCATCAGCGCGGTCAGGCCGGCGGCGATGATGGCTTCCTTTGCCACGCCGTCCACAGCCGCGCGCACGAACACGGCTTGATCGAAGAGCAGGGACGCCTTGATCTCGGGCGGCACCTTGGCCATCGTTTTTGGCAGCATTTCGCGGATGCGCGCGACCACTTCCAGGGTGCTGGCGCTGCCGAGCTTCAAAATGCTCATCAGCACCGAGCGACGGCCGGCCACGTGCACCATGCTGGTTTGCGGCGAATTGCCGTCTCGCACGTTGGCCACGTCGCGCACGTACACCGGCGTGCCGCGCACGTTCTTGATCGGAATCGAGCCGATTTCGTCCATCAGCTCGGGGCTGCTGTTGAGCACGACCGGATATTCGGCGGCGCCCATCTTTGCGGTGCCGGAAGGCAGGGCCACGTTGCCCAGGCCGAGCGCGGTGTTCACGTCGCGCGCCGACAAGCCCCAGGCGTACAGCCGCTTGGGGTCGATATCGATCATGATTTGGCGCTGCTTGCCGCCGTACGGCCACGGCACCTGCGCGCCCGGCACGGTGACGATGTCCGCCCGCACGTAGTTTACGCCCATGTCGAACAGCTGCTGCTCGCTCAGCGTTTCGCTCCCGAGCGCTAGCTGCAAAATCGGCACGTTGGAGGCGCTGTAGCGAATGATCAACGGTGGCGTTGCACCTGGCGGCATGAGCCGCACCGCGCCCTGCGACACCGCCGTCACCTGAGCGATGGCTTCTTCGATCTTGGCTTGCGGCTGAAAGAAGATTTTTACCACCGCCACGCCGGTGAGCGTCTGGCTCTCGACGTGATCGATGTCGTTGACCACGGTGGTGAGGAAGCGCTCGAAGTTGCTGGTGATGCGCCGCTCCATGTCGTCGGGCGGCAACCCCCCGTAGTTCCACACCACCGAAATGACCGGAATGTCGACGTTCGGAAAGATGTCCGTCGGCATCCGGATGATGGACAGCACGCCCACCACCACGATGAGCAGCGACATCACCACGAAGGTGTACGGGCGCTGGAGCGCAACTCTTACTAACCACATTTTCTACAGCGTCATTTCATCTGGGGAGCGCGCCCCGCGATGTTGGGTTTGGGCTTCGTTTTCGCTGCGGTACGATGCTCACGCGCATCCGAGGTGGGTCGGTTTGTAAGTACCTCGCGGGGGCGCGTCCAGCGATTTCGCGGTCTATATTGTGTCCCTATTGTGTCGGTGCTCCGCCGCGACGGGCGCGCGTGCCCGAGAACCCACGCCAAGCGTCCGAGCGTCCGTCGTGGAGCGCAGCCCGGCCTGCGCCGTGCCGCCTCTACCTCGCTGCCACACTGCAGCTCGCTAGGGATCCCACACATCTTGGGCTGCCAATCCGCAGCCTGAATCGCAGAAGCTTCTGTAGCGGCGAAGGGCCACCTCGTACGATCGAGATTTTTTCACAGGGAGGATGGGAGGACGGGAGGACGAGAAAGAGGCGAGAATTTGGGGGTCGCGCTGCCGCCAGCGAGCAGCAACCTCGGTCCCTCCTAGACCTCGGAGGAAACATTTTTTGATTCGGTCATCCGAATCGAAAAATGCGCTCTCGCCTCTCTGCGCCTCCCGTCCTCCCGTCCTTCCTGTGAAATCCCCGAGGCTCTCGACACGACCCGCCAGCACGGCGGCAGCCCGAAGCGGTCGCCCGGCTTGGCCTGGCATCGCTACGAGAGGTTCTGCAAGAGATCTGCGGCGCGGCAGCCCAAGCCGTCCGTTGCCAACGTCTCTCAAATCGTCGCAATCGATCGGCAAGTCCTCCAGCGTCGGGTCGGGAGAATTCCTCGGACTCGCCTGGCCGCGGTTCTTGCCGGAATCGATGTCGTCTTGGGGCGCACGCCTGGCTAAGGGCCCGCGACTGACTTGGCCATTCGCGGGCCCCAACCACGACAAGACCGGGACCCGTGCCGGGCGTGCGTAGTAGGCTCGACGGCGTGGCGTTACAGATTCGCAAGGCGACGACTCGGGATCTGCCGCAGATTGCGGTGCTGGCGGGGCAGCTGGTGCGGCAGCATTCGGCGTTCGACGCCAAGCGCTTCTTGTTCATCGAAAACCCGGAGAAGGGCTACGAGTGGTGGTTCGGCAAGGAGCTTCAGAACAAGAAGGCGCTGATCTTGTGCGCCAAGCTCGATCGTAAAATCGTGGGCTACGCCTACGCGCGGGTCGAACCGCGCGACTGGAACGCGCTACTCGACGTGCACGGCGCGCTGCACGACATCCTGGTCGCGGATTCGGCGCGGCGAAAAGGCGTTGGCAAGCAGCTGCTGGAGCGCACGTTGAAGGAGCTGCGCGCCCGCGGCGCTCCCCGCGTGGTTTTGCACACGGCCATCAAGAATCGCGCCGCCCAAAAGCTTTTTGCATCGGTGGGCTTTCGCCAAACCATGCTGGAAATGACCTGCGAGCTGTGACGGCTCAGGGCGCCCGGGCCGGGCACTTGAAGCCAAAGTAAGCCAGCGTTCGTGGGCCCAGCGTGCGCACGTAGTAGACCCCGATGGATTGGTCGTCGGCGCGTACGTCCGAGAACACGCACTGCTCACCCGGGCCGGCCCACTCGAGGACGCCGTCGCGCAAGCGGCCGACGAAGGGCGCGTTGCTGACGTCGGCGCCGAGCACGTCGCCGAGCGCGCTCGAAGTGACGGTGAGGCGATAGATGCCGCTCGTGCCATCTTTGGTCGGCGGCGCAAAGGTTGCCTGTTTGCCGCTCGGGTCGACGAGCACGAGCTGGTCGCCGATTTCGAGCACTGCGCTGTCGCCGGCCCACGCCAGCGTGAACGGGAACGGTAGGCTCGCTAGCGGCTCGGTGCGCAGCAACGTGAGCTCGGCGTCCGTAATTCGGTAGATCTCGAGCGTTTTCGCCGCGGAATCGGTCACCGCCAGGCGCAACCCCTCCGCGTCCGAAGTGAGCGAGCCAAAGCCGTGCTTGGGCAGTGTAAAGCTCTTGATGGGACCGAGGTCGTCGTCGAACAGGTGGACCACGAAGTTGCCGGAACCGTCTCCGCCGCTGACCGCGACGCGTTGGCCTGCTTGCGCGACCGCGCCACGCCCCGGCACCGAGAAGGCGCCTTGGATGTTGACGGTCGTGGCGTGCCCGGACGCCTCGACTCTTGCAAGCAAGAAGCCAGTTTGCGCGGCTCCGAGTACGTACAGCGCGCCGTCGTCCCCATCCCAAGCCGCCTCGGGCGAACGAATACTGGCGTCGATCGGGATGGGCGACACCATGGCTTCCGGCGCCTGCTCGGCAATCGGCAAGAGCACGGTGTCAGTATCGGTAGAGGCCACCGCGTACTTGTGCGTGGCTACCATGTTGCCGGCGCCCACGAACACGTCGCCTTGAACGGGCTCCCAATCCGCAAGCGGAATCGGGCAGGGGTCCTCGGTGGGTGCGGCTCCGCCCGCGTTCGCCCCCGCCGTGAGCAGCGAGCCGGCGGTGCCACCGAACCCTGCCTGGCCCGCCACGCCCACCTCGCCGGCCGCCCCCGCGCTGGTCCCGCCGGTCGCCGGCGACTCGCGCGACGGGTTACGAGACGCCTCACCGCAACCCGCGACGACGCCGAGCGCCAGAAGGGCAGTCGCTACTCGGGCCCGCACGCCACACGACCCCGGCTCCAGCATGACTTAGGCATCGTCGCTCCCCGGTGCGCGAAATGCAATCGCGCCCGGCCCGCTTGGGCGTGCCCGAAACGCGTACCGCCACCGCGGTCGGCGCCCGTAAGGGGTCCTGCGAGCGGCTCCGACGCGCTACCCCTTGTGAAAGCACCCAACTTCTGGTGCGTTGGTACGTCCATCACCGTGGTGCGTATCGCTCGTTTTCTATCGTTGCTGTTGGTCTTGGCGCTCGCTCCGCTGGCACTGCAAGGCTGCGGCCACGCGGGGCCATCGAAAGTGCGGCCGGACGATCCGGGGTTTTACGACTACTCCACGCCGCGGGTCACCTCGCTGGCCGAGTTCGAGCAGCTGGCGGCGGTTCCTCCGACGGTCGACGATCGGCCGGCCATCGCTGGCGCCAAATTCGTGATCACCAGCTTCTCGGAGCCGGCGCACCGCAAGCTGCGCTTCTTGGACGGTCGCTACTACCAGTTTCACGACGAGTGGGCGTGGTTCCGGTTGCTCAACGGTCAGGCGGTTTCGGGCATGGACCCGATGGAGCTGCACCGCTTTGCCGCGCCGGAAGACGCGCGGCGCTGGGCCATCGCGCACGAAGACGATTTGCCCGATGGGCTCGAGATCACCGACGCGCGCTTGTACGCGCGCCACTTTTACGATTTGAGCCTGGCCGAGAGCGAGCGCGATCTGGGGGCCGGCAGCTTGATCCACGTGGCCGCGCGCGCGCAGCATCCGGAGGTGTGGGGCTTCGAGGTCGACTACACCGATCCGGCCCGGGTACCCGAGCTGCTGGTTTTCTTCGCAGAGCTCGAGAAGTCCATCCCCGAGGCGGCCAGCAGTCACCTGCATTGGTTTGCGCGCTCGCCCGAGCAGCTCGAGGTCGGCAAGCAGCTGATGGCACAAAACCCGCGCCTCAATGGGCGGGTGCTCACCTACGCCGACGTCAGCATCCCGGGCGAGACCGCGATTTACACGAGCGGGATCGTTGCGGGCCGCCTGCGCGCGTTTCGCGAGCTGTCGCGGCTGGCCGACGCCGAGCCGGAAGACATCTTGCTACTGGGCGCGTTGCCCGAATACTTGCCGCAAGCGCGCGGCCTCGTTACCGCCATTCCGCAGACGCCGCTCGCGCACTTGAACCTGTTGGCCAAGAGCCGGCAGATCATCAACGCCTATCGCGGCGGCGTGCTCGAAGATCCGGAGGTGCAGGACTTGGTGCGGAGCCGCGCGCCGGTGGTGTTGGCGGCAGAGGAAGGCCGGCTGGTGTTTCATCGGCTGACCGAGCAGCAATATCAGGCGTGGCAGGGGTTGCTGCGTTCGGAGCCTCCGACGGTGCCGAACGTGAGCTTGAAAGACGTGCCCTACGTAGTGCAGCTGTCGAATGTCGAAACGTCACAGCTGCCGCGGCTTTCACCGCTGATCGGCGGCAAATGCGTGGGCATGGTGCACTTGTTGCGCGGCTTCGGTCCCGCCAGCCGAAGTAGCGCCGGGGCGCTGCGCGTCGATGTGCCAGATCGGCCGCTGGCGCTCACCATCCGCGGCTACCGCGAGCACCTGGCGCCGCTCTTGCCCGAGCTGCGCGCGCTGCTCAGCGACGAGAATTTTCTGAAGTTCAAGAAGCTGCGCTTCTTGGCGCTGGAGGGCGTCAAAGAGTTCGTGCACAAATTTCCGAGCAAGAAAGATCGCGAGCTTGCCAAGAGCTACGAGAACCCGAACGCCATCGGGCCGATTGCGGCGGTGGTGCGCCAAGGCGGCGTGCAGCACATGGTGCGCCACGCGCCGCTGCCGGCAGGCTTGAAGGCCGAGCTCGACCGGCTGCTGCCTCAGCACTTCTCCGGTTATTCGCTCGACCAAGGCTTGCGCTTCCGTTCGTCCAGCACGGTGGAGGACATCGAGGGCTTCAACGGCGCCGGCCTGTACGATTCGTCGACCGGTTATCTGCAACCACGCAAGGCTTCGGGCAACTTGCCCAAGCGGCCGAGCGTGGCCGACGCCGTGCGCAAGACGTGGGCCTCGTATTTCAGCGCCGAGGCGTTCGAGGAGCGACATCAGAATCACATCGATCACCTCGCCGCCGACATGGCCGTCTTGGTGCATGCGCGCTTCGACGACGAGCTCGAGCAAGCCAACGGCGTCTTCACGTTTACGATCGCCCCCGGTGGCAACGAGCTCTCGGTCGACGCTCAGCCCGGAGCCGTCAGTGTCACCAACCCACCGACGGACCGAGTGGTGATTCCCGAGAGCTCCCACGTGCTGAAAAAGGACCAGGCTTTGGTGGTTCAGCGGCAGTCGTTGTCGTCGTTGGTGAAAGCCGGTCAACAGGTGGTGAACGACGCCGAGCTGCGCGAGCTGTTCGACGTGGCTCAATCCCTGACTGCCGAGCACTTGGCCCAAGACAACGCTGGCGTGCCGCCAGCCCAACAGCGCCATGCTCTGGTGATGGACTTCGAGTTTCGGCGCGTGCGCGCTGGTTGGCCGGCGCTCAAACAAGGGCAGAATCCCGCTCGCTTCGTGATCAAGCAAGCGCGTCCGCTCGAGCCGAGCCCGCACGTCAGCGCCGAGCTGCGTGCCGCGCCCATCCCGCACGACGTGCTGTCGCGCGCGCGCCGCATCGAGACGCAGCTCTGTCGCGGAGACGGCTTGCAGCTGTCGGCGCTGCGCGTGTTCACGAATCCGGACGCCGCGCCCGACCTCGGCTACTCACGTGAGCCGTTGCTAGCGGGTGTCGGCGTCACGTTCGAAAACGTACCGCCGCGCGTGTTCACCCACCTCGAGCAACGGGCGGTGCGGGCTGGTACGAATTTTTCGGTCCAGCTCTCGCCTGGCTTGCCCTTCACGAACATTTCCGTCGCCGATGGGCTTGTCAGCTTGACCTTGGCCGGCGGAATTACGAAGCGCGTGCCCGTTCAATGTGAGACGCGGCTCGACTACGCCGAGCCGCGCGAGCTGCTGCGCAGCTTTCTCACCGAGAAGTGAAGTAATCTTCACCTCGAGTGATCACTAACGCCTTCTGTACGCCACAATGCCGAGTGATGGTTTGCTTCAAGTTCTCGCTTTGTCGGAAAACTTCAGTGTCGCTGCTGGTCGCGTTGGGAGGCTTGCACTTTGCGGGTTGCTCCAGCAACGAGGGCGGGTCCGATACCCCCACCGCTGGCACCGGCACCACGACTAGCCAAGCCGGTACCACGACGACTCAGCCCCAAGCCGGGACGAGCAGCGGAGGCAGCGCGTCCTCGGCGGGCACGGGCTCTGGAACCAGCGGCTCGAACGGCACGGCCGGGTCTGCCGCCGGTTCGAGCTCTACTGCGGGCACCAGCGCCACCGGGGGCGCGAGCACGACGGGTGGAACGAGCACGGGCGGCAGTACGGCCGCCGGTGCGGGCACGGGCACGGGCGGCAGCGTCGACCCAGGCACGCTCGACAAGTTCAGCTTCTTCGTCACCAGCATGGCCGGCCTACAAAAGCTGTCCAAGAGTCAGAACGGCTTCGGCGGTGACCTGCGTTACGGCACCGCCGATGGGCTGACCGGCGCCGACAAGATTTGCACCGAGCTTGCCGAGTCGTCGATGCCGGGCTCGAGCGCCAAGCAGTGGCATGCGTTCTTGAGCACCACCAAGGTGAACGCGAAGGATCGCATCGGCACCGGGCCCTGGTACGACCGCCTCGGGCGCCTGGTAGCGCAAGACATGACGGGCTTGCTGAAAGAGCGGCCCGACGCCGACCCGGCCATCAAGCAAGATCTGCCGAACGAAACCGGCACCCCGAATCATCGACCCAACCCCAACGCGCCGGAAGACGACAACCACCACACGCTCACCGGCTCGAATGGGCAGGGCACGCTGTTCAGCGCCACCGCGACTTGTAAGGACTGGACGTCGACCTCGATGAACAACGCCACCACCGGAGACGGCGTGGGGCGGCCCAAGACCGGGTTCTCTTGGTCGGTCCAGAATCGTACGCAGTGGATCGACGGCCAGCTGGAAGGCGGCTGCGGCGCCGGCGTGACCGGCGTCGGCTCCGAGAACGGCGGCTCGGATCCGAGCAACCCGATCGTCGGCTCCGGCGGCGGTTACGGCGGCTTCTACTGCTTCGCGCTGACGCCGTAACCGCCGACCGTCGTCAAGGTGTGGCCCCCGGGTTCGCGATCTCCTCGCCGCGTTGCCGTCCGGTTGCCTTTCCGTGCCTGCTCGGCAATTCTGGGCGTTCGAGGGAAGGTTGGCATGGCAGCGAGCGGCGAAGCGGCGGAGGAAGCGAAGAGCAACGAGGGCGCGGCGGCAGGGGACGACGAAGCATCCTTCAAACCCAAACGTACCGGCGCGCTCGTAGCGGCGCTGCTGGTCGTGTTGCTGGCGGTGGCCGCGGCCGCCTTCGTGCTCACCCGCGAGGGGCGCGAGCCGTTGCGGGTGCTGGTGGCGGTGGATGCCGAGGGCCAGTGGTGGGAAGGCTCGACGACGGCCGCGCGCTTGCTGGACAACGTCGTGCCGCACTTGAAGAAGCTGGGCTTCGACGTCGTCGACGGGGGTGACCCGGCCGTGCTCAAAAAGTTGGAGGGCGCGAGCACGCCGGAAGAAGCCGCCAAACGCCTGGGCGCGTCGTTCATCGTCACCGGCCCGCTGAAGGTCGAAGTGAGCGAGCTCAAAGATGCCAGCGTCGTCGAGGTGCGCGCCAGCGGCTCCATTCACCTGAGCCATGTCGACGGCGGCACGAAAGTCTTGGGCGAGGTGCGCACTTGGTCCGGCGCGGGCGAGAAGCCCGAGGCGCTGCGGCTCACGTCCCAGTCCCTCGGCTGGCAGACGTTCGACGTCTTGCTGCCCGGCTTGATGGCGCACGAAGCCATTCGAGCCATTCTCGACGGTAGCGATCGGATCGCGGCGGGCAGGCTCAGCGCGGCGAAGGTCTACCTGGAGAAGCGCGCGTCGCAGCTCGAGTTCGCCAAGCGCACCTACGCCGAGCTCGGGCAAAAATTCCGCGCCGCGGACCAGAGCCCGACCAAGGTGACGGTGCACACGTCGCTCACGCAGCAAGATGGGCTGTGCGCGTTGGGTGCCTCTGGGTTCTTCGTGAAATCGAGCGCAATTCGCCCGTTTTACTCACCGGTCACGCAGGCGCTCGGTTACTTCTTGGAGCTGGAGCGGCTGTATTGGCAGGAAGGTGCGAACCCGCCGCGCACGGTGTTCGAGGGTTACAATGTGCTCGGCTACGCTTCAGCGTCGCCCGACGGCACCACCGCCGCATACGTGGAAGATCTGTACGGGGCCGCGACGGCACTGCAAGTGGTGCGCGAGCTAGAGCCGTCCAAACGCGTGTTCATGGAGCCGAAGCTGCGCCTGTCGGAACCGAAGGTCGCGCCCGGTGGCGGTTTGGTGGCGTCGTGGGCGCGGACGTGCCGGAAGTGTCCGGCGTCGGTGCTGGTCGTCGACTTGGCGACCGGCAAGGAAGTGTACCGCAGTGATGCGAAGGCCGAGCCGCTCGGCGGTTTTGCTTGGTTGGGAGCGCGCCGGCTGGGGGCGCTGGTGCGGAGCACGGAAGAGCCCGCCAAGCCCGTGGCCGCTGCTACCGGCGACGACGACGATGACGCCCCTGCGGGCCCAAGTCAGCGCCTGCAGGCCATCGACTTCGACGTGGCTCCGCCCAAAGTGACGCTGCTGGGGAGCGTTTCGGGCGAGGCCCAGCTCTCTTTGCCCAGCTCCAGCGCTGACGGCTCGCGCGTCGTGTTCAGCCGCAACGCCGACGACGGCATGCACCTGGCCTTGTACGACGCCAAGACGGCGCGGCTCGAGCCTCTGGCGGTGGCCGACGGCTACGATCCGGCGCTTTCGCCCGCTGGCGACAAGATCGCGTTCATGACCGACAACGAGATCGCCATCTACGACATCGCCAAGCAGACCAAGACGCCGGTGACGCACACTGGAAGTGACTTTTCGCTGCGCTACCCGCAATTTTCGCTGGATGGTCGGGTCGTTTACTTCGAGCTTCGCGCCAAAGATCCGGTGTTCCCTCAGGAGCGCTCGCTCAGCGCCGTAGCCTCCGTGCCGGTGCCGTGACCTCGGCGTCCGAGCCACCGTTGCACGGGCTGACCTACGATTCGACGGCGGCTCGGTTGCGCGCGGCGTGTCGGCTGGGCGGTGCGGCGCTGCTGGCTTCGCCGCTGTTGCCGTTTCAGCTCGTCGACGGTCAGCCGGTTTTCATCTGGGAAATCTTGGGCGAGCTGCACCCCGCGACGGCAGTGGCGGTGTTGGTGCCGGCGCTCGCGGGCGCTCTGTTGCTTTTCGCGTCTTACAAGTTGGCGCGCCCCAGCTTGCTCGCGTTCCTCACGTTGCTCGTGCTCGGCACATGGTCGCTGATCTCGAACCTGGGCGCCGACGCAGCGGCGTGGGACGTGTCCACCCTGCCCGAGAGCCTCAATCGGCGCGTCGAGCTGTACGTGCTGAGCATCGCTCTGTCGGGGGCTTCGCTGCGGCTGTTGGCCGAGCCGGCCGCGCGCCAGGCCAGCCGCGTGGTGGCGGCACTGGCGGTGGCCACCGGCGTGATTTTCGGTGTTTGGCCGAGCGAAGGCGAAGCGCCGCTGCAGACGTGCTTGCGCTTCGTCGGCGCGCTCGCCGAGCTGCCGGATCCGCGTTTGGTGCTGGGCTATGGGCTGGTGTTGACGATTGCCGTGTTTCCGTTGGTCGCGGCGGCGGTGGCGCTGGCGTTGTCGCTTTCCGGGCGCGGCTCGCACACGGCGCTGGTGGCCGAGCTGACGACCTTCGGCGCTCCGGGGTTGTTGTTCGCGCTGGCGCTGCGCAACGTGCTGGCCACCTTCGGCGACATCTCGGTGGTGGTGACGACGGCGATTGCCAGCGCGCTCGCGGCGCTGTTGGCGCTCACCGCGCGCTCACTCGAGCTGTTGGCGCTGGCGGCCAGTGGTATGGCAAGAAGCTCGGACTACGAGCGCTCGGCGAGACCCGAGCGCTTCGTTCGCATTGCGGCGACCGCGGCGTTACTGAGCGCGTTCGCGGTGTTTCTGCTGGCGCGTCCGCTGCAAAAAGGCGTCGATTGGCGGCTCGGGCCCCGTTCGGACAGGGCGGACCAGCTGTTCGGCGAGCTGATGCCGGCCTGGGCCCAATCGCGCGCGCGTTGGAGCATGAACGCCAAGACCACCGCCAGCGCGGCCGAGCTGGCCGAAGCGCGCGCTGCCGCGAATCAGATCTTGCGCGCCTCGCGCGAGCTGAAGCCGGAGCTGGGGCGCGCGGTGGCAGAGCTCGTGCAGGGCGGGGGCGACCTGGATTTGGCAGGCCGCCGCTGGTTCCATCTGATCGAAGCCGTCAACGAGACCAGCCGCGCCGCCGGCTTGCCGTACTATCTCGACCCGGGCGTGAGCGCGGCCGAGCATCAGGGCCGAGTGGAACGGCTGTTCTTGATCCATCCGTATCGCGTCGAGGCGGTGCGCCCTGCCCAAGCCGATGGCCTTTCGTACGCGCTCTTGGCGGTGCGGCGGCTGGGCAAGGCGCGTGACAACCACGATCGCCTGGGATTTTCGCGCGATCATCAGCCGTTTGCGCTGGTGGTGCTGGACGAAATCGAATCCTACTCGTCTTCGCTCGACGATTTCGCGCGGCGTGCGCCGGCAACGTGCGTCGATTCGGACGCCGCGCCGCCGGAGCTTTCGACGTGCGGTGCGTTGCTGCAAAAACTCTCGCCGAACCTGCAACAAGTGCGTCGCCTGGTCGAACGCCACGAGCTGCAGCATCAGATCGACGGCCCGGAGCTCACGCACTCGGCCGCCGTGCTCGAGGCTTTGGCCGGCTACGAGCGCGCCGCCATCGATCAAGTCAACCGTGAGCTTTCGGCGTACATGGCCGAGCTCGTGACCGAGCAGGTTTCGCCGAAGCTCGCGCTCGTGCACGTCATGCCCTTTTTGACCTCCCGCGCCGGCTCGGCGCTGCATTTCGTCGTGCACCTGGAGCTGGCGGCGCTAGCCGGCGAGCGGCCGAAAACGGCGCTGTCCCAGGACTCGCGAGCCATCTTCGACGAGCTGTCGGCGTTGCCAGACGACAAGCTGCGAGAGCGCGCCCGCGCGGCCTATGGACGGCTATTCCACGCCGATCTGCTCGACGTGAAGTGAGCCGGCGACGGTTTCGGGTTAAACAGCAGCCATGCTGCTGCTGGTTTTCGCCCACCCCTATCCTGACAAATCGCGGGCGAATCAGGCCCTGCTGGAGGCGGTTTCGGATCTGGAAGGGCTCGAGCTGCGCTCGCTCTACGATCTGTACCCGGGCTTCGACATCGACGTGCCGGCGGAGCAAGAAGCGCTGAGCCGCGCCCGGGTCGTGATTTGGCAGCACCCTATTTACTGGTACGCGCCGCCCGGCTTGCTCAAGCATTGGTTCGACAAGGTGTTGTTGCGGGGGTGGGCCTACGGTGAAGGCGGCGACGCCTTGCGCGGCAAGCGATGTTTGTGGGTGACGACCACGGGCGGTGAGCCTTCGGCCTACGGCCCCGACGGCATGCATCGGCTACCGTTCGGCGAATACGTTCCGCCCGTCGAGCAGACCGCGCGCTTCTGCCAGATGAGCTGGGAGCCGCCGTTGATCATCCACGGCTCGCATCGCCTGAGCGACGCCGAGCTCGCGTCCTACACGCAGCAGTACCGTCGGCGGCTCGAACGACTGCTCGATCAAGTCCGGGAGGCGCCGTGAATCACCATTCGATCTTGCTCGACGCCATCGTTTACTTGGCGGCGGCGGTCATTTGCGTGCCGCTGGCCAGCCGCTCCAAGCTGGGCTCGGTGCTCGGCTATTTGGCGGCTGGTTGCATCATCGGACCGTTCGGTTTGCGGCTGGTCGAAGATCCGGAAGCCACCCTCGAATTTGCGGAAATCGGGGTGGTTTTGATGCTGTTCGTGATCGGGCTCGAGCTCGATCCTTCGCACCTGTGGAAGATGCGGCGCAGCGTGTTCGGTGGCGGCGCGCTGCAGCTCGTGGCCTGTGCGGTGCCGTTGGGGCTCGGGTTGTTGGCGCTGGGCTTGCCCTGGCAGGGGGCGCTGGTGGCAGGGCTGGCCCTTGGCTTGTCGTCGACGGCGGTCGCCATGCAGACGATGGCCGAGCGCAGCTTGCTCTCTTCGCCGGTGGGTAAGACGGCCTTCGCGGTCTTGCTGTTCCAGGACATCGCGGCAATCCCGCTGCTGGCGCTGGTGCCGTTGCTCGCGGAGCAGGCGCCCGGCGCCGGAGGCAGCGGCTCGGGCTGGGTTGGCGCGGTCAAGGTGCTGGTTGCGGTCGCGGCCGTGTTCGTGATCGGCCGCTTCTTGACGCGACCCATCTTGCGCGTGTTGGCCAACACCGGGCTGCGCGAGGTGTTCACCGGGTTTGCGCTGCTGCTCGTCTTGGGCATCGCGCAGATCATGGCCAGCGTCGGTATCTCGATGGCGCTGGGTGCGTTTTTGGCCGGTGTGCTGCTGGCCGGCTCGGAGTACCGGCACGCCTTGGAGAGTGACATCGAGCCGTTCAAAGGCTTGCTGATGGGGTTGTTTTTCATCGCCGTCGGCATGAGCGTCGACTTCGCGCTGTTGACGCACCGGCCGCTGTTCGTACTGGGCTTGGTGCTCGGCTTTCAGCTGTTGAAGGTGCTGGCGCTACGGTTGGTGGCGGGGCCGCTGGGCGTGACGACCAAGCAGCGCTGGCTGATCGGCGGCCTGTTGGCACAAGGCGGCGAGTTCGCGTTCGTGGTGTTCGGGGTTGCGCGCTCGGCGCGGCTGTTGCCCGGAGACTGGGACGCCTTGCTCACTTTGGCGGTGGCCTTGTCGATGGCGCTCACGCCCGTGCTGATGATCTTGCACGACAAGCTCGTCTTGCGACGCCAGCGCGGCAACGAGCCCGAAGCCGACGAGATCGTCGACGAAGGTACGCCCGTCATCATCGCCGGCTTCGGACGGTTTGGTCAGATCGTGGGGCGGCTGCTGTTTGCGAGCGGGGTGAAAGCCACCGTGCTCGACCACGACCCGGACACGATCGAGCTGCTCAAGCGCTTCAACTTTCGCATCTACTACGGTGACGCGACGCGCCTCGACTTGCTGCATGCCGCCGGCGCGTCGCACGCGCGTCTGTTGGTCGTGGCCATCGACGATCAAGAAAGCAGCGTCAAACTGGTAGAAACGGTGCGAGAAAACTTCCCGAAGCTGGCCATCGTCGCGCGCGCGCGCAACGTCGGGCATTGGCAGAAGCTACGTTCGCTCGGCGTCGAAATCGTCGAGCGCGAAACCTTCGAGGCGGCCGTTACCGTCGGACGTCACGCGCTCGAAGTGCTCGGCGTTCGCCCCTACGAGGCCAAGGAGCGTGCCGACGTCTTCCGTCGCCACAATATCCGCGCCATGGAAGCCATTCTTCCGCACTGGCAAGACGTCGAAGCTCGCACCAAAATGGCGATTTCTGCGCGCGACCAACTCGAGCGCCAAATGGAAAACGATCGACGCACCGCCGATCGCCACGGCGTGCGCGGCTGGCACACCGACCCGCCGCCACCGGACGCCGAGGCTCAAGTCGAAGCCCAAGAGGAGGCCGAGGAGGCCGCCGAAGAAGCCACCGAAAACTAAACGCTGCGAGCTTGCCGGCACCCGGATCGCGAGTGGGTCGTGACGCGCGAAGCTGTGCGCCAGAATGAGCCGCTTCGCTCGCGAAAATCGGTCTTACGAGTGGTAGTAAATTTCGCCAATGATTTCGCGATCTCGTTCGTGCGCGATGAGATCCTTACACGCGTAAGTGTTCCGTCGGGTCGCGTGGGGTCGGGTCGCGTGGGGTCGCGTCGGGTCGGGTCGCAGCGAAAGCTAACGCAGGGCAGTGCCTTCGGTGCGAGCTGCGGGCGTAAGCTTTCAGTTGGCGGCGGCCGCGAAACCTCGCCGGCCGGCGGCGCCGCGAAAGGTTACGCGCGCCAGTACCTGCGATCCCGAGACGTGCGCCGCGAAATTGCTCGGGAAATTTACTGGCAGTTGTAAGTCAGAAACGCGCCGAGCGGAGACGGGGTCGGGAATGGGTCGCGAAGGCTGAGAGTGAGTCGGGTTCGGGACTGGGGTTCGGGTTCGGGTTCGGGTTCGGGTTCGGGTTCGGGCTAAGGTTCGGGTTCGGGCTAAGGCTGAGGTTCAGGTTCGAGGTAGGGGGCGTGAGGGGTTAAATAAGTGGGGGAGGGGCGCGCAAATCTTGGCCCAGGGGGGCGTGAGTCGATACTCCGAAAGCCAATGCGAGGCTTGCGCAGATGGATTGGAGTCGGCGCGGCGCTGGGCGTCATCGTGGCGTTGGTGCCGGTGGTTCGCGGAAGTGTCGCGATCGAGGCGCCGCTGCGGAAGCTTTCGAGCGCGGTCGGCGCCACACCGAAGAGCAAGGAGCCGCCGCCGCTGACGGGGTTGGATCTGCTGCGCTTGGATTTGCGACCGCAGCGGGTGATGGCGCCCTTGAAGGATGGGCAGACCGCGGAGCTGACGCTCGACCCGGTCATTCAACGCGCGGCGCGCGCGCAGATGCAGAAGTACCGGATGCCCGAGAGCGGCGTCGTGATGATGGACGTCAAGACAGGCAAGCTGCTCGCCTACGCCAGCTACGTGAATCAGGGCGAAGCGTTCGACGTCAACGTTCGCGCCGAAGCACCTGCCGCCAGCGTGTTCAAGGTGATCACGGGCTCCGCGCTCGTGGAGCGCGCGGGGCTGACGGCCGAGAGTGAGCAGTGTTACCACGGCGGGAAGAGCCGGATTTTGCCGGATGAGCTGGTCGATGACCCGCGTCGCGACAAGTGGTGCGCCACCGTCGCCATCGCGATGGGTCGCAGCTTGAACGTGGTGTTCGCGCGCTTGGCGCAGAAGCATTTGACGCCCGAGGACGTGGCGCAAATGGGCGGCGCCTACGGTTTTGGCGCGCCCATTCCGTTCGCGGTCGCCAACGAAGCGCCCAAGATCGAGATCCCACAAGAGCCGGTCGAGTTCGCGCGCGCTTCGGCCGGGTTCTGGCACACCACCATGTCGCCTTTGCTCGCCGTTTCGATCGCGCAGACGGTGGCCAACGGCGGCGTCACGCTCGAGCCGCGAATCGTGGCCGGTGTTTCGCGCGGCGGCGAGCAATTGTGGAAAGAAGAGCGCGAGCCGCGCGTGCTGCGACGCGCGATCAAGCCCGAAACCGCCGCGCAAGTGGCGCGCATGATGCGCGAGACGGTGGCCAACGGCTCTGCCTTCAAGAGCTTTCACGATGCGCAGGGCAAGCCGTACATTCCGGGCGTGGCCGTGGCCGGCAAGACCGGCACGCTCACCGACTACAAGCTGAACCGCTACTACACGTGGTTCGTCGGCTTCGCGCCGGCCGATGCTCCGGAGGTCGCGATTTCGGCGCTGGTCGTGAACACGCCTGAGTGGCAAATCAAAGCACCGCAGCTGGCTCGCGAGGTGCTGCGCGCCTACTTCGAGAAGAAGGGCACCCCCCAGCCCGATCGCGTCGCCGTCGTCGAGCCGTGAGACTATGACTCACGCACCAGGGGTGGCTCGAGGCGGCCGGCAGGCATGAGCGCCTAGGCAAAAAGCAGGCGATTGGCGAAAAAACCGCGAGCTTGGTCATAGTGTGCCAGCGCGGTTGGCACGACCCCCGTACGACACGAATGTCGTGACTGGTCGGCGAGAGCCGCTGAATGGTTGCGGCTTTTGTTGCGTCTAAGACCGGCCTCGCTCGCCCGCAAGGCGTGGCCCACCGCTTGCAGTCTGGGTGCAGCGAGGAACATTGAAGCAAGGGGCCAGGCTTTTTTATGCGATTGCCGCGACGCTAGGAGCCGTTGCCGCTGGTGCCTGCGGCTCGGACGCGGCCGGCGAGGCCGATGCCGCCGCCGATTTCGGACCCTCGGGGAGCAGCAGTGGCGGCAAAGGTAGCGACCTCGGGGAGGGCGTGCCGGTCACGACTCCAGATCCCGAGAAGGAAGTCGATCGCGCCTTTCGGGTCCCCGTGGTCAGCGGCCACTGGGTGTGGACGGCCAATCCGACGTCTGGGCGCGTCGCGCTGATCGACGCCAAGACGTTCACCGTCAAGACGGCGCTGGCAGGTGCTGGGCCGACCTACCTTGCGGCGTTGCCGGCGGAGGGTGGCGGCTCGCGCGCCCTCGTCATCAACAGCGAAAGCCTGGACGCTACGCTGCTGGTTGCCAACGCCGCCGGTGAGATTGAAGCCAGCGCCACGTTGCCCGTGCACGAAGGCGCCAACGCTTGGGCAGTCAGCCCGGACGGGCGCTTTGCCATTGCCTGGACCGACGCCAGCGCGGTTGCGGGCGCGGACCCCAGCGAAGGTTTTCAAGACATCACGGTCCTCGACTTGGGCGGCAAGACGCTCACGTCCAAGCGCTTGAGCGTCGGCTACCGCCCCGCCCGCATCTTCATGGACGACGACAGCCTGTCGGCGTACGTGGCCACCGACTCTGGTATCGACGTCGTTGATTTGGCCTCGAAAGACGGCGCTATCGTCGACAGCGAGATCGAGCTCAGCTCCGATCCCGCGAACGACACCGCCAAGCGCGACGTGAACATGACGTCCGATGGGCTGTTCGCATTCGTGAGCCGGCAGGGCAAAGACTACGTCACGGTCGTCGACGTCGCGCAGCGAAAGATTCAAGACGTCACGCTGCCCGGCGTCGTTACGGATCTCGACCTGAGCGCCGATGGCTCGACCGCTGTCGCCATCATCCGCGATCGTGTGGCTCTTCCCGTGGACATGTCCGCGGCAGGCGCGGGGGCAGGCGGGGAGGCGGGGCAGACACAGACGACGGGGGGCACGGGGGACGGCGCCGATGCCGGGAACGCGGGGGCGGGAGGGCTCGACATCGGCGCCGTTGGGGGCCTTGCCAACGGTGGTGGGGGCCTTGCCAACGGTGGTGGGGGTGGGGTCGCAACCGTGGGCGGGACGGGCCCCGGTCCGGGGCCGCAGCCAGTGCCCGGCTCACTGGCGGTGCTGTTGCCGGTCGCTACCATCTTCAATCCACCGCACGACTACGTTGCCATCGCGCTCGACGAAGTGTTCGGCAGCGTGGATCTGGGCGCCAACGATGGGCAAACGGCGCTGTTGTACTCGAACGGCATTCCCAACACGCACCTGACGCTGCTGGGCCTGACCGGCGGCGCCTCCGCTAAGCATCGCACCGTCGATCTGAAGTTGCCGGTGTTTTCGGCGGTCTCGAGCCCTGACGGCGCGCACGCCATCGCCTTGTTGAAGCCGCCGCCCGGCAGTGTACAGCCGGGGGCGTTTGCGGTCGTGCCGGTCGCCAAGGACTTGCCGGCGAAGATTCAAGGCACGCAGGCCGTCACGGTACCGCTCGACTTGACGCAGGCGGCGCCGGCCATGGTGGCAATCGACGACAAGCGCGCGCTCGTCACCGTTACCGACGGCTTGGGCATCAGCGTTGCCTACTTGGTCAGCATGCCGGAGCTCACCGTCGACGCCTTCCCGCTCGACAGCGTGCCGTTGCCGCAAGCCAGCGGCATCGTTCCCGAAGCGAACCAGGCGTTCGTGGCCCAGAAGCATCCGGAGGGTCGCATCACGTTCATCGATTTGGACTCGCGAGAGCTGCACACCCTGACTGGCTTCGAGCTGGCTACGCAGGTGGGCCAATGAGCCGCGCCACCTCGCTGTCTTCGCTGGGCGGCGCGCTGGCGCTGGCCGTGCTCGGCTTGAACTGCAGCCAGATGGATGGGTCGGCACCGGTCGCCGGCAGCAACGGCACGAACGGTGGCGGGGTCGTGCCGGGCGGCGGGACCATGTCTCCTTCGGGCTCCTTCGCGGGTAGCGTCAGCACGCAACCGGGCGGTAACCTCCAGGGCACCGGCGGTAGCGGCACGGCGACGGCGGGCAGCAGCAGTGGCGGCGCGCCCATCATCGTCGTACCGCCGGAAAAAGAGCTGGAGCAATCGTTCTTGGCCCCGGTCGTCACCGGCAAGTTCGTGTTCAGCGCCAACCCGAAGAGCGGACGCGTCGCGGTGATCGACGCCGAGACCTACGCCGTGCGGCTGTTCAACGCCGGCTTCGGCCCCAAGTATTTGGCAGCGCTGCCCGACAATCAGGGCGCGATCGTGATCAACGAGCTGTCGCATGACACGACCCTGTTTCGGCTTTCGGGCGGCGAAGTGGCGCTGGACGACCTCACCCTACCCGTGCACGACGACGCCAACGCCTGGGCCATCAGCCCTGACGGGCGCTTCGCCATCGCCTGGACGCGCACCGAGAGCGACCAGAAGCTCGACCCCACCGCCGGCTCTCAGACCATCACCGTGTTGGATCTGGAAAAAGGCACCTCGAAGAAGCTGTCCGTCGGCTTCCACCCGACTCAAGTCGTGGTCGACGACAAGAGCGAGCGCGCTTTCGTCGTGAACAACGACGGTGTCAGTGTGATCAGCTTGGGCGCCGTCTCCGAGGTGTCGCTGTTGGCGCACGTCTCCGAAGACCCGCTCGAAGACGCTGGCGCGCGCGACGTCAGCATTTTGCCCGACGGCTCTTACGCGGTCGTGCGTTTGGAAAACAGCACCAAGCTCCGCGTCGTCGACCTCAGCAAAGAGCAAGGCATCACCGCCTATGAGTTGGACGCGCCGATCGCCGACGTCGACTTGAGCAAAGACGGCAAGCTGGCGGTGGCGGCCGTGCCGGGCATCCATCAGGTGGTGCTGGTGCCGATGCCGCCCGGCGCGGACGCCAGCAGCTTCGAGCGCATCACGATTCCCAACGAAATTACCTCCAGCGTCGCCATTTCCGACGCCTCCGAGCTGGCCCTTTTGTACCAAAACGGTGCCGACAACAGCCACCTCACCGTGCTCGATCTGCGACCCGACATGGAGCGCGCGCTCCGAACCGTCGACTTGAAGGGGCCGGTCAGCGCCGCCTTCGCGGCTCCCGGCGCGGCCTCGGCCATCGCTTTTCAGAAGCCTATCACCGGCAGCACCAAGGCGGGGTTGTTCAGCGGCGTACCCACGCTGCAGCAACGCTCGGCCAAGATCGTGGGCGCTGACGCGGTGCCGAGCGCGCTGGCCTTCGACGAGGCCGGGCAGTTTGCGTTGGTGACGGTCGGCAACGAAAAATCGACCACCCGCGGCGTGTACCGCGTGCGCCTCGACACGATGCAGGAAGACTTTCTGGAGCTGGCCAGCCCGCCCGCTACGGCCGCGACCGGCATCGTGGAAGAGGTGGGGCGCGGCTTCGTCGCGCAGATCCACCCCGAAGGGCGCATCACGTTCATCGATCTGGAGACCGCTCAAGCTCACACCATCACTGGTTTCGAGCTGGCAGCGCGCATCGTTCAATAGTTGGTGAGGGATAGGATATGACGAGACTGCTCAGTTCAGCGCGGGCCGTGTGTGGGCTCTCCGTCCTGCTTTTCAGCGCAGGTTGTGGGGGGCGCCCGGCCGAGTTCGACGTCGGCTACGACCCCGGACATCAACAAGCTACCGATCCCGCGGATCCCAGCGGCAACCTGCAGGTTCGAGGGCTGACGGGCTCGGTGGCCTTGCTCGACCCGGCGCTGAACGAGGTGATGATGTTCACCTCGCCGGCGGTCCGGGAACTGCGCACCACGCGCCTGCCGGTAGGGCTCAACGTGGCCGAGTTCAAGACTTCGGCCAAGCGCGACAAATTGTTCGTGTTGTCACGCGGCGTGACGCCTCGCTACCGGTCCACCGACGAGCCACCGCAGCTGCGGGTGTTCGACGGCGGCAGCGCGCCCAAAGAGCTGGAGAACGTCGAGCTGCAGGATCCGTACAACCAGCTCGAGGTCGATCCGCAAGGTGAATGGTTGCTGGTGCACGGCAGCGAAGGCCTGGTCTCCAACCCGAACGAGCTGCTCTTGGTGCATCTGGGGGCGGGCGCCGGCGCGGGCGCAACGCTGACCAGCAAGACCTTGGGCAGCTACGGCGGCAAGCCGCTGCGCTTCACTTTCACCGGTGCGCTGTCGGTGCCGGGCGCGGCGCCGCGGCGGTTGCTGGTCGTGCAACGCGAAAAGGACCTCGCGATTTTGGACCTTTCGCAGCCCGAGGACCCGGAAATCACCGTGGCTTTACCGCAAGACGCCAAGCCGTTGGACGTCGTGTACCACGACGGCATCGACGGCGAGGTGAGCTCGCTGCTGGGCGTGCAGCTGGACGGCGACACCAACGTCGATCTGCTCACCATCAACGAAGCCGAGAGCGCCGACCACGCCTTCTCGGTGCATCCGAACTTGGTCGACGTCGGCGGCTTGCCCAGCAAGTTGGACTTCGTGCAGACGCGCAAAGACGGTGGGCTGCGCTTGGCGGCGCTGGTGCCGACCAAGCAAGCGGCCAAGCTGATCGATCCGTCGTCCGGTGTCGCTCAAGAGGTGCCGCTGCACGCCGCCTTCACCAAGATTCGTCGCATCACCAACGACATCAGCGAAAAGTCCGGCGAGGACATCGCGCTCTTGTACGGCGAGGCGACCAATACCATCGCCTTCTGGCGTCTCGGGATTACGACCGGCACGCCGTATCACAGCATCGAGGCGTACGACATCGGCATCAAGGTCGGCCAGGTCTTCGACATTCCCAGCGACCAAGACGCGACCTTTGCCGACCGCAAGATTTTGTCCGGCACCAGCGTAGGCAACACCCTGCAGTTTTACGTGCTGGATTTGACACAGCAAAAGAGCTTTCCGCTCGACGTGTTGAAGAACCTGACCCTCAACCTGTCGCCGAGCGGGCAGCAGCTTTGGGCGTTCGGCAACGACCGCGGTTTTGCCCAATTGACGTTCGATCCGCTGCAGCCGGCGTCGTTGTACACGCAGGAGCCGATCGTGTTCGTGCATGATTTTGCGACCGAGCGCGGCGAGGACGAACGTTCGGCGCTGGCCCTGCACATTCTGCCGAATCATGGCCACTCTTCGGTAGCGGCGACGTTGTTCGACGGGAAGAACCCCGACACGGCGCAAACCAAATTCTATTCGGAGCTCGAGCTGGAGGGGATCAAGTGATGACTCGCAAACATTGGTCCCGGCTGTTGGGCGGCGTGGCGTGCGCGCTCGCGCCGCTCTTGGTCGCGGGGCACGCTACGGCGGCCGAGGCGGACGTGGCTCCCGCGGGACCTTCCACGGAAGGCGGGCTGGGCAATCACCAGCGCAACGTGCGCGTCGAGATTGGTGCGCGCACCCAATTCATCAAAGGCTCGGGCTTCGATCCCTTCTCCACCGACGACGTGTTGCCGCAGCTGAGCCTGGGCGCTTCCTTCGCCTTCTGGTCACAGAACGAGCTGTCACTCGCGGCGGTGGCCGGCTTCGATTACGGCACCAGCTCCGCCAGCTTGCGGAGCGACAAGGCGTCGCTCGACGTGCGAAGGTTCTCGCTCGCTCCCGAGGCGCGCTATCACGTGCTCCGGATCTTGGCGCTCACGGCCAAGGTCGGCCCCACCCTGACCCGGGAAGCGGCCGACGTCTCGGGCCCGCTCGGTTCGCCGATGTTGAAGACGGGCTGGAAGTTTGGCTTCGACGCCACGGTTGGCGCCGCGCTCGAGCTGTGGGGCTACGCCAACAGCAACTCCCACAAGCCTCGGCTGTGGCTGATGGGTGAGGGCGGCTACGGCTGGACGTCGGCCATGAAGCTCGCTTTCAAGCCGGAAGACGCCGGGTCCGTGCCTCAGCGCCTCTCGCCGCTCGACCTGGGCGACCTGTCGGTCTCTGGACCCCTCTTTCGCGTCACTGCCGGACTCAGTTTTTGGTGAAATCTTCGCCCGGCCCACATCCGCCGACATTTCGCGCACTTGCGAGTGGCCGTTCAGTTATCCGAAGGGCAACTGCCCGGTGGACTCAACCATGGACCTTGCTAGAGTAACCCCTGTGCAAGTCGTGCTCCGGAAGCTCGGTCGCGGATCACGGGCCGTTGCCGGTCGCCTGGTTCGGGCGCCGCGCAAGGGCTCGGTCGTGGTGATCGAGTTTTCCGACGGAATGCACGAGTACGTGACCACGCCGGTCAAGCGCGTGCTGCGCGTCGCTGCCAAAGACGTCTTCTACATCGAGACCGTGAACAGCCGCTATCGCCTGGAAGTACGCGATCGCGAGCGCGCCCTCGAAGACGCCTCGAGCGGCTGAGGCCTCTGCCGGCCGGGGTTCGGGTCGTGAGCGGCGGCGGTAAAGTCGAGACTAGCGCTTCACGGCGAAGCGCAGTACTAGGGCCGGGTCATGGGTAAATTCGACAGCCGTGCTTCCGTGAAGATGACTCGCCGCAAGGCTCAGGCGAAGAAGAAGGCGCGCCTGGCGCGCAAGGCCGAGGCCACCAAGGCGACCCGCAAGGCGACGGCCAAGCCCAGCCGCAAAAAAGCGGCTGCCGCCAGCGCCAGCTGAAGCGGAGCGTTGCGCTCCGTCGAGTGTGCGCTTCCGCGCGGCGACGGCTATTCGGTGACGGCCGCACCATCTTCGTGGATGGTGCGCGTCGCGAATTGCTTGTCGGGCTGAGGCGGCGGGGCGTCGGGCACGGGCTCGCCGAGCAGGCCAATATCACCGGCCAGCCGCTTCTCGGCGACCAGGTGCCAACCTGCGTCGTCCTTCCAGGTTTGCTCGACGCGCGTTGCCCGCATGTTGCCCTCGGTGTTGCGGATCCAGGCGTAGTCGACCAGCACCACCGCGCGATCCGATTCCGGCAGCGAGAGGCTCGCCATTTCGACGTCGACGATGCGCAGCGATTGGCCCCACGCGGCGTGGCGCTTCATGAACTCGGGGCGTTCTTTGCTGGAGGCGTGCGAGACGGCCACGTCCAGCTGGTTGAAGCGCGCCGCGATGTTCAGCGCCATGGCGGCGTCGGTGACGCGCTCGGCGGGGGTCGGCGGGGTCATGCAGCCGCCCAGCGTCGTCAAAACCGCCAAGAGCGAGCAGAGCTTGCGCATGGGCTGGGGCTATCAAGAAACCGGCGACCCGGGAAAGTAATCGGCGATTGGCGGGCGACGGCGCCGCGGCTTCAGAACGCGCTGGACAGGACGGCGTAGCTTTGCAGGCCGGTCGGCGCCTTCGAGTCCAAGCCCTTGGCGAAGCCGAGCCGAAGATTCGTGGAGATGTAGTAGCTCACGAACAGGTCGACCCATAGCTCGGCGCCCACCCCGGCGTGGAAGAGCTCGAGCGGATCTTCGAGGTCGAGCTTGTCGTAGGCCGCGCCGTAGTCGAAAAACAGCGTGCCCGAGAGCGTGCGCAGGAACACCGGCAGGGTGCTGATGCCCCGATCGGCGTACCAAAGGGGGGTACGGTACTCGACGTTCAAGAGGTTGAAGTCGTTGCCCGCGAATTGGCCGGGCTTGTAGCCGCGCAAGCGAAAGCCGCTTTGGCGCAGGTTCGAGCGGAACGAGTCCAGCAGCGGCAAATCCGCGAAGCCGCCGATCGAGTACAGGCCGCGGCGCGGGTAGGTGCCGCCGGCGGTGCCGCCCGAAAGGCCGACGGCCAGCACCTGATGGCGCGCCCAGGGCATGGTCAAATAGCCGGTGAAGGTGGCGCTGAACGAGGTCAGGGTCGTCTCGCTGCCGATCACGCGATCGGCGTAGTCGGTACCCACGCTGAGCTGAAAGCCACGCTCGAGGCTGATCGCGTAGTTGGTCGATTCGGCGTTCGAGTAGCCGTAGCCGAGATGGAGCAGGCCCAGCCAGCCATGGTGCGGCTCCTGCGGTAGTGGCGCGTAGGGGTCGGGAGAACCGAGCGGTAGCTTCTGCGCGAACTGAGCCACCGTGTAGCTGAGGGCCAGCGATTGGGGCTCGTTGTCTCCCGGCGCATACAGCGAGATGCCGGTGGACACGCCGGTCAAGTGTTCGACGATGGGCGGGTGCCGCTCGCTGTAGCTGTAGTCGTTGCGAGGAGTGGAGCTGCGAAAACCCGAGACCTGGAGCGAGTAGGGACGTCGACCGTAGGCGTAGTCGAGCGAAAGCGCCGGCTCTCCTCGTTTGGTGTCGAGCGGCACGCTGAGGGCGGCCGCGATGCCGTGCAAGCCCGCGATGTCGCCGCCACTGGTGGTGATGGTGAGCTGATTGCCGAACGCGCCGGGCCCATACTCGACGTAGTACTGGTGCGGTCGCAGCGTCGGCAGCGCGCTGTACGGTTGGATGGGCTCGCGCGCGAGGTTCGGCGACGGCGCGCTCGGGCGGGTGTCCTGGTAGGGCACCGGCTCGAGCCATCGAGTCGGTTGGTTGTCGAGCACGAACAAGTCCCAGCCGCGGCTGGTGTAACCGGTATAGACCAGCGTCTTTTCGTCGCCGGAAAGCTCGGGGTAGTAGGCGCCGTTGATGACGTTGGTCACCTGCCACAGGTGCGACGACGCCAAATCGTAGGCGTAGATGTTGGCGACGCCGCTGCGATCGGACGTGAAGTACACGCGCTTGCCGTCGGGCGAGAACACCGGCTGCTGGTCGAGCGCGCGGTCGTGGAACAGCTGGCGAAACCGCCCCGTTTCGACGTCGACCACGCGAATGTCGCGAAAGCCGCCGCTCGTCCAAGCGCTGTACACCACGCTCCGGCCATCCGGAGAAAAGCGCGGCGAGTAAGCTTGCTCGAAGCGCGCGCTGCCGACCAGGGCGCGCGCGTTCGCAAGCTCGTGATCGGCAGTGAAGTCGGCGATGCGCAGCGTGCTGGTGCTGCGGTCGTTCGTCACGTAGACGATGCGGCGGCCGTCCGGGCTCAGGTCGGCGTGACGCGCGCGTAGCCCGTGGCTGAGCCGTTTGCGGTCGTCGCCTTCCTCGCGCGACGAGCGGCCGGGGGGCTGCCAAAACAGGTCTTGGAAATCGTAGCGGCGCTGGGACACGGCGTTGCTGTCGAACACCAGCGAGCAGTCGGGGCCGAAGCTGAGCTGTTGGCCCGAGGCGCGTGCCCGCAGCTTGCCCTCCGGCTGGGAGCCATCGAGCGCAAGCTCGTAGAAGCCCGCGGTGGTTTGGCCGTCGTCGCGCTGGTAGATCAGGCTCGGCTTGCCCAGCGTCGAGCAGGCGCCGGTCAGGCGCGACGCGCCCGCTTGTTGACCGCGCTGGGTCAGGCGCCGACCCTCGAGCAAGCCGCGGCCGCGAATCGCGGCTGCTTGCGCGGCGTAGCGCTTTTTCAGGCTCGCCAGCCAGCCGTCGTACAGCTCCTCGTAGGTGCGGCCGGTCACGCGGCGAATGGAACGATTGATACCCCAGGGCAGGACCTGCGCGCCGTAGTCGTCGGCGACGGCGGCGAACACGTTGGGGCCATAGGTGTCGTTGATGAACGAGATGAACTCGGAGCCGTACAGGTACCAGACGTTCGCGCCCGGAAACCGCCGCGGCGCCCCCGACATTTGATCGAGACCGGCGAAGTGGTCCTCCAGCACGTCGGCTCGCATGTACATGTCGAATTGGCTGGAGCGCAGGCGGCCGCCGCTGGTGTGCGCCGTTTCCATGGCCACCGCCAAGCCTTCCAGCACCCAGCGCGGTTGCCATTGGTTGGGCACCACCGTCTTGCCGATGATCTTGTTGAGCAGCGCTGGCAAACCCGACACGTTGTCCACGTGCACGATGTGCGTGTACTCGTGGGTCACCAGCTCGTTCAGCCAGTCGTCGTAGTCGCCCAGCGCCGACATGTCGTCGGGCGCGGTCGCGAACAGCCGAATGGTGTTGTACGGCACCGCGCCAGCGGAGCCGTTGGCAAAATCCGTGTCGTCGGTGAGCAAGATTTCGACGACCTCGCTCGGCCGTTGGTCGAGCTGTCGCCCGAGCACGCCGTACACGTGCTCGGCGATGTAGGCGGTGCGGCGCGCCAGCGGCTCCAAGCCGCCGTGGAAGTTCACGCGGAAGTGCGGCGTCTGCAGCGTGTACCACTCGAGCCGTGGATCACCCGCGTGGGCGGCGCGCGTGCACACGGCGAGCGCCAACGCGAGGAATACGGCAAAGAGCTTGTTCACTCGGCAGCCCCGATTCCTACCAGCGTCCGTGCGCGTCGGGACCCCTCCCGACGCCAGGCTTCACAAGTCGTCGTGAAACAGCGGTTCTCGGTTGCGCACGTAGCGGTACACGAGCTGACGCCCCTCGGGCGAAATCTGCGTGAACTGCGCGCCGAAGCCGGGCGGCGAGTCGGAGCCGGACAGCGGCGCCTCGCGCGTCCAGCGCACGATGCCGACGGCCTCGAACTCGTAGCCACCGGGCATGGACACCTTGACCACGACGTTGCGGCCAATTTCCGGGATCTGATAGGTGGCGATGAAGATGCCGCCGGAGTCGATGACGTCGTTGCCGCTCAGGCCCTTGTAGAAATTGGTGGTGCTGTGCGCGCCCAGCTCGGCTTCGATGCGTAGCGGAGCGCCGCCACCTGCGGGCGCGGCGGGAGCGGCGTGCTGCGGAAACGCGGGCGCGGCCGCCGGGGGCTGCTGGTAGGCCTGCGGCGGTTGCTGATACGCCGGCGGGGTGGGCTGCTGGTAGGCGGGCGGTTGCTGATACGCGGGCGGCTGCTGATACGCGGGCGCGGCGGCCGGCTGCTGGTAGGCGGGCGGCGGCTGCTGACCCCACGCTTGCGGTGAAGGCTGCGTTGCCGGTGGGGCTTGACCCGGGCTCATGGCCACGGTGCCGGCAAACGCGGCGTTGCCGTGGGGAGCGGCAGCGGCCGGTGCTTGCGCCAGCTGGTGAATCAAATTGAGCGAGCCGGCGATCGCCTCGAGCGCTTGATCGACGGCGGCGTAGCCTGGCGGTTGCTGCTGCAGCATGGCCAGCGCTTGCCGCGCGGCGTTCAGCGCCGCGGGCCCAGCTTCGCCGCGCGCAGCGCCGTGCGACGCCTCCACACGATGCAGCGCGCTCATGGCGGCGGCGATGGGCTCAGCAACGACCATGACTTGGGGGGGCACCGCAGGGCTCTGCAGCGCCGCTAGGCCCCGAGCCAGATTCTCGCGCGCGGCTCGAGCCAGACTCACCGGATCAGACATGAATCCTCCGAAAGATGCGACCCCGGAGTCTATCATCCGAGCCCGCGATTCCAACAGTTTACGGCCGGCCGCCTCGCTTCAATAGGCGTAAGACCGCAGCCGCACCCCTGGCGTCTATTTCGGTTTCGCCAAAGAAGGCGCGCGTGACCGTGACCGCGCCATCGGCGGTGCGGAGGGTGAGCGCGCTGGAAAGCTGAGCTTCGCCCGGCAATAAGGCCGCAACGTAGTCGTGGGCGCGCTCGGCGCGCGTCACGAATAGCGGCACGCCTTCGACCTCGAGCGCTACTCCAGGGGTAGGTGAAAGGGCGCGGATTCGTCGCAACACCCGCTCGGTCGTCCAGCCGAAGTCGACCCTGAGCTCGTCCCCGGTGGGCTCGGGAGCCCAGGTGGCAAGCGCTTCCACCTGTGGCGTTTCCGCCAGCGCTTCGCCGCGCGCCAAGCGAGCCACGGTTTCGCGCAGCAAACCGAGCGACGGCCGGTCGAGCGCGCGGGCAAGCTGCCACGCGTCGCGGCCGCCGATCGAGATGCTGCGCGCCCCGAGCATCGAGCCCGTGTCGTATTCCTCGTTCAGGCGATGCGCGGTGACGCCCGCCAGCTCGTCTCCCTGATCGATGCTCCAGAAGTAGGGATTCGGCCCGCGGTGGCGAGGCAACAGCGACGGATGTACGCCGATGGCACCGAGCGGCGGCTGCCCGAGCCAGCGACCCGGCAGCTTGCGGGTCCAAAACCACGACACCAACAGGTCGGCGCGCTCCGCGCCCATCATGCCGTCGACCTCTCGCTCGAAGTCAGGGCTTGCCTGGCCGGCGTCGAGCAAACCCGGCGCCAGCTCCAGCAGTCGCCGGCGCCCCGGCGCCTCGACCGGGGACAGCACGACCGGACCGAGCTCGTGACCATCGGCGGCCAGCAGCAAGGCCCCCAACGGCAGACCGAAGTACGCGATCTTCAAGTCGGTTTCCTCCGGCGACGGTATCCCGGGGGCGGGGGCTTCGGGTTAGCAGAAAAGTTTCCCACTTTGCCCCTCCCTGATTACCTCGGGGCGCCATGGAACCGGCTGCCAAAAGTCGACCGTACCGCCCCGCGCTCCGTGAGGGTGGTCGCTTCGATCCGCTCGCCGCGGGGCGCCCGATCCTCACGTTCGAGGACGTTCACAAGTGTTACCGCGTAGATGCGCCGGTTCTGAAGGGGCTGAGCCTGAGCATCGCGCGCGGTGAATTCGTGTTCGTGACCGGGCCTTCGGGGGCAGGGAAGAGCACGTTGCTGCGGCTCTTGTACGCCGCCGAGTCGGTCGACTCGGGTCGGATTTTGTTCTTGGGGCGCGAGGTCGGGCGGCTCACCGGAGCCTCTATTCCATTTTTGCGCCGCAACATCGGCATCGTCTTCCAAGACTTCAAGCTGGTGAAAAACTGGACGGTGCTCGAGAACGTCGCCCTGCCGCTCGAGGTGCTGGGCTTGCCGGAACGACTGGCGCGCGCGCGCGTCGGCGAAGCGCTGGAGCGGGTGGGGCTGCAGGGCCGCGGCTCGGAGCTGGCCGGCACGCTGTCGGGCGGCGAGCAACAGCGCGTCGCGGTAGCGCGGGCCATCGTGGGGGAGCCGGCGCTGTTGTTGGCGGACGAGCCGACCGGCAACTTGGATCCGCAGCTCGCCGTCGACATCTTGGGCCTGTTGGAAGACATCAACGATACCGGCGTCACCGTGGTCTTCGCCACGCACGATCGCAGCTTGCTCGACATCCGTCCGCGCCGCGTGGTCGTGCTCGACGACGGCAAGGCCACCGACGTGCCATCCGGCCTCGACGAGCTGGTCGAGACGAACGAAGACGGCAGCCGGAGGGTCGCCTAAATGGCTCAAAGCCCCGTCAAACGCGCCTTTCGCGGCGCCAAGAACGACTGGCGTTTGCACGCGCTCAGCGTGTTTTCCGTGGCGGTGGCGTTCGTTTGCTTGGCCGCCGCGCTGCTCTTGGTGGTGAACGTGGGTCAAATTCGAGCGCGCTGGGCCGAGAGCGGTCGCGCTTCGGTTTATCTGCGCAAGAACGCGACTGCCGACCAAGTGGCGGCCATCGAGCGCGCGCTCAAGCAGAGTGACGGCGTGACCAAGGTGCGGGTCGTGTCCAGCGAGGACGCGCGCCACGAGCTGGTCGGCTTGACCAACGATCCGGTGCTGGACGCGCTGCCGACCGAGGCATTTCCCGCCTCGCTCGAGGTCGCGATCGAAAGCGCCGTCGCGACCGAGCGTCTCGGCAAGCTGGCCGCGCAGCTGTCGGCGCTGCCGGCGGTGGAGAGCGTGGAGACCTACGGTGCCTGGAGCGATCGCTTGTCGGCGCTGCTCTCGGGCGGCGTGAGCGCGGCCTTGCTGTTGGCGGGCGTGGTGCTGGCCGCCGTCGTCAGCGTCGTTTCGTCGACGATCCGCATGAGCCTGCAGCGTCGCCGCATCGAGGTCGAGGTGATGAAGCTCGTGGGCGCGACCGACTCTTACGTGCGCAGCCCGTTCGTGGTGGAGGGCGCGGCCCAGGGCGGTTTCGGCGCGCTGTTCGCGATTTTGCTGTTGGCGGTGCTGTTCGGCATCGTGCAGAGCCACTTCGACAGCAACCTTTCCGCTCTTTTGGGCGCTACCCCGGTATTTTTGCCCTGGACGGTGGCGGTTGGCCTGGTGGCTTCGGGCGCTCTGCTCGGCGCCATCTCGGCCTACGGCAGCCTGCGCAAGCTGCTCGTCCTATGAAGTATCCCTGGCTCCCCCCGCTGTCGGTGCTGCTGCTGGCCGTATCGGCGTCGGCGGTCACGCTCGACGCGCCGGCGCCGCCGCCCGTCGTCGAGCCGCGCGCGCAGGACGTGTTGGGCGCCGATCTGGAGCGCGAGCTCGCGACGCTCGAGCGCGACGAAGCCAAGGCCAAGCAAGAGCTCGCCGAGCTGGCGCACGAGAGCGAGCTGCTCAAAGCGCGCACGCTGGCACGCGGCCGCGCCTACGCTCGGCTGGCGCGCGCGGGCTTGCTGCCGGTGGGCGGCGGCTTTCAAGCGTTCGTCGAGCATGCGGCGCGGCTGGAGCGGCTGCATCGCTCGCTGTCGCGAGATCTCGCGCAGGAGCGCCAAGTTGCGGAGCGTCGCGCGGTGCTGGCCAAGCAGCTGGTTAGCATCACCAGTCGGCGCGGGCCGCTGCAGGCTCAGCAGCGCGCCATGTCGCAGGCGGAGACGGCGCTGTTGGCGGCTCGCGATCGCGACCAGGCCTTCGAGCGCGCGTTCATGGGCGGCGGCTTCGACGATCACACCGCCGTCTACGGCGCGCCACCCAGCAGCCTCGCCGCGGGCAGCACTGGATTTGCCGCCCTCAAGGGCAGCCTGCCGTTTCCGCTCGCAGGTCGCAGCGAGATCCGCTCGGCGAGGCGGAATGGCTCCGGCCCTGGCTTGAGCATGCGAGCACCGGGCGGCGCCGCCGTTCGCGCCGTCTTTCCAGGGCGCGTCGCTTTTGCCGATAGCTACGCCGACTACGGTCGTACGGTGATTTTGGACCACGGCGGCGGCTACTACACCGTCAGCGCCAACCTCGGGGAGATCGAGGTCAAGGTGGGCGAAGACGTGAAAGGCGGGGCGCGCATCGCCACCCTTTCCGGTGGTTCGGCTGGCTCGACGCTCTACTTCGAGGTAAGGATCGGTCAGGAGACGGCCGACCCGGCGGAGTGGTTTGGGATTTGAGCCGGCGCGTATTTTGAGGAGTAAGTGGTTTGGGCGTGGGGGATTGGTTGCGCTGACGACGTGCGCCTGGCTTGCGTGCAGCTCGCTCGCGCGCGCGCAATCGAACGCCAGTTTTCCCGAGCCTGCCGCGCCGCCCGCGGCCGCGCCTCCGCCGCCCGCGGCACCGCCGGCTTATACGCCTCCGCCTGCGTCCGCGCCGCCGGTCTACGCGCCGTCGACGGCGGGCGCGCCCGCGACCACCCAACCAGCGCCGTACGCGCCTCCAACCTACGCGCCGTCACTGCCGCCCAGCACGACGGTCGGCCCCCTCGCGTCGTTGCCGCCGCTCTTGCCGTACAAGAAGGGTTTGCCGGTGCCGCCTGGTTATCGCGTCGTCAATCGCGCGGCCTCGGGCCTCACCATCGGCGGCGGGCTCACCTTCTTGGCTTCGTACGTGGCCGGTCTCGGCTTGGCCGCGAGCCAAGGCTTCGACAACGGCACCGCTTACACGGCCATTCCGGTGGCGGGGCCTTGGGCCGCCATCGGCGGGCGTACATTTCGCTGTAAGGTTTCGGTCGCCACCAGCAGCGTGTCGTCGGTGGCGCTGCAAAAAGCGATCAACAAATGCGTCGGCTTCGCCTTCGACGAAGTGACGACGGTCGTATTTCTCACCGCCGACGGCTTGGTGCAGGCGACCGGCGCCGTGCTCTTCTTCATCGGTCTGGCCAGCGGCTACCAAGAGCTGGTGCGTGAAGATTTGCCCAAGGCGGCCGTGTACCCGCTGCCCGAAGGCGGCGCGGCGCTCAGCGTGTTCGGCAGATTCTGAGCTGGCGTCAGCGGGCCGCAGGCTTCCACGAAGCGTGCGCGGTGCGGCGAATGCCGTCGTGCAACAGGCCCTGAGCATCGGCCGCGCCGCTGCCTTCCAGGCGCCGCATGCGCACCAACAAGTCTTCCAACAATCTCCGGTTGGCGGCCAACAGCTCCGCCAGCATGGCCACCAACGCGACCAGGAACGAGAGCACGATGCAGCCCGTGCCGATGATGAGAGACTGGACGTGACCGGAAGCGCGCGCGGTGACGAAGTAAAAGTAGAAGAACCTGCCCCACGCCACCGCCCCGACCAAGAAGAACACCAGCGCAATTCGCGAAAACACCTGCACCGGCTGGTACATGGCGTACGCGCGGAACATGACGCCGCCGGCTTTCTTCAAGTAGTCGGGAATGGACTTGAACAGCCGCGATTCGCGCGTCTTGTTGTTGGTGCTGACCTTGACGTTCTCGATCGCGATGCCGGCGCGCCCCGCCTGGATGACGGTCTCCAGCGTGTAGGTGAAGCGGTTGTGTACGAACAAGATCAAGGCCGCGCGCCGGCTCATGGCGCGAAAGCCGCTGGGCGAGTCGGTCACGTTCGTCGCCGACAGGCGGCGCACCAAGCCCGACCCCCAACGCTGCAGCAGCTTCTTGACCGGCGAGAAGTGCGCAATCTGGTGGGTCTGCCGGTCGCCGATCACGAGCTCGGCGCTGCCGGCCAAGATGGGCGCCACCAGCATCGCGATGTCGGCGCCGCGATACTGATTGTCGGCGTCGGTGTTGATGACGATGTCGGCGCCCAGGCGCACCGAGGCATCGATTCCGGCCACGAACGCGCGCGCCAAGCCGCGATTCTTCGGGAAGCGCACGATATGGTGCACGCCCAGCTCCGCCGCGCGCTCCGCCGTTCCGTCGGTACTGCCGTCGTCGATGATCAGCACCTCGATTTCGTCGATGCCGTCGATCTGGCGCGGCAAGTCGGCGATCGTTTCGGGCAGCGTTTCACGCTCGTTGAGGCAGGGAATCTGGATGATGAGCTTCACGGGCCACCCGGAGCGGACTACAGGGCCGCTCGTAGCAGGCCTCCGATTCACCCGCAATCACGGGGAAGAATTTTGCGCGGCGCGCGCGCCGGGGCGAGCGCGAAACTTGGGCGGATGCTGGCTAGGGACCGGCATTTTGTCTAGTCTGCCCTCGGTTTTTTGGCTCGCCCAGCTTCATGATCTCACGCTTCGTTCCTTCGCCCCGCATTCGACGTCTGCTCGCGGGCGCGGCTGCTGGCGTCGTCTGTTTGGCGGGTGGCTACTTACTGAGCCGCAAGCTCGACGAGGCCTACACCATCTCGGAGTGGTTGATTTGGCGCCTGGCCCCCATCTGGGGCTACACGCTGTTGTTCAACGCTTCGTGCGTCGCGTTCGGTGCCTTCTTGACGCGGAAGCTGTTGCAGCAGCGCCCGCTGCCGGCTTTGGAGCGGTTGCTGCAGAGCATGATGCTCGGGCTGACCGCGTTCGTGCTCTCCCTATACGTGCTCGGCTTTGCGCACCTATTCAAGCCGACGGTCGCGCTGCTGTTGCCCGCCGTATTCTTGGTGGTGGGCGCCCGAGACGGAGCCGAGCTGTGGCGCGAGCTCTTGGCCTGGCGCGGCTCCATCGCGGCGCCACGCCCGGTGGAGCGCGTGCTCGGCACATTAGCCATCTTCGCCGGAGCGGCGGCGCTGGTGTTTCTATATCTCGAAGCGCTCGACGTCTCCGCGATCAACTTCGACGCCACCTGGTACCACTTCCCGATTGCGCAGGACTACGCGCGCGAGGGGCGCATCGTGCCGTTTCCGGGCGACGGCCACCGCGCATTCCCGCACCTGACCAGCATGGTCCACACGTGGGCCCTGCTGGTGCCCCGGTTGCCGATACTCACCCAGCATTGGATGTTGTCGCTCCACCTCGAATTTTCGATCGTGGTGTGGCGCATGATCGGCGCGGCCACGCTGGCGCGCTGGCTGCTGGGCGGTCGCGACGTGCGTGGGCTGTGGGCCGGCTTCTTCTTGTTTCCGTCGATCTTCGTCTACGACCAGAGCATCGGCGGCTCGGCCGACCACTTTCTGGGTTTTTTCGCGGTGCCGGTGGTGTTGGCGGCGGTTCGCGCCCTCGAGCGTTTCGACCTGCGCTGGTGCGTGCTGCTCGGCGTCGCGCTGGGTGCGCACGTGCTGGTCAAATACCAGGGCATCTACCTGTTCGGCGCGGTCGCGGTCGCGGTCGCAGCCAGGTTGAGCTTCTTGGCCGTGCGGTTTTGGTTGCACCGCCGCCGGGAGGGGCTTTCTGAAAACGACGTGAGCCCCCGTGGCCTCGCACGCGGAACCCTCGCGCTCGCGTTGGCGTTCTCGCTGGTGAGCGCGGCCCACTTCGGCAAAAACGCCGTTTTTTATCACAATCCGTTCTATCCCTTCGCGCAGAAGGTGTTCAAGACCAGCACTCCCAAACGGCAGCCCGGCTTCTACGTCGAGACGCCGATCAAGGAAGCTTTCGAGCCCAGGCAGACGGGGCTTCGCCGTCAAGTGTGGGCGCTCGGCAAGCTGTTCGACTATTCGCTGGAGACATCCAATCGCTCCCTGACCAAGCATCGACCGTACATGGGCGCGCTGTTTTCGCTGCTGCTGCCGTGCGCGCTGTTGGTGCCGGGACGCCGCCGCTTCGGTGCCGTGGTGGGGCTGCTGGTGGTCGCGTTCCTGGTTTGGGCCAATTCGGCGCCGAACGATCGCTACATGCTCGCGTTTCTCGATCTGTGTATCGGCACGGCTTTGGCGCTGATGGTGGAGGTTTGGGAAATAGGCTGGCCGGCGCGCATCGGGCTCGTGCCGTTGGTGTCGCTTCAGCTGATTTGGGGCGGCGACGCCATGTTCGTGTACGGCAGAAAGCAGCTCAACGCCGGGCTCGATCTCATCCAGGAAGGCTGGGAGGGCGGCGCCGACGGTCGGTTGGCAGCCCGCGGGACCCAACGGCAGATCACGCGGGCCACGCCCAAGAACGCCATCATTCTGTCGCGCAACTACAAAGGCCTGTTGGGCTTGGATCGGACGGTGCTTTCGGATGTCCGATCGATTCAGGACTACGTCAGCTACTCGAACGTCCGCGATACGCGGGAGCTCTTCGAGCAGCTGAAATCGCGAGGCGTCACCCATCTCTTGTATCCGAAGGGTCAACGGCGGCCGGAGCGCTGGAACAACGTCGTCCTGTTCACTGACCTGTTCGTACATGGCGCCGAGCACGTGCAACGCTTCGGCAAGCTGGTTCTGGGAGAGCTCCCGCGAGAGGCACCGCCCGCCACCGCTCCTTATCTGGTGCTGGCATCCGGCATTCGCGGGGTGAAGGACGGGGTGTGGACGGTCGAGCAACTCGATTTCGATCCGCGAGACCCGAGGCGCTTTTCTCCTCTACCCTCCCCACGCTACCCGTTGTCGGAAGCAAGGGGGCTTGCCGGACGAATTCAGGCGTTGCTCGTTGGCCGCCGCCGGCCGGACGCGCTCGGTTCCGCCGAGCTGGCGGAATTCGAACAAGTGGAGAGCTGGGATGGTGAGCAGCTGTGGCTGAGGCGTCATTGAGCAACGCAGAGAGCCAATCGTGGCGCAGTTGGTTGCAGGCGGGAGAGCCGTCGCGCCCACGTTGGCTGACGATCGCGATTGGGCTGGTGGCGCTGCTGGGGCTGTGGATCCGAATCGCCAACTACTTGGTGCATCCAGCTTCGCTCTGGCAGGACGAAGCATATTGGGCGGTCAAGGCGCTCACCACGCGCGCCATCGACGCGCAGATTCGGCCGCTCGGGTTCATGCTCGTGACGCAGGCGGCGCTGAAGCTGTTCGGCGCCGCGGCCTGGGCGTTCCGGCTGCTGCCCTTCTTGGGTGCGTTGGTCTCGATGAGCTTGGCGCCCTACGTAGCCTCGCGGCTCTTTCGCGCGTATTGGGCGCAGCTGCTGGCGGTGCTGCTGTTGGCGCTGAACCCGGTGGCCATAGAGATGGCGGCCGAGTTCAAACACTACGGCACCGAAATCGGCGTGTACGTTGGGCTGTTGGCGGTCTTGCTGCGTCACTTGGAGAAGCGCTCGCTCGGCAGCTTGCTGCTGTTGCTCGGAGTCGCGTGGGGCTCGTTCTTCTTCTCCCTGACCGTGATCTTCAGCTACCCGGCGCTGTTCGCGTTCCTGGCCTGGGACGCCTGGCGCGGCCGGCACTTCCGCCGCCTGATAGGCGTGGGTAGCGTGGCGTTGCTGTGTCTGGCCACGATCGGCACCATCTACTTTACCACCTGGCGTGGGATTTCGGCCGGCAGGGCCGAGCAGAAGTGGGGGACCTGGTACGACGTCTTCTACATTCCGAACGGGCTCAAGACGCAGTACGACTCGCGTCCGGCCTGGACGACCGCGAAGTATTTCGAGCTCGCGAGCGTGCCAGGCATCGCGCGCGAGCTGTGGCGTCCCAAGCGCATGGCCGAGCCCGAGCTCGAGCGATTCAAGCTGGCCGATCGAATGCTGTGGAGCGTCGTGCATGTGGCGGGCTTGGCGTTGTTGTTGCGCAAGCGCCGCTTTCTCGAGCTTGCGGTGCTGTGGTCGCCGCTGCTGCTGGTGACCGCCTTCAATTTGGCGGGACGCTGGCCTGCCGGCGCGTTTCGAACCAACACCTTTTACGTGCCTTACGCCATCTTCATCGCCAGCATGGCCAGCGAATGGTTCCTGGAGCTGCCCGGCGATTGGGCAAAGCGCTTCCTCGGGCCCGCGTTTGCGCTGCTGCTGTTCTTGCCGACGGCCTATTTCAAGCCTGCGCTGGCGAAAAAGGGCCTTTGGGCCAAGCCGGGCGCTTTCACCGAAGCGCTCGTGCTGTTGCCCCACACCTCGGGCAAGCGCCCGCAGAAGTTGCTGATGGACTTTGCGAGCTGCCGGCCTTGGGAATACTACTCGGCCTACGACGAACCGTTCTCCAAGCTCAGGCCCGACATTCGTCGCGAGTACAAACAGGACTGTAAGCGCAAGCAGAGGGACATGCTGAACGAGTTTCAGCGGCTGTTGCGCAACGAGCCGCGTGGGTTCGCAGTCTTGTTGACCGACGAGCGCAAGTTCCCACCCCTGCTCGAGGCCGCTCGCAGCTCCTGCGTGAGCACCACCGAGCAGTGGGTCCAAGGGGAGACCCACCTCGTGATCGTGTGTGGCGGGGCGAAGTAAGCCCCGCTACGCCGGGGTCATCCCCGATTCGACCTCTTTCGGCTGAGCTTCACCATTCGGCGCCGGCTCGGACTCCACGTCGCCGGGAGCGTCGGCGAAGCGGCGCAGACGATTGAAGGCCAAGCCTGCGAGCACGTAGATGCCGAAGGCGACCAGGAGCGTAAAGCGCAGACCCCAAAACATGGACAACAGCGCCGCGCCCAATCCGCCGATCGTGGTGAATAAGCCGTTCATGCCCCAGGCCCAAGCGATGGCGCCGCGCGGCTTGTTCTCGATGGCCAATATGCCGAGCGGAAAGCACATGCCCATGAAAAACGAGAGCGGGAAAATCATCAGGGCCGCGATGAGGATGCGCAGCGCGCTGGGCGAAGACAGGAACAACTCGAAAACGGTCCCGTACGTCAACAACAAGAGCGCACCGCAGCCTACCGTGCCGACGTACGGTAGCCACCAGCGATTGGTGGTCGATATCTTCAACGTCTCGGCGGCGTTGCTACCGATGCCGGCGGCGGCCAACATCGTGAAGATCACCGCCGAGTACGTGTAGAGCGGCACCCCGATCAGCTTCATGAAGATGGGAACGAGCGTGAGCTCTACGATGATGAAGCCGATGCCGAGGCATGAGAAATAGAACAGCGAGGTGAATTCACCGGCCCAGCGTTTTCGCCCGGCCGAGGCGAAGAACAGCGGCACCACGACGAACAGCACCGCGAACAATAGGCCGACTGCACCCGATACGATGAAGTGCGCCAAATCGAGCGGAATGTTCAGCGGCAACGTGCCGGCTTGGCCTTTGTCGGTCAGCTGCGAGTTCAGGGCGCTGGCGATGGCGACGCTGACGAAGTTCTTGGGATCCGGTTCCTCGGTGCGCAGCTTCTTCCTGAGGAAGTTGAAGTAAGGGCGGTCGTCCGTCGGTGCGGTGATCCGATAAGGGACACGCTCGACGAGGTCCGCGGGCAGGGCGCCGCTATAAAACTCGTTGGACAGGAAGCTGGCCTCGGGATGCAGCGGATCCTCGACCAAGCGGAATACGTTGCGGCTGCCGCCCCCGCCGTCCGAGAGCATGAACCCGTTGAGCTTGTCGACCTCCTCGGGCGTCCAAGGCGACATCTTGAACAAAACGAGCGGGATCATGTCCATACCGGGCCGCTCGTAGACGATGACGTGCTTGCGAAAGTCGTCCTTGCCGCTCAGCTTCCACGCCCTCGCGGCGGTGGTGACCAGGCGCGGGTAGATGTGGGAGTTGATTTGGAGAATGCCGTCCGGCTTCAGCCTCGAGAAGTATTCCTGGTACGCCTCGACCGTCTGCAGAAGCACGCCCCGCCCCGCCCCGCCGCCCGCGGCCATACTGGACGAGGTGTGATTGCTGAAGATTTGAATGATGTCGAAGCGCTTGTCGGTGCCTCGCAGAAACGTTCGTCCTTCGCCTACGTGTAGATGAACGCGCGGATCTTTGAAGATGTTGCCGATGTAGTCGCTGTACTCGTGAGAGGCGAGCTGAACGACCGCGTTCACCATTTCCACCGCTTCGACCGAGCGCGGGTTGTACAGCAGCGCCGCCTTGGTCTCTTGACCGGCCGCGCTGCCGATGATGGCAACGTCCGATTGCTTGTCTGCGCGTAGCCAGTGCGAGGCCGCCACCGAGCGGTTCCAGAAATTGTTGACGAACAGGCTAGGATTGCGCTCCAGGTCAGCGCGCAGGCGCACGAGATCGCCGTCGAAGTGATAGAGACGGCTGCTCTGCTCGCCGCCATCGTACGCCACGTGCTTGAACAGCTCGTAAGAGTCGCCGTTCTTGCGTTTGATGTAGGTGTAGCCCTTCTTGGGCCGTGGCCGCACGACCTCTACTTTTGCCACGGGATCCCAGCGTGTCATCTCCAGGAGGCCATGCTCTTTGGCCCACATGACCTCGCGCTTGTCTTCGTGGTCGCTGAACTCGAAGTAGCCCTGGTGCGTGAGCGGGATCACGGCTGCCACCACTGCCAGCGCGAGCAAGCCTTGCTGAGCCCGACCTAGCTTGCCGAAGAACAGCACCGCGGCGATCAGGCTCAGCGCCAAGGTGTAGAACAGCAGCCCGCCGGGGCCGAGCCTGGGCAAAAATGGAATGAAGACGACCGAACCGATCGCGGCTCCGCACAAATCGAAAGCGTACAGAGTGCGGATCTGCGAAGCGTAGGTGCTGAACACCGTAGTGAAAATCAGGCCCGACAGCAGGAACGGAACCATCAAAGTGACGTACATGACCGCGAAGTACACGGCCTCCACGCGCATGTTCGACGTCAGCTCCGAGTAGTTGAACGGGTTCAGATTCAAGAGCGGCAGCAACAGCAGCGCGAAGACTCCGAAACCGATGGCCAACTTGGCGATGTAACGCTGTGGATCGACGCCGAGCGGAAGCGGGCGCAGGGAGGCGTACACGCCCGACAGGCCGAACGAGAACATCGCGCACGTGATGATCATGTGCGACATCTCGGCGTTCATCATCGCGTCGAACGCGCGGATGAGCAGCAGCTCGAGCATGAGAGTAACGGCCGCGACGATCGACAGACCGAACGCGATTCTCAACCGGGAAGTCATGGGCGTTTCCTTACGAACAACCGCGACCGTCGACGAGCGCTACCGTGGCGCACCCTGAAACCCGCACCCGTTTTCGCACTCATTTTCGACTATATTGGCCGCGCGTTGACAATTTCCGGCGGGACTCGACGACAGGTCGGAAGGGGAGTCAATGGGCACGGGTCGGGCTCGGCAATTTCTCGGATCCATCCGAGGTTTTGCGTATGGTTCGCGATTTCGAGCCGCGCGGCAGTTGCGACGTCACCCTGAAGAGGGAGCGTGCTCGAGGATGGCGGCGATGACGCGATCCTGCTCGGAAGGCTGCAAGCCCGGGAAAATCGGCAAGCTCAGCACCTCGCGGGCCGCCCGTTCCGCTTCCGGCAGGTGGCTAGCGAATGCAGCGAAGGCCGGCTGTTGGTGCAGGCAGCGCTCGTAGTGGATTTGTGTCGGAATGGCCCGATCGGCCAGGGCTTTTTTGAGCGCATCCCGTTTCGGCGAGCGAATGGTGTATTGCGCAAAAACGTGCTCGTTGCCGGGTAGAATTTCCGGAACCTGCACGCGGTCGTCCAAGGCGGCCGTGTAGCGTTCGGCCAACCAACGCCGCTCTGCCAGAGCCTCGTCGAAATGCGGTAGCTTTGCCAGCAGCACCGCCGCTTGCAACGTGTCCAGGCGTGCGTTCGTGCCCACGTGCCCGTGAAGCTTGCGATCCGAGCTGCCGTGGGTGCGCAGGGCTCGGAGCAAGCTGGCCAGCTCCGGATCGTCGCAGAACAGAGCGCCGCCGTCTCCGTAACAGCCGAGCGGCTTGGTTGGAAAGAAGCTGGTACAACCCACGCGGGTGATGCCACCGCTGGCCCGGCCCCACCGCTTGGCGCCGAAGCTTTGCGCGGCATCTTCGATGACCGGTACTTGCCGGGCGTCCGCGATGGCGCCGATCGCGTCCAATTCCGCGGGTTGGCCGAACAGGCTAACGGGTAGCACGGCGCGAGTTTGCGGCGTGAAGGCGCGCTCCAGACTGCGCGCGTCCAAGCCGAAGCCGCGCGGCTCGATGTCGACGAACACGGGCGTCGCCCCGACCAGCGCGATCACCTCGACGCTGCTGATCCAACTGAAGGGCGTGGTGATGACCTCGTGGCCGGGCCCCACGCCCAGCGCGCGCAACGCAAGCTCCAGGGCTTGGGTGCCGCTACCGACACTGACACAGTGGGCGACCCCGACGCGCGTTGCCAGCGCGGCCTCCAGCTCCGCGACCTCCGGCCCCATGATGAACTGGGCGTGCTCGAGCACGGCCTGCATCCGAAGCTCGATTTCGGCGGCGTAGCGCGCGTGCTGCCGCTTCAGCTCGTTGAACTGCACGGCTCCTCACCGGGCGTGGCCTCTTCGTCCGCGTCGACGCAGACCAGCCGCCCTGGGCTCAGCTCTCGATAGCGCAGCCCCGACACCGGGCAGATCAGCGAGCCATCTTGCTCGGGCTGCAAGCGTTCACCGTGCCGGCTGAGCCAACCGATTTGGCGCGCGGGGTTGCCGACGACGAGCGCGTAGTCGGGGACGTCGGCGGTCACCACCGCGCCGGCGCCCACGAAGCAATAGCGGCCTAGGGTTACGCCGCACACCACCGTGGCATTGGCGCCGATGCTGGCGCCACGTCGCACCAAGGTTTTGCGGTAGGAGCCTTTTTGGCTGTGCTCGGCGCGCGGATTTTTCACGTTGGTAAACACGCAAGAAGGTCCGACGAAGACGTCGCTCTCGAGCTCGACGCCTGCATACAAGGACACGTTGTTTTGCACCTTCACGTCGCGACCTATCGGGACGCCGCTGGCCACGAACACGTTCTGCCCCAGGCTCGTGCGCTCGCCGATGCGCGCGCCCGACATGACGTGGCTGAAGTGCCAAACCTTGCTGCCAGAACCGAGCACCGCGCCGGGGTCGACGATGGCGCTCGGGTGGACGAAATGGTCGTCGTGGTCGCTGCTCGCGTTGGTCGAGATGCGTTCGCCGTCGCGTTCCAGGCTGAGCTGCGCCATGTCCAGCACCTGCAAAACGCGCACGCCCTCCCGCCCGTCGGTGCGAGGGCGGGAGCGCTCGGCGCAGGCCTGCAAAAAATGCGCGCACTCGCCCAAAAGCGGCTCGGCTTCTGCCACGATCGCAGGCTCACCGCGCGGCGTCGCGCCCGATGTTTGCGCGGGCGTGCTCATGTAGTCGCGATACAGCACGAGCTTCTCCGCCCAGGGCTTGCCGTCGTCGAAGACGGCCATGCCCCGTGACCCTACGACGGTCAGCCTTTGCTCTTTGAACGGGTTCAGCCAGCTCACGTGCAAGTGCGCCAACGCACCGTTCCGGAACTTCAGGATTGTCAGCGTCGAGTCGGCGATGCCCGGCTTGAGGTGGGAAGTCCCGACGCAGCGTACCGACTCCGGCAACTGATCGTCCAGCAGCGACAGCACCAACGACACGTCGTGCGGCGCAAAGCTGTACAGCGAGTTCTCGTCCGTGCGGAACTTGCCCAGGTTCAGCCGGTTCGAGCTGATCGTCAACAGGTCACCGAGCTCGCCCGCGGCCACTAGCGCGCGCAGCGCGACAACGCACGGGTGGTACTGCAGGAGGTGCCCCACCATCAACGTTCGCCCCCCCGCCTCGGCCAGGTCGTCGAGGATGCGGGCGTGCGAAGCATGCAGACACAGCGGCTTTTCTACGAACACGTCTTTGCCAGCGGCGAGCGCGGCACGTGCTAACTCGAAGTGGGTACGGGAGGGGGTGGCGATGGCAACCTTGCGCACCGCGGGATCGGCCAGCACGTCCGCCAACGAGGTCGTGATCGCGACGGAGCCATAAATCCCAGCAAGCGCCGCGGCCTCGGCCGCGCCGGGCACGACGATCGCGCGCAGCGCGCCCAGCGCCTCGAAGCAGCGCGCCAGATTCTTGCCCCAGTCACCGGAGCCGATCAGAGCCAGATCTCGGCCGTGGAAGGGGGCTTGTGTTTGCTCTCGCCGAACGCCGCTCACGAGTCGCGAAACCGTGCCCCAATCGGGCGGAGTCGTCCACCGCCACGTGCTCTGCGCAATAGGTCCACGGAAACGTAGGATTTTGCGCTCATGTCGGCTATGCAGCCCGCAGCCACGATGAAGTTGACCGATCGCACCAAGCGCTGGCTGCGCTGGACCATCGCATTCGTTGCGATGGTGGTGGTGTCGAGGCAGCTGGTCAGCGATCCGGAGCCGCTGCGACGCATCTTGCGAACGGGACCTCTCACGCTGGCCGGCATGTGCGTGTTGACGGTGTTGAATCAGGCGTTGATGTCGCTGCGGTTCGCGCAAGTCTTGAATCACCTGGGCGCTCCACGCATCGGCTTCGGCGCTTGGTTTCGGCTGACGTCGGTGGGGCAAATGCTCAACCTGTTCGTGCCCCAGTTGGGCAACGTGTACCGCGGAGTTGCGTTGAAGCGTGACTACGGAGTGTCGTTCCTGACTTGGGCGACGGGGTTGATCTCGTTCGTCTGGCTCGACATGGTGGGCGGCATGTTGATCGCCATCGTGGCGATTGGCCTGCTGGACCCCAGCTTGCGCTTCTTTGGTGCGTCGGGCGAGCTCGTGCTGTCGGGGGCGTTGCTGGCGGTCTTCTTGGGACCGATCGCGGCCGCGTTCGTTTTCGAGCGCCTGCCCTCCACCTCCGGCTTCATCGGCCGCATGCAAGGTCGGTTGACCACGTTGCTCAGCACGGCCAGCGCTGCCGCGCGTTCACCGGGGCTGATGCTGCGCTTCTTTTCGCTCAACGCCGTCGTGACCGCCGGCCAGACGGCGACGATCTGGCTCGCTTTTCATTCGGTCGGCGCGCTCATTCCCGTGTCCGGCGTGCTGCTCTTTCAGATCTTGATGAAACTGACGAGCCAAGTGGTGATAACGCCGGGCAACCTCGGTATCACCGAGCTCGCTTTCGGTGCGCTGGCGCACGGCTCTGCTTGCACGCTGGAGCAAGGGCTAGCCGTCTCGCTGTTACTGCGAGCGGTGGGCTCGGCGATGGTGATCGTGCTTGGGGTGTCCTCGGGTGGTGCCGGCGCGCTGTTCGGGGGCAGGCGCGCGCTGTTGCAGGAGAGCGACGAGGTCGCGGTGCCGCCTCAGGATTTTTCCGCGACCAAGAAATAGGCCATCGGAAAGCGCTGTCGCGAGGCTGCCAACACGCGTGACACCGCCGGCGAGCTGGCCACCGCCCACGTACCTCGTTGTAGCCAGCGCGTGGCCGTAGCACCGACGACGGGCACCTGGCTCAAGTGCTTGCCCACGACGTCGGCCAACACCTCCGGCGCGCCGCCCAAGCCCTCCAGCAACAACAAGCGCAGGCCGCTTTGCTCGATGAACGAGCGCAGGGCGTGCTCGGAATAGCGAAAGTAGTCGTGTGGCTGCTCGTGCAGCCAGTACAGGAACGGCACGTTCAACAGCAATTTGCCGCCCGGCGCCAAAATGCGAGCGATTTCGGAGACGAGCGCCTCCGGCTTTCTGATGTGCTCCAGCACGTCGGAGAGGATGACCGTATCGTAGCGGCTGCTGTCCAGCGGCAGCGGCTGGTTCAAGTCGTGGGCGACGTCCAGGTGCTTCGCGCTCTCGGCGTTACCGCTCCAGTCGACGCAAGTGACCTCGCTGACCAACGCGCGATAGGCGGCGTACAGCGGTACTCTGCCGCAACCGAGGTCGACCAAACGCCCGCGGGCATGCTGGGGTAAGTGGCGCTGGTAGGCTTTGGCCACCAGCTGGGTGATCAGCCAAGAAGCGTCGGAAGACGCGGGCCCGACCGAAATTTTGCCGCCGGTCGTGGCGAATTTGCTCGGCTTCCAGGCTGGTTCGTTGTTCATCCGGTCACCTGTAAAGCATCGCGCCAGAAGGCAACGCCGGCTTCGAGCGACAGCGATTGTCGCACGTCGAGGGATCTTTGCTTGAGCTCTGCGTAATGGGAAGGATCTTGCAGCAGCCGCTGCACGCTGTCGGCCAGCCCGCGCGCATCGCCGACGGCCACGATGTGTCCGTTCTTCTCGTGCTCGATCCAGTCCCCGATGGTGCCAACATCGGTCACGATTGGCACCAGACCGGTGCAAAGCGCTTCGATCATCGCGAAGGGCACTCCCTCCCAGTCGGACACCAGCGCGAAGATTCGAGCGCGGCGGAGAACGGTTTCGACGTCGTGGCGAAAGCCCAAGAGCG